>Ga0207661_10002370_pt1 | contig 12967 bp, 18 predicted proteins | sample KBSC713LmetaG_FD_184337 | JGI IMG/M metagenome (GOLD analysis project Ga0207661, IMG submission 184337) | Corn rhizosphere microbial communities from Kellogg Biological Station, Michigan, USA - KBS C7.1-3L metaG (SPAdes) (version 2) | ecosystem: Host-associated > Plants > Roots > Rhizosphere ... | reverse complement strand
CGTAGTTGCTCAGTCCGGGTCAAGGCGGTGTCTCTCTTGTGCATGCGGACAGTGTGACGGGGAGGTGACTGTGGCCACGTACGCGACGGTTGATGATGTGGTCGCGGAGTATGACGGCACGATCGCTGATGATCAGATTGAGTACGTCGAGCGGAAGCTGACTAGTGCGGAGCTTGTGGTCAAGGCTGTCGCTGGTGATATTGGTGCCCGGATTGGTTCGGGTGCGACGTCGTTTGAGGCTGTGAAGCTGGTCTTGTGCAACATGGTGATCAGGCTTCTTCGGAACCCGGAGGGTGTTCGTACCCAGACGGTGGGCCCGTTTTCGGTGTCGTTGGATCAGTCGTCGTCGTCAGCCCAGTTGGTGATCACCCGTGAGGATCGGCAGCTGTTGGGGTTGAAGGTGCGGTCGCGGGGCACGGTGACGTTAGATGATCCGGCGTTGTCGCATGTGTTGGTGCGGCCGGCGTTGCCTCGGCGGGACCGTTGGGGCGCGTGGGGTGGCTCGTCGTGGGGTTCGTGGGGGTCGTGGTGAGGTTCCTCGCCGGCGAGTCGGTGACGGTGCTACGGGAGCAGCGGGACGCCACCAGTGGTATTAGCGCGCTGGTGGCGTCCCGCACCCTCGAATCGGTGGCGTGGGCGCCAGTGGGTCAGGAAACCAACGACCCTTCGCGGGAGCGGGTGGAGTCCCGCCGGACCCTGTTCACCCCACCAGGCTCGGGTTTGCGAGCGGGGGAACGGATCCAGTTCCAGGACGGGTCGGTGTGGGAGGTCGCGGTGGATGCTGATGCGTGGCGTTCCCCGTTGACCGGTTGGACCCCCGGGGACCACGTCAGCTTGACCCGGGTGGTTACCCCGTCGTGACTGCTGCCCCGGCCGCGATTGATGCGCTGATCGCGATAGCCCGCGCCTCACCCGCGATTGGTGGGGCTGGTGTTCGGGTGGATGACGGGCCGTGGATGTCCCCACCACCCGAGCAGGAGTTGGTCGTCATCGGGTGGGTTCCGATCGAGGGGCCGACGGTGGCGTGGGTCGAGGACATCACCAGCCTGTCCGGGCCGCAGTCGGAGACGTTCGACGTGCACAACATGATCCGGGTGTGGCGCCGAGATGCGGTGTTGAAAGCCGCCCGAGACCGCGCTGACGAGATTTTCGAGGCTCTTCGGGCTGCGGTGCGGGCGGATGTGACTCTACGAGGCGCCGTCGACAATGCGCAGGCCGCCGCGCAGCACTTGACCTCGGCGCAGAACTCGACTGGCGGGTGTTCGGTGTCCATCGACTTCGCCGTGCAGTGCCAACTGTTCTGAACTAACCAGCAAACAAACCTTATTACCGCCCCGTTGGGCGGGCTATTCGCATGCCTAGCGGAGGAAACGTGTCATGGCATTAGACACCAGCAGTGTCGTCCTATCTGTCACCGGTTCGCAATCGAATGCGATCGATTTCACCACCGGTATCGCGCCGCTGGCGCGTACCTACCAACTTCTGTACAGCACCGGGACAGGCGCCGGTCAGGCTGATCGGATTTTCCACGACCAGCGCACCGTCGCACCGTCCGGCACCGATGACCTCGACCTCGCCGGAGTGCTACTCGACGTGTTCGGGGCCACGGTCACGTTCGCCCGCATCAAAGCGATCACCATCGCTGCGGCGGCCGGGAACACGAACAACGTGGTCATCGGCGCCGCTGCGTCTAACCAATTCGCCACCTGGGCTGGGGCCGCCACCCATACCGTGAACGTTCGCCCCGGCGGATTCTTCACGATCGCCGCCACCGATGCCACCGCATACGCAGTCACCGCAGGTACGGGTGACCTCCTGCGCATCGCGAACTCAGGCGCGGGCACCTCAATCACCTACGACGTCATCCTCATCGGCAGCTCGGCTTAGGGGGAATCAGAAATGACCGTATGGATGAAACACCCCAACCTTGAGGACCTCATCGAGGTGCCCGACGCGGCAGTGCCGGGGCACATGCTGTCCGGGTGGCGCATCACTGAACCACCACCTCGACCGAAAACTGCTGACGAACTCATCGAAGAAGCCCAGACCCAAACCGAGTCAACCGATGTCGTCGAGCCTGGGGCTAAGTACGCAGCCGCCGTCGAGTCGCGGCCAGAACACCAACCCGCCGACCACGGCAAGGAGAAATAACCCATGCCCACCCCGCTCGCTACTGCTGCCGTCCGGTTCGGTGACAACGCCACCACCGTCGTCTACTACATCCCCACCATTGCGGCCACGAACTTGACCCCGACGCGGTCGGAGATGAACGCCGGAACGAACATCGGTGTCGACTTGGCCGATCTCGACGGGTGGACGGTGGAAGCCGACCAGATCGATACGCAGGCGTTGAACGACGCGTTCCAGACGAAGATCCCCGGAACGTTGAGTTCCCCGGATTCGTCGTTGACGTTCTTCACGTCGAAAAATGGTGTGGACATCCGCGCGTTGTTGCCCCGCGGCACGTCCGGTTATATCGCGTTCCTTGATGGTGGTGACGTGTCGGGTAACAAGATGGAGGTCTATCCGATTACGGTCACGTCCAATGCGGTGATGCGGTCGTTGCAGTCGAAGGACGCGTCGAAAATCAAGGTTGGGTTCGCGATCACGAAGACGCCTGGTCAGAACTTGACCGTTCCAGCGTAGTCGTATGGGCCTCAAGGATCGTCTCGCGCCACGTCGGCGACCTACGGCGACGTACAGCCTGCGGATCGATGACGACACCACGGCCCGGGCTGAGCTGGGGGCGGCCCGCGCTGCTGGTGACGAGGCCCGGATCGTGGCCGCGCAGGAGGCGATTGAGGCTTGTTATGAGCAGGTGACGATCACCGCGCTGGCCCCGGCGGACATGGAAGTATTACTCGCCGAGCATCCCCCACCAGAGACGCTCAAAGGGAAAAGCATCTACAACCCGACCACGTTCATCCCCGCGTTCCTCGCGGCCTGTATCGACTCCGATGTCACCGAGGCGGACTGGTCGGAGTACGTCACCACTGGGGCGATGACGTTCGGTGAGGTCACGGACCTGTTCAACGCTGTGTGGGAGCTGAACTACCGGGTCCCGGATCCGTCAGTCCCAAAAGGATAGACGCCGACCCGCAGCTAGCGCTCGAGTTGGCGGTATGCGCCCAGTACCGGCGGTTTCACTCCGAGTTCCTCGCGCTGTCGCAGGATGATCGGGATAAGGCGATTTGGCAGTTTTTGCGGGACCGGTCCACGTGCCCGCATTGCGGTACCCGCCCGGAGGAGTGGGATCCGGCTGTTGGTGGGCACCGGGCGGCGTATGTGGCGGATCTCGCTGAGTGTGAGGGCTGCGTGGTGAAACAGCGTGGTGAAGCGGACGCAGAGAATGAGCTTCAAGCGTTCCGTGGGATGCGGGTCGTGCTTGTTCGTAATCAGGAGGTGTCGTGAAGCTCAAGCTCGCGGTGGGCGGTAAGGAGTACGTGGCCGAGGCTGCGAGCTTGACTAACGTGACGATCGGGGAGCTGCGCACGATCAAACGCGAGACCGGGATGACGCTGGAGCAGTTGCATGAGCGGCTGGTGTTGCAGCCCCTGGGGGACGGCGCCGATAACGACATCGATCTGTATGCGGTGTTGACGTATCTGTTGATGTCGCATTCTGGGGAGAAGGTCACGTGGGCTGATGTGGAGGCCATCTCCCTGTTGGAGCTCACCGCTGGGTTGTCCTCGGTGGATGATGCGCCGCCGGCGGAGGCTGTGGAGTTACCGGCTGAGGTTCCGGTGACGGTGGATGGCTGACTACAGCCCGAACCGGGCCGCTGTCCGCCGCTGGCTCGACTCCGACTCGGACCTTCGTTCCGCGGTGCGTGGGCAGGCCAACACGATTGCTAACCGGGCCCGGCAGCTAGCGCCGGTGCGCACGGGCCGGTACAAGGCGAGTATCCAGGTGCGGGATTCCCGCGGCTGGGATGGGCGGCTCGCCGCGGATGTGACCGCGGATGTGCCCTATGGCACCGTCGTTGAACTCGGCCGCCGCAGCCTGCATGGCCGCGGTCACCACGTGCTCCGCCGCGCCGCCGAAACCCTCTAAGTCCCCAACGCCACTCCGTCTCTGATCTCGGGAGGGGGTGGTTGGGCGTGGCCCGCTTTCAACGTAGGTGAAGCTTTCCTCCAGGTCGTCGCCTCGGTTCAGGGTATCCACGAGAAGATCGCGGCTGAGGTCGCGAAGATCCGCGACATCGAGATCGACGTCACCCCGAACATGGAAGGGTTCCGGGAGAAAGTCGCCGCTGGGCTAGCGGGGCTCCAAGACGTCGATGTAAACGTCAAACCAGACACGACGGGGTTCCGGGAGAAGGTCCGGGCCGCGGTCACGGGGATCGGCAGCATGGATGTGCCGGTCTCCCCGAATGTTGACACCACGCGGGCGAACGCGCAGGTAGGTGCATTCGCGACTGAGTTGCGGGCGAAGCTCGAGGCCGCCACTAAGGCGCTCGGCGACATTCATATGACTGCGGATTCCACTGAGGTGGAGCGGAAGATCGCCGCTATCCGCGCGCAGCTGGCCACTCTGCGGGATCAGCGCATCGGTGTCGACATCGACGCGGGGGATGCCCAGGCGAAGATCGCGGCACTGGAGGCTGAGCTCGCGGCGTTGGGGGCGCGGTCCCCGAACATCCAGGTCAAGGTGGATGTGGACGCGGCGCGGGCGAACCTGCGGGCGTTGATGGCTGATGGCGACAGTCTGATCGCGAAGTTCAGCAACGCGAATCTTGGATCGACCATGTTTGCCGCCCTGGGCGCGGCAATCCCACCGCTGCTCACATCGATCGGGCAACTGTCCGGCGCGCTCGGCCTGCTTCCTGGCGCTCTCGCAGGCGTGGGCACGGCGATCGGCGCTGTGGTGGTTGGCTCGCAAGGGCTCGGCGAGGCATTCAAAGCGCAAGCCGCCGCGGAGGAGGCCGCAACGGCGGCTGGCGGCAAGAACGTTGCTGCGTTACAGCAGCAGGTCACGGCGGGTGCTGCGCATATCGCGTCGTTGAAAGCGCAACAAGCTGCGGGGCAGAACGTCACCGCGCAGTTGCAGGCCGCTGAGACCGCGCAAAAAGCTAACGTGTCCGCGCTGAATGACGCCAAGGGCGCTACTGATAAGGCGAAGACAGCCGCTGATGCGTATGCGGCGTCGTTGCAGAATTTGGCGCCGTCCGCGCGGGAGTTCGTGTCCGCGGTGGTACAGCTGAAGCCCGCGTTTGAGCAGCTGCGGCTGGATGTGCAGCAGCAACTGTTCAAGGGTATCGGGGATCAGCTGCTCCAGCTTGGTAACAGTGCGTTGCCCACGATCCGCAATGGTTTATCGAGCATGGCCAGCGCTATCAACATCGTGATCAGTCGTGTCCTGGAGTTCATTGGCCAGCAGTCGTCTATTCAGTCGTGGCAAAACATATTCCAGAACTTGAGCACCGCTGCTGGCAACCTTGCCAGCGCTGTGAAACCTGTTTTGCAAATTATCACGGATGTGACTGAGGTTGGCTCGCAACTGTTGCCCGGGTTGGCTAGAGGTTTCGCGGACGCGGCGCAGCGCGCTGCTGATTTCGTGTCCAAGGCGAAGGACACTGGGCAGCTGCGGCAGTGGATCCAAACGGGAATCGACGCCGTGAAGCAGCTTTGGCAGTCATTCAAGGATGTTGTGGCGATCATCGCTGATCTGGCGGCGTCACCGGGGTTTGGCCCGTCATTCTTGGATGCGCTGAATGCTGTGACGGGGTCGATCCGGTGGTTCATTGAGAACGTGCCGGGTGCGACCACTCTGGTGAAACTGTTTTTCGATGCGTGGTTGTTCGCGAAAGTCGTTCAAGGTTTGACGAACATGGCCACCACGATCAAGACCGTGGCCACCGCGATCGGTGGTGCTGTCACCAAGGTGAAGGAATTCGGGACCGCGAGCACAGTCGCGGGCGCCGAGTCGGAAGCCGCTGCGCGGAAAGCTGGGTCGGCGTGGCGCACCGTTGGGCTTGCGATTGGGGCGATCGTCGCCGGCGAAGCGCTCAAAGCAGTGGGGAAACCGGGCGAGGGCCCGTTCGGTGACCTGTCCACCATCGATAAGTTCCGGGATGCGGCGGACACCGCCGGGAAGCTGTTAACACTTGATTTCAGTGGCGTGTTCGACAAGCTAAAGCGGGACTGGAACAACCTCCCGAACGATTTACAGACGGCGGGGCAGCGGCTGACGAGCCTGGCCACGCAGATCGCGATCCAGATGCAAGCTGCGTGGAGCGGCCTGTCCGGGTTCTTCTCAGGTCTATGGTCCGGGATTACTTCGGCGGCGCAGGGCGCGTGGTCCGGGATCGCAGGCGCGGTGACCGGTGCTATCAGCGGGATCCAATCCGCCTGGGGTGCTCTCACCGGATTTTTCTCTGGGCTGTGGTCGGGGATCGTGTCCGGTCTTCAGTCCGCGTGGGCTGGTGTGAGCGGGTTTTTCTCCGGCTTGTGGCAAGGCATTGTGGGGGCCGCGCAGGCCGCTTGGCAGGGTCTGGTGGGGTTCTTGTCCGGTATTCCGGGGCAGATCCAAGCCGCGTGGGGTGTCATCTCCGGATTCTTCTCCGGCCTGTGGTCGGGGATCGTCGCCGCCGCGCAAGGAGCCTGGCAAGGGTTGGTTGGGTTCATCAGTGGTCTCCCTGGTCAGATCCAGGGAGCGTGGTCGGCGATATCTGGGTTCTTCTCGGGTTTGTGGCAGGGCATCGTCAGCCAAGCCCAGGGCATTTGGCAAAGCCTTGTGGGGATCGTCCAGTCGGTGGCGCAGCAGATCGTGGGCGCGTTCCAGGCCATCCCGGGGCAGATGGCGCAGATCGGGCAAGCGATCGTGCAAGGCATCGGACAGGCGATCCAGGCCGGCTGGTCCTGGTTGACCAACCTGGTGTCCCAGTTGGCGCAGCAGCTGTTCCAGGCCGCTAAGGCCGCATTGGGGATCGCATCACCGTCGAAACGGTTCGCCTACGTGGGCCGCAACATCGGTTTGGGATTGGCGCAGGGCATCAACGATTCCCGCGCGGAGGCGGAGCGGGCTATGGCCGCCCTGAACGCTGCGATCGGTCCGTCTCACACGGAGATGAGTCCTCAGCGTGGCGGCATGGCCCCTAGCTGGGATGGTGGTGACCGGCGGTGGCGCGGCGGTCGTGACGAGCGGGCGTGGGACTGGCTCGAGGAGTTGCTGCGCCGCTGGCGCGGTGGCCACGGCGGTGGCGCGGGTGGCGGGTCGGGTGCACCCAAGGTTGCGGGGACGATCGGTACATCGGTGCTGCAGCGGGCCACCTCGTCGCTGGCGTTCGGTGGGACCGGTGGGACCGCGTCGTATATGCGGACGGTGAAGGCGCCGATGACGCAGGTGTTGCAACCGGCTCCGTCGGTGCCGTCCCCACCCAGCCGCGGTGGCCGCGGTGGGCGTGGTGGGGATCGCACGGTGTACGTCGACAGCAACTCGGCGCTGGTGCAAGAGGTTCTACGCCTTATCCGCGTCGAGGTCCGAAAAAATGGTGGAGACGTGCAAGTGGCCTTAGGTCGGTAAGGGATGGTTTTCCCGCAAACCCCGCGTGACACCCGCGTCGAGTTCTTCGTGAACAGTGGCTGGGTTGATGTCACCAGCGATGTGTATGCCCGGGATGGGATCAGTATCACCCGGGGTGGTCGGGATGAGACGTCGCGGGTTGAGCCGTCCCGCTGCCAGTTCACCTTAAATAATCGGAGCGGGAAGTATTCGCCCAGGAACCCGAATGGCCCGTACTACGGGTCGATTGGGCGTAACACCCCTGTTCGTGTCACGGTGGGCAAAGACACGGACACGTTCACGAGGACGGTGTCGTCCGGGTGGGGCTCCACGGACCTGGGTAATGCGTGGTCCACATTCAGCACGGGCGGTACGATCGCCGCGTCGGACTACAATGTTGGTTCTGGGTCCGGTACGCATTCCGTTCCGGTCAGCGACGCTGACCGGAACACCTATCTGGGTGGGCAGCTGTATGGCGACGTGGACGTGTACGTCACGTTTTCGTTGGCGCTGCCCAGTATTACTGGAGACGTTGTTGCACCTGCTAATCTGCTGCTGCGGGGCACCGACGCGAACAACTACATTCTTCTGTGGTTGTACGTCAGTGACGTGGACGGCCATTACTACATCAATTGGTACGATCGCACCGGCGGTAGTTTTTTTCTCCTCGGTCCGGCGTCTAACGTTGACACAGGGATCGTGTATGCGCCGTCGACGCTCATGGCGGTTCGGGTCCAAGTGGAAGGTCCGATTGTTCGGGCGAAGCTGTGGCCGGTGGCGAGCGGCGAGCCATACGACTGGACTGTGGTTGCGGCATCCAATATCGTCGGGCCAGGTTGGGTTGGTGTCGAGTCGTTCATCAACCCTTCGAACACAAACACTAAACCGATCGTGTTTTCCTATGACAACCTGACCATACGCATCCCGCGATATGCGGGTGAGATTTCTTACTGGCCCCAACGTTGGGACACGTCGGGTATCGACGTGTACGTTCCTGTGGAGGCATCGGGCCTGAAACGCCGCTTGGGGCAGGGCACGGCGCCGTTGAACTCGGCGATGTTCACGTCGATGACGACCCTGGACACCCCGGCGATCGCGTATTGGCCGTGCGAAGACGGGGCGGTGTCCACGCAGATCAGTCCCGCGATCGGCGGGAGAACGATGTTCGTGAACGGCACCACGAAGTTCGCGGACTTCAGTCGGTTTGTGTGTTCGCAGCCGATACCGACGTTGAACACAGCAACGTGGTCCGCGTCTGTTCCGCCGTACACGTCCAGCGGCAGCATGACGTTGACGTACTTGTTGCACATTCCGACGAGTGACCCACCGGACGGGCCTGGCGCCGGGTGGCCAATCTCTCAGATTTTCACTAACGGCAACGCACCCCAGTATGAGGTCAAATACCGTCATGGGGGTAACCTCCAGGTCAACATTTGGTCCCAGGGCGGCCTTTTACACGATTCGGGGCCATTGGGGTTAATCAACAACCAAACGTTGATTGACACGTTGTGGGTGCTGTGTTTCAGAGTGAGACAAAACGGGTCGAACATCGAATACGATCTCAGTATCGAGATGCCAGGGGATACCGTCGGCCAGTTCTGGAGCGACACCCTGACTGGGCGCACCATGGGCACAGCGACCCGTGTGGTGATCGACCCGTACAAGCAAATGAAAGATGTCAGCATCGGCCACATCTCTGTGCGTAATGAGTACATCACCGTCGTCGATATTCCCACAACCTATGGTTTGAATGCGTTTTCGGGGCCACCGGAGTTGGGTGGGACGGTCGTGGGGAACCGGGTCCTGTCGCTGGGGAACACGGCGGGCGTGCCGTTGGACGTGCGGGGGGATCCGGATGCGACAGCGGCGGTGGGTCCTCAGCGGCCGTTGCCGTTGTTGACGTTGTTGGAGGAGTCCGCTGACGCGGACATGGGTGTGTTACATGAGGTGCGCAACGCGCTCGGTTTGGTGTACCGGACTCGCCGCAGCATGTATAACCAGCCCGCGCGGTTGACGTTGAACTATGCGGGTGGTCAGGTCGCGCCCCCGTTTGAACCGGTCGACGACGACCAGAACACCCGTAATGATGTGATCGCGAAACGCACCGACGGCGGCTCATTCGAGCTGTTTTTGTCATCGGGCCGGTTATCGGTCGCCGACCCGTGGAATGGTGGCGTGGGGCTCTACACCGATCAACCCACTTTGAACGTGAACTTCGACAAGCAGCTGCCGGACGTGGCGGGGTGGCGGCTTTTGTTGGGGACGGTGGACGAGGCCCGGTATCCGACGATCACGGTGAATTTAGCGAACCCTAATGTGGTGGCGGCTGGGTTGGATAACGCGGCGATGACCGTGGACGTCGGGGACCGTATCGTGATCACGAATCCGTTCACGGGGTCCACACCGGATTCGATTTCGCAGATTGTGCGCGGCTACACCGAATCGTTGAACGTGTTCGAGCACACCATTTCCTTTGTGTGTGCCCCCGCGTCACCGTATGAGCTTCTACAAGCCGGTACGGCGGGGAAAATGACGGTGGGCAGTGGGGCGTCCACTTTGGCGTCCGGTGTCACCACAACGGCCACCTCGTGGTCGGTGGCGACAGCGGCGGGCAACGTGTTGTGGAAGACCGGTGCGGCGTCGTTTGATCTTTTGATGGAGGGTGAGCGGGTGACGGTGACGAACATCAGTGGTGCGTCGAGCCCGCAAACATTCACTGTCACGAGGTCAGTCAATGGGATCGTGAAAGCCCACGCGGCGGGCCTCGCGGTGAGCTTGTTCCGCCCAGCACTGGCCGGGTTGTGATATGCCTAATTTGCTGAACCCGATGCTCCCTGGTCAGAACGTCGACCCTCAGTTTTTCAACGATTCGATCGACAACGCCCGCTCAGTCAAATACCAGAAAACAGATTTGACGCGGAACAACACCACTACCTACCTGGACTCGACGGATTTGACGGTCGCCGTGTTGGCGAACGCGGCGTACACATTCGAGGCGTGTTTTTTCGTTGACTCGTCGACCACAGCGGATGCCAAGGTGCGGCTGACGTTGCCGGCGAGCTCCGCAGCGCTCATCGCTCCCTGGTCTTCCGGTACAGGCGCTGCGTCTGGCGGTAACGCCATCAACCAGCAGGGTGCAGCTCCCGTGTCAAACGTGGTTGAGTGGATTGTTGGTGGAGTCGGGTCCGGAACGGCTCAATCACTCCGCCCTGTCGGTTGGATCAACATCTCCGCGACCGCGGGGAACCTTGTCATCGGGTTCGCGCAGAACACCGCGAGCGCGGTGAACACACTACTCAAGACCGGGTCGTTCTTCGCGATAACCAGGGTCTTCTGATGCCTAACCTGCTCGTGCCCATGGTGCAAAACCAGGACTTTCGGGCCGAGTTCTTCAACACCAGCATCGACAACATGCGGTCGGTGGCGTACCAAACCGCGGACGTATCGATCGTCAACGACGCGATCACGTTCATAGAATCAACCGACCTCGTCATCCCCGATTTAGTGGCCAACGCCGAGTACATCTTCGAGTCCTGCCTATTTTACGACACCAACGCCACAGCCGACATCGTCATCAACATCAAGTTGCCGTTCATCGGTGCCGCAATGATCGCGCCGTGGTACTCGGGCACCGCGATCACCGGGGCTGTGAACAACATAAACCAGCAAGGGCTGGACGCGGCCACATTCCAGGTGGTGCAGTTCATCGCGGGTGGTGTCGCCGCGGGGACCATCATGTCCGTTCGCCCCGCCGGGTGGCTCCGCATGTCAACCTCATCCGGGCCGCTGTCAATTGAGTTCGGGCAGAACGTCGCGTCCACCACGAGCACGATTTTGAAGCAGGGTTCATGGATCGCGATAACACGGGTGGAGTGACGCTCGCCCGCCCTCTGCTCGCCCAGCCCTTGCGGGGGCGGGCCGCCGGGCGGGTCCGCCCGGACCGACCGGAGCGACCTGGTCACTCCACCGACCCAGCTGGGCCGGTCACGGTGGACACGCCGGGTGAGCGTTCTTACGCCACGGGCCGTGGCCTGGTCACTACCGGTATCCCCACCGTCAGCCGGCGGCCTCAGCCTGACGCGGCTCCTGGCGCCCAAACACCGCGAGTGAGGCCCGCGTGAACCCTGGCCGGTTGTTGTGGGCGGCGTGGCGGACACAACCCACCGCCGTCACCCTCCCGCTGGGCATGATCCTGATCGGGTTGTTAGCGGTCATCCTCGGGGAGAATGCGTCCCGCGCGTTCACCGAACTCGGCGGGTCCACCATGATCCGCGTCATGGGCCTGGCGATGCTCGCCGGCGGCTTGCTGGTCGCCGCCAGCATCATCCGCTCCGACTACCTCCTCGAAGTCATGGGTTTAGCACTGGCCGCGTTCGGGGCTCTGATATACGGGTCAGGTTGCATCCTGGGACTCGGCCTCAACGGCCTGGTCACCGGCCCGGAGAATATTCTCATCGCACTGGCCTTTTTCGGGCGCATTGCGCTGATTTCCCGCCGGGCCCGCGCCGCCAGCGGCACCCCGTGAGCCCAGACACGTTAAGACTGGTCTTGCAGATCGTCGGGGTTGTCGTCGGCGGCGGCATCCTCGAATTCATCCGCCGCATGCTCACCAGACGCGCGGAACTACGGAAACTCAACGCCGAATCCGACGCCACCATCAACACCTCCGCTATCGCGCTGGTCACCCGACTCCAAGAAGACGCCGCCGTGTACCGCGACCAAGTGAAACACCTCCAAGACCGCATCGACAACATCGAAGCACGGCATCAACAAACCCAACGCCAATTCGCTCAGCAACTACAAGACGCGCACTCCGAGAACGTTCGGTTAACCACCCGTATAGCACAACTCCAGAATGAGCTGGACATCTCCACCCGGCAACTCGCTGACCTACAGCGATACCGGCTGGGGCCGTGAACCGTTCACCAAGGAGGTTAACTATTGTTATGACGTGGTGGCGTAAGGAAGCAGCCGACATCGTGATTGAGATACGGACGGTGCGGGAACAGCTCTCATCGACCCTGGCCACCCTAAGAGATTTCGAGGACCGTTTACGGGTCGCCACGGAACGCCAAGAACTGTTGAACATGCAGACCGCGCGACGGGAGGACACCCCACAATGACTGATCCGCTGATCCGCCCGGACCCCGCGGACGCGGACATCGTCCCCCCCGGCGAACGCGCTGCGCTCGCTAAAACAGCTGCGGAACTAGCCGTGTCGAACACTCGTCTCGCGGGCACCGTCACCGGGCTCACCAAAACGGTGTCGTTCCGTACCCGCGTGTTCATCGCGGTCCTCTGCGTGGATGTGGTCCTCACTGCCGCGGTCGCCGTGTTCGGGTACCGCCTCGAACGGTTCCTGTATTGCCAAACCGGGCAGAACAACGAGTTCCGGACCGCCGCGCAAACCGAACGCGCCGCGCAACGTCGCCTGTTCGATGTTGTGCTGGCACCGGCCAGCACC
>Ga0207661_10002367_pt1 | contig 12971 bp, 14 predicted proteins | sample KBSC713LmetaG_FD_184337 | JGI IMG/M metagenome (GOLD analysis project Ga0207661, IMG submission 184337) | Corn rhizosphere microbial communities from Kellogg Biological Station, Michigan, USA - KBS C7.1-3L metaG (SPAdes) (version 2) | ecosystem: Host-associated > Plants > Roots > Rhizosphere ... | reverse complement strand
AAGATTTCTTCCGATCGTCCTGATCGCGCTGATGGTGCAGGTTCTTGCGCCGGTCGCCGCGTGCTGGGCGGCGGTTGTGGTCGCCTCCGACCCGCTGGGTGCGGCTGAAATCTGCCACGATACATCCGCGGCGGCGGGCCAATCTGGCGACCAGAGCGGCCAACATCCCGAGCACGGGGGCGCCTGTTCGATCTGCTGCCTCGCCAGCGCCAACGCGTCCGTCGATACGCCAGAGGCGGCGGCGTTCGCCGTTCCCTATCGCGATTCCGCGCGCGTCGTCTGGCATGACCGGACGCTGGATCTCGCGGCCTCCCGTACCGGCTCCAATGCAAAGGCGCGGGCGCCGCCGTTTCCTTCCTGACTGGATTTGAGCGCGCCGGCTCGGGCCAGACCCGTATCCGGCGGATACCAGTTTAGCGGCTGGCGCTTTGGCGTCGCCGCCAGGAAGGTTTTTGGAGATGTCCCGTGTCCACGCCCTGGGAGGCGTAAGTGCTCTGGCAATCCCGCTGGCGCTTCTGGCGCCGGGCGGGTTCGCTTGCGCCCAGAATGGCCAACAGGCGCTGCCACCGGTGACGGTGGAGGCGCCGCCACCGCCCAAACCACACGCCGTGCGAAGGTCAGCCCCGCGCGAAGCCAGGGTGGTCGCGCGCCGGTCGCCGAGGCCGGCAGCCGCTCCAGTGCAGCGCATTTTCGTGCCGGTCAACAATACCGACGCAGAGACCACCAGCGCCTCGCTCGGACCGCCGGCGGCGGTCACGCGCTTTCAGCTCCCGCAGCAATCCTTCGGCATCAACGCCAGGCAGATCGAGGAAACCATCAACCTGAAGGATCCCGAAGACGCGGTGAAATACATGCCGAGCCTGTTCGTCCGCAAACGCAACGATGGCGACAACCAGGCGGTGCTGGCGACGCGCACCTGGGGTCTCAATTCCAGCGCGCGCTCGCTGATCTATTACGACGATCTCCTGGTCTCGGCCTTGATCGGCAACAACAACACCAACGCCTCGCCGAAATGGAATCTGATCTCGCCGGAGGCAATCGCGCGAATAGATTTTCTCAATGGTCCCTTTGCGGCGGCCTATCCCGGCAACTCCATCGGCGGCGTGCTCCTGATCACCTCGAAAATGCCCGACAAGCCGTTTGCAACGGTCAAGGAAACCGTCTCGGTGATGCCGTGGAATCAATACGGCACCAGGGACGTCTATCCGACCAGCCAGACCAGCGCGGCCGCCGGCAACCGCGACGGCAAGCTGTCCTGGCTCGTCAGTGCCAACTATCTCGACAGCTTCCAGCAGCCGCTGAGCTACACGACCAACGGCGCGACAGCCGCGAACCCGAGCGGCACCCCGGCAGGCACGACCGGCACATTTCCTGCGCTGAACAAGCAGGGCGTCATCGCCAACGTGGTAGGCACCGGAGCGCTGGCGCATTCGCAGCAGGAATCCGGAAATCTGCGCTTGGCCTATGACGTGACGCCGCTGGTGCAAGCGACTTATTCGTTCGGGATATGGAACAATCACCAGGTCTCTGATCCCCAGACCTATCTCAAATCGGCGGCGACGGGGCTGCCGACCTTTGCCGGAATCTCGAGCTTCGCAACCAACAAATACATCTGGGACCAGACCCATGTCAGCAACGCTGTTTCGGTCAAGAGCGACACCAAGGGCGTGTTCGATTTCGATCTCTCGGCCTCCAGCTACAACTATCTCGTCGATACGCAGCTCAATCCCTTCACCGTTGTGTCTGATGGCGTCGGCTACTCCCTGAACGGTAAGATCACCCGGATGGACGGCACCAATTGGCAGAACGGCGATGCCAAGGGCATCTGGCGTCCGTTCGGCTATGACGGTCCGCAGGAGGTCAGCTTTGGCGTTCATGGCGACCGCTATGAGCTCAACAATCCGGTCTATGCCTCGAACGTCCGGTTTGCGACGTCCTCGGGCGGCACCGGCCAGCTTTATTCCGATGGCGTTGGAGAAACGCATACCGGAGCTGTGTGGCTACAGGACGCCTGGAAGATCGTGCCCAACCTGAAGCTAACACTCGGTGGCCGGCTGGAAAGCTGGGAGGCAGTCAACGGTTTCAATCTCAACACGACAATCAAGAGCGGGGGCAATCCGGCTGCGCCAATTCCGGTGGTGACGCCGGCCTCCCAGAATCAGCCCGAGTTGAACTCGACTAACTTTTCGCCGAAGGCTTCGTTGTCCTTCGACCCCAACAAGGATTGGAACATCACCGCCAACTTTGGCGAAGCCTGGCGCTATCCGACCGTAACCGAGCTCTATCAGAACCTGACTGTCGGCGGCGTCGCGACCTTCGGCAATCCCTTCCTCGCGCCCGAGCAGGATTTTACGGGCGAGTTGAACATCGAGCGGCACTGGAGCGACGGCCGGCTCCGGCTGACCCTGTTCAAGGAGCACACCAATAACGCGATCATCTCGCAGACCAATCTCGTGGCCGTCGGCGCCACGCAGACACCGACAACGGTGATCAGCAATGTCGACGCCATTCGCATGCAGGGCGTCGAGCTATCAGCCGACAAGGACAATGTCCTGATCGACCGCCTGCAGGTGTTCGGCAGCGTCACCTATGTCGATTCGCGCATCCTTGCGGACGCGAGTTGGGCCGGTGTCAATCCGCTGACGAATCTGCCGACCACCGTCGTCGGCAAGCGCGTGCCATTCGTGCCGGACTGGCGCGCCAAGTTCGGCGTGACCTACAGGCCCAATGACAGCTGGGCCTATACGGTGGCGGCGCGCTACAGTGGCAAGCAATATTCCACGCTCGACAACACCGACATCATCCCACACGTGTTCGGCGCCTTCGACAACTTCTTCGTGGTCGATGCGAAGGTTCACTATAATGCGACCAAGAACTTTGCCTTCGATTTCGGGATCGACAATCTCTTCAACGAACAATACTTCCTGTTCCATCCGTTCCCCGGCAGGACCTATGTTCTCGCCGCGAAATACACGTTCTAGGGCAGTCAGCAAAGGAGCCTCAATATGAAGGAAACAATGACCGGGGCCGTGTTCGCAGCCCTTTTGGCTTGCCTGTTCACGTCAACGGCGCGCGCCGATGACGTCAAGGCCGGCGATCTCGTGATCAGTCAGGCCTGGTCGCGCGCGACGCCAGGCGGCGCCAAGATCGGCGGCGGCTATCTCACCATCGAGAACAAGGGGACGGCGCCCGACAAGTTGATCGGGGCGTCCGCCGATTTCGCCGGCAAGATCGAGGTGCATGAGATGACGACCACCAACGGGGTGATGAAGATGCGCCCGGTCGAGGGCGGCCTCACCATCGATCCCGGCAAAACCGTCAAGCTCGCGCCCACCGGCCTTCATCTGATGATGATGGACCTGAAGAGCCCGCTGAAGCAGGGCGACAAGCTGCCGGTGACCTTGCAATTCGAGAAGGCCGGCAAGGTCACGGTCACGCTCGACGTGCAGGCCGTCGGCGCGTCTGCTCCCGGAGGCGGCATGCAGATGAAGAAGATGGACAAGGACATGAAGATGTGAGGCCGCGATGAAAATCCGCGTCGCAACCCTTTTCGCCGCCATGCTCGCGGCAGCGCCGGCAACCGCGCATGTCTTCCTGCAAGGCAAGCAGGCCATGATCGGCTCGGACTACAAGGCTATCTTCGTGGTCCCGCATGGCTGCGTCGGCTCGCCCACCACCAAGCTGCGGGTGCAGATTCCCGAGGGCGTGATCGTCTCCGAACCGATGCCGGTCGCAGGCTGGAGTGTCGAGACCGTCAAGGGCAAATTCGCCGGTGAGTACGACTACAAAGGCGCCAAGGTTTCCGAAGGCATCAAGGAGGTGGACTGGAGCGGCGGCAAGCTGCCCGACAAGACCCGCCAGGAGTTCGTGATCCAGACCTATCTCACCGGCAGTCTCAAGCCGGACACCACGTTGTATTTCCCGGTTGTGCAGGAATGCGAGCAGGGGGTGAGCCGGTGGATCGAGATTCCGCCCGATGGAGCGCCGCGTTCGCATGAGGGCAAGTGGCCGGCGCCGGGCGTGAGACTGACCAAGCCTTGATCCGGCTCGTCGCGTCGCTGTTGCTTCTGTTCTGCCTTGCCGGGGAGGCGTCGGCGCATGCCTCGCTCGCATCTGCCGATCCGCGCGATGGCACGGTGCTGGCGCAGGCGCCGAAGACGGTTGAGCTGCGCTTCAATGAAAACGTGACCGCGGGCGCGGTCAACCTGATCGATGCGGCGGGCAGGCTGCGCTCGGACGCCGTCGTCACCGCCAAGGACGACGCGATATCGGTCGCGCTTCCTCCCAATCTGCCGAAGGGCACCCAGATCGTCAGCTACCGCGTGATCTCCGAGGACGGCCATCCAGTCACGGGATCCGTCACCTTTTCGATCGGAGAGCCGACGGCCAACAAGGCACCGGAAGCCGACGACGCCGGCATCAATATCCTGATCTGGCTCACGCGGATCGGCCTCTATCTCGGTCTGTTCGCCGGCATTGGCGGCGTGTTCTTTCTCAACTGGATCGCGCGGGAGCAGGTGGCTGCCAGGCCGATCCGCACCGCGTTGATCATCGGGATCGCAAGCGCGGTCGCCTCGATCGGCCTTCAGGGCCTTGATGTGCTGGGCCTGCCGCTCACCGGTTTTTTCGCAATCGCGCCCTGGAAGATTTCGCTCGGCACGAGTCTTGGCCCGTCGCTCTTGATCGCGATCGCAGCGCTGGTGATCGGGCTCGTCTGCCTGTCGAGCGGCGTGACGCGCAGTTCCCGCATCTTGGCGGCGCTGGCGCTTGCCGGCGTCGGCCTCTCGCTGGCAGCGAGCGGGCACGCGGCGACGGCACCGCCGGAAATGCTGACGCGGCCGGCGGTGTTCCTGCATGGCATCAGCGTCGCCTACTGGCTTGGCGCCTTCGCGCCGCTGGTTGCGATCCTGCGGCGGCCGCACGGGGCCCCGCTGCCGATCATGCGGCGCTTTTCGGCCGTCGCTGTTGCGGTCATCGGCGTCCTTGCGTTGACAGGCCTGACGCTCGCGATCATTCAGCTCGAAAGCTTTGATGCATTGATCGCGACCAGATACGGCATCCTCCTTTCGATCAAGCTCGCGCTGGTCGCGGCTCTGCTCGCGCTTGCCGCGCTCAATCGCTTCCGCTTCACGCCGGCGCTGGTGCGCGACGCCAAGGCCGCAGCCCCGCTGGCGCGCTCGATCGTGCTGGAAGGCGTTCTTGCGATCGGCGTTCTCGCCGTCGTCGCCGGTTGGCGTTTCACGCCGCCGCCCCGCTCGCTCATTCCCGACGCGCCGCTCGCGATCCACATCCACGGCGACAAGGCGATGTTCCAGGTGCTGGTGTCGCCGGGCCGGGTGGGCTCGGACGATTTCGTGCTGCAGCTCATGAACGGCGACGGCACGTTGTTGCATGCCAAGGAGGCTACGCTAACGCTGAGCCTGCCGGAGCGCGGCATCGCTGAGATCGAGCGCCAGGGGACGCTTGGCGCGGACCATTTCTGGCACGTCAAGAATGTGCCGCTGACGGTCCCCGGCCGCTGGCATGTCCGGATCGATGCGCTGGTGACCGATTTCGAGAAAATCACTCTCGAGGACGACATCGACGTCGCGACGCGGTGAGAGCCACACCACGAAAGGCCGGAAAATCCGGCCGTCTGGCGGCTTTTCCTTATCCCGGCCTTGTGTTTTCTCCGTCAATCCGCTTTCACTGCCACTCCCGATTTTCCAATCCTCGAGCCTGCCCATGCGATTGTCCCGGTTCTTTCTGCCCATTCTGAAGGAGAATCCGAAGGAGGCAGAAATCGTCTCGCATCGGCTGATGCTGCGCGCCGGCATGCTGCGGCAGGAAGCGGCCGGCATCTATGCCTGGCTGCCGCTCGGCTTCCGCGTCCTGAAGAAGATCGAGCAGATCGTGCGCGAGGAGCAGGACCGCTCCGGGGCCCTCGAGCTCTTGATGCCGACGCTGCAACTCGCCGACCTCTGGCGCGAGAGCGGTCGCTACGACGCCTACGGCCCGGAGATGCTGCGCATCGCCGACCGCCACAAGCGCGAGCTGTTGTACGGGCCGACCAACGAGGAAATGATCACCGAGATCTTCCGCGCCTATGTGAAGTCCTACCGCAACCTGCCGCTCAACCTCTATCACATCCAGTGGAAGTTCCGCGACGAGCAGCGTCCGCGCTTCGGCGTGATGCGCGGCCGCGAATTCCTGATGAAGGATGCCTATTCCTTCGATCTCGACGAGGCCGGCGCGCGCCGCGCCTACAACAAGATGTTCGTGGCTTACCTGCGCACCTTCGCGCGCATGGGCCTGAAGGCGATTCCGATGCGCGCCGAGACCGGGCCGATCGGCGGTGACCTCAGCCACGAGTTCATCGTGCTCGCCGAGACCGGCGAGTCCGGCGTGTTCTGCGACAGCGACGTGCTCAATCTGCCGATACCCGGCGCTGATGTCGACTATGACGGCGACCTCACGCCGATCATCAAGCAATGGACGTCGGTTTATGCCGCGACCGAGGACGTGCACGACGCCGCGCGCTTCGAGCAAGAGGTGCCCGCGGACAAGCGGGTGCATACCCGCGGCATCGAGGTCGGCCAGATCTTCTATTTCGGCACCAAATATTCCGACACCATGAAGGCGCTGGTGGCGGGACCTGACGGCGTCGAGGTGCCGATCCATGGCGGCTCCTACGGCGTCGGCGTCTCGCGCCTGGTCGGCGCCATCATCGAGGCCTGTCACGACGATGCCGGCATCAAATGGCCGGAGGCGGTCGCGCCGTTCCGCGCCGTGATCCTCAATCTCAAGCAGGGCGATGCCGCCGTCGATGGCGCCTGCGACAAGCTCTATGCCGAGCTGATGGCGAAGGGCGTCGACGTGCTCTACGACGATACCGACCAGCGCGCCGGCGCGAAGTTCGCCGCCAGCGACCTGATCGGCATTCCCTGGCAGATCATGGTGGGTCCGAAGGGCCTGGCCGAGGGCAAGGTCGAGCTCAAGCGCCGCGCCGACGGATCGCGCGAGAATCTCAGCCCCACCGACCTGCTGGCTCGCTTCTAGCCGAGCTTAATTGGCAAGCCGGACCAACGGCTCCGTCTGCTCCGCATGCTGAAGCTGGTGGCGCGCTACGGCCGCGACGCCACATGGCGAAGATCGCAAATCCCTTGGCGCCTGAAGGCCATTCCTCCGTCAAGTTCCATTCATGTAGAACATGAACAGAAGCGGCCGGCGGCGCCAGCGATTCGCGCCTAAGCGTGAGGAAAACTCTGGGATTAATTGGCCGGGGCTGCTTTACAGCACTATGATCGGAAGGATTCTCTGGGATTCGCAACTTCGCTCGAAACCGGTCAAATCTTTCGTGGGAAACCTTTGAAGATTAAGAAAAAACCATAATCGTGGGATTATCGGGCGATGGATGAGACCATGAACGAGCCGCATCAAACCGCACCTTTCGCAGCCTTCGAATGGATGCTGTCCGCGCGCTATCTGCGCGCGCGCCGCAAGGAGGGCTTCATTTCCGTCATCGCTGGCTTCTCCTTTCTCGGCATCATGCTCGGGGTTGCCACGCTGATCATCGTGATGGCCGTGATGAACGGCTTTCGCAAGGAACTGCTCGACAAGATCCTCGGCCTCAATGGCCACATCCTGGTGCAGCCGCTCGAATCGCCGCTGACCGACTGGAAGGACGTGGCTGACCGCATCAGCCAGGTGCAGGGCGTCCGGCTGGCCGCCCCGGTCGTGGATGGCCAGGCGCTGGCGTCCTCGCCCTTCAATGCCTCCGGCGTCTTCGTCCGCGGCATTCGCGCCAACGATCTCAACAATCTCACCTCGATCGCGAAGAACATCAAACAGGGCACGCTGGAGGGATTCGACGAAGGGCAGGGGGTCGCGATCGGCCGCCGGCTCGCCGATCAATTGTCGCTGCATGCCGGCGACAGCATCACGCTGGTCTCGCCCAAGGGGGCGGTGACGCCGATGGGAACGACGCCCCGCATCAAGCCGTACAAGATCACGGCGGTGTTCGAGATCGGCATGTCCGAATATGATTCGACTTTCGTCTTCATGCCGCTGCCGGAGGCGCAGGCCTATTTCAACCGCGTCAACGACGTCTCCGCGATCGAGGTCTTCACCACCAACCCCGATCGAATAGAGGCTTTCCGCAAGTCGGTGACGGAGGCCGCAGGCCGGCCGGTGTTCCTGGTCGACTGGCGGCAGCGCAATTCGAGCTTCTTCAACGCATTGCAGGTCGAGCGCAACGTGATGTTCCTGATCCTCACCATGATCGTGCTGGTGGCGGCGCTCAACATCATCTCCGGCCTGATCATGCTGGTGAAGGACAAGGGCAGCGACATCGCGATCCTGCGCACCATGGGCGCCTCGCAGGGCTCGATCATGCGGATTTTCCTGATCACCGGCGCCTCGATCGGCGTGGTCGGCACGCTGACCGGGTTCATCGTCGGCCTCGTGATCTGCCTGAACATCGAATCGATCCGGCAGTTCCTGTCCTGGGTGACCAATACCGAGCTGTTCGATCCGACCTTGTACTTCCTCTCAAAGCTCCCGGCCGAGATCGATTTCGGCGAGACCACCGCCGTCGTCATCATGGCGCTGACACTGTCGTTCCTGGCAACGCTTTACCCATCGTGGCGCGCTGCGCGCCTCGATCCGGTCGAAGCGCTGCGGTACGAGTGAGGAGCTGATGACGGAGGTAGCGGAAGCGGAAGTACAAGCACAAGCGCAAGACGTACCGGTCATCTATCTCCACGAGATAAAACGCCAGTACATGCAGGGCGAAGTGCCGCTGGTGATCCTCGACGGCGCCAAGCTCGCGCTGTGGGCCGGACAGTCGGTCGCCCTGATCGCCCCGTCAGGCTCCGGCAAATCGACGCTGCTGCACATTGCGGGACTTTTGGAGAGCCCCGACGATGGCGAGGTCTATGTCGCGGGCGCACCGACCTCGCAACTATCGGACATGGAGCGCACGTATATCCGGCGCAACGATATCGGCTTCGTCTATCAGTCGCACCGGCTGCTGCCGGAATTCTCCGCGCTCGAAAACGTCATGCTGCCGCAGATGATCCGTGGCCTGAAGCGTTCGGAGACGATCAAGCGGTCGACCGAGATATTGTCCTATCTCGGCCTTGCCGATCGCATTAAGCATCGGCCGGCGGAACTGTCGGGCGGCGAGCAGCAGCGGGTCGCGATCGCGCGTGCGGTCGCCAATGCCCCGCGGGCGCTGCTCGCGGACGAGCCGACCGGCAATCTCGACCCCAACACCGCCGACCATGTGTTCCAGGCGCTGATGCAGCTTGTGAAAGCCACAAGGGTCGCGATGCTGATCGCGACCCACAACATGGAACTCGCAGGCCGGATGGACCGCCGCGTCTCGCTGGTCGACGGCCGGGTCATCGAGCTGGAATAGCTTTCAGGGCTTGATCACGGTCATCTTCTGCTGCGGCGTCGCGGCGACTATTGGCACGTCAATAGCCATGATGGTGACGGCGATGGCTCCGCGGCGCGGCGCCGCGTGGCACGTAATACGGATTGGTGATGCATTGCGCGGCACGGGCCACTGCCGAAGGCCTGCATTGCTCCATCGACACATAGCTGCAGTCGATATGGCTGAAACGGCCGAACACCTGCATGCAAACCGGAAAGCTTGTATTGCCGTAGGTCTGGGCGGATGCCGGCACCAGGCACGCGGAGAGCGCCAGCAGAGCAAAAACCGGAATACGCATTCGCGTCCTCCCGACTGGATTCAATTGGAGCGCTGCTTTTCGATCCGGCGCCGGTGATGGGTCGTAGGTCTGAGCCTGTACCGAAATTGCGGGCAACACCATGCCGGCGATCAATCGCATCGAGGTCCTCCAGGACGTGCGTGCTCGACGAACGCGCTTCTTGCGATGCTTTCAGACCGCTTCACGACGCGCTAGTGCCTTCTGCGGCTCAATAGCTCCGGCGGTAATGATGATAGCGAACCGGCGGCCCGTCCATTCCTGCGTTCGCGCTATAGGGATTGAGCACGCACTGTGCCGCTCGTCCCGCCGCGGTCGCGTTGCATTGAGCGATCGATGAGTAATTGCACTCGTAATAGGTCGCCGGGCCATAGACATGCAGGCACACGGGATAGCCGGCTCCAAAGGTCTGCGCCGACGCTGGCGCTGCTGCGGAAAGCGAGGTCCCGAGCGCGAGCGCGGCCCAAGCGAGATGGCGCATCAGAGCCTCCTCTTGGAGTAGCGGACGTGAGCGGGTTGCGGCACCCCGCTCGCCTGACGGAAATAGGGATTGGCTTCGCACCAGGCGGTGAGGCCGGAAGCGCTCGCCTGACACTGCTGCAGCGTGCTGAAGTCGCAACTGCTGTAGCCGGAATCGCAGCCTCGCAAACAAAAGGCGTTCTGCGCCGCACCCGGGACCGTGTTGAACACGCACGCAATCGCAATCGTCGACAGGGCAACAAGGATCTTCATCGCCGTTCCCTCCAGCCATTGGTGTGCGTGGATACCAACAGTGCCGCAGGAGGCGGTCAACTCACGTTCGCGCGTGTCCGATGGAATCGCGGCGAGCCAGATCAATACCGGTAATAGGGATTCGGCGGGGCCGGATAATAGTTCGGCGGAAACGCCCGGTTGCGATTTGGGTAGGCATAGGGATCGTCCGATGCGCCGTTGAAAAAGGGATTGGCGACGCACTGCAGATTGCGGCCCGACGCCGACGTCTGGCATTGCTCGTAGGTGTCGAAGGGGCAGTAGCTCAGTCCCGGATACTCGTAGCCCTGCAGGCAGAAGGCGTGACGCGTGCCGACGGCATGCGCGGGAATCGCGCAGGTCAGCGAGAGCGTGACCAGAGCAACGCAGGCAACGACGTTTGTGCGCATGAAAACCTCCTGCATGCTTTCCTCTCGCGTCGCGAGCCACGTTTTCGACTCAATTACGACACGTCTTGCCTTATTTTCTGACTGTTGGAACTAGCGCAAATTCAAGAGTTCCGGAAGTGCCTGCGGCACAACATTAATTTGAGTTAGGCCGCGCGCGCCCTTTCCAGATGAGTGTTGCGGTCGAGTTACAGCAATTCGCGCTCACGCTGTTAAGACGCATGAGGCGGCGTTGGGGGCCACCATCAAAACTGGAACTGGAATCGAGTGATGAAGAAATTGATGCTCGTTACCGTAAGTCTCGTCGCGCTCGGCGCGGCGGTGCCGGCGGTTGCGGCTGATCTCGCGGCGCGACCTTACACCAAGGCGCCGCCGATGATTCAGGCCGCGTATAACTGGAGTGGATTCTATATCGGTCTGAACGGCGGTGGCGGCACCAGCCACAAGACTTGGGATCTTGTCGGTGGCCTCTCGGAAGGCAGCCACGACGCGACCGGCGGCACCGTCGGTGGCCAGGTCGGCTATCGTTGGCAGACCGGTCCGATCGTGTTCGGCGTCGAAGCGCAGGGCAACTGGGCGGACTTCACCGGCGACAACATCAGCAATGTGATTCCGGCAGATCGCAACCGCACCAAGATCGACGCGTTCGGTCTGTTCACCGGCCAGGTCGGCTATGCCTGGAACAACGCGCTGCTCTATGTGAAGGGTGGTGCGGCCGTCGTCGACGACAAGTACTCGGTCCTCGGTGCCGCGACCGGCGCCCTCGTCGCTTCGACCAGCGAGACCCGCTGGGGTGGCACGGTCGGCGTGGGCTTCGAATACGGCTTCGCTCCGAGCTGGTCGGTCGGCGTCGAATACGATCACCTGTTCATGGGTTCGTCGACCAACAACTTCGTCACTCCGGCCGGTGTGTTCGTCGGTTCCGACAACATCAAGCAGGATGCCGACATCTTCACCGCCCGCGTGAACTACAGGTTCGGCGGCCCGGTGGTGGCGCGCTACTGAGAAGCAAGCATGATCCGGAAAGGCGGGTACCGGTTTTCCGAATAGATCATGCGCCGGAAGTGAGTTCGCGGCGGATCGAAAAGCCCCGGCTTTGGCCGGGGCTTTTCATTTGGATTTCGACCGGAGGAGGTCCCGAAAACCGCGCCAGTTAACCAAATGGCTGCGATCGGATTTAAGTCTTCGAAAGGTCCCTTGAGTAGACCTATCCAGACCGGCTGAAAGTGGAACTGCGGCACGCGGATATCGAAATGGCCAACAGCATCTGGACGACCGAAGTATTCGCCTGCCCGGGCTGCGGGGTGGACTACACCGCGACAAGGGAAGAACATCAGCACAAGCGCTCCGGCAGCTTCAAATGCCGGGTTTGCGACACCGAGGTCCACGCCTGGTCCGGCTATTACGAGTACTTCAACTGGGAGACCAGCCGGATGCGCTCGCCCGTGTTCGGGAAAAAGCGGTACTGAGGCCGCGCATTTTGCGCCTCAGGCTCCTGACAAATCCCGCCAAAATCGAGCCGCGTTAACCAACCGATCTGTTTCGCGTCACTCTTCCGGCGCGCTCCACAAACGTCTCTTGCATTTAGAACAAAAAGAGAACAATGTTCTCTCTATGTTCTGAATCAAGGGAGGCGGCGATGTTGCGGATTTTCGTGGAAGAGGCAGCGGCTCTGGCATCGATCGCGCTGTTTGTCGGGATGGTCGCGGTCTGGGCGGAACTGCTCACGCAGTTCTGAGCCTCGCTGGGGAAAAGCCGGATGGCGCTGGCGATTTGCGCCTTCCGCGTGGACTCTCTTCGCCCGAGGCATCACCATCTGATGCCTGAGTCGGCCTTGAGGTCGCTCCTCACTCCTCAAGTCGCTCGCGCAAAGACATGTCCCACGCCGGATTCGTCCATCTTCACGTTCACTCGGCCTATTCGCTTCTGAAGGGCTCGATCAAGGTCGCCAAGCTTGGCGAGCTTGCCAAGGCCGACCGCCAGCCGGCGCTGGCGCTGACCGATACCGACAACATGTTCGGTGCGCTCGAGTTCTCCGGCAAGATGGCGGGCTACGGCATCCAGCCGATCGTCGGCTGCGAGCTTGCGGTCGATTTCGGCGATCAGGATCCCAACGCGCGCA
>Ga0207661_10002364_pt1 | contig 12980 bp, 7 predicted proteins | sample KBSC713LmetaG_FD_184337 | JGI IMG/M metagenome (GOLD analysis project Ga0207661, IMG submission 184337) | Corn rhizosphere microbial communities from Kellogg Biological Station, Michigan, USA - KBS C7.1-3L metaG (SPAdes) (version 2) | ecosystem: Host-associated > Plants > Roots > Rhizosphere ... | reverse complement strand
CGCCTCTGGCTGACGCCGCGGGCGTTGGTGGCGCGGCTCCATGCTGAGTACCTCACGACCCCCACCGGACCCTCCCTCGACAGTTGCGGGCAGGACCTGCTCTTTCGTCGTAGTCGAGTTTGAGCACACCCTGGTGTGTCGAGAATCGGCTGCGATTCGAGGGAGGGTGCCGGTGTCCCTCGCAGGAATGTTCGGCGATATGCAATCTGGCTCTTGCGCGGGCGCAGCCCGCGCGGCATGTTCTCCCCGGAGCGCAGCGGAGGGGAGGTCAATTCCGGAGAGGGACACCGGCACCCTCCCCCCAACGCCTCAGGACCAGGTGCTTGGCCAGGAGCGCGGGGGTGGAGGTGGAGATATTCGGATCCTTGCGTCGGCGGCGGTGGCTCCGGTGGGGGTGGCTATGACGGGGTTGAGGTCGAGCTCGACGATCTCCTGGTGGGTGTCGGCGAGGGCGGCGACGCGGAGGATCAGGTCTTCGAGGGCGGGGAGGTCGGCGGGCTCGGCGCCGCGGAAGCCGGTGAGGAGGGGGAAGGTGGCGAGGGAGCGAAGCATCGCGGCGGTGTCTGCCTTGGTCAGGGGGCAGACGCGGAGGGCGACGTCGCCGAGCAGCTCGACCGCGGTGCCGCCGGCGCCGCAGGCGACGACGGGGCCGAAGACGGGATCGGTGGCGACGCCGACCAGCAACTCGGTCCCGTCCTCGACCATCTGCTGGACGAGGAAGTGCTCTCGTTGCAGATCCTGCTGGGCGAGCGACGCCTCCATCTCCCGCGCCGCGCGCTCCACCGCTTCCGCGCCCTCGAGCCCGACCGCGACCGCTCCCAGCTCGGACTTGTGGAGGATGCCGGCGCCGTGGGCCTTCAGCGCCACCGGCCCTCCCAGCTGCGCCGCGGCCGCGCCGGCGGCCTCGGCGCTGGCGACGATCCGCGCCGGCGGCGTCGCGATCCCGTAGCCGAGCAGGACCCGTTCGCACTCCTCCGCCCCCAGCCACTCGCGCCCCTCGGCCAGAGCTTCGGCGATCAGCGCGGCGACGGCGTCGCTGTCGACGCCGGGCAGCTCCGCCGGCGCGGCTGGCGGTTGTCGCCGCCACTCGGCGTGGCCGACCGCCCGGCCCAGCGCCCGCGCCGCCTCCTCCGGCTGGCGGTAGGTGGGGACGCCGGCGGCGGCCGCGAGCGGCGCCTGTTCGCCGGTGGTTATGAAGACCGCCTGGACCGGGATCGGCCGCGGCAGCCCGGCGACCGCCGCCGCGATCGCCGCGGCAACGTCCTCGGGCGTCGTCGCCAGCGGCCGGATGAAGATCGCGATCAGCGCGTCGATCTCCTCCCACGCGCCCAATGCCAGAATCGCCTGACGGTATTCCTCGGCGCCGGCGGCGGCGATCAGGTCGACCGGGTTGGCAAGTCCGGCCTCGGCCGGGGCGATCGCCGCCAGCCGCTCCCGCACCGCCGGCGGCGTCTCCGGGACCTCCAGCCCCGCCGCCTCGCAGGCGTCGGCGCACATGATCCCCGGGCCGCCCGCGTTGGTGACGATCCCGACCCGGCGCCCGGCCGGCAGCGGCTGCGAGGAGAAGATCGCGGCCACGTCGAGCATCTCCTCCAGCGTCTCGGTCCGCACCACGCCGGACTGCGCGAAGAGGGCGTCGACGGTGCGGTCGGCGGCGGCGAGGAGAGCGCCGGTGTGGGAGCTGGCGGCGCGGGCGCCGGCGGCGGAGCGGCCGCTCTTGACGGCGACCACCGGCAGCTTGCGGCCGGCCCGGCGGGCGACGCGGGAGAAGCGGCGGGGGTCGCTGAAGGACTCGATGTAGAGGAGGGCGACCTCGGTGCGACCGTCCTCCTCCCAGAACTCGAGGAAGTCGTTGCCGGTGACGTCGGCGCGGTTGCCGACCGAGGCGAAGGAGGAGACCCCGAGCCGCCGCTCCTCGGCGAACTCTGCCAGGGCCAGGCCGAGGGCGCCGCTCTGGCTGACGAAGCCGACGTTGCCGGCGGGAGGCGAGTGCGGGATGAAGGTGGCGTCGAGGCTCGTCCCCACGGCAGTGTTGAGGACCCCGAGGCAGTTCGGGCCGACCAGCCGCATCCCGTTCTCGCGGCAGACCGCCAGCAGCTCGCGCTCGCGACCGGTTCCCTCGGCGCCGGTCTCCGAGAAGCCGGCGGAGAGGACGACCAAGGCCCGCGCCCCCTTCGCCGCCGCTTCGCGGGCGACCGCGACGACCGCCGCCGCCGGCACCGCGATCACCGCCAGCTCGACCTCGCCGGGGATCGCGGCGAGGGTCGGATAAGCCTGCAGCCCCCGCACCTCCGTCGCCACCGGGTTGACCGGGTACAGGTCTCCCGCGAAGCCCGCCTCGACGAGGTTGCGGAGTACTTCGCCGCCGACGCTGCCCTGACGCCGCGAAGCTCCAACCAGCGCCACCGAGCGCGGCTCCAGGACCGAGGCGACGGCGGCGCGGGCGGCGAGCCGGTCGCGGTCCTCGAAGCGCTCCCGCGCCGCGGCTGAGAAGGAGGTCGGCATCTCCACCCGCAGCACCCCCGGTTCGGCGGCGATCTCGGTCGCCAGGCCGCTCTCGCGGAACATCTCGATCATCCGGTGGTTCTGCGGCAGCACGTTGGCGACGAAGGTCGAGTAGCCGCGCTCGCTCGCGACCTCGGCCAGGTGGGCAAGCAGGATCGTCCCCAGGCCGTGTCCCTGCATCTCCTCGGCAACCGCGAAAGCGACCTCGGCGCGCCCCCCCGGCCCGCCGACGTAGAGGCCGTGGCCGACGATCCGCTCGCCGCCGCGCAGCGCGACCAGCCCGTAACGCTCGGCGTAGTCGACGTCGGCGAAGGCCGCCGCCGCCCGCTCGAGGTCGACCGCGCCGGAGAAGAAGCGAAAGGCGCGCGACTCGGCGCTGAGCCCGGCGAGGAGCTCCCGCAGCCCCTCCGCGTCCCCCTCCCGCACCGGCCGCAGGTGGACCGTCGAGCCGTCGTGGAGGACGACGTCAGCCTCGCGATGGGCGGGGTAGCCGCTGCTCACCCTCCGATCCTAAATCGGCGTTCGTCCTTTGTTCGCCTATGGGCCTACAAAGGACGAACGCCGGCGGGTTACAGTGGCGCCGATGCTGTTCTTCAGCCATCCGGCCTGCTTGGAGCACGATCCGCGCGAGGGGCTCTACGGGCACCCGGAGCAGCCGGGACGGCTGCGGGCGATCGAGGCGGCGCTGGCGGCGCGGGACTGGCTGGGATGGGAGCGGCGCGAGGCGCCGGCGGCGTCCGAGGAGGAGCTGACGCTGGTCCACCCGCGCCAGCACGTCGAGGCGATCCGCGAGCTCTGCCGCTCGGGCGGGGGCGCGATCGACGGCGACACCTACGCCGGGGCGGCCTCCTACGAGGCGGCGCTGCGCTCGGCCGGGGCGGCCTGCGCGATGACCCGGGCCCTGCTCGCGGGCGAGACGAGGGCGGGCTTCGCCGCCGGCCGCCCGCCCGGCCACCACGCCGAGCCCTCGCGGGCGATGGGCTTCTGCCTCTTCGACAACGTCGCCGTCGCCGCGGCGCTGGCGATCGCCGAGCTCGGGGTCGAGCGGGTCTGCATCGTCGACTGGGACGTCCACCACGGCAATGGCACCGCCGAGATCTTCCGCCGCCGCGACGACCTCCTCTTCGCCAGCGTCCACCAGGGCGGGATCTTCCCCGGCACCGGCGCGCTCGGCGATGCCGGCTCCGGCCCCGGCGAGGGCTTCACGATCAACCTGCCGGTCCCGGCCGGCAGCGAAGAGGACGTCTGGCTCTCGCTGCTCGAGCACGTCGTCCTCCCCGCCGCCGCCGAGTTCGAGCCGCAGCTGGTGCTGATCTCCGCCGGGTTCGACGCCCACCGCGACGATCCCCTCGCCGGCTGCCGGCTGGAGGCCTCGTCCTTCGCCCAGATGGCCTGCCAGGTCCGCGATGCCGCCGCGGGCTGGGGCGCGCCGGTCGGCGCCGTGCTGGAGGGCGGGTACGACCTGGAGGCGCTCGCCGACTCCGTGGTCGCGACGATGGCCGCCCTCGGCGGCGAGGGCGAGGCCGTCTCCTCGGCCCCGGAGCCGCTCGTCACCAGCCGCGCCGCCTCCCACGTCTCCCACTACTGGAGCCTCGCCTAAGGTGGCGGACCCCAAGTTCGTCCCGATCCCCGTCCACGAGCTGGACCGGTTCAAGCCGCTGCTGGGGGAGCGCTTCGCGGAGATCGAAGAGGTGGCAAGGCGGGCGCGGGCCGGGTTCGCCGGCCGGGCGATCTGGCACCTCAGCTCGACCGCCCGCGGCGGCGGCGTCGCCGAGCTGCTGAGCACCCTCCTCCCCTACGCCCGCGACGCCGGCGTCGACGTCCGCTGGGTCGTCCTGCGCGAGGGGCGGGAGTTCTTCTGCATCACCAAGCGCCTCCACAACCACCTCCACGGCGACGGCGGCGACGGCGGCGCCCTCGACGAGGACGCACGCCGCATCTACGACGCGGTCTCGGAGGCAAACGTCGAGGCGCTCGGCCCGCAGATGCAGAAGGGCGACATCGTCTACCTCCACGACCCGCAGACGGCGGGGATGATCGCGCCGCTCTGCGAGCGCGGGCTGCGGGTCGTCTGGCGCTGCCACGTCGGCATCGACCGCCCCAACGACCTCGTCCGCGGCGCCTGGGCCTTCCTCCGCCCCTACGTCGAGCGGGCCGAGGCCTACGTCTTCTCCCGCCGGGAGTACGTCTGGGACGGCCTCGACCGCGACAAGGTCTGGCTGATGCCGCCAGTCATCGACCCCTTCTCCTCGAAGAACCAGGATCTGGAGCCCGAGGTCACGGCAGCGATCCTGAAGCAGATCGGGCTAGCCCCCGACGGGCTCGAGGGGCCGCCGACCTTCGAGCGCGCCGACGGCACCCCCGGCCGGGTCGAGCGCAGGGCCGAGATCCTGCAGGAGGAGCGCGTGCCCGACGAGGCCAAGGTGGTGGCACAGGTCTCGCGATGGGACCGGCTCAAGGACCCACACGGGCTGCTGGAGATGCTCGAGCGCCACCTCGACGACCCCGAGCTGCACCTTGTCGTCGCTGGCCCCGACACCGGTGGCGTCGCCGACGACCCCGAGGGCGCCGCCGTCTACGGCGACGTCGCCGAGACCTGGCGGCGCCTGCCCGACGGCGTCCGCCGCCGCGCCCACCTGGTCAGCCTGCCGATGCTCGACGTCGAAGAAAACGGGGCGATGGTCAACGCGATCCAGCGCCGCGCCGACGTCGTCGTCCAGAAGAGCGTCGCCGAGGGGTTCGGGCTGACCGTCGCCGAGGCGATGTGGAAGCGGCGAGCGGTGGTCGGCAGCCGCGTCGGCGGCATCCAGGACCAGATCGTCGACGGCAAGAGCGGCATCCTGATCGACGACTCCCGTGACCTCGCCGCCTTCGCCCGGGCGATCCAGCGACTGCTCGCCGATCCCGATCGCGCGCAGGCGATGGGCGAGGCCGCCCACCAGCGGGTGGTCGACGAGTACCTCGCGGTCCCCCGCCTCCAGGAATACGTCCAGCACCTCGCGGCGCTGATCGACTGACGATAGGCGGTCGTCCCCGGTATCCGGGGACAAATGCCTATGGTCAGCTGACGGGCGAGATCACCGCGCGGCCGTCGAGGTGGCCCTCGCGCATCTTCTCGTAAGCCTGGGGGGCTTCCTCCAGCGTGAAGTGCTCGACGTGGGCGTGGATCTTGCCCTCACGGGCGAGGTCCAGGCACTCCATCAGCTCTACCGCCGTCCCCCAGTAGGGGATGCAGAGGTTCGCCTCGAAGGGCAAGGCACCGAAGGCGAACTCGAATTTGCCGCCGGCGAGGCCGACGATCGTCAGGTCGCTCTCGAACTTCGCCACCGCCACGGCCAGCGCCACCGAGTCGTCGGAGCCGACCATGTCGACGACCAGCTCGGCCCCGCGTCCCTTGGTGATCTCGCGGATCGCCTCGGCCGCGCCCTCGCCCGCTCTCACCGCCTCGTCGGCGCCAACCTCGCGGGCCAGCCCAAGGTGCTCGTCGGAGAGGTCGACGGCGACGATCCGCGCCGGGCTCAGCGCCCGCAGGAGCTGCACGCCCATGTGGCCGAGGCCGCCGACGCCGATCACCACCGCGGTCGAGCCCGGCACCAGCAGGTGCAGCGAGCGCTTGATCGCGTGGTAGGGGGTCAGCGCCGCGTCGGAGAGCGGCGCCGCCTCGCGCGGATCGAGATCGCCGAGCGGCAGCAAGAGCCGCGGGTGCGGGACCAGCATGTACTCGGCCATGCCGCCGTCGAGCCCGAGGCCGCCGCCGAAGGCGCCGATCTCCGCCTGGTGCTCGCAGTAGTTCTCGGCCGAGAGCCGGCAGGCGCGGCAGCGGCCGCAGCCCCACGGCCCGTAGACCTGGACCGCTTCGCCGACGTCGATCCCTTCGACCCCGGCGCCGACCGCCTCGACCCAGCCGGCGTTCTCGTGGCCGAGCGTGAAGGGGACGTCGAAGCCGAGCGTCCCGGGCGGCCACTCCATCAGGTGCAGGTCGGAGTGACAGGCGCCGGCGCCGCCGATCTTGACCAGGACCTGGCCCGGCCCCGGTTCGGGGACGTCGACCTCCCGCAGCTCGGCGGGATGCTGCCATTCGGTCAGCTGATAGGCCTTCATCGGGGGTCTCCTTCGGTTCGTGCTTTTTCCAGCAGCAGCCGCCGCTCGGCGGCGGCGACGAGGCGGCGGGCGCGGTCGACCGCGTCGACGTTGACCGAGATCGCCTCGATCCCTCCGCGGACCAGCAGCTCGGCGTACTCGGGGTGGACGGAGGGTGCCTGTCCGCAGATCGAGGTCCGCAGGCCGAGCTCGCGGGCGCGGCCGAGAAGCTCGGCGATGTATTCGGTGACAGCGGCGTCGCGCTCGTCGAAGACCTCGGCGACCAGCTCGGAGTCGCGGTCGGCGCCGAGCAGCAGCTGGGTCAGGTCGTTGGACCCGATTGAGATCCCGGCGACGCCGAGCTCGGCGTAGCGCGGCAGGTGGAAGAGGACCGAGGGCACCTCGGCCATCACCCAGAGCTCGAAGCCGCGGCGGGAGAGCAGGCCGGCGCGCTCGAACATCCCGCGGCAGGCGGCGACTTCGCGCGGGGTGCGGACGAAGGGCAGCATCGCGTGCAGGTTCTCGTGGCCCCCGTCCCACACCCGGGCCAGCGCCTGCAGCTCCAGCTCCAGCAGGTCCGGCTCGTGCATGTAGCGCAGCGCCCCGCGGTAGCCGATCATCGGGTTCGCCTCCTCGGGCTCGAAGCGCTCGCCGCCCTGCAGGCCGCGGAACTCGTTGCTGCGGAAGTCGATCGTCCGGTAGGTGATCGGCCGCGGCGCGAAGGCGGCGGCGAACTTGTCGAGCGAGGAGGCCATCCGCTCGACGAAGCGCTCGCTTTCGCCGGCCTCGAGCAGCGCCCGCGGGTGGACGCCATCCAGCGCCTCGACCACCATCAGCTCCGCCCGCAGCAGCCCCACCCCGTCGACGTCGAGCCTCGCCACCCGCTCCAGCTGCGAGGGCTCGGAGAGGTTGACCAGGATCCGCGTCCCCGTCACCGCCCCAACAGCATCGGCGTTCGTCCTTTGTTCGCCAGGTCGCGAATAAAGGACGAACGCCGGGTTGGTTTGGTCGCTCGCTCCGGGTTTTTGGCGGGTCGAGTCGCCGGCGGTGACTACGCCGGCGGGAGCGTCGACGGTGACGACCTCGCCGTCGCGGAGGACGCGGGTCGCTTCGCCGGTGCCGACGACGCAGGGAATCCCGAGCTCGCGGGAGACGATCGCGGCGTGGCAGGTCATGCCGCCCGAGTCGGTGACGATCGCGGCGGCGCGGCGCATCAGCGGCACCCAGTCGGGCGCGGTCATGTGGGTGACGAGGACCTCGCCGTCCTGCAGCTCGCCAGCTTGCTCGCGGGCGGAGACGACGCGGACCGCTCCGGCGGCTTCGCCGGGGGCGGCGCCGAGACCGTGGACCAGCTCCTTGCCGCGTTCGCCAGCGGCCCCGCCGCCAAGCGCCTCGCCGCCGGCCGTGGTCACCGGCCGCGACTGCAGCATCCAGACCGCGCCCGCCTCGTCGAAGGCCCACTCGGTGTCCTGCGGCGAGCCGTAGTGGCGTTCGATTCGCACCCCGAGCTCCGCCACCCGCCGCACCTCCTCGTCGCTGAGAACGGGGCGGTTGCCCTCGGCCTCGTCCAGCTCGCGCGTCTCCGTACCGCCATCGGCCAGCGGCACGATCGCCAGCTCCTTGCGCCGGACTTCGCGCCGCTCAATTCCCAGGCCGGACTTGAGGACCACGTAGCGGTCGGGCGAGACCGAGCCGGAGACGACAGCCTCCCCAAGCCCGAAGGCGCCCTCGATCACCAGCCGCTCGCGGTCGCCGCTGGCGGGGTCGATCGTGAACATCACCCCCGAGCGGGTCGAGTGGATCTGCCGCTGGACGACGACGGCGATGTCCATGTCGGCCTGGCCGAAGCCGCGCTTGGCGCGGTAGTAGATCGTGCGGGCGCCGAACAGCGAGGCCCAGCAGGCGCGCACCGCGTTCAGCAGCGCCTCGGCGCCGCGCACGTTCAGCAGCGTCTCGTTCATCCCCGCGAAGGAGGCGGACTCGCTGTCCTCGGCCGTCGCCGAGGAGCGCACCGCCACCGGCGCCCCCTCCTCGTCGCCGACCAGCTCCGCGTAGGCGGCGACGATCCTCTGCGACAGCCACTCCGGCAGCGGCTCGCGCTCGACCTCGGCCCGCACCTCCGCCGCCGCGCGCTCCAGTGCCGCGGTGTCGTCGACCTCGAGCCCGGCAAGGCGGGAGGCGATCCGCCCGCGCAGCCCGCTCTCCTCGCAGAAGGCCGCATACGAAGGTGCCCCGACCACGAACCCCGGCGGCACCGGCAGCCCGGCGGCGGTCAGCTCGCCGAGATTGGCGCCCTTGCCGCCGGCGAAGTCGACGTCGCCGCGACCGAGCCGGTCGAAGGGCAGCACCGAGTCGACCAGCGTGGTCATGGCCGTGGCACCACCAGGACGGGGCAGGGGGACTTGTGGACGAGTTGGGTGGAGACGGAGCCGACCAGGACCCGCATCACCGGGCCGTAGCCGCGCGAGCCGGCGACCAGCAGGTCGGCGCCGATCTCCTCGCAGGCCTCGGCGATCGTCGGCGCCGGCGTTCCCGCCAGGGCGCGGCCCGTCGCCGCCAGCCGCTCGTCGACGCCCTTCACCGCCCTGGTCACGATCGGCCCCGCCTCGGGCGCGATCGCCGGGGTGTAGCCGGTCGCCCCGGGGACGACGGTGGGCGGCGCCGAGACGGTGTAGACGACGATCGTCGCGCGGCAGGCGAGCGCCAGGGCTTCCGCCCGCGCCAGCGCCGCTTTCGCCTCCTCGGTGTCGTCGAAGGCGACGGCGATCGTCCGGAACGGCCCATGCTCCTCCGCCGCGAACCCCCGCGGCGCCGCCGCCACCTCGCAGGGGGCCCCGTGGAGGAGCCCATCGGCGACGCTGCCGATCAGGGTGCGGCCGACCGCCCCGCGGTGGGGCGAGCCGACGACGATCGTCTCGACCTCCTCGCGCTCGGCGAGGTCGTTGATGACGCCGGCCGGGGAGCCGCCGCCGAAAGCGCGGGTCTCGATCTCCAGCTCGCCGAGGCGCTCGCGCGCCTCTTCGAAGAGCGGCCGCGCCCGTTCGGCTTCCTCCTCCTCGAGGATCTCGTAGGGGATCGGCAGCGGCCCGTAAGGGAGGACGGTGACGACGAGGACGCCGGCGTCGGTGGCTTCGGCCAGCACCCGGGTCAGCTCCAATGCATCGCGGCCGCCGTCGCTGCCGTCGTAGCCGACGAGAATCTTCATGGCCCCAATCTAGGAGCGATGCCGTGGCCTCCCATCCGGGGAACCCCACAGCCTTCGATGGGCCTGCGGGAAAGCCGCAGGCGATCGCGTGGTCTTTCGCGGATGGACGGCAGGCGAGCGGCCTCACACTTCCAGGTATGAACCGGGCACAGCCTCGCAAGGTCCTGATCGTCGGCGGCGGCGTCGGCGCCCTCGAGGCGGCAATCGCCCTCGGCGACCTGGCCGGCGGGAAGGCTCGGGTCGAGATCTGCGCCGGCCGCGGCGAGTTCGTCTACCGCCCCTTCGCGGTCGGCGAGCCCTACGGGGCCTCCCGCGTCCTCCGCTACGACCTCGCCGACCTGGCTGAGCGCTGCGGCGCCGAGCTGCGGCTCGACAACATCGCCTCGGTCGACCCGGCGCTGCGCTGCGCGACCACCCACGACGGCGAGGAGATCCCCTACGACTACCTCGTCGTCTCCCCCGGCACCCGCCTGCTCTGGTCGGTGCCCGGCGCGGTCACCTTCTGGGGGGTAGCGGACGAGGGCGAGATGCTGGAGATCGTCGGCCGGCTGCGCGAAGGGCGGCTGCGGCGGCTGATCTTCACGATGCCCGGCGGCCACGGTTGGGCTCTTCCCGCCTACGAGCTCGCCCTCCTCGCCGCCGGCGAGCTTTCCCGCCACGGCATTGCCGGCACCGAGATCACGGTGGTCACCCCCGAAGACGGCCCGCTGCTGATCTTCGGGCGCCGAGCCTCCGAGCAGGTCGCCGACCTCCTCGCCGACCACGACGTCAACGTCCTCACCGGCACCCATCCCGTCAAGTACGAGAACGGCGCCCTCTCCGTCGTCCCCGGAGAGCCGATCGAAGCCGACGCCGTGGTCAGCCTTCCCCGGCTCGAGGGCCGCCACATCGAGGGCCTCCCCTACGACTCCAGCGGCTTCATCCCGGTCGACGACCACGCCCGCATCGAAGGCCTCTCCAACGCCTTCGCGGTCGGCGACGTCACCAACTTCCCGATCAAGCAGGGCGGCATCGCCACCCAGCAGGCCGACGTCGCCGCCGAAGCGATCGCCGCCGACCTCGGCTGCGACGCCGAGGCCAACCCGCTCGACCCCGTCCTGCGCGGGGTCCTCTGGACCGGCGCCAAGCCGCGCTACCTGTTCGGCTGGCTTGGCGGCGGCCACGGCGAAACCTCCGTCGCCAGCGAGCGGCCGCCGTGGCCGATCGACAACCCGAGCAAGCTGATCGGGCGCTACCTGACGCCCTTCCTCGCCGACCTGCAGGCCTCTAGCCGGGCCGAGCCCTCTTCAGCCGCAGGCTGAGGCTGCGGCCGTTCGGCAGCCCGCCGCTGGGCTTCACCCCGTCTTCGCCTGGACCACGTCGCCGCCGCCGTTGAACCGCTTCCAGGCCATCGTCAAAATCCCGTCAGCACCCCAGGCCACCACCGGGTCGCCGGCACTGCGGCCGCTGGCGGAGAGGCTTTCGGTCGTGCTGCCGAGAGTGCCGGCGGCGCTGATCTCGCGTCGCTGCACGATCCAGTTGCCGCCGTCGAAGCGGCTCCAGAGGACGGTGACCCGGCGGTCCGGCGCGATCCCGAGCTGAGGGTCGGCGGCGTCGCGGCCGCCGGCGGAGAGCTGCACCGGCGCCGTCAGCGCGGCCCCGGTCGGGCTGAGCTGCCGAGCCTGGACGACGAAGTTGGCGCCGTCGTAGCGCTCCCAGACGGCGGTCGCCTTGCCGCCGCCGTCGATCGCCAGCTGTGGCTCGGCCGCGCTCCTGCCGGATTCGGAGAGGTTGGCCACGCTCCCTTCGAGGGCGCCGGCGGCGCTCAGCCGTTGCCGCTGGATCACCCAGCTGGTGCCGTCGAAGCGGTTCCAGGCCACCGTCGCTTCCCCCTTCGGCCCCAGCGCCACCTGCGGTTGGATTGCGTTCCTGCCGGCAGCGGAGAGGGTGAGGATCGCCGCCAGGGTCCCGTCGGCCCTCACCCGCCGCTCCTGGACGATCATCGAGGTGCCGTCGAAGCGGGTCCAGACGACGGTGGCGTTGCCGTCGCCGGCGACGTCCAGGTGGGGTTCGACCGCGTCCTGACCGGATTCGGAGAGCCGCTGGGTCGCCGTTTCGGCGGTCCCGTCAGGGGCGACCCGCCGCTCCTGAATGAGGTAGTGGTAGCCGTCGAACCGCTTCCAGACGACCGTCGCTTCACCGCTGCCGGCGACGTCGACCTGGGGGTCGAGCGCGTTCTGGCCGGAGCCCGAGAGGGTTCGGGTCGCTTCCGCCGGCGTGCCGGCGGCGGAGATGCGCCGCTCCTGGACGCGGAAGTTGGTGCCGTCCCAGCGGGTCCAGACCACGGTCGCGGTCCCGTCCGGCGCCAACGCCACCTGAGGCGCGAGCGCGTCGGCCCCGCTGGCGGAGAGCTGCATCGTCGCGGCGCGGACGCCGTTGGCGGCGATCCGGCGCGCGTAGACCCTGAACTCGCTGCCGCTGCGGGCGCTCCAGACCACGGTCGTCGTCCCGCCCCCGCCGACGGCGGCATCCGGGCCGGCGGCCATTTCCGCCGCCCCCGAGAGGTCCTCCGGGCGCGCCGCTTCGCCGGTCTTGGCGGCCGGCGGCGGCACCTTGGTCAGGCTCGGCAGCGAGACCGGACGGGAAACGAAGAGGCTGCTCTGGATCGCCTTGCGGAAGGACTGCTGCGCCGGCGTCGAGCTCTCGATCGGCCAGTCCTCGCGCTTTTCGCCCTTCTTGAAGTTCCAGTTGAACCAGAGGTAGGCCTTGATCTCCGGATGGTGCGGAAGGTAGGTGGTCAGCATCTCCCGGATCCAGTCGGTCTTGTTGCCGCCGTACTCGGTGGATGCGTCCTCGACGATCGCCACCGGCTTCGTCGGCGCCACCGCGCGCATGATCTTCAGCGTCGGAGTGATCGTCTGCTCGGGCGTGATCCACTTGTCCGGCTGCGCTGGGTTGCGCCCCCAGTTGTAGGAGTCGAGCCCGATCCAGTCGACGTAGGCGTCACCGGGGTAGTAGGGCGTCGGATCGGAGGCGGGGTCGGACCAGATGCTGTTGACGAGCCAGGTCCAGGTGACATTGGTCGCTCCCTGTTCGGCGACGATCCTGTGGAAGCGCCGCCAGGCTTCGACGAACTTCGGTTGCCGGCCCCAGGCGTACCAGCCGCCGTTCATCTCCCACCAGGGGGCGAAGAGGAACGGGTGCCCCCAGG
>Ga0207661_10002363_pt1 | contig 12984 bp, 10 predicted proteins | sample KBSC713LmetaG_FD_184337 | JGI IMG/M metagenome (GOLD analysis project Ga0207661, IMG submission 184337) | Corn rhizosphere microbial communities from Kellogg Biological Station, Michigan, USA - KBS C7.1-3L metaG (SPAdes) (version 2) | ecosystem: Host-associated > Plants > Roots > Rhizosphere ... | reverse complement strand
GATCACCGTGCCGCCCGCCCAGCGGAGCGGCTCGGGCGGCATCAGCTTGCGCTCGGGGTCGACGAGCGCGAGGCTCGTCAGCTCGTCGCGGCGGTCGAGCGCCAGCCGCGCGAGGATCTCGCCGCCGAGGTACGAGGGGCCGACCCCGTTCCCGGTGAAGCCGAAGCCGTGATGGACGCGCCCGCGGCTGCCGAAGATTGGCAAGTGGGTGGGGGAGACGTCGATCGGCCCGCCCCACGCATGCGTGATGCGCCGCCCCGCGAGCTGCGGGAAGAAGCGGAGCAGGTCGGCTCGTGCCGTCCGCGCCGCGGCAGGGTCGACCTCGAGCCTGCCGAGCCGCCTTCCCCCGAGCCCCATCCGACCGCCGCCCCAGCCGAACGCGATCCGCCCGTCCCTCGTGGTGCGGAGGTAGTGGAGCAGCGTCCTGCCGTCGGCGATCGGCTCGCCTCCGGTCCAGCCGAGCTCCTCCAGCACCTCGGGCACCGGCTCGGTGATGACCATGTGGCTCGACGCGACCGCGTGCGCCAGACGGAAGCCGGTAAACGACACTGTCGCGCTGTTGACGGCAAGCACGGCGTGGCCGGCGCGGACCCGGCCCGAGCCGGTCGTCGCGGTCGCGTCGCGGTCGATGCGGCGGACGGCCGTCCGCTCGTGGAGGCGAACCCCGGCCGCGATCGCCCTCGCCCGGAGCCCGAGGGACAGGCGCGCCGGATGCACGGTCGCAGAGGTGCGGATGAGGGCTCCGCAGAGGAACCCCGCGTCGCAGCGCGCGCGGAGCTCGTCCTTCTCGAGAGGGCGGATCTCCTCCGGCGCGCCGACCGCGGCGCAGGCGACGACTCCCTCACGCGTCGCCTCGAGCTGCGCCTCGCTGGTCGCGACGAGCAGCGTGGGCGCGGCGTGGAACCAGGCATCGACTCCCTGCTCGTCGCACCACGCCCCGATGCCGGAAACGCCCCGTTCCGAGGCGCGGACGACCGCGAGCGCCTGTTCGTCGCCGACGCACTCGCGGAGGATCGGGAGGTCGTCCCAGAGCGTCGAGACGAAGCCGCCGTTCCGGCCGCTCGGACCGTGGCCGGCGAGCCCCGACTCGAGGACGACGACGTCGAGCTCCGGCTCGAGCCGGCGGAGCTGCCATGCCGTCCACAGACCGAGGTAACCGCCGCCGACGACGACGACGTCCGCGCTCGTGTCCCCGTCGAGGGGCGGCGTCGGGTCGACCGGCCCCGCCTCCTCGAGCCACCAGCCGTAGCGCGTGTGCCGCGTCCCCGTCATCCGCCCACAGCATCACACCCTCTCGCCGCTCGGAAGCGTCGGAGCGACGCGGCTATCCTCTTGTGCACGCGGTGGCGGTAGCTCAGCTGGTAGAGCCCCGGGTTGTGGTCCCGGTGGTCGCGGGTTCGAATCCCGTCCGCCACCCTCTCCGTCCCGCGTCTACGATCGACGGGAGCCAGGCCCCGTAGCTCAGCGGATAGAGCGGCAGGCTTCGAACCTGCGTGCGGAGGTTCGACTCCTCCCGGGGCCATTTGTCGCATCGCGCCCCCTGCGTTGACCGACATGGGCTGTTGCGGGTGAATCGGAGGAGCGGATGAGCGAGCACATGGTCAGAGCGCTCGGCTCGGACACGTGGGGCGGTTCGCCGGGCTTGCGCGACGGCACGACGGCGTGTTCGGGGGCTGCTGGTGCACCCCGCACAGTGCCCTGACCCACCGCGGTCCTCGGCGGAAGTGCCGGGCTACCTCGCTCGACGCGTGTACGGCGTCGAGCCAGGAGCAATAAGGTTGGACATCGCAGCGCGCGGTCGCATGAGAACCGAAGTCCACCTGCGGTAGGAGCAGAGCGCCAGTGCTAGCGGTACGGCTGCACACAGACGGCTTGAACGTCGAGGAGATCGAGGTTCCGTCGCCTCGTCCGGGCGAGGTCCTGGTGCGCGTACATGCGGCGGCGATCACTCGTGGCGAGTTGGAGTGGCCGGTCGATCGACTGCCGGCGATTCCGTCGTACGAGCTTTCGGGCGTCGTCGTCGACAGCGGTGCCGAGGTGTATGCGCTGACGCCGTTCGATCGCGACGGCGTGGCCGCCGAGTACGCCCTTGTCCCTGCGCCGGTGCTTGCGGCGAAGCCGGCGCGGCTGAGCCACGTCGAGGCGGCGGCGCTGCCGATGGGCGGGCTGACCGCGTGGCAAGCGTTGTTCGTGCACGGTCGGCTCGGTCGCGGCGAGCGGGTGCTCGTCACGGGCGCATCCGGCGGAGTCGGGAATATCGCCGTCCAGCTCGCGCGACACGCCGGCGCAGAGGTCGTGGAGAGCGGGCCGGCCGACCTGGTCTTCGACACTCGAGGCGGCGAGATACCCGCTGGTGAGCGCGTGGTCACGGTCGCAGAGGAAGTGCCGGGCGCGACCTACTTCGTCGTCGAGCCCGACCACGAGCAGCTACTCGAGTTGGCCTCGTTGGTCGACGCAGGGGAGCTTCGCCCGGAAATCGACTCGGTCTTCCCGCTGACGGAGGCCCGCGCGGCGTTCGAGCGGGTCGCGGCCCGCGGGAAGCGGGGCAAGGTCGTGCTCGAGATCGGCACGGGGTAGCGGCGCGCGGGCGGTCGGGCCACTGCGTCTTGGCGAGAAGGGTGACGAAGGAGGGTCGATGAGCGGATATGCGATCGCGCACCTGGACGAGATCGACGAGCTGAGCGACGGACGCCAGCCCTGGCGGCCCGTGCGGCATCACTTCGGCATCTCGTCGTTCGGGATCACCGCATGGACCGGCCGCGAGGCGGGTGACCGGATCCTCAACGAGCACGACGAGGCCGACGCGACGGACCGGAGCGAGGAGCTCTATCTCGTGACGCAGGGTCGCGCCGTGTTCGAGCTCGACGGCGAGCGCCGCGACGCTCCCGCGGGCACGTTCGTCTTCGTCGAGCCCGACGTGAAGCGGACCGCGTTCGCCGAGGAGCCCGGAACGACCATCGTCGCGGTCGGCGGGGTTCCCGGGAAGGCGTACGAGGTCAGCGGCTGGGAGGTGTGGGCTCCATTCAGACCGCTCTACGAGGCGGGCGACTACGCCGCCGTTGCCGACCGCGCGCGCGAGCTGACCGAGTCCGAGCCGCGTTACGCCGTGCCGCTCTACAACCTCGCCTGCTGCGAGAGCCTCGCCGGCCGGACCGACGAGGCGCTCGAGCACCTCCGCCAGGCGATCGAGCTGATGGACGGCATGCGTGAGTACGCCAAGAGCGACTCGGACCTCGACGCGATCAGGAAGGAGGCCGCCTTCGAGGAGCTCGTCGGCGCCTGAGCCGCACTCCGCGCGGCGCGGCCCTCCCACGTCCTCCGGCTCAAGCGAGGGTCGCAGGACGCCGATATCAGCGCCGTGCGGCCTCTCCCCCCGTGGGTCCGGACGGCGTTGGCAACCGCCTACGTCGTCTACGTGGCGTATGCGCTCGTCGTGCTCCTCACCTCCCCGGGTGACGCGCTCAACCACATCGTCACGAACTGGCTCTACCAGGGGCTGATCGCGGGAGCGGTGGTGATCGCCGCGGCCCGGGCGGTCCACGTGGAGCAGGATCGGCTCGCCTGGAGCGTCATCGCCGCGGCGCTGGCGAGCACGAGCTTCGCCGAGCTCTACTTCATCGCGTTTGCGCCGGAGAGCTATCCGTCCGTCGCGGACGTGTTCTGGATCGCCTACTACCCCCTGGCCTACGTCGGCATGGTGCTGTTGCTTCGGCGCCGCGCGGAGGCCATCGCCCGTCCGCTCTGGCTCGACGGGCTCACCGCCTCGGTCGCCGCGGCGGCGCTCGGGGCGGCGGTCCTGCTCGAGGTCGTCCTCTCCACGGCCCACGGGTCCCACGCCGAGCTCGCCACCAACCTCGCATACCCGATCGGCGACGTGCTGCTCCTCTCCGCCGTGTTCGGCGTGTTCTCGCTCGCGGGCTGGCGGATCGAGCGGCGCTGGCTCGTGCTCGGGCTCGGCCTTCTTGCGACTGCCGTCGCGGACGGCGTCTACCTGTTCACCGTCGATACGTACCAGGCGGGTGCGCCGATCGACGTGCTCTGGCCGCTCTCGTCGCTCCTCATCGCGACGGCCGCCTGGGTCCGGACGCACGACGAGCGCCACCTCCGCACGCAGGGGCGACCCCTCCTCGCCGTGCCCGCGGTGTGCGCGATCGTCGCGATCGGGATTCTCGTGTACGACCACTTCGCCCGCCTGAACGTCCTCGCCGTCGGTCTCGCCGCGGTCACGATGTTGCTCGTCATCCTGCGCCTCGGGCTGACGTTCCGTGAGAACGCGCAGCTGTTCGCCCTGACCCACCACGAGTCGGTCACCGACGCCCTGACCGGGATCGGGAATCGCCGCAGGCTGCTCGCGGACCTGCAGCGGACGCTGGAGCCGCCGACCCCGACGACGCTGCTGATGATCTTCGACCTGGACGGCTTCAAGGGGTACAACGACAGCTTCGGCCACCCGGCCGGCGACGCGCTTCTCGCGCGCCTCGCGGAGAAGCTCGCACGCTCCGCGGGGCAAGGCGGCGCCTCGTATCGCCTCGGTGGCGACGAGTTCTGCGTCGTCGTGCCGATCGGCCCCGGCGACGCCGAGCCGCTGATCGACAGGACGTGCGCCGCACTGTCCGAGAGAGGCGAGGGCTTCGACGTGACGAGCTCCTTCGGGGCGGTCGTCCTCCCGGACGAGGCGACAGAGGTCAGCACGGCGCTGAGCCTCGCCGACGAGCGGCTCTACGCTCAAAAGCAGGCCCGCCGCGGTGGGCCCGGCCAGAGCATGGACGCCTTCATCGAGGCGCTCGCCGCCCAGGAGCCCGCGCTGCACGCGCACCACGAAGGCGTGGCCGCGCTTGCGCTCGAGGTCGGCGCGCGCCTCGGCCTGGCCCCCGACGACCTCGACGAGCTGTCGCGAGCCGCGCAGCTGCACGACCTCGGCAAGGTCGCCGTGCCCGACGAGATCCTCGGGAAGCCTGGCGAGCTCGACGAGCGCGAGTGGGAGTTCATCCACCAGCACACGGTCGTGGGTGAGCGGATCCTGCGTGCATCCCCCCTCTTCCGCAACGCCGCCACGGTCGTCCGTTCGAGCCACGAGCGCTGGGACGGCACGGGCTACCCGGACGGCCTCGTCGGCGAAGAGATCCCGCTCGCCTCGCGGATCGTCTCCGCGTGCGACGCGTTCGAAGCGATGACGACGTCACGGCCGTATCGCGTCGCGCGCACGACGGACGACGCGCTCGAGGAGCTTCGACGGTGCTCGGGAACGCAGTTCGACCCCCGGATCGTCGCGGTTCTCGTGGCGGTCGTCCGCGAGCGAGTAGAGGCCGCCTGACGCTTTGCCTCAGTCGGGCGAGCGGACCAGCCCGACGAGGTACGCCGCCGCGCCGCAGATGAGGAGCGCTGCCTGGACGGCGTGCCAGCCGCCCGAGCCGTGAGTGACGAAGCCGACGATCGCCGACGACGCCACGAAGGCAACCGCAACGGCGCCGTGCAGGCCGGTGCGACGGCGGTACCAGGGAGCGCGCTCGCGCATCCCCCAAGACTGCCCCAGGTCCCGTCCGCGTCGTCGCCGGCTTCTGCCGACGGTCCGGTCCGTCCGGGCCTGGTCCTACCCTGCCGCCATGACCGTCGGAATCGTCGTGTTCGGGCTCGTGTTCCTCGGAGGGCTCATGGTCGGGACGAAGACCCGTCGGCCGCTCGCGATCGCCGCGGTCGTGGTCGGGGCGTTCTCGGCGCTGCTCGTGATCCAGACGAACGAGCCGTTCGTCGCCTTCGCGGCGTTCGCGCTGGTCGCACTCGCCGGCCTGGTCGCGGACTCCGTGCGCGAGACCGTCGGCCTCCTGCTCGGCCGCTGAGGCTCGGACGCGCGGAGGATGTGCCGGCACGATTGCCGTCATCGCTTCGGGCCGACGAACTCGTCCAGACGCGCGACCGCTGCCTTGCTATAGACCGAGATCTGCTTGACGCTCGACCGCGTGCAATGGACGCCCGCCGCCTCACAAGCATCGCGAAAGAGTTCGAGTATGTCCTCGGACCGGTTCGAGAACGCGTAGCGTGGTGCTCTTCGCACGTACGTGCCTTTCCGTTCGGTAGCGATGATGCGCGTCCCGTCGCTGTGAATGAGGCCGCGGAGGAACGGCTCGACGCGCCTCGACACGATCTTGCGTTGCCAGTCAGCCAGAACAATGCGCCGCTCGTGTTTCCTGCCGGGCCCGTGTTGGGGGATCAGGCAGGTCCAGTGCTTCCAGTACTTCGACACTTGGATTGCGCGACTGTCGCGTCGGCGCAGGATTCCAGCGCTACCCGGTGCAATCGCTTCGATAGCACGCGCGCATTCGGCGACGATGCCTGGATAGATGGAGTCCAGCGTAATCCGCAGAATCCACACGCCGCGCGGTCGCGCCGAAATGCAGCCATCTCCGAGATACATGCCGAGCAGATAGGCGTAGGCGGCCTCGTCCAACCGCGTTAAATCGTGCTCTACGCGGCAGAGTGAACGACGCGGCCGGCGACCGTCCCGCCAGTCTCGGATGGTCGAGCGCGGAATTCCGGTTCGGCGTGCAACGTCGCTCGCGGTCAGTCCATCGCGTAACAACGTGACCGCGTCCGTGACTTCCTGTTGCGACCTCATGTTAACTTAATAGACAACGATCCGGACGGAACAATTCCCTACACTTGGCGCTCCCAGCGGGCGTGGTGGAACTGGCGAGACACGCCGGCCTTAGGAGCCGGTGCTCGAAAGAGCATGGGGGTTCGAATCCCTCCGCCCGCACTCGTCCGGAGGCGTTCCCCAGGACTGCGCCTGAGCCGGTGGCCCGTGCGGCCTCTGCTTGAATCAGGACATGAGCCAGGTCGAGGAGCTCGGCGGGAACCGTGTCCGCCTCACGATCGACGTCACGCCGCACGAGCTCGAGCACGCCGTCGAGCACGCCGCCTCCGACCTCGCGGGCTCCGTCCGCATCCCCGGATTTCGCAAGGGCAAGGTCCCGCGCCAGGTGCTCGTCGCCAACGTCGGCAAGGACCGCCTCTGGGCGGAGGCGGTCGAGTCGCACATCGGCGGCTGGTTCTGGAACGCCGCGGCCCGCTCGCGCCTCCGGCCCGTCGCCACGCCCGAGTACGACTTCGCGCTCCCGACGTCCGAGAGCGAGCCCTGGAGCTTCAGCGCGACCGTCGAGGTGCAGCCGACTCCCGAGATCGTCGACTGGCAGGGCCTCGAGGTGCCGCGGGCCGAGTCCGTCGTCCCCGAGGAGCTCGTTCAGCACGAGGTCGACGCGCTCCGCAACTCCGTCGCCGAGCTCGTGCCCGCCGACGACCGCGAGGCGCGTGAGGGCGACACGCTGGTCGTCGACCTGAGCGGCGCCGACGGCGAGGGCCAGCCCGACACCGTCATCGAGCTCGGCACCGGGCAGCTGCTCGGCGAGATCGAGTCCGCTCTGGTCGGCGCGCGCGCAGGCGACACGCGAACCGTGCGCTACTCGCTCGCCGACGGCTCCGAGACCTCGGTCGAGGTCGAGGTCAAGCACGTCAACGAGAAGGTGCTGCCCGAGGCCGACGACGAGCTCGCGCGCTCGGCCAGCGAGTTCGACACGTTCGCGGAGCTCCGGGCGGACATCGAAGGACGGATCCGCGAGGCAGTCGACGAGCGCATCGACGCAGACTTCCGCGCCGCGGCGGTCGACGAGCTCGTGCGCGCCTCGGGCGTCCAGGCCGCCGGCCCGCTCGTAGAGGCGCGGGCGCGCGAGCTCCTCAACGCGTTCGTCCGCTCGCTCGCAAACCGCGGGATCACGCCCGAGGCCTACTTCCAGGCCACCGGGCAGACCCCCGAGCTGCTGACCGCGCAGGTCCGCGCCGAGGCTGCCCAGTCCGTCGCGAGAGAGCTTGCGCTCGAGGCCGTGGTCGAGAAGGCCGGGATCGTCGTCACCGACGACCAGGTCAAGGAGCTGATCCGTGAGCAGGCGGAGGCGTCGGGCGACGACCCGGACGAGGTGATCGAGGACATCTGGGCGCACGGGCACCAGGAGCAGCTCCGCGAGGACCTGAGGCTGCGCGCCGCGCTCGATCGGCTCGCGGCCGACGTCAAGCCGATCGCACCCGAGACGCACGCAGCCCGCGAGGCGATCTGGACGCCGGACAAGGAGAAGCCTGCCGGCGAGACGAAGTTGTGGACCCCCGGAAGCGAGGAGTAGCGATGAGCCCTCTGATCCCGATGGTGATCGAGCAGACGTCCCGTGGCGAGCGGTCGTTCGACATCTACTCGCGCCTGCTCAACGAGCGGATCATCTTCCTCGGGACGCAGGTCGACGACCAGATCGCGAACCTGATCATCGCGCAGCTCCTGCATCTCGAGTCCGAGGATCCGGACAAGGACATCTTCCTCTACGTCAACTCGCCCGGCGGCTCGGTCTACTCGGGACTTGCGATCTACGACACGATGCAGTTCATCAAGCCGGACGTCTCGACGATCTGCGTCGGGATCGCGATGAGCATGGGCGCGCTCCTCCTCGCCGGCGGCGCCGAAGGGAAGCGGATGGCGCTGCCGAACTCGAAGATCCTCATCCACCAGGTGTGGGGCGGCTACCAGGGGCAGGCCTCCGACATCGAGATCCACGCGAGGGAGACCATCGCTTTGAAGCGGAAGCTCGAGGAGATCATGTCGCAGCACACGGGCCAGGACACCGAAAAGGTGCGGGCCGACATGGACCGCGACTACTTCATGACCTCGGAGGAAGCGACCGAGTACGGGATCATCGACCGGGTGATCACGCACCGCTAGACGGTCGCAAACCCGAATCCGGGTAGCCGAACCAGTGCTTTCTTAGTAAAAGAGGAGATCAGTGGCCCGAGCGAGCGAGGGAAACGAGCAGCTGCTCTGCAGCTTCTGCGGCAAGAGCCAGCGGCAGGTGAAGAAGCTGATCGCCGGCCCAGGCGTCTACATCTGCGACGAGTGCATCGATCTCTGCAACGAGATCATCGACGAGGAGCTGACCACTCCCGCCGCGCTCGACCTCGACAACCTCCCGCGCCCGCGCGACATCTACGCGGTGCTGAACGACTACGTCGTCTCCCAGGAAGAGGCGAAGCGCACCCTCTCGGTCGCGGTCTACAACCACTACAAGCGGGTCCGCATGGGGCAGGCCGACGAGGCGGACGTCGAGCTGCAGAAGTCGAACATCCTCCTGCTCGGCCCGACGGGTTGCGGGAAGACGCTTCTCGCGCAGACGCTCGCGCGGATCCTCAACGTCCCGTTCGCGATCGCCGACGCGACCGCGCTCACCGAGGCCGGCTACGTCGGCGAGGACGTCGAGAACATCCTGCTCAAGCTGATCCAGGCGGCCGACTTCGACATCAAAAAGGCCGAGACCGGGATCATCTACATCGACGAGGTCGACAAGATCGCGCGGAAGGCGGACAACCCCTCGATCACGCGTGACGTGTCCGGCGAGGGCGTCCAGCAGGCGCTGCTGAAGATCCTCGAGGGCACGGTCGCCTCGGTCCCACCGCAGGGCGGCCGAAAGCATCCGCACCAGGAGTTCCTCACGATCGACACGACGAACATCCTGTTCATCTGCGGTGGCGCGTTCGCCGGGCTCGACAACATCATCGCGCGGCGGATCGGCAGGAACGCGGTCGGCTTCGGCGCCGAGGTGCGGTCGAAGCATTCGGAAGCGAGCGCGGAGCTGCTCTCCGACGTGATGCCCGAGGACCTCATGAACTTCGGGCTGATCCCGGAGTTCATCGGGCGCCTGCCCGTCGTCTCGGCGGTGCATCAGCTGCGCCGCGACGATCTCGTCCGCATCCTCACCGAGCCCAAGAACGCGCTCGTCCGTCAGTACCAGCGGTTCTTCGGCTACGACACGATCGAGCTCGTCTTCACGGACGACGCGCTCTGGGAGATCGCCGACAAGGCGCTCGCGCGCGAGACCGGGGCACGCGGGCTGCGGTCGATCATCGAGGGCGCGCTGCTCGACGTGATGTTCGAGCTGCCCTCGCGACGCGACGTCTCGAAGTGCGTGATCACGCGGGAGACGATCGCGAAGGGGCTCAACCCGACGCTCGTCACCCACCGGGTGCCGGACGAGGACCTCCTGGTAGAAGGCACGGGCTAGAGGGCCCGGGCGTGGCTTCAGCCTCGCCCGTCTTCGGTCGCTAACCACAAAGGAGGGCGCGGCGGAAACGACGCCTTGCGCCGACCTCGATGGAACGCACACGAACCACGACGTGGCACGACCCGCGGGACGTCGTCGCAGCGCTGGCCGGGCTCGACGGGCTGGAGGCGCTCGAGCGCACGCTCGCGGGCGACCTTCCCTATCCGCCCATCGCCCAGACGTTCGGCATGCGGCTCGTCGAGGTCGAGGGCGGCCGCGTCGTCTGGGAGGCCGAGCCGGGCGAGTACCTCTACAACCCGATCGGCACCGTCCACGCGGGCTTCGTGACGACGCTCCTCGACTCCGCGATGGGCACGGCGTTCGTCTCGGTGGCGGAGGCGGGGACACGCTGGACGACGCTCGAGCTGAAGGCGAACTTCACGCGCGCGATCACGGTCGACACCGGGATGGTGCGCTGCGTCGGGACGCTCGTCCACCGAGGACGGAAGGTGGTCACGACCGAGGCGAAGGCGGAGGACGCGGAGCAGCGGCTCCTCGCGCACGCGACGAGCACGATTCTGGTGCTCGGCGAGGACGTCGCATAGGAGCAGATGTCCGACTGAAGTCGGACACCACGCAGGCACACCGGTGTTGGACTTCAGTCCGACACCTGCTCTCTAGACTCATCCGCCATGGAACCTCTGTACGACCCCTCGGGCGTCGAGCGGCGCTGGCAGCAGACCTGGGAGGCGGAGGGGCGCTACGCCGCGGGCGCCGGCCGCCGCCGGGACGACACGTTCGTGATCTGCATCCCGCCGCCGAACGTCACCGGCGAGCTCCACATGGGCCATGCGCTGAACGGCTCGATGCAGGACGTGCTGATCCGCTGGCACCGGATGCGGGGGTTCGACACGCTCTGGCAGCCCGGCTACGACCACGCAGGCATCTCGACGCAGAACGTCCTCGAGAAGCAGCTCCTCGCCGAGGGCACCTCGCGGCAGGAGATCGGCCGCGAGGCGTTCGTCGCGCGGACATGGGACTGGCTCGAGCGGACGGGCCGGACGATCATGGGCCAGTACCGGCGGCTCGGCGCTTCGGTCGACTACTCGCGCGAGCGGTTCACGATGGACGACGAGTACGTCCGCGCCGTGATGACCTTCTTCGTGCGCCTCTGGGAGCGCGGCTGGATCTACCGGGCGAACCGGATCGTCAACTGGTGCCCGTACCACGAGACGGCGATCTCCGACCTCGAGGTCGAGCACGTCGAGAAGGACGACACGCTCTACCGGATCGTCTACCCGTACGCCGACGGCGAGGGCGGCCTCACGATCGCGACCGTCAGGCCGTGCACGCTCCTCGCCGACACCGCCGTGGCGGTCCACCCCGACGACCCGCGCTACGCGGACGCGGTCGGCCGCGAGGTGATCGTCCCCGTCGTCGAGCGTCGCGTTCCGATCGTCGCGGACGTGCGCATCGACCCGGAGTTCGGCACGGGCGCCGTGAAGATCACGCCGGGCCACGATCCGATGGACTTCGACATCGGACGCGACCACGAGCTTCCGACCCTGACCGTGATCGGCCCCGACGGACGGATGATCGCCGAGGGGTTCCAGGGGCTCACGCAGCAGGAGGCGGACGAGCGCGTCCTCGCCTGGCTCCAGGAGCGCGGCCAGCTGGAGAGCCGCGAGCCGTACCGCCACTCGGTCGGGACGTGCGAGCGGTGCCACTCGCGGATCGAGCCGCTCGTCTCGCCGCAGTGGTGGTGCCGGATGGACGAGCTCGGCCGCCCGGCGATCGAGGCACTGCGCGAACGCCGCGTCCGCTTCCATCCAGAGAGCCAGCACCGGTTCGCGATCGAGTCGCTCGAGCAGGCACCCGACTGGTGCATCTCGCGCCAGCTCTGGTGGGGGCACCAGATCCCTGTCTGGACCTGCGCCAACGGGCATCGGCTCTCTGCCTGGCCGCCGCCGGACGCATGCTCCGAGTGCGGGTCGGGCGAGCTCGTGCGCGATCCAGACGTGCTCGACACGTGGTTCTCGTCGGCGCTGTGGCCGCTCGCGACGCTCGGCTGGCCCGACGAGACGCCCGAGCTCGAGCGCTACTACCCGGGCGACGTCAACGTCACCGCGCGCGAGATCATCCGGCTCTGGGAGAACCGGATGATCTTCTCGGGCCTCTTCCTGCGCGGCGAGATCCCGTTCACGGACGTGATCATCACGTCGACGATCCTCGCCCCCGACGGGCGGCGGATGTCGAAGAGCCTCGGCACGGGGATCGACCCGATGCAACCGATCGACTCGCACGGCGCGGACGCGACCCGGTATGGGCTCCTGAAGATCTCGTCGACCCAGGACGTGCGCTACTCCGTCGGCGCGATCGAGGAAGGCCGGCGCCTCGCGAACAAGCTCTGGAACGTCGCGCGGCTGATCCTCCAGCAGAGCGAGGGCGTCGAGCCGGCCGCGCGTCCGTCCGCCCTGGAGGAGCGCTGGATCCTGGCCCGCCTCGACGCCGCCCGCGCGGCGGTCGAGGACGCCTGGAGCCGCTTCGACTTCTCGGCGGCGACGAACGTCCTCTATCACGTGACGTTCGACGACTTCTGCGACTGGTATGCCGAGGCGGCCAAGGCGCGTCTCTACGACGGCGACGAGGACGCACGCGCGACGGCACTAGCCGCGCTCGAACGGCTCCTCGCGCTGCTCCACCCGCTGATGCCACACGTCACCGAGGAGATCTGGACGCAGCTCCCGGACCGGCGTGCGCGGCTCGTCGTCTCGCCGTGGCCCGAGCCGGACGGCTCCCAGGCCGACTGGCTCGAGGCGCTCGACCGGGTGCAGGAGGCGGCGCGGGTCTTCCGGCGGAGCGGCGTCCGCGTCGAGCTCGCCGGCGATGAGGAGCAGCGTGTGTTCGCGAGATCGGA
>Ga0207661_10002362_pt1 | contig 12987 bp, 9 predicted proteins | sample KBSC713LmetaG_FD_184337 | JGI IMG/M metagenome (GOLD analysis project Ga0207661, IMG submission 184337) | Corn rhizosphere microbial communities from Kellogg Biological Station, Michigan, USA - KBS C7.1-3L metaG (SPAdes) (version 2) | ecosystem: Host-associated > Plants > Roots > Rhizosphere ... | reverse complement strand
CGGTCGCGCGGTGATTGAAGACCATTCCGTTTTCCCGCTCATGGATAAAATCCCGGAAACAAGCCAACGCCGAAACCACCGGCGCGCAACCGGCAGCCATCGCCTCGAGCACGGCAAGGCCGAAGGTTTCACCGAATTCCGCCAGCGACGGATACACAAAAATCGAAGCATCGCGGTAATGTGACACGAGCTCCGTTTCCTTGAAAATCGGCCCGATCATTTCGACCGAGCTGTTCGCCCGTCGCGCGAGTTCAGACAGTCTGCCGTGATATTCCGCGCCACCTCCGCCTTGCGCCGTTTTCCACGGACCGATGATGCGCAACGTCCATCCGCGCATCTCGCGTCCACCGAGGCGAACGAACGATTCGATCAGCAGATGAACACCTTTTTCCGGGTGAAGCCTCCCAGCGTAAAGGATCACCGGTTTGGCTTCTCGCCGCGGCACCAGATAAATCGGCGCGAGCGGGTAGGGCACGACGCGCAGCCGCGGACCGGCACGCGGAACTTCGCGCAAAATCGCGGCGCGAATCGGTTCCGACACGGTCTGCAAAATGGCGCGTTCTGGATACAGTCGCATTTGACCTTTGGGGTAACGCGCGACGTGAACATACGGCCGGCCGCGGGATCGACGCCGCTCGACGATCGGAAGCCAGAACGTATTGGTCACAAGCACGTCGGCCTCCGGGAGAACCCGTCGCACGCGAAGCGAATACGCAAGATCGAGCAATTTGAGCCGCCACAAGGTTCGCGGCGTGTTGTAACCTGCAACCCGCCGGTGTTGCACCCCGGCCTCGTCGACGTTTGCCACCGGCAACTCGGCATCCGTGCGACTCACGTGCACGACGCGATGCCCGTTGCGCGCGAATTCCTGGCCGAGCACATGCCATGCTTTTTCCACCGCGCCACCCCGCACCGGCGGCACGGGCAAAAATGCTCCCTGGGCGATGGTGATGGCGAGCGACGAAGCCATTCGGGTTCTTGGAAAATTTTCCGCGGACGTTGTTCAACGTGCCGCGACGTGGGGTGCGACACTCGTGCCGGCGGCCGGAGCAGGCGCCTTCAAGAGCCAGCGGTATCCAGCTTTTCGTAACACCTGGCGCACTCGCGGCGGAACGATCTCCGCCACCGATTTCCCGCGATGCCACAGACGCAGGTTGCGCCGATTGCGGCGGAGTGCGCGCGCGGTCGGCTTCATCCACGGTTCGTCGAGTCCAATTCGGCGCGCCTCCTCGAGCAAATAGCTGAACTCGTCGAGTCCGGCCTGACTGTTGATCACCAGGTCGTCCAGTTGCCCGACGTCAAGCTCGCGCGGAAATGCCCCCGGCTCACGCACGCCGCAGATGCGCAACATGAGCATCGTGCGCACGCATTTCTCGCAGCGACCGCAATTGCGATCGAGCTGATCGCCCTGCCAGCAAACCCGCAGATGGCGGAGCGCCGCCGGCCAGTTCGCGAGATGGCGCAGTTTGTCGATGCGGCCAAAGCCGGCGCCGTCATGGATGATTTGAAACGAGGGACTCGACAGCAACGGATCGGTGAGCGGATTTGAACCGTGATCGAATCTCACGTGCGTCCAATCCTGGAAAGACGGAACGAGACCGAACGCGCACGCCGGTTGAAAAAATGCGAGACTCGCGGCAACCGCCGTCGCGAAGGTGTCCGTCCAGCTCATCGGAATGGTGCGCAGATTCGTCGCGCCGGTGTAAAACTGCAGCCCCGCGTCGTCCGTCATCAGCCGGGCGCGTTCCGCAGCGGTCCGGAAAACTTCCGGTTGTTCGAGCGGGATATCAAAACCATGCATCATCAACGCGGCCCGAATTGGGCGTTTGGGCGTGAGCGAAGACAGTCCCGTATGCCGGTAAATGCTGAAGGAGCCGTCGACTCCTCCAGAGAAGGCCGTGATGCCGATCGGATGCCGGAATCGTACGATCGGCACGGCGGTTTCCGTCGCGGAAAATTCCACCACGTCGGGCAATGGCTGGTGATGAAACGCGGAAAACGCCGTTTGAAATTCCGTCAGGTTCGCAAAAAGTCCCTCGGACACGGCGCCGTGGACACGAAGACGACGAACGCGACCCATCGCATAGTTCAACGTCGCGATGACAAACGGATCGGCGCGCTGCGAAAGCACCGGCGCATAATCTCTCGGGAAGCGAAACCAAATGCGCCGCGTGGGCCCGTAATCTTCCACCAAGCGGCAACCAAACTCGATTTGATCGCCGACGTTCGCCGCCACAGGCGGATCGACGATGAGATCAGCCGACGCGATAAGCGGTGTCGTTCGGAGAAGTGCTTTCATGGAAGGGCGGCGACGGAGTTGCGGATACAAATGGCTCGACGGTTTGAATTAGGCTCTGGGCGACCCGCGCGATCTCGTAGCGGCGCTCGAACAGCTCGCCTGCGGCCGCGTGCATCCGATCGCGTTCCGGCTGCGCCGTCAGTTGCCAGCGGCGTAACAGCCGGGTCGTGCCGTCGGCGTCGTCGGTCTCGGCGAAGCCCGCGCCGCAAGCGGTAATTTCGCTCCAGATATTTATTTTGTTCGAAATGAGAACCGGCGTGCCGGTTGCGAGTGCTTCGACGACGGCGAGGCCGAAATTCTCCTGATGCGACGGCAGCACGAATGCTTCCGCGCAGCGAAGCGCGCCCCACTTGCGATCGCCTTCAATCATTCCCGTCCAAAAAACCCGGCACGGGGGAGGCAGCCGCGCAACGATTTCATCGAGCCTCGTCCGGTAACGCGCATCGCTGCACGGGCCCGCCAGAACCAGGGCCGGTAGAGATGCGCCCGACTCGAATCCAAGTTGCCGATACGCCTGCAACAGATGATCGACGCCTTTTTTCGGATGAACGCGCCCGAGAAAAAGCCAGAACGGGCGGGCGCCGAGTTCCGGCATGGAATCCCGCCAAACGGTGCACTGATCGCTCGCGTTGCCCGTCGGCGCCGCGGTGCCGTAGTTGACCACGCGCTCGGTGCAGGCGTACGGGCGAAAGGATTCGCGCGCCAGCCGGCGCTCCTCGTCGCAGGTAAACAGAACCGCCGCCGCGTCGCGCAAGATGTGTCGTTCGCAGATTTTCCAGTACAGCCATTTTTTCGCGTGCTTGAGCGGGTAGGCGCGGCGGAACCATGGATCGAGCATTCCGTGTGGAAAAACAAAATAGGGCGTTGGGCGACCGCGAAGCGCCGCGCGCGTGGCCCGGCCATGATACTGCCACAAACCATGCACAAAAACCGCGTCGAATTCCGCGGCGTGTGCTTCCAGCCATGGCGCCAGGCGGGGCGAATAAGCGTAACCGCCGCGCGCCGGGCCGAGCGCATGAACGGCGCCTCCGTTCCACGATGCCGCGGGTGCCACCGGAGCATCCGCGCAGGCGAACGTGGTTTCGTGTCCCAACGCCGCCAGGGCAGGCGTGATCGCGCTCAGCCCGGCGGCGGGCCCGCCGTGCCGTGGGTCGAGCGTGGCGATGACGCGAAGAATTTTCATACGGCAACCGCCTGCGATCGCGGTGCGGCGATGCGCGCGTAAAGCGAGAGGTAACGATCGATCATAAGCCGTGGATTCCATTCCGCCGACCGGGTAAGTCCGCGCGCCGCGATCGAAGCGCGGTCCGGCCAGATCGAGGCGATCTGTTGCGCGGCGCCGCGTGGATCGGCGGGATCGATATATGCGGCGCCGTCGCCGCCGACTTCCGTCATCGGCGGCCGGTTGGACGTGAATACCGGGCAGCCGCACGCCTGCGCTTCGGCGATCGGCAGGCCAAAACCTTCCTGCCACGACGGGAAGAGCAACCCATCGGCGAGCGAATACAACGCCTGCAATTGAGATTCGGATACGTTCGAAATCTGAACGACGTCCTGGCCGAGGTTGAGGCGATGCATGTGCGCGACGAGATCCGGCGCGAGCGATTTTCCCACAATGAGCAATCGCGGCGCCGGACTCAGCCGTTGGCGCAGTCCGGCATAAATGTCGAGCAGGCCGCGGCGGTTTTTGTACCACTGACCGCCGCCGATGTTCAGCAGAAAACCTCTGCCGCCGTGCTCGAGCGTGCCCGGAGGAAGCTGACGCTCGCGAAGCATCAATCCGACCGCAAGTCGTGCGGCTGAAGGTGTGCTTCGGTGATAAGGAAACGTCAGCGCATGGGGAATCATCGTCATGCGATGGGCGGGCAATCGCGCCAGCCGCTGCAGGTCCGCGATCGTTTGCGTGGAGGGCGCGACCACATACGGAAGTTGCGCGATGTGGTCCAAAATCCACGATTGATACCGGCGGCCCATCGCTGAGAGCTGGTGTTGTGAAAATTCGCCGCGCGCCGCGCGGATCTGCAGCAGGTCGTGACACATCGCGAGCAGCGGCTGGCCGCTGAAAAGCGGCGCGTACACCGCGTTTGAGTGATCGACGATGTGGACAATCTCCGCGCGCCGTTCGCGGCGCAATTTTCGACGGACACGCTGCGGGAACAGCACAAATTTGTCCAGATAGCCGAGGTACTTCGCCGGGCCGCCATAGCGATAACGCGGCAACAATCTCACCAGCCGCGGCTCAGGCGACCACGTGTTGACCTCATGCCCTCGCTCGCGCAAGCCGGTCGCGAGGAGCCGCGCGATGCGCAGCATGCTCTCCTGAAGGTCCGGGGCAAAATTGCCGATCAGCAATATACGCATGTTTCAAAAATTCCCGCGGCATTCGTGCTGGCGCATCGGACATTCAGCCGAACCACCGATAAATACGAACCCACCTGCCTGAAAGCGCGGTGCCGCCGGCGTCCCGCGCAGCGTAAAACGCCTCGCCCGTTTTGCGCCGGCGGCAGCGGCGGAAATTCGGTTCCCTCGCAGGTTCAAATACGGATTCCATTTCAATAACGCTCGCGGACCGGCAATGCTTCCGCCTCGCGTGCGTCGGGCTCTTCGTTGTCCGATTCCGCGCCGGTCGGTTCCGGAGAATCCTCTTCGGTTTCATCCTCGTCATCCTTCAACGAGGCCAGCAGCAGTCCACCACCGATGACCGCAAATCCCAAAATCGTCGGCGGTGCCCATTGATCGAGTGCGATCGGGGGCGCGCACGCGGCCCAGATCAAAATGGGAAGATTGTCGCGTTGGAAAAAAAGCGCTCCAAGCGCGCGCAATCCGAGATAGGCCGTGAGCAATAATCTAAACCCGATAAACGCCGCGCCCAGCACGGGTCCCAACTCGAGAAAAATTTTTCCCCATTCGTCCTCGGCGAGCAGGAAGCCGACGTGGCCGGCCAGCAATCGCGCGCCAACGTTCGAACCCACGCCGATGCCGTGCCCAAAAAGCGGCGCCGTTGCCGCCCAATGGAGCGGTTGGGTGAACCCGCCGATCACGCGCCCGAGAATTCCGCCCCACGCATCCGCATCGGCACCTCCCGCCGCCGTTTGCCAGCGCGCCATGAAAGCTTCTCTGCCTTCGCCGAAGATCGGCAAAAACGAAACCGCCACCGCGACTACCCCGAGCGTGATCACGGTCATCAGACGCGAGCTGATGCCAACTCCCGCGCGGGGCATGCTCAGCACAAAAACGCCGCCGACGATCGCCGTCGCCAGCATCGCGGTCCGGCTGATCGAAACCGGCAGGGCGACGAGCGCCGCCAGTCCGGCCGCAATCAATACCGGCCACCAGAGTCGCCGATTGCCGCTGGCCTGGTTGAGAAAAAACGCCGTGACGAGCGGATAAAAAACCTGCGGTCCGGTGATGAACGAAAAAAAACCCGGTGGACGAATGCGGCCGAGCGCGCCGTAAATCTGCCCCATCTCGTCGCTCCCGATGCCGCGGTTGATAAAAGCGCCGGGTGGCGACTTGAATTGCAGCACCATCACCGCCGTCATCGGCAGCGCGACGAGCAACAAAAAACAGCCGAGTCGCTCGGCGTCTTTGCGCGTGAGGACTTCGCCCATGATCCAGATGATCGGCAGATGGCCGTAGTTGATCCGCAGCCCGTAGGCGAGAACGAGGAGGTTCGTCTGCCCGCCGAGGAGGCTTGCAACCACCGACGCGCCCGCGAGCGCGATGGTGGCGAGAATGAATCCGTTCACCGGAAAACGGCCGGAAAAAAAAGCCGTCACATAGATTGCGAGAGCCACCGGATCGCGAACGATCAGCAACGGATCGGAAAGCGACGGCGCGACCCATTTCCGCAGCGCTCCCTCGAAAATCAGGAGCGCGACGTAAAGCCAGATCAGTCTCTTCAGTAGTTTTTCCATCTTAGGCGCGAACGAGGCCGGAGGAAACGCAGGCGGCGAGCGACTCGCCGTACTGCTCCCAGGTGAACTCCTTTGCGCGTGCTTTCGCCCGCACGGACATTTCTTCCCGGCGATCCGGATCCGCGCGAAGCAGCGATAATTTTTCCGTGATCGCATCGGCCGAGCGAACGGGAACGATAAAACCTTCCACGCCGTCGCAGATGAGATCGGGACCCGCCGTGTGCGGCGTGGTGATGATCGGCAGGCCCATCGCCATCGCCTCGAGCAAAACGAGTCCGAAACCCTCGAATAACGATGGAAACAAAAATACGTCGTGAGCGGCCATTTCTGCGAGCACGTCGCGATGCGAGCAGGAAGGAATCCAGCGGACGCCGGCCAGTTCGCGATCGAGCGCGGGACACGGCGTCAACGGACGAGCGCCGATGATCGTGAGTTCGACCGCACCACGCAAAGCCCGAACGGCGCGAAAAAGATAACTGAGACCCTTGCGTTGCCCAAGCGATCCGACGAACAGCACACGCAATTTGTCCGTTTTCGCGCGGGAAGCGGCGGCCGCAGTGACCGGGATCGACAGATGCGGCGCACCATACGGAATCATCACGACCGAGCCGCGAAAATCTGCCGCATGCTCGAGAGTGCGCAGCGTGAAGGTACTCGCGACGATGACGAGATTGGCCTGATGAAGCTCCGCGTCCTTGCGCGCGGTTTTTTGCGGACTGTCGAGGTTGCCGCTGAGCGTGCAACTCCACTCCGGTTCGCGTTCGGATTCCTCGAGCAGAATCGAACGCGCCGCCCGCCAGTATCCAATCGGCAGATCGTAAATGCGAAATTGTCCGCGGCGCGTGGCGGTCTGAAAACTTTCGCGCGCCCCGTCCTCGTAGGCATAAACCGCGCGGAACTGATCATCCGCCAGCCGCTCGCTCACTTTTCGATCAAGCGAGCGATACACGGAGTCGACGCTCAGCGGACCGGTTTCGTGGCGCACCAGCGAATGCAGCCCCGCGCGCGGCGCGACCATGCGCCCGAGTTCGCGCAACGGAAAGGAACGAATAACGCCTGCCAATTCCGCGGGAAACGTGCGACGCCGCAGCTGGCGGGCGATGGGAGCGGGCAACAGCCGCCGCAGCAACGGCGTCTCGCGATAATTGACGCACGTCCAGAATTCCGTGAGCAGTCCCGCACGGTGAAGCCCGAGCGCCGCATGGCGGACGTTCGCGTTGCCCGTCGGATGTGAAAACAGAATCATGAGTCGATCGATGCGAACCTGACTAACCCGACACGCAGCTTTCGCTGCGGTTTCCGCTGCTCAGGCCGGAGTGGATGCGGCGGCTCGACCCTCTTCGAAAAGGACCGAAAGTTTTTCCGGATTCAGCAGGATATCGCACTGACGTGCGGCAACATCCGGAACGCTTTTCATGACGGGCCCATCTCCCAGCAAAATCGTGTGCTCGAGTCCGAGTCGCGCGGAAATCATCCAGTGAAACACGGCGAGCCATTGCGGCGGCACAATTTCGATGACGCGCGCCGTCGGGTTGGCAAAAACCAGATTGGCGAAGGCCGCGCCCGCTGGTCCGGCGATGACGGCGGCCTCGGAAAATAGCCGCGCCTGGCCGGCAACATCGAGAGTGGCGGGCGAAATGATTTCAAAATCGTGCGCGCGCAATAACGGGTGAATTTCCGTTTCGTGGCGGAGGCGTCGAAAAGCCGCGTCGTGACGGCTGAGAAATATTTTACGGCCTGTTGCGCGATCGCGACGACCGGGAAACATTTCCCGCAGAAAGGCCACGTCGCCCGCGGGCAGGCTCTGGTTGCTGGTTTTAAGCGATGGCACGACCAGCCGATCGGCGCGCACAAAAACCGATTCGCTCGCCGCCATGATTTTTTCGCGATCGATTCCGAGCTGCGCGAGCGTTTCAAATTGATAACGCCGCGCGCAGTGATTGACGATCACGTGATCGAACTTCGCCAGGTCGTAACCGGCGCGGCGGACGAGGCCGAGCCGCGGCAGAAGATCGATGATCCAATGATGATAGTTGTCGGCCGCCTCCGGCGTCACGAGATACAGCGTTCGTCCCGCGAGTCGTTTGGGCTTTGGCAAATGAAAGCGAGTCCACACGGTGTGAAAATTTGCGCCCGACGGATCGTGAGTGAAGGCCGGGACAAATCGGCCATCCGTGGTGAAAACGCCTCCCGTGGGATGTCCCCACGCAATCGCATCCGTGAATTCCACGACGTAGTTCGGAGCGGTGAACTCGGTCGCATGTGAGGAGAAGAACGCGAACGCATCGGGATTTTGTCCGGCGATCGTCGGCAACGGCCGTCGAAAGTTTTCCGCAGCGTCGAGCAGGGTGACGCGCGTGCCTTCGCTCGTATCGCCGGCCAGCGGATCGTAAACCTGATTTCCCGGCAGATGGAGCCGGCGGCGCAACCAGCGCATTTCCCGCGGCGCCGACAACGCGCGGATTTGGGCGCGGCGCGCATGATACAGGACCGTCTTGGCGAGTTTGCGGGGAGACATCGGTCGAGTTCGGCGCTCAAATGTAATTGTCGAGCCGCGGCCGGAAGTGATTATAAAACACCTGATAGGCTTTTTCCGGGAGCGAAAAGCGCAGCAGTTGCAGATAAAAGCGCACGTTCCGCCACGCGGAAATCGTGCGCAATCCATAGCGGCGGCAGAAATTATTGAAGACACGCGTCCGCATGAGCGTCTGCTGAATTTGCAGCCGCCGGCATCGATTCCGAATCGAATCGGAGTCGTGGTGACGTCTCCACTCGGTCAGACGATCCGGCAGCGTAATCACCCGGCCGAAATACGGCGCGATGATGCTCAGGCGCGTATCGATCCAGAGTTCAAACCCGTCGGAAATGTCCAGCGGCAGCACCGATTCGAGATATCTCCGGGAAAATGCGAGCGCGCTCGTCGGGTAAAAAAAATCGACGTCCTGGCGGCGGTAAATTTCGTTCAGATATTCGACGACGTGTTTTCTGGGCTCGATGTTGCTGCCGAGGATTCGCCCGTGCTGATCGATCTTGTCCATCGGCGATTGAATGAGCGATGCATCGGGATGCGCGGAGAAGGCCGCAACATATCGGGTGATCTTGTCGCGCTTGAACCGGTCATCGCCGTCGAGCAGGAAAATCAGTTTTCCCGACGAGCGCTTGAAAGCCGTTTGCACGGCGTGAGCCTGTCGGAGAAAAGCCGGACAACCTTGGGAGCGTCCCTCGATGAGGACGATCCGGCTGCCGTAGCGGCGAAGTCTCCTCACGGTGTCGTCGTCGCTTTCGTCGTCGTACACAATAATTTCGTCGGGGAGGACCGTCTGGACGAGCAGCGATTCGATGCACTCCTCGATGAAAGGCCCGTGATTGCAGGTGTTGACGAGAACGCTAGTCGTCACCGGCGCGGGCGGTGTGAGCGGCGCGCGCTGCGTTTCCGGAATATCGGCCTCCTGCGAACCGAAATAATTGTGAGGATTCAGTGCGAGAAAATCGGCCGATTCGAACGAGAGCGCTCGGCCGGCGAACGGCAGATGCCAGGACGAAGCGGTTTGTTCGCCGCAAAAATTTTCGGCAAAAAAAAGATGGGCGCTGCCGTTCACGTTCATTGCACGGGATGCGGCTGCAGCTGACGGGCCTCGAGGTACGCGCACCACACGTCCGATACCACCGGCGCCGCGAAAAGCCGGTCGTACGTGCGCCGCTGCTCCGGGCGCGAGGTTTCACCGCGGTGAATTCGATCGGCCATGGTGCGTGTGGCGGCGACGAGCGCCTTGAGCGTGTGCGGTGGCGTGACGACGAGGCAATTCGCGGCACTCACCGCCAGCTCGCGCGTGCCGCCCTGATCGGTCGCGATCCACGGAAGTCCGGCAGACATCGCCTCGATCAGACTCAAGGGCATTCCCTCATTGTGAGTAGAAAAAAGGACGAGGGCATCGAGACTTTGGAGAATCGCGGCCTGTTGCGCTCCGCTGGAATACGCACCGTGATAAACCAAATTCGGAAGATCCGAAAAAAACGCCGGCGGATAATCGGGACCGGCGCCGTGAATGTGCCACGTGATATCAGCGAGCGAGGGGTTTTTGCTCAGCGCGCAAATCTGGTCGATCCCTTTTTCGGATACGAGCCGGCCCATGAACCCGAAGTGCAGGCGCGTGTTGTGTGAATAGACGCGCGGCTTCACTTCGTCCGCGCTGACCGGAGCCGTCGTGAGGTAGGGAAGGAAGCGCACGTCGTTGCGTTGCAAGGCGAGGCGGAGCGCGCGTTGCGTCGCGCCACTGCAGGCCACGATCTCCGGCGCGCGTCGCAAAATTTGGCGAAACGATCCCGACCACGTGGCCTGCTCCCGCGCGTCGGCTGCCGTGTGGTGATGATGAATGATCCGCGTTGGCCGTCGCGCGGCGAGCCAGGCGATGCCGGAGAGCGCACTCTGGCCGTTCGTGTAGATCAAATCCCACGGAGTAGGTTTACTGCGCATGGCCTCGCGCAGAAGCCAGAGACCCTTGCTTACCCGACTTGCCCGGCCACGGCTGCGCGGTAGTTCTCTAAACGATACACCGCGTTCGATGAGCGCGGCGCGCAGTTCGGACGCGAGGGAATTGCTCGTCGTCAACAACGTGACGGCGTGGCCGCGCGAGGCGAGGACTCCGGCGAGTTCACAGATGTGCCGTTCCATGCCGCCGAACGGCGCCATTTGCGGAGCGTAGATGAGAATTTTCATGCGACGAGCGCGCCTCGCGGGACAGGTCCGCCCAGGTGCGCGAGAAATTTTGCGGCGATCACGGGCAGGAGCGACGTTGGGTCGCGGCGTTCCGCGAGCCATCGGGCAAACGATTCAGGCGAGAGATCGGCCATTCGCCGCAAGAGCGGGTCGTGGGCTCGAGTGATGGTGCCATGACGAAGCTGCCAGTCGTCGCGCGGAACGAGCACGGGGAGCCCGTGCTCGAGCAAGGTCGCGGTGGTTCCGCTTTTTTCGATCAACGCCCACGGATGCGTGGCGAGGCCGAAATCCGCGGCCTGCAAAACATGCGAAATCCGTTCGGGTGTCTGCGGGCCGGCGACGAACAGCGAAATGCCGGAAATGCCGGAACGCGCGCCGCTCAGTTCCGACAAAAGTTTCGCCCCGTGCGCGCCCGACCGGCCCAGCGCCAGCAACGCGATCGATTGTCCCGAATGTTCTGATACAGCGCGCAGGAAATCCAGTGTCGGTTCCGGACGCCATTGCGGATGAATCGTTCCGAAGATCACGCCGATCCAGCCCGGTTTTTGAGGGAACGACTGCCCGAACAAGTCGGTCAATTCCGCGCGGGCCAGGTACGGTTTCACCGGGAGAACCGGCATATTGCCGAAAAGCGGAAGCAGTTCGGAAGGCCAGCCGTGATGCGCGAGCGCGAGTTGATATGCCGGATTCGTCGTGTGAACGCAGGCGGGGCGGAGATGGCGAAGAAACGCGAGCAATCGCCGGCGTTGCAGCGCGCCCACGACTTTCATGCGCAGGCGATCGCGCTGCGCGAGCCCGAGCCAGAGTTCGTGCAACGTGACATGGTTTTCCCACGGCCGGGTCGAATCGATCAGCGCAAAACTGCCCGGAGGCAGAATACCTTTCGGATGAAACCCATACGCCACGATCTGCCAGCTTACCCAGTGCGGTTCGAAATCGCGCAGGAGATCCGTGAGCATCGCCGCCCGGCGCGACCAGCTCAGCGACGCAGCGAGCCGCACCTCGTTTGTCCGCTGCAACAACGCGGCGGATGGAGCAAGATGACGGTCGTGCAGCGCGACTAAAAGACAGACGTGTCCATGCTCGGCGCACGCCGCGGCGAGCTGTCGGACGTAGTCGCCCACGCCATCGCGACCCGGCGCGAGCGATGTGCACAGAAATGCGATTTTCACGGGGAGAAAAATGAATCAGGCGCGCCGATACATCCGGCCAAGAAGCGCACCGGAACGGAGCGAGAGACGCAGCCGCGCGAGTTGCCCCGAGGGGAAAAGACGCAGCGGCGATTCGGCGAAACGAAAAAAAGATTTTTGCGCCGTGCCGGGCGGCCGCCCGCGCAGTGCGTCGCGGAAAAAGCCGCCTCGCCATGGTTTTCGGCCGCCGATTGCGTGGGACAGGAGGTGTCCGCCGGTGGCGAAATCCATTCCCTCGGGGCCGGCGCTGTTGATTGGCACCTCGCAAATCATCAGCGCCATGTTCAGCGCGTCCTGATCCTGCGAGTGCAGGAGCGAACCAGGTTCGTCGACTTTTATCGCGGAGAGTGAACCGAGCGTCTCACCGGCGTGCGCGATGATCTGCGACCAGCAATCCAGAAGTGGCCGGTTTTTTCGAGGCAGCCCGATGAATCCACCGTTGTAATACCGATCCAGTGCGCGCACGGGTTTCAGTTGCTTTGATTCGAGAAAATCCATCCACGCCAGCCGGTACGGATGCCGCGCCGGAAGATAGCCGTTCACGTCTTCACAGAGGGCGACGCCGTCCGCGGCCCAGCGCGCGATGATTTTCCACGGCGCTTTCACGACGATGTCGGGATCGAAATAGTAAAGTTGGTCCGCGTCGGAGCAGCAGGAGGCCCAGCATTCGCGCAGAAACGTTGGCTTGTAGTTGGTGAGATGCACGGCGGTTTCGACGCGCATGAAACGCACGTCGATGCCCTCGAGCGCGCGGGCAGCGTTGGCCCACACCGGTTCTTCGCCGCGGTGACCGCAAATCACGCGCCCGCCAAATCCGCTCGCGTGCAGGGAGTTGATCAGCGCGCCGACTCCCAAATGAAAGTG
>Ga0207661_10002360_pt1 | contig 12994 bp, 12 predicted proteins | sample KBSC713LmetaG_FD_184337 | JGI IMG/M metagenome (GOLD analysis project Ga0207661, IMG submission 184337) | Corn rhizosphere microbial communities from Kellogg Biological Station, Michigan, USA - KBS C7.1-3L metaG (SPAdes) (version 2) | ecosystem: Host-associated > Plants > Roots > Rhizosphere ... | reverse complement strand
GCAGGGAGTCCCGATATGCGGGCATATCGGGGCGACCGAGGACGCCGCAGCGCGCCGCCCAGCGCGACACGGCGGCACAAGGCTTCATTCTGAAACGAGTTCTAAGCGGCTACTCGTCCAGCTGCTCCAACGGGAGGCGGGCAGCGACGCGGCTCTCGGCGCCCACGCGATAGGCCACGTCGACCGAGTCGTCCTTCCCGTACGACCCGGCGATGCCGAACACCATCGACGTCCACCGGCCCTTGCCGACCTTCTCGCGAACGAGCGAACGCTCGAAGACGAGCGCCCCTTCGCGCACGACGAAGTCGACGCCCTCTGCCTGCGCGACGCCGTTGACGTAGACCTCGAACGGGCGCTGCACGTCGCCGGGCAGGCGCACACGCGTTCGTCGGCGCGGAGCTTCGGCCACGCTCATAGAATGCCTCCAATCGTGCGGTCATCCCGCCCACTCGCCCTGGTCGGCGCCGCGGTCGCGGCGGCCGTGCTCGCCGCGCCGGCCCTCGCGGGGAACGGCGGCTTCGCACCCGTCCCGCCCGAGTCGCCCAACGCGCAGGGGATCCACCAGAGCTACGTCTTCATCTCGATCTTCTGCTTCGCGATCTTCCTGCTCGTGGAGGGCCTGCTGATCGCGTTCATCATCCGCTACCGGAGGCGCAATCGGCCGCGCAACGCGGACGGAGCGCAGATCCACGGCGCGTCGCGCCTCGAGCTTGCGTGGACCGGCGGGCCCGTCCTCATCCTCTTCGTGATCGCGGCCTTCGTCTTCGCGAAGCTCCCCGGGATCCAGGACGTCCCGAGCGCCTCCGCGGGCAACCAGAACCTCGTCGTCGACGTGATCGGCACGCAGTTCACCTGGCAGTTCCGCTACCCGAACGGCGTCGTCGCGTTCGACACGATGCGAGCGCCGGAGGGCCGCACGGTCGAGCTCCACGTGACCTCTCCGGATTGGGACGTGATCCACTCGTGGTGGATCCCCGCGCTCGCCGGGAAGATCGATGCGATCCCGGGCCGGGTCAACAAGACGTGGTTCAGGGCGCAGCGCACGGGGGTCTTCCAGGGCCAGTGCGCGGAGCTCTGCGGGCTCTTCCACGCGAAGATGCTCGCGTCCGTCGAGGTGATGGCGCCCGACGAGTTCGACTCGTGGCTCGCCCAGCAACAGCAGGAGCAGAGCGCAGGCACCGGCCCGCTCGGGGCGGAGATGTGGACCGCGACGTGCGCGAAGTGCCACGGTCCGTCCGGCGAGGGCGACTACGGGCCGAAGATCGCGGGGACCGCGCTGGTGAGCGACCCGCAGGCGGTCGAGCAGGTCATCCGGAACGGCTTCGGCGCCATGCCGCCCGTCGGGCGCGACTGGACCGACGACGAGATGACCGCGATCACGACGTACCTGAAGGAGAACCTTGGCGGTTAGCCCTCCTTACGAGCCCGCTATCCCCTCCTGGCAACGCGGCAAGGTCGCGAGCTGGCTCGTTACCGTCGACCACAAGCGGATCGGGATCCTGTACCTCGGCACCGCCGGGCTCTTCTTCGCCGTCTCCGGCTTCCTCGCGCTCCTGATCCGCACCCAGCTCGCCCGACCCGACAGCAGCGTGATCACCGGGAACTCGTACAACGAGGTCGTCACGATGCACGGCACCGGGATGGTCTTCTTCGTGATGGTTCCGGTGCTCGCGGGGCTGGCGAACTACTTCGTGCCGCTCCAGATCGGCGCGCCGGACATGGCGTTCCCGCGCCTGAACGCGCTCTCCTACTGGCTGTACGCGTTCGCCGGAGTCGTCTTCCTGAGCTCGTTCTTCGCCGCAGGCGGCGCGGCGAATACCGGCTGGACTGCCTACCCGCCGCTCTCGCTCGAGGCGCTTGGCAACGGCCAGGACCTCTGGATCCTCTCGATCCACATCCTCACGATCTCGTCCGCGGTGGGCGCGATCAACTTCATCGTGACGATCCACAACATGCGCACCCGCGGCATGTCGTGGATGCGGATCCCGCTGTTCGTGTGGTCGGTCGAGGTCTACGCCTGGCTGTTGCTCGTCGTCCTGCCGGTGCTCTCCGCGGGCCTGACGATGCTCCTGCTCGAGCGCCAGTTCCCCGGCACGTTCCACTTCTTCCGGCCCGAGGGAACGGATGCGGGCGGCTCACCGATCCTGTACCAGCATGTCTTCTGGTTCTTCGGGCACCCCGAGGTCTACATCATGATCCTGCCCGTCTTCGGGATCATCTCGGAGGTCATCCCCGTGTTCGCCCGGAAGCCGATCTTCGGCTACAAGGCCGTCGCGTTCTCGACCGTCGCGATCGGGTTCTTCTCGATGCTCGTGTGGGCGCACCACATGTTCGCGGTGGGGATGCCGACCTACCTGAACATCTGGTTCATGCTCGCATCGATGGTGATCGCCGTCCCGACGGGGATGAAGATCTTCAACTGGCTCGCGACGCTGTGGCGGGGGAACATCACGCTCGAGACGCCGATGCTGTTCTGCCTCGGCTTCCTCAGCGTGTTCACGATCGGCGGCCTTTCGGGTATCTACCTCGCGGCGTTCCCGGTCGACTGGCAGGTGACCGACACGTACTTCGTCGTGGCCCACTTCCACTACGTGCTGTTCGGTGGCTCGATGATGGGGCTGCTCGGTGGCCTCTGGTACTGGTGGCCGAAGATGTTCGGGCGGTTCCTCTCCGAGCGGATCGGCAAGTGGGCGTTCGCGTTCATCTTCGTCGGCTTCAACGTGACGTTCTTCCCGCAGCACCTGCTCGGCCTCTCCGGGATGCCGCGCCGGATCTACACGTACCGCCACGACGGGCTGTGGGAGGCCTACAACATGCTCTCGTCGGTCGGGTCGTACGTGATGGGCTTCGGGTTCCTTCTCGTTCTCCTCGCCATCGTGAAGAGCGTCAACGGCCGTCGGGCGGGGAACGACCCGTGGCAGGCGGACACGCTCGAGTGGTACACGACCTCGCCTCCGCCGCCGCACAACTTCGACGACGTGCCCTACGTGACGAGCGCACGTCCCTTGTACGACCTGCGGCGCAGGCTCGAGGAGTCGCGCGCGTGAGAACCGACCGCGCACCCGGCCCGCTGCTGCGCGCGACCGTCGCCGCCGCGGCGCTCGCCGCGGGCACGGTCGTCGCGAGCGCGGCGCTCGATCTCGGCGAGGCGCACTGGGCGGCGACGCTCGTCGCGCTGCCGCTCCTCGTCGCGGTGCTCGTCGCCGCGCTCGCGGCGTACCGGCGTCTGGTGGCGCCCGCCGCGGCCGCGCTCGCTCTGCTGCTCCTCGCGATCGCGACGGGCGGACTCGTGGCGTGGGCCGACGACGCGAGCTGGGCGGTCGCCGCTCACGTCGCGGCCGCCGGGGCCGCGCTCGCCGCGGCGCTCGTGACCCTCGTCATGTCCTTCCGCGGCGAGACCCTCCCGTTCGGGCCGTGGCGCGACTACGTCACGCTGACGAAGCCGCGGATCATGTCGCTCCTACTGGTCACGGGCGCGGGCGGGATGTTCGTCGGCGCGGGGGGCTGGCCGGGCGGCGCCGAGCTCGCCACCATGCTGCTCGGGCTCGCGCTCGCATGCGGTGGGGCGAGCGCCCTCAACCACGTGATCGACCGCGACATCGACCAGCTGATGGGCTCGCGCACCGCGGCCCGGCCCGTCGCCTCGGGCCGCGTCCCGGCGCCACGCGCGCTCGAGTTCGGCGTCGTGCTCTCCGCCCTCTCGTTCGTCGTGCTCGCGTCGGCGGTGAACGTGCTCACCGCGGTGCTCGCGCTCGTCGGGAACCTCTTCTACGTCGTCGTCTACACCGGCTATTTGAAGCGCTCGACCGACCAGAACATCGTGATCGGCGGCGCCGCCGGCGCCGTCCCGCCGCTCGTCGGCTACGCGGCCGCGACAGGGAGCCTCGCGCTCCCGGCGGTGTGGCTCTTCCTCATCGTCTTCCTCTGGACGCCACCGCACTTCTGGGCGCTCGCGCTGATGATCAAGGAGCACTACAGCGCGGCGAACGTGCCGATGCTCCCCGGGACGCGCGGCGACGGCGAGACGAGACGCCAGATCCTCCTCTACTCCCTCGGGCTCGTCGCGTTCACCCTTGTCGTCGGCTTCTGGCTGGGACCGCTGTACACGATCGCAGCGGCCGGGCTCGGCGCCTACTTCCTCCTGCTCGCCTGGCGCCTGCGACGCGACGCCACGCGTCGCGACGCCGTCGTCCTCTTCCACTACTCGCTCGCGTATCTCGCGCTCCTCTTCGTGGCCGCGGCGATCGACCCGCTGATCCTCTAGATGCTCACGCCCGAGCTGACACGCAGGAACAACCGCCTCGGCCTCGTCCTCGCCGCGCTGTTCGTCGCGATCTTCGTCGGCGCGTGCCTGATCGCGATCGTGTACCTCCAGGTCGACTAGACGCTCGCATGGGCGCGGACCTCGATCTCGCGCTCCGGCTCGCCCACGCGGCCGACGAGATCGCGCTGTCGCGCTTCCGCGCACGTGACCTGATCGTCGAGACGAAGCCGGACCGGACGCCGGTGACCGAAGCCGACCGGGCGGTGGAGAAGGAGCTTCGGACGATCCTCGGGGTCGAGCGCCGTCGCGACGCGATCCTCGGCGAGGAGGAGGGGCAGACGGGTTCGAGCCAGCGCCGGTGGATCCTCGATCCGATCGACGGGACGCGGAACTACACGCGCGGGGTCCCGGTCTGGGCAACCCTGATCGCGCTCGAGGACCACGGCCGGGTCACCGTCGGCGTCGTCTCCGCCCCCGCCCTCCACCGACGCTGGTGGGCGGAGCGCGGCGCAGGCGCACACGCGAACGGCGACGTCGTCCGCGTCTCCCGCGTTGCGAGGCCGGAGGATGCCGTGCTCACCTTCGCGCTGGAGCAGTCGCTTCCGAGCCTCGTGGGCCGCGCCTGGCACGCGCGTGGCTACGGCGACTTCTGGAGCCACATGCTCGTCGCCGAGGGCGCCGTGGACGGGGCGATCGACGCGATCGGCGTCTCGGTCTGGGACCTCGCCGCCGTGCAGGTGATCGTCGAGGAGGCGGGCGGCACCTTCACCGACTTCGCCGGCGAGCAGCGGATCGACGGGAACAGCGCGATCTCGTCGAACGGCCTCCTCCACGCCGAGCTGCTGGAGGCGGTGCGCGAGCTCGACCCGTGACTCAGAACTCGTTTCAGAATGAAGCCTTGTGCTGCGAAGCGTCGTTCTGAAACGAGTTCTCAGCGGACGGCGGCGGCGGCCCGCACCGCGGCCTCGTAGATCGGGTCGCGGGCGTACACGTCGAGCTCGGCCGAGAGAAGATCGCTTGGGAAGATCGGCGGGCTCGGCGCGGGGTCGACCGGCTCGCCGTCCACCCGCACTGCCCGCAGGACGTCGGCCTGGGTCCGCGCGAGCGAGATCGGCCGGCGCAGGCGTGCGCGCAGCCAGCCTGCGAGGAGCAGCGCATCGGCCCGCGGCCCCTCCACGGCGAGGCGCCGCGCCTTGCCGATCCCCGGCCAGCGGCTGGCGAGCGCGACACGCCACGGCAGCGTCCGCCGCCAGGCGATGTCCGACGTCACGACGCGGTCGAAGGCGCCGGTCAGCGGCCGATAGTCGCCGGGCAGCACCGACCACTCGGACGAGTCCACGACGAGCCTGTCGACCACCCCGACGAGCTCGTGGAAAGCGCTGCCGTTCCAGTCCGGCCGCCCACGCCACCGGCAGAAGGCCGGCAGGTCGGAGATCAAGAGCGGAAGCGCCAGCGACGCCGGATGCCGCGCGGCGTCCCCGCGCAGCCGCAGCTCGATCACCTCGGAGAGCGCCGCGCGGCCACCGCCGAGCTCGAACGTGTGGACGGTGGCGTCCGTCTCGATCTCGCGACCGCGGCCCGGCATCGGGACGAGGAAGATCGTCCTCGCCGGATGCCGCTCTTCGAGCCCCGCGAGGACCTGGCGCGCTCGCCCGAGCCACGCGGGAGGCGCCCAGACGAGATGGGTCATCGTGCTCGTGCGGAGCATCGGGACACCGTCGGTCTCTCGCTCGCAGCGGCCACGGGAGAGCTTCCGCTCGATCTCGGCGACGGCGCCCATCAGTACCTCCGCCACGAGCGGCCGTCGCGGTGGAGCAGCTCGTCGGCGAGCGACGGCCCCCAGCTCCCTGCGGCGTAGTTCGGGAAAGACGGACGGTCGCGCGACCAGGCGCCGACCATCGCGTCGACGAGCTTCCACTGCTCCTCGACCTCGTCTTCACGGGTGAAGAGCGTCTGGTCGCCGAGCATCGCGTCGAGGATCAGCCGCTCGTATGCCTCGGGCACGCCCTCGCGGAACGCGCCGCCGTAGAGGAAGTCCATGTGCACGGTGCGGATCGACATGCCGGCGCCCGGCACCTTCGCGCCGATCGCGAGGGAGACGCCCTCGTCGGGCTGTACGTGGACGACCAGCACGTTCGGGCGGAGGCCGTCACCGGCGATCGCCTCGAACGGCGGGTGGGGCGCCTGCTTGAAGTGGATCGCGATCGTCGTCTCGCGACGCGCGAGGCGCTTGCCGGCCCGGACGTAGAACGGGGTGTCCGCCCAGCGCCAGTTGTCCACGTAGAGCTTCGCGGCGACGTACGTCTCGGTCAGCGAGCGCGGATCGACGCCCGGCTCCTCCCGGTACGAGACGACCTCTTCCCCCTCCACGTAGCCGCGGCCGTACTGCCCGCGCACGACCGACTTCGGGCCCGGGGTGTGCATCGCGCGCAGCACCTTGACCTTCTCGTTGCGCACGGCCTCCGCGGTGAAGTCGATCGGCGGCTCCATCGCCGTCAGGGCGAGCAGCTGCAGCAGGTGGTTCTGGAAGATGTCCCTGATCGCGCCGGCCTGCTCGTAGTAGCCCGCCCTGCTCTCGATCCCCATCGTCTCGGCGACGGTGATCTGTACGTGGTCGATCAGCTGGCGATTCCAGAGCGGCTCGAAGATCCCGTTCGCGAACCGGAGCGCCATGAGGTTCTGGACGGTCTCCTTGCCGAGGTAGTGGTCGATGCGAAAGACCTCGTCCTCCGCGAACCACCGCCTGATCGAGGCCGTCAGCTCGAGCGCCGACGCGAGGTCATGACCGAAAGGCTTCTCGACGATCACACGCGCCCAGCCCTCCCGTCCGCGCCGCTCCCCGACCTCGCGAATCACGACCGGGAACGCCCGCGGAGGCACGGCCAGGTAGTACAGCCGGTTCCCGCTCGTGCCCCGCGTGCGATCGACCTCCTCGAGCGCGTCGCCGACCCGGTCCTCGCCCGAGTCGTCGGAGAAGTCGGTCGCCACGTACCGGACGCCTGCGGCGAGGGCCTCGAAGGCGTCGGTGCGGAACGGGTCGCGCGAGAACTCCTTGACCGCCTTGCGCATGGCCGAGACGAACTGCCTGCTCGTCTCCTCCGTCCGGGCGACGCCGACCACCGCGAACCGCTCCGGGAGGAGCCGGCGGTACGCCAGCGAGTACAGCGCCGGAAAGAGCTTCCGCTTCGTCAGGTCGCCGGATGCGCCGAACACGACGAGCGCGCAGGGATCCGAGGTGCGCCGGACGCCGAGACCGACTTCGAGCGGGTTCGCCATCCGCGTCGCCTACCGGGTGGTGACGACCGCGTCGACCTTGTCCTCGATGCCGCCGAGGAGGTTGGTGAACGAGTCGATGAACTTCTCGATGCCCTCCGCCTCGAGCGTGTCGACCACGTCGTCGTAGTCGACGCCGGCGCGAGCGAGCTCGTCGAGAAGCGACTGCGCCTCGGCAAGCCCGGTCTCGAGGGTCTCGCGCGTCTCGCCGTGATCCTGGAACGCCCGGATCGTCTCGAGCGGCATCGTGTTCACGACGTCGCGGCCGATCAGCTCCTCGACGTAGAGGACGTCGCGGTACGCGGGGTTCTTCGTCGAGGTCGAGGCCCAGAGGCACCGCTGCGAGCGCGCGCCCTTCGACAGCAGGAAGTCCCAGCGGTCGCCCGCGAAGGTCTCCTTCCAGTGCGCGTAGGCGAGCTTTGCGTTCGCGACCGCGAGCTTCCCCTGCAGGTCGGTACGACCGACCTCCTCGAGTCGGCGGTCGGCCTCCGTGTCGACACGGGAGACGAAGAAGCTCGCGACCGAGTTCACGGTCGAGGGGTCGCCGCCCCCGGCGACGAGGCGCTCGAGGCCGCGCACGTACGCCTCCGCGACGGCGGAATAGCGCGCGAGCGAGAAGATCAGCGTGATGTTGATCGAGCGGCCCGCGGCGATCGAGTCCTCGATCGCGCCGAGGCCGGGCTCCGTGGCCGGGATCTTCACGTAGAGGTTCGGGCGGTCGACCTCCTTGTGGAAGCGGGTCGCCTGCGCGAACTGCGCCTCGCGGTCGTACGCGATGCGGGGATCGACCTCCATCGAGACGTACCCGTCGATCCCGGCCGTCGTGTCCCATACCGGTCGCATCAGGTCACAGGCGTCGCGGATGTCCTCGAGCGCGAGCGTGAAGAAGAGCTCGACCGGGTCGTGGATCTCCTTCTTCGCCTCGCGGAGCTGGTCGTCGTACCAGTCGCCCTCTGCGAGCGCCTTCTGGAAGATCGTCGGGTTCGAGGTGACCCCGACCACCGCGTCGTCGGCCATCAGGCGGGCGAGCTCACCCGTCTCGAGCATCTCGCGGGAGAGCGAGTCGATCCAGGTGCTCACGCCGTGCGCGGCGAGCTCGTGCAACCTCGATGTCGCCATGTCCGACCTCCGTCCTTCGCTTCAGCCGTCGACGAGCCCCTCGAGCTCCTCGACCATCTCCAACCGTGCCAGATAGCGTCCCTTGCCGATGAAGGTCGCCGCGAGGAAGCGCTGGACGAGCTCCGTCGCGAGGGACGGCCCGATGATCTCCGACCCGAGGCAGAGCACGTTCATGTTGTCGTGCTCGACCGCCTGGTGCGCGGAGTACGAGTCGTGGCACATCGCCGCTCGGATCCCACGGATCTTGCAGGCTGCGATCGAGACGCCCGCGCCCGAGCCGCAGACGAGGACCCCCCGTTCCGCCTCGCCGCGGAGGATCGCGTGTCCGACCGCCTTCGCCGTGTCCGGATAGTCGACGCGCACGGCATCCGTGTCGACGCCGAGGTCGAGCGGGGTGTGCCCCGCCCCGCTGACGGCCGCGAACACCTCGTCCCGAAGCCGGACTCCACGGTGGTCGAAGCCGAGCGCGACCTTCATGTCAGAGGAGGCTCTCGACGGCGTTCGCGACCGCTTCGACCGTCAGCCCGAGCTCCTCGTAGATCCGCGGCGCGGGGGCAGAGGCGCCGAAGCGGTCGACACCGATGCTCGTTCCGCTCTCGCCGATCCAGCGCTCCCAGCCGAACGTGATTCCCGCCTCGATCGACACGCGGGCCCTGACCGACGGGGGCAGCACCTCTTCGCGGTACGCGGCATCCTGCTCGTCGAAGAGCTCCCAGCACGGGAGCGAGACGACACGGACGTTCGCCTCGAGCGAGCGAGCCCCCTCGAGCGCGAGCGAGAGCTCCGACCCGGTCGCGAGCACGATCGCGTCGGGCTCCGCCCCGGGGTCGCGTTGCCAGAGCACGTACCCGCCGCGGAGTGGCCCCTCGGTCGTGGAGGCAAGTCCCTCGCCGCCGAGCACCGGGAGCTTCTGGCGGCTCAGCGCGAACGCGACCGGCCCGCCCTCTCGCTCGAGCGCGATCCGCCACGCGGCAACGGTCTCGTTCGCGTCTCCCGGACGGACGACCCACAGGTTCGGGATCGCACGGAGGCTCATCACGTGCTCGACGGGCTGGTGCGTCGGCCCGTCCTCGCCGAGCCCGATCGAGTCGTGCGTCCAGATCCACAGCAACGGCAGCTTCGAGAGCGCGGAGAGGCGCACCGCGGGGCGCATGTAGTCCGAGAACACCAGGAACGTCGAGCCGTACGGCTTCAGCATCGCCGGCTCGAGGGCGATCCCGTTGACGATCGCGCCCATCCCGTGCTCGCGGATCCCGAAGGGGACGTTGCGGCCGACGTGCGTCGCCGAGAACGTCCCCGTCCCGACGAACTCGGTCTTCGTCGACTCGACGAGGTCGGCCGCGCCGCCGATCTGGGTCGGCGTGAACGGTCGCAGCGCCTGCATCACCGTCTTTCCCGCGTCGCGCGTCGCGAGCTCCTCGCCGGCCTCGAACGACGGGAGCGCGTCCAGCCAGCCGTCGCGCGGCCGCCCCTCGAGATCGAGGTCCCGTTCCGCCGCGACGTCGGGCCACGCCTTGCTCCAGGCGGCGAGTCGCCCCTCCCACTCCTCGCGGGCCGCCGCGCCGCGCTCGCCGACCCCGGCCATGTGCTCGCGTACCTCGTCCGGCACGACGAAGTGCTCGTCCGGGTCCCAGCCGAGCACCTCCTTCGTCGCGCGCACCTCGTCCTCGCCGAGCGGCGAGCCGTGCGCCTTCGCGGTGTCGATCGCGTTCGGGGCCGGGTAGGCGATGTGGGAGCGGACGATGATCAGCGAGGGCCGCCTCGTGTCGCTGCGGGCCTCCGCGAACGCGGCCCGCAGCGCGCCGAGGTCGTTCGGGTCGGCGACGTGCTGCACCTGCCAGCCGTTCGCCTCGAAGCGGGCGCCGGTGTCCTCCCGGTCGAAGCTCAAGGCGGTCGTCCCGTCGATCGTGATGTGGTTGTCGTCGTAGACGAGCACGAGGCGGCCGAGCCCGTGCTGCCCGGCGATCGACGCAGCTTCCTGCGAGACCCCTTCCATCAGGTCGCCGTCGGAGCAGATCCCGTAGACCCACGAGTCGACGATCGGGTGGAGTGGCCGGTTCCACCGATCGGCGAGGAAGCGGTGCGCGAGGGCGATCCCGATCGCGTTGCCCACCCCCTGACCGAGCGGGCCCGTCGTCGTCTCGATCCCGGGCGTGTGGTGGAGCTCCGGATGCCCAGGAGTCCGCGAGCCCCACTGGCGGAACTGCTTCAGGTCCTCGAGCGTGAGGTCGTACCCGCAGAGGTGGAGCGACGCGTACTGGAGGATGCACGCGTGCCCGGCGGAGAGCACGAACCGGTCGCGTCCGGGCCAGTCCGGCTCGGCCGGATCGTGGCGCATCTCCTCCGCATAGAGGACGTAGGCGACGGGGGCGAGCGCCATCGCCGTGCCCGGGTGACCGGCGTTCGCCTTCTGCACCGAGTCCATCGCGAGGACGCGGATCGTGTCGATCGTCAGCTGCGCAGGGTCGGTCGCCCGGCTCACCGAGTCAACACTACGCCGGGGGCCCGTCTCAGGCGCCGACTGCCTCCGCCGGGCGCACGTTCTCGTCCGCGAGCCGCACCGGATCGTCGATCACGGGACGCTCGCGGATCACGGTCTTCAGCTCCTCGACGACGTCTGCGGGCTCGCCGTGGACGACGGCTCCGACGAGCTGTCCTTCTCCCGTGAGCTGGAAGCCGACGAAGCGCCCTTCGGCGAGCGAGCCGCGGACGACCGACTCCGTCGCCGACTCCGGGTCGCCGAGCACCTGGAACTTCTTGTCGAAGAGCTGCGTGAAGAACACGGGGAGCTCGTCGTACGCGGCCCGCGAGCCGGCGAGCTGGCGTCCCAGGTGACCGCCCTGCGCGTTCGCGCTCGACCAGTGCTCGATCCGGCGGAGACGCCCGGACGTGGAGTCGGGATAGCGCGCAACGTCGCCGATCGCGTAGACGTCCGCGAGCGACGTGCGGAAGCGCTCGTCGACGACGACTCCGTTGTCGATCTCCGCGCCGGCGTCCTCGGCGAGCTCGACGTTGGGCACGACCCCGATGCCGACGATCGCCAGGTAGCCCTCGACCGTCGTGCCGTCCTTCGTGCGGGCGCCGGTGAGGAGCTTCCCGTTGCCCGTCAGCTCGGCGAGCTCGGTCTCCAGCAGCACCTCGACCCCCTGCTCGCGGTAGAGGTCGGCGAGCTCGTCCGACAGCGCGGCCGAGCCGAGCTGCGGCATGAGGCGCGGTCCCATCTCGATGATCGTGACGTCGAGTCCACGCAGCCGAAGCGACGCGGCGGACTCGGCTCCGATGAAGCTGCCGCCGACGACGATCGCCGCGTGCGCCTCCTCCGCGGCGGTGCGCACGGTGGCGGCGTCGGAAAGGAAGCGGTACGTGTGGACGCCGACGAGGTCGGCCCCCGGCAACGGAAGTGGCCGCGGGCGCGCGCCGGTCGCAAGGACAAGCGTCGCGTACCGCACCTCGTCTCCGCCCTCGAGGACGACGGCGTGCTTCTCCGGGTCGATCCGCTCGGCCCGTACGCCGAGGCGGAGCTCGACGACCTCGTCCTCGTACTCCTCGGCCGGGCGCACGTAGGTCCCGTCCCGCTCGACCTCGCCGCGGAGGAAGCCCTTCGTCAGCGGCGGCCGGTGGTACGGGGGGTCCTCTTCGGAGGACAGGATCGTGACCGGCGCCTCGCCGCCGGCGGCACGGTACTCGGTCGCGAAACGGGCGGATGCGAGGCCACCGCCCACGACGACGATGGTGTCGGATTCGGGTGCCATGAAAGGATTAGTACCCGGTCCGGCCGGTTCCTTACCCCGCGGACACCTCGTCGGATCAGGCAGGCGGCAGGGGCGCCTCGGGCATCGTCGAGAAGCCCTTCCGGCGCATCTCGCCCCAGTCGCGGCGGCCGCGCACCAGGTCGAAGAAGCCGAGGAACCGCCAGAACGCGACGATCTGGCGGTAGCCGACGTTCTCGACGAACGAGAACCCGATCAGCCGGGCGATCTCCCGTCCGTCGCGATGCCGCCGGAAGCTGTGCTCCTCGAGCGTCAGCGCGGCGAGGCTGAGCAGCACTCCGAGCAGGATCGCGACGACGAGGAAGCCGGCGAGGAAGACGCCGGAGAGCCCGCCCGCGAGCCACCAGAGGAGGATCGCCGGCACGCCGAGCACCTCGACCAGCGGGCCGAGGAACTCGAAGAGGAGGAAGTACGGCACCGCCGCCCAGCCCAGGGTCCCGTAGCGGCGGTTGGCCGCGACGCCGCGGTGACGCCACAGCGTCTCGCCGAGCCCGCGGTGCCAGCGCCGCCGCTGGCGCGAGAGCTGGCCCATCGTCTCGGGCGCCTCGGTCCAGCAGACCGGGTCGGG
>Ga0207661_10002357_pt1 | contig 13009 bp, 14 predicted proteins | sample KBSC713LmetaG_FD_184337 | JGI IMG/M metagenome (GOLD analysis project Ga0207661, IMG submission 184337) | Corn rhizosphere microbial communities from Kellogg Biological Station, Michigan, USA - KBS C7.1-3L metaG (SPAdes) (version 2) | ecosystem: Host-associated > Plants > Roots > Rhizosphere ... | reverse complement strand
GCTACCATGCGCTCGGCGAGGGCAAACAGCCAAAACAGCCCCGACATCAATAATGTGACGCCGACCGCGGCCGAGCTGATGTCCTTGACCCGTCCAATCTGCGGATCGTGATCGCGCGTCAGGCGGTCGGCGAGCTTCTCGATGGCGGTATTGAGCAGCTCGACCGCCAGGATCAGGCCGACGGCGCAGACCAGTTCGACCCGGCGCATCACGGTGGCGCCGACCAGCCAAGCCGCCGGTATCGCCAGCAGCAGTGCAACCACTTCCTCGCGGATCGCCTGCTCCGAGCGAACCGCAAAGATCAAGCCGTTGCGCGAGTTGATCGTAGCTCGCCAGAGCCGCAACAAATCAAAATCCCGCCGCCGCCGGCACCGGTTTCACCTTGCCGCCCCGCTCCTGCTTGAGCAATTCCGCAATCAAAAACGCCATGTCGATCGACTGCTCGGCGTTCAGCCTGGGATCGCAGACCGTGTGATAGCGGCCGTTCAAATCCTCCTCCGTGATCGCCCGCGCGCCGCCGATGCACTCGGTGACATCCTTGCCGGTCATCTCAAGATGAACGCCGCCGGGATACGTGCCTTCGTCGGCATGAATGGCGAAGAAGCTCTTCACCTCCGACAGGATGCGGTCGAACGGCCGCGTCTTGTAGCCCGTGGTCGAGGTGATGGTGTTGCCGTGCATGGGATCGCAGGACCACACCACGACGCGGCCCTCGCGCTTCACGGCGCGGATCAGGCCCGGCAAATGGTCGGCGACCTTGTCGGCGCCAAAACGGCTGATCAGCGTGAGCCGGCCGGGCTCGTTGTCGGGATTGAGCACGTCGATCAGCTTGATCAGCTCGTCCGCCTTCAGCGACGGTCCGCATTTCAACCCGATCGGATTCTTGATGCCGCGGAAATATTCGACATGGCCGTTCTCGAGCTGGCGGGTGCGGTCGCCGATCCAGATCATGTGGCCCGAGGTCGCGTACCAGTCCCCGGTCGTGGAATCGACCCGCGTCATCGCCTGCTCATAGCCGAGCAGAAGCGCCTCGTGGCTGGTGTAGAAATCAGTCGCGCGCAACTCGGGATGGCTTTCCAGATTAAGGCCGCAGGCGCGCATGAAATTCAGCGCGTCCGAAATACGGTCCGCCAGCTCCTTGTAGCGGCGGGACTGATGGGAATCCTTCAGGAAGCCGAGCATCCATTGATGCACGCTGCCGAGATTGGCGAAACCGCCGGTGGCAAAGGCACGCAGCAGGTTCAATGTCGCCGCCGACTGCCGGTAGGCCATCAGCTGACGCTGCGGATCGGGGACGCGGGCTTCCTTCGTGAAGGCGATGTCATTGACGATGTCGCCGCGATAGCTCGGCAGCTCGACGTCGCCCTGCTTCTCCGTCGGCGAGGAGCGCGGCTTGGCGAATTGCCCGGCGATGCGGCCAAGCTTGACCACTGGCAGCGCGCCGGCATAGGTCAGCACGACGGCCATTTGCAAAAACACGCGGAAAAAATCGCGGATGTTGTTGGCGCCGTGCTCGGCAAAGCTTTCGGCGCAATCGCCGCCCTGCAGCAGGAACGCCTCGCCGGCCGCGACGCGGCCGAGATGCCTCTTCAGGTTGCGCGCCTCGCCGGCAAACACCAGCGGCGGAAAAGTGGCGAGCTGCGCCTCGATATCGGCCAATGCCTTGGCATCGGGATAGTCTGGCACCTGCAACACCGGTTTGCTGCGCCAGCTGTCGGGGCTCCACCGCTCGGACATCACGTTAACTCCTGAGCAAAAACCGCTACTTGCGAGCGGTCGTCGTCGAAGGGCCGCGTTATACACAGGCCGTCCCGCAACTGCTACCTGCATTTGCCCTGCCAACACAAGTGCAGAGACAAGCCCTTGCGGCAAAAGCCAAACTCGCTTTTGCTAAAGCAAAGCACGAACCGCGAGGAAAAGCGCCGTGACGGAAGCCGCGCTGGACGACATTTTTGCCGATGACATTACCATACCTGCGGTCGACGGCTATTCTCTCGCGGCGACGCTGTTCCTGCCCCGTGGCACCAAGCGCCATGCCGTGCTGATCAGTTCCGCCACCGCCGTTCCGCGAAAGATCTATCGCGGCTTTGCCGGCTATCTCGCCCACCGCGGCTGCGCGGTGCTGACCTACGACTACCGCGGCATCGGCGGCTCCCGGCAAATGGCGCTCGAGGGCTACAACCGGCCGAAATCGCTGAAGGGTTTCAAGGCGACGATGGCGGACTGGGCGACCCTCGACGCGACCGCCACGGTGCGCTGGATGCGCGAGCGCTACCACGACCTGCCGCTCTCCTATGTCGGCCATTCCTTCGGCGGACAGGCGCTCGGGCTTCTTGCCAACAACAACGAGGTCTCGCGCGCGCTGTTTGTCGCGGCGCAAGCCGGCTATTGGAAGCTGATGGCCTCGCCCGAGCGCTATCGCGTCTACGTCATGCTCAATTGTATCGGTAGTCCCCTGACCCGTGCGCTCGGTTATGCGCCGGGCTGGACCGGGCTTGGCGAGGATTTGCCAAAGGACGTGTTCTTGCAATGGACGCGCTGGGTCAACAGTCCGCGCTATCTGTTTGACGACAAATCGCTCGCCGGCCTTGGCAATTTCGCCAAATACACGGGCGCCTTGCGCGCGCTGTGCCTCTCCGACGATCCCTGGGCGACGCGGCCCGCGGTCGAATTGCTGTGCAATGGCTATAGCGCGACCAAGCCCGAGATCATCACGGTCGCGCCCGCCGACGTCGGCGTTCCAAAGCTCGGGCATTTCGGATTCTTCCGCCCCGATCATCGCGACACGCTGTGGCGCGGCGCCGCGGAGTGGCTGCAGGCGGAGTGAACGACTGGTCGTCGTCATCGTTATCGTCATCGCAAGTCCAAGCCCAATATCCGCTGTCATCGCCCGCGAAAGCGGGCGATCCAGTATTCCAGAGACAGCAGTGCTTGAGCCGATGAGCCGCGGCGTACTGGATCGCCCGGTCGAGCCGGGCGATGACAGCGGAGAGGATGTGATTCAGCATTTTCGCGGCACGATCTGCCCGAGTTCTGCATCGTTCGTGTCCCTCCGAAATCGGAGGGCGCATGGAAGACCGGCGCTGGCCGCACCCGCAGCCTGGCGTGCAAAATGAAAAACACACCACTTAGTCACTACAGGTGCTCACGCTTCCTTCAATTGCAATTGACGGTGAGCGCCAGTCATCATCTATGTACTGCGGCGGCATCCTGTGGTCAGAAAATTCTCAACCCTTCGAGATCCTTAGCGCGTAAGGATCGTCCGCGCATCATCCCAGTCGACGGATGAAAACCAGACCGACGAGGGAAATGATCGCCAGTTGGCCGAAGCCGAGGCCCCAGCCAAGGACAAAATTATTCCCGGCGATGTCCAGCGCCAACCCGACGCCGAGCGGGCCGATGAACCCGCCGGCGTAGCCGCACATGCTGTGCAGACCCATGGTGGCGCCGCGCAGTACGGGATCGGCGGCCTGCACGGTGCCTGCAGTGAGCGCGGAGCTATCAAGGAAGATGAAGGCAAGCCACGCCACGACCAACACCCCGGCCAGGACTGCGGATGATCCGATCGTCCATCCGGTACAAATTGCCAGCGCGGCAGATGTTGTCATGGCAGCGGTGACGATGCGCTTGCGGCCGAAGCGTTGCGACATTTCATTGCCGGAGACCGAGACAACGATGCCGGCAAATCCGGCCAGCGTGAAAAGAACCGTCGGTGTTGGAAGCCAGGCCGGCGCGCCGGCCTTTGCCGCCGCAAGGGTGAGGAAAGTGACGCCCCACGCCCTCAATCCAGCCATTTCCCAAGTGTGAAATGTATAGCCGGCGATCCAGGCCATCGCGGCGCGATTGCGGAACACAGGCCGGAAATCGAGCAACCCGCGCGGGTTTGTGTTCTTCGAATGCGCGGGCGACTTGTTCGGCATGACAAAGAGAGCGATTGCGATGGCAATCAGGGCGCAGATCCCGCCGAACATGAACGCGGCCCGATTGTCGAAAATACTGGCGATCAAGCCGGCGATGGCAAAGGAACTCGCGCCCGCGACGCCCACGCCCGCCGCATGAGCAGCAACGGCACGCGATTGCGCATTGCCTTCCAGCGTATCGACGATGGCCTTGAGACCGGGCATATAGGCCCCTGCCCACCCGATGCCGGCTGCGCCTCGAAGGACGAGTCCCCACCAAAAGCCATCAGCAACAAACGCAAAGCCAAGGTGCGAAAGTGCGGTCAATCCGGCGCCGACGACATAGACATTGCGCGCGGGAACGCGGTCTGTAAGCGCGACAAGCAAGGGAACGGCGACGACGTAAGCCGCATAGAAGATGCCGACCAGCGATCCCGCCTCGGTCTTGGTCAGATGCCACTGATCGATATAGGCCGGCAGCAGCGCGGGCAGGCTGAAGGCACCAACCTGCACCAGCATTTGGGCTGTCACGATCGACCAAACGAACTTTCGGGAAGAGCCTGAATCGCTCATGCGCTCTATTCAGCCGCGCGCGGCATCGTTTCTGCCGTTACCCTTCGGCGCAAAGCCATCAAGCAAAGCAACGCCATCAGACAGAGACCGGCCGATACCACGACCACGAGACGCCCCATCGGTTCGATCAACAGGCCGAATGCCAGCGGCGCCAGCGCCTGGCAGATACGGGATGGCGCGCCGATCAACCCGAGCCGGTAGGCATAGTTTTCGGGTCCGAAGATCGCAAGCGGCAGCGTGCCCCGGGCGATAGTCAGGATGCCGTTACCCGCGCCGTGCAGCAAGGCGAAGGCGGCCGCGGCCCCGCCGCCGAAAATCCCGATAATGCAGGCGCCGATCGGATGAGTGATGCAGGCAAGCCTCGTGGACACGATGGGATGAAAGCGCTTCATGAGACTCGCTTCCATGATGCGGGCGCCGACCTGGGCGGGCCCGATCATCATGCCGGCAAAGACGGCCTGCGCCGGTGTCGCCCCGAAGGCTTCGACAATCCGCGGCAGATGCGCGGCCATTGCTGAAGTCACCGTCCAGGCTGCTGCGAACGCAAAGGATAACAGCACCATCGTCCGGTCGATCGGAATATGCGGCTTAACGATCGGCCCCTCGGTGACCTGCCGCGTCGGGGCGCGCGGCACCAAGAGATTTAGGGGGAGGCCGATGACTATGTGCGCGAGCGCCCAGGCGTAGCAGGTGTCGCGCCAGCCAATCGTCGCGAGGCCGAGCGAACTCAACGGCCAGCCGATGGTGCTGGCAAAACCGGCGATCAGCGTGATGCCGGTGATCGCACTACGTGCGTTGGCGCCATAGATGCGCCCCAGCGCACCAAAAGCGGCATCGTAAAGGCCAAAGCCCATACCGACGCCAAGCAGCAGCCAGGCCGCCGACATCATCCATAGCGAGGTTGACGCCCCGAGGAGCGCCAATCCGCCGGCAAGAAGTAGATTGGAGACGCACAGCACCTGCCGGCCGCCGACGCGGTCGATCTGCCGTCCGACGCGCGGCCCCAATAGTCCCGAGATCACGAGCGAGGCCGAGAACGCCGCGAAGAACCAGTTGCTGGAAATCCCGAGGTCGTGCGCGATCGGATCGGCGAGAATGGCCGGCAGATAATAGCTCGATCCCCATGCCAGCGTCTGCGCCGTGCCAAGCGCCAGCACGACGGGTAGTGAACCGTCTCTCATCAAAATGGAATCCCCCAAAACAAGAATCTTGACATTCCTACATCATTTCTATATTCGTTGAAATATGGAAAAGACAGCTGCCGTGACGGCGCTGGCCGCGCTGGCGCAGGACAACCGCCTCGACATGTTCCGTCTGCTGGTGCAGGCCGGCCCCGACGGGATGCCGGCGGGTGCGGTGGCAGAAGCGCTCGATCTCGCGCCGAACACGCTCACCTTTCATTTCGACCGGCTGCGGATGGCCGGTCTCGTCACCGTGCGGCGCGAGGGCCGCTCGATGATCTATGCCGCCCGCTACCAGACCATGGACGACCTGCTCGGCTTCCTCACCGAAAACTGCTGCGGCGGCGTGCCCTGCACGCCTGCTGCCATCTGCAAACCCGCGCGCAAGCGCTCGAAAGTACCGGCTTGATAAGGACACGCCCATGAAGCGCCTCCATGTTCACGTCTCCGTCGAGGATATCTCGCACTCCATCGGTTTCTACTCGGCGCTGTTTGCCGCAAGGCCATCGGTGGTGAAATCGGATTACGCCAAGTGGATGCTCGAAGACCCCCGCGTCAATTTCGCGATCTCCACGCGCGGCCGCGAGCCAGGCCTCGATCATCTCGGCATCCAGGTCGAGAACACGGACGAGTTGCATGAGGTGTACGCTCGGCTGCGCGAGGCCGGCGGCAACGTCATCGAGCAGGGAGATACCACCTGCTGCTACGCCAGGTCCGAAAAGTCGTGGATCGACGATCCCGCCGGCATTGCCTGGGAGACGTTCCACAGCACCGGCGAGAGCACGGTCTATGGTGACGGCACCGGCGAGAACCGCGCGCGCATCGCACATGAGAAGCAGAGCGCATGCTGCGCGCCGCAGCCCTCCGCGAAGACAACCGCCTGCTGCTAGCGCGAACACCGGCTATGGATATCATCATCTATCACAACCCGGATTGCGGCACCTCCCGCAACACGCTCGGCATGATCAAGAATGCCGGCATCGAGCCGCACGTCATCGAGTATCTGAAGACGCCGCCGTCGCGAGGGCTTCTGAAGCAGCTCATCGCGCGGATGGGCATCTCCGTTCGCGACCTCTTGCGCGAGAAAGGCACGCCGTTTCGCGAGCTGGGGCTCGACGATCCAAAGTGGAGCGATGACGAATTGCTGGACGCGATGATGGCGCATCCAATCCTGATCAACCGGCCGATCGTCGTGACACCCAACGGTGTCCGGCTGTGCCGGCCATCCGAAATGGTGCTGGACCTGCTTCCGGCGCAGAGGGGCGTCTTCGTCAAGGAGAACGGCGAACGCGTCGCCGATCCGCGCACCTCGGCGGCGTGATGCCGCCGCTCGGCCAACGCGTCGTCGCCGAATGGCTCGGTACCGCATTCCTTCTCGCTGCGGTCGTTGGCTCCGGAATCATGGCGCAAAAGCTCGCGGGCGGAAACCTCGCGCTGGCGCTGCTCTGCAACACGATTCCCACCGGCGCGATCCTGGTCGTGCTGATCCTGATATTCGGCTCGCTCTCGGGCGCGCATTTCAATCCCGCCGTCACGCTGGCTTTTGCCTGGCGCGGCGAAACGCCGTGGCGGACCGCCCTCCTCTACATCGTCGCGCAGATCGCCGGCGGCATCGCGGGCGTCTGGGCCGCGCATCTGATGTTCGAGCTGCCGTTGTGGCAAACATCGCTCACGATACGGACGGGTGCCGGGCAGTGGTTCGCCGAAGGCGTCGCCACCTTCGGCCTGCTGCTCACGATTTTCGGCTGCGCGGCGCGCACGCCTGCCGCGATCCCTTACGCCGTCGGCCTCTACATCACGTCGGCGTATTGGTTCACGGCCTCGACATCTTTCGCCAATCCCGCGGTGACGATCGCGCGGTCCCTGTCCGATACGTTTGCCGGGATCGCGCCAGGCGGCGTGGCCGCGTTCGTGCTTGCGCAATTGGCGGGCGCCGGCCTCGCGGTCGCGCTGGCTGGCTGGTTGTGGCAAAAACCGGCCTAGGCCGCCACTACGCCGGTCTCGGCGCCAGCCACGCGAAGGCGAACCACGCGACGCCGTGCGTGATCAAATCGATGCCGAGCACAAGTCCAAGAACCCAGAGGCCGGTCTCGGGAAATCCGGTCACGATCACAAGTCCCGCCAACACACCGAAAATGCCGGACAGCAGCATGATCCACCCGCTGCCCTCCCAGTGACCGAAGCTGAACACGATCCGAACGACGCCGGAGATCATCAGCAGCAGTCCGAGAAAATAGGTCAGGATCAGTGCGCCCGAGACGGGCTGCGTCAGGAGCACGATACCCGCGGCGACATAGAGAGCGCCGAGCAGCAACCGCCACAGGAAGCCGCCCCATCCCTTCGTCCAAAACGCGTGGACGATTTCGAAGCCTCCGGCGACGACGGCAGTAGCGCCGATGAAGATCGTGCTGATCAGCGTGGCGAGCACCACATCCCGAGCACAAAAATCCCCGCCAGGATCAGAACGAGGCCAAGCAGGATGCGAACCCATTTCGACGGCGCGGAAAGCGCCGCTGTCCCGGTGCTATAGGTCGTCATGTCAGATACTCCTCGGTTGCGGACGCTGTCCGTTTCGGTGCCGATCGGACTTGCGCGCGAACCAGTTGAGGTGCTGCTCATTACGCACGCTTTCAAACTTAGCACAGGGCTGAAGGTCCATTGCCGGCCAACGAGGTCCACCCGTTCACAATTTTGAAATGTGTTGAAGTATCAATGCAATTGAGTAAGCATGATTGTCATATGCGCCTTCAAGATGAAGGCCGGCCCCGCCTGTAGCGACTGCCGGCAATGCGATGGCCATCGGCCATGCGCATCCAGGCGAGGAGCGCCATGGCGATCGTGACGATTTGAATCGAAGCTTTCTTCGCGACCGCCGCCCTGCCCTTCTCACCCCATCGCGGTTCAGTAGCCGGCCACGCGTCTTGATGAATCGTTCCTACCTCGGGGATTGAACTATTCGTGAGAAAGCTCCGGCCCAATAACCGGATTGACAGCGCGCACGACACGCAGTTTAAAGGGGCCACGGGGGTGGCGATCTCCCCGCGAGGCGACATGCCCAAGAATCGCGTCCTGATTTCACACAAGGACGCAGCATGTCTTACACCTCGATCTCTTCAGACAAATTGTCACGACTGATCGGCACGGCGCATGCGCCGACGCTGATCGACGTTCGCATCGACGACGACTTCGCGGCCGACCCGCGCCTGATCCCGGGTGCAATCCGCCATTCCCACCGCGACGTCCAGGACTGGGCGGCCGGCCTCACCGGCCGCTCCGTCGTAGTGATCTGCCACAAGGGCGAGAAGCTGAGCGAAGGCACGGCCGCCTGGCTCCGCCACAATAGCATTGCCGCCGAAACGCTCGAAGGCGGTCACGTCGGCTGGAGGAAGGCCGAGCTGCCGACCGTTCCGGCCGACAGGATTCCAAAGCGAGATGCGCGCGGCCGCACCGTCTGGGTCACGCGCGCGCGGCCGAAGATCGACCGCATCGCCTGCCCCTGGCTGGTCCGCCGCTTCATCGATCCGGCCGCGGTGTTCCTGTTCGTCGCTCCGGCAGAGGTCGGCGCGGTCGCCGAGCGCTTCGAGGCGACGCCGTTCGACGTGGAGAACGTGTTCTGGAGCCATCGCGGTGAGCTCTGCACCTTCGACGTGATGGTGCAGGAGTTCGGCCTGTCGACGCCGGCGCTGGAACGGTTAGCTATCATGGTGCGGGCCGCCGACACCGCACGGCTCGACCTGTCGCCGGAGGCGCCGGGCCTGCTCGCCGCCTCGCTCGGCCTGTCGCGCATGTATGACGACGATCTCGAGCAGCTGAGCGCGGGCGTGCCGCTCTATGACGCGTTCTACCGCTGGTGCCGCGACGCAATCAAGGAAACTCACAACTGGCCGACCAGCAAGGTGAAGCCATGAGCAAAGCAAAAGCGATGAAACGCGCGTTTGCGCTGTTCGCGCTCGGCGTGGCGCTTGAGCTCGCCACACCGGCGCGGGCGAGTGATGCGACACAGAGCAAGACGATCCTGTTCGTTTGCCTGCATGGCTCGGTGAAGAGCCAGATGGCAGCCGCGCATTTCAACCGGATCGCCAGAGAGCGCGGCCTGCCCTACACCGCGATCTCGCGCGGCATCGAGGCGGACAGCTCGATTCCAACGCGCATCAGGGACAACCTCAATCTGGACGGCCTCGCGCCGCTGGACGACGTGCCGCAATCCCTGACGGCGGCCGAGGCGGCGGACGCGGTGAAGGTGATCGCCTTCGATGCGGTGCCGGACGACCAACGCGGCGTGGCCGAGGTGAATTATTGGTCCGACGTGCCGCCGGCCTCGAGGGATTACGCCGCCGCGCGCGATGTCATCGTGCGTCACATCGATGATCTCGTTCCCGCGTTGGCGGAGTGGGCGCGAGTGCGGGAAACGTTGCGCGGCATAGTTACCGGCGTCGACGAGCGGAACGATCGCCTCACGCTGCGCCTCGCCACGAATGCGACCAGCGACTTCAAGGTCCAGGACGGTCTCGTCTTCGACGCCGTTCACACCGGCGATGCGGTTGAGCTCACCGTCGAGAACATCGCGGGCGCAAACACGATCGTCGGACTGACAATGGAATAGGCCGAGCAAGGGCGCAAAGAACCACGCGGCGACAAGATCATAAGCAAGAGGGGCTGAGATCGAGGACGGGGCGTCGGGACGACGAAGAAAAAGGAGAATACGATGACGAATACGGAGCGCCGCGACTTCATCAGGGGCGTTGGTGCCGCCGCAGCATCGACAGCCATGCTTGCGGGGACGCCGGCGCTTGCGCAGGCCAATCAGCAGACTGGAGCCAGGCCAATGGCATATCAGCCCAAACCGATGCCGTTCGATCCGAAATCCATTGCCGGCATTTCGGAGAAGGTGCTCGTCAGCCACTACGAGAACAATTATGTCGGCGCCGTGAAACGGCTCAACGCGATAGGAACCCAACTCGCCGAGCTGGATTTTGCCAAGGCGCCGAACTTCGTCGTCAACGGATTGAAGCGCGAGGAGCTGATCGCATCCAATTCGATGATCCTCCACGAGATCTATTTCGACGGGCTCGGTGGCGGCGGCAGCTTGAAGGGTCCGCTGATCGAGGCCATCGTGCGCGATTTCGGCAGCATGGAGCGGTGGCGCAGCGAGTTCGTGGCGATGGGCAAGGCCGAAGGCGGCGGGTCGGGCTGGGTGATCCTTTCCTACTCGCCGCGCGACAAGCGGCTCGTCAATCAGTGGGCGGCCGACCATACGACCACACTCGCCGGCGGCCGTCCGGTGCTGGTGCTCGACATGTACGAGCACGCCTATCACATGGATTATGGCGCAGCGGCCGCGAAATATGTCGACATCTATATGGAGGCGATCAAATGGGACAACGCCGCAAAGCTCTACGAGCGGCACAGCAAGGAGAGTTAGCGCGCGAACATCGATGAGAAGGCAATGCGGGGCAGAACCAATCTTCGAACAAAGGAGAACGTCATGCGTACTGCCCTAAACCTCGTGATCCCGATCCTCGCACTTTCGCTCGGCACGGCCTCGAACTCGCAAAAGGTCGATTGGCAAATCTTCGCGGAGCCCTTCGTCTCGTCTGCCCATGCGCAGGACATCGACTGGCAGAAGGTCGACGAGACGCTGGGCCGCAAGCCCGCCGTCTCCGGCGACGTGCATCGCTACGGCTTTCCGCGCAGCGATCTTTCGGTGACGCTGGACGGCGTCGCGATCAAGCCGGCGCTGGCGCTCGGCGGCTGGGTGGCGTTCAAACCCGCGCATGGCGGTGCCATGATCATGGGCGATCTCGTGCTGCTGGAAGCCGAGATCAGCCCGGTCATGTCGAAGATGATCGCGAGCGGGATCGAGATCACCGCCGTGCACAATCACTTGCTGCGGGCAAGCCCTGCGACGTTCTACATGCACATCGCTGGCCACGGCGATCCGGCCAAGCTTGCCTCGGCCCTCCACGATGCGCTTGCCGAGAGCAAGACCCCGATGACGGTTGCGGCGCCCGCCTCCCCGCCGCCCGTCGTCGATCTCGACACGGCGCAGCTCGACCAGATCATCGGCGCCAAGGGACAGGCCAATGGCGGCGTCTACCAGTTCGGCGTGCCGCGGCGCGATCCGATCAAGGAGGGCGACATGGCCCTGACGCCGGCCGGGCCGCTGGGTCTCGCGATCGGCATCGGCTTCCAGCCGACCGATGGCGGCAAGGCGGCCATCACCGGCGATTTCGTGCTGACCGCCGAGGAGGTGAATCCGGTGATCATGGCGCTGCGGACGCACGGCATCGAGGTGACGGCGTTGCACAGCCACATGCTGGACGAGCAGCCGCGGCTGTTCTTCATGCACTTCTGGGCCAATGACGATGCCATCAAGCTCGCCAAGGGAATTCGCGCCGCGCTCGACAAGACCGCGACACGAAGAGCTGAATTTCAACAAGGGGGGGACAAGACACATGCGTATTCTTGCCATCGCGCTTCTGCTGCTGGCTGGTTCGTTCGCGAGCTTCGAGAGCGCCCGTGCCCAGACGGGTTGCAAGGTCTGCGCCGATCAACAGAAGGCGTGCATGAAGAACTACGCCGGGCCGACCTGCAAGTCCGAATATCGGATGTGCATGAAATCGTGCAAAAAGTGACGGAGTCACAATTTGAGAAACTCGTGCAAGTGTCTCATCGCGGCACTCGCCACCGGCATCGGGGGCTCGATTGCCCTCGATGCCGGCTTTGTTGACGCGTTCATGTAGCGCGTCGCAGGGCGGAGTAATGAATGATGAACCGCTCGACGATACTGGCAAGTCCCAAGAGCGATCGAGGTTATCCGCAGGTTCTGCGCATTGCCAACCTCGCCAAGAGTTACCGCCGCGAGAAGGTTATTGCTGACATTACATTCTCCGTCACCGCTGGTGAGGTGCTCGGCCTTGTCGGCGCGAACGGTGCGGGAAAGACGACGCTGCTGGAAACGGTTGCTGGCCTGCTCGCGGCCGATTCAGGAGCCGTGTTTTGGCGTGATGAGGAATTGCCCGCAGCGCGCAGGAAAGAAGCGCTTTTTTATCTGCCCGACGGCGTGAGACCCTGGCGGGATCGGTTTGCTATCGAAGTCTTATCCCTTTTTGCAAATATCTACGGGAGGTCCGACTCGAAAGTTATGGCGACCATAACCTCCGTCGGACTGATGCCGGTGCTCCACAAGCGAGTGCACGCGTTGTCAAAGGGTTACAATCGCCGGCTCCTGCTGGCGCTTGGTTTCCTGACGCCACACGACGTGCTGCTCATGGATGAGCCATTCGACGGCCTCGATCTTCGTCAGACCCGCAGCATCGTCGAAGTCGTCCGAACGGAGGCCGCCACGGGGCGCGC
>Ga0207661_10002356_pt1 | contig 13011 bp, 12 predicted proteins | sample KBSC713LmetaG_FD_184337 | JGI IMG/M metagenome (GOLD analysis project Ga0207661, IMG submission 184337) | Corn rhizosphere microbial communities from Kellogg Biological Station, Michigan, USA - KBS C7.1-3L metaG (SPAdes) (version 2) | ecosystem: Host-associated > Plants > Roots > Rhizosphere ... | reverse complement strand
GTCGGTGCGCCGTGCCCGGCGCGTGTTCGCAATCTCCGAGCGGACACGCGACGATCTCGTGGAGCTGTACGGCCTCCGGCAGGAGGATGTCGTCGTCACGCCGCTCGCCGCCGACGAGGCGTTCGTGCCCGGCGAGGTGCCCCGTGAGGACTACGTCCTGCTCGTCGGCTCCGTCGAGCAGCGCAAGCGCCCGCTCGTCGCGGCCGACGCGGCACTGGCGTGCGGGCGCCGCCTCGTCGTCGCCGGGCCAGAGCGCGATCCCGAGCTCGTCGAGGAGTTGCGTCGCCGCGGCGCCGACCTGCGCGGCTACGTCGAGCAGGACGAGCTCGTCCGGCTCTACCAGCGCGCGGCCGCGGTGCTCGTCCCGACGAGCTACGAGGGCTTCGGCCTGACCGTCGCCGAGGCGATGGCGTGCGGCGCGCCCGTGGTCGCAGCGCCCGATCCCGCCGTGCGCGAGGTCGGGGGGGACGCGGTCGCCTACGCCGAGCCGCCGGCGTTCGCGGAGACGCTCGCCGCCGTGCTCGCCGACGCGGAACGCCGCTCGGCAGCGGCGCTGGAGCGTGCGCGCGCGTTCTCCTGGGAGCGCACGGCCGAGCGGACCGCGGCGGTCTACCGTGAGGTGCTGGGATGAACGTCTCCGCCGTCGTCGTCTCGCACGGCCACGCGGACGAGCTGGCGCACTCCCTGCCGGCGCTCGCGCCGCAGGTGGACGAGCTGCTGCTGATCGTGAACCCGGTGCCGGAGAGCGTCCCCGACCCGCTCCCGGACGGTGTCCGCGTCCTCCGCAACGACCGGGTGCTCTCGTTCGCCGCGAACGCGAACGTCGGCACGGCGAACACCGCGCACGAGCTCGTCCTGATCGCGAACCCGGACGCTGTCCCCGAGCCGGATGCGGTCGCGATCCTGCGCAGCTTCATGGAGTCGCACCCGCGCTGCGGCGTCGCGGGCCCGCGCATGCTCTACAGCGACGGGACGTGGCAGGCGTCACGCCGCAGCTTCCCGACGATCGGCGCGACGCTCGTGCGGCGCACCCCGCTGCGGCTGCTCTTCCCGCCGCTCCGCTTCCAGCGGCGCCACTACCTGCTCGACGACCGCCCCGAGGAGCCGGTGCAGGCGGACACGATGCTCGGGGCGTTCCTGCTGCAGCGTCGCGCGCTGCTGGAGGAGATCGGCGGCTGGGACGCCGGCTACCGGATGTACTGCGAGGACATCGATCTCAACTACCGCGCCGCGAAGGCGGGCTGGGAGCGCTGGTACGTCCCCGCGGCGGTCGTGCACCACGAGTACGCGGCGGTCGTCGACAAGGCCTTCCTGACGCGGCACACGCTCTGGCACGCGCGCGCGATGCTGCGCTTCCTGCGCAAGCACCCGGAGCGCCTGCTCGCCCTGCGCTAACGGGTCGGTTTCCTCGCGTACCAGTGGTACGCGATCAGCGCGCCGAGCTGCCGCACGTCGCCGTTCCCCGGCGAGAACTTCCGCTCGATCACCGTGTGCACGGCGAACGGCGCCGGCGGCGTCCGCACCCACTCCGTCACCGTCCGATCCGCCGGGATCGTCGTGTGCACGTGCCGGTCGATCGAGCCGAGCGCCGGCTCCTTGCGCTCCTCGGTGACCGTGCGGAGCTGGACGTCGACCGGCGACCCGGTGCTCTGGCGCGTCATGCGGATCTTCAGCCACCCCGGCCGGTCGCCCACGAAGCGGTAGTACGTGCTGTCGTCCGCGCCGCTCCAGCCGTCGCCGTAGATGCCGGCGCACATCGCGCGCAGCCGGTTCGGCTTCGTCAGCTGCACCAGGCGCCACCGGCTCAGCTGTGCGGCGCCGCCGCGATAGCGGTGCGTCGCCACGTGCGTGCCGGCGAAGTCGATGCACGGCCAGTCCTCGACCGCGTAGTCGAACAGCTTGCCGGGATCGGACGGCGTCGACGTCCAGTAGAGCTGCCCGTGCGCGGTGATGTTCGGCGCGCCCGCGGGGCCCGGCCCCTTGATGCTGCCGTCGAGGCTGCTGACCGTCGTGATCGAGCGGTTCCAGAACTCGAGCAGCCACTCCGGGTTCTGGTCGGCGACGCTCTGCGCGAGGTAGAGCGTCGGCTTCAGATGGGTTCCGTCGTCGACCCAGGTGAAGGGCTCGCCGAGCGCGGGCGCGACGTCGCGGCTGTTCGTCACGTTCCCCGCGGCCGCGGAGATCTCGCCGGTCACGTTCCAGGCGAGGACGACCGTGGCGACGGCGACCGCGAGCCCGATCCCCGCCCGGACCGGCAGCCGGCCCAGCCCCGCCGCGACCGCGACGGCGAGCACGGCCGCGACGACGAGGATCACCTCGGCGTCGCGCGTCGTCAGCAGGTAGTAGCGGTTCGCCTGCTGGAAGATCGACAGCCCCAGCGCGTCCGAGTAGACGTTGTCCACGACGTGCAGAGGCGTCGTCAGGACGACGTACACCGTGTAGACGGCGGCCGCGAGGACGGCCACGAGGTTGGCGCGCCGCCGCTCCAGCACGTAGGCGGTGCCGACGAACAGCACGGGGCAGATGTAGATGAGATTCCGCTCCTCGATCCGCGACTCGAAGACCTGCGAGAGGTAGCCGGACTTCATCCCGGTGTAGACGCCGAACCCGATCACCGCGGACGTCGCGACGACTCGGAAGACACGCAGCGCCGGCGTCCACGGCTCGCCGCGGCTCGGGACGAGCGACGCGAGGCCGAGCACGAGCGGGATCACGCCGAGGCCGACGGCGAGGGCGCCGGCGGCGTAGTCGCCGTAGACGAAGACCCGCGCCTTCGTCCAGTTGTACGCGGTGTCCATCAGCCACTGGTCGCTGAAGTGGCTCATGAACCCGCTGAAGACGATGATCGCGCCCGCGACGATCGCGAACCAGCCGAGCCAGTCGCCGTGCGACCACCGCGCACGGCGTGCGCGCGTCGGTTCGCTCGACCACCACATGAAGAGGACCGAGAGGACGAGCACGCTCGGGATGACCACCAGCTCGCCCCGGACGACCGGCGCGATCGCGGTGGCGACGAGCGCGCCCGCGATCCAGCCGCGCGAACGCTCGAGGAACGCTTTCGCGATCAGGAAGAGGCACAGCGCCGAGTACGGATACGCGAGCGTCTCCTCGGCTATCCACGACGAGTAGGCGAGCGACGGTATCGCCGCCGCGCCGGCCGCAGCGAAGAGGGCGGGCGCCCGGCCGACGACGAGCCGAGCCAGGAAGTACGTGGGGAAGAGCACCGACGTCATCAGCAGCACGTCGAAGTACTTGATCGCCGCGAACGCCGCGGCGACGTCGTCGATCAGCCAGAAGGGCGCGGTGACGACGACGTAGAGCGAGCGGAAGGAATGCGGCTCGCCGCGCCGCGCCGCGTGCCCGGTCGCGGCGATCGCCCGGGAGAGCTGCGTGTACTCGAGCTCGTCCGTGAAGAGCCACGGCGTCACGCGCTTCCACGCCTCGACGCAGTAGACGATCGAGAGCCAGAGGTAGATGCTGGCGAGCGGCAGCGCGACGACCAGCCGGTCGGCGATCGTCAGCCGGCCAGGGCGTGTCTCGACGGCGGCGCTCACTCCGCGGTGGCCTGGAGCACTGTGACGGGGTCGAGGTCGATCTGCCGGCGGACGAAGCGGCACGAGACGTCGGCGCGGCGGCAGGCTTCGACGATTCCGTCGAGCAGCTCGCGCGGCCCGTCCGGGATCGTGACGAGCACGTCGTCCGGCTCCAGCCGGCCGAGCGCCCAGCCGATCTCGCCGACCGAGGCGAGCACCGGGACGCCCTGGATGCGGCGCCGGCGCAGGCGTGGGTCGTCGTCGAGGAAGGCGACGACGCGGCTCTCGCGGCCCTCGCGCAGCTCGCGCAGGAGGCTGCGCCCGCTGCGGCCGGCGCCGACGATCAGCGTGCGCCGCTGAGCGCCGCGCCCGAAGCCGCCGAGCAGGTAGGCGATCCCGCGCTCCCAGAAGCGGGAGATCCCGACCAGGAACGAGCAGATGAAGATGTCGATGGCGAAGATCCCGCGCGGGAAGCCGTGCCAGTCCACGGTGACCCAGATGAAGAGGAAGGTCGTCGTCTCGGAGGCGACGACCGCGGCGAAGATCGCCGCCGCGTCCCGCGCGCCGGCGTACCGCCAGACGCCGCGATACAGCCCGAAGATGACGAAGAAGATGTAGCGGCTGATCAGGAGGACGGGCAGCGAGAGGTCGAAGACGTGGCGCTGCCAGTAGAAGCCGGAGTTCTCGAGCCGGATGAAGTACGCGGCGGTGAACGCGCTCGTGATCAGCGCGAAGTCGACGACGACCTCGATCAGGCGGCGGCGGTGCACGAGCAGGGAGCGGATGAACGAGCCGGCCTTCTCCGTGTCCGCCGGGCGGTTCACGTCGGCGAGATAGCTCCCGAACTGGATCAGGAACGCGAAGGTGAGCAGGACGCCCATCAGCGTCACGCGCGTGTCGTTCAGGCGCTCGTACCCGAGGCTCGTCAGCCCGAGCGCGCCCGAGACGATCGCGAGCAGCACGACCGCGCGCTTGTCGGAGAGGCCCTGGTAGACGAGCCGGTGCGAGGTGTGGTCGCGGCCGCCCTGGCTGACCGGCCGTCCCTCGAGCAGGCGGACGACGGTGACGAGCGTCGTGTCGAGGATCGGAACGGCCAGGATGAGGACCGGCAGGAGCAGCGTCGCCGCGGTCGAGCCGGCCACCGTCCACGCGGTCGCGAGGCCGAGCGCGCCGACGGCGAAGCCGAGCACCTGGCTGCCGCTGTCGCCCATGAACACGGCGGCCGGGCCGCGCAGGCGCAGGTTGTACGGCAGGAAGCCCACGCAGCCGAGGCACAGCCCGAGCGCGACGAGCGCAACGAGATCGCTCGGGTCGGCGGTGAACGCGTCGATCGCGAAGAACGCGCACGCGATCGCGGCGAGCGTCGCCGCGAGGCCGTCCATGTTGTCGAGCAGGTTGAACGCGTTCGTCATCCCGACGAGCCAGACGAGCCCGAGCACGGTGGCGGCGATCTCGTTGGAGACGATCTCCACCCGGATCCCGCACGCGAGCACGACCGCCGCGGCCGCGACCTGCGCGCCGATCTTCGTCAGCGGCGACAGGTCGAAGACGTCGTCCACGAGCCCGGCGGTGAAGAGGATCGCGCAGCCGCCGAGGATCCCGCCGAGCTCCCGGCTCGCGGGGATCACGCCGGCCGCGAGGCCGATGCCGACCGCGACGAGCAGCCCGGCGAAGATGCCGCTGCCGCCGAGCAGCGGTGTCGAGCGGGTGTGCCAGCGCTCGGCGCGCGGCGCAGCGACGACGTGACGCGCGGCCGGAGTCCGGAGAAGGCCGCGAATCGTCAGGAAGCTCGCCGGCAGAGCCGCGAGCGCAGCCACCGCGACGGTCACGTGAGGAGGTTAACGAACCCCTGTAAAAAGTCCGTTACGGTGCCCCGGATGCTCACCGTCGCCGTGGAGTTCCTCCGCTGCCCTTTTTGCCGTTCGGCCGTGGAGGAGGGCCCGGCGGGCCTGCAGTGCGCGGGCTGCTCGCGGACGTTCGGGATCACGGAGACGGGCATCCCGCTCATGCTCCATCCCGACCTGCCCGGCGCGCGGGAGAAGGCCCGCGAGGCCGAGGGCTGGCTGGAGAAGGCGCGGGCCGAGGGCTGGTACGCGACGGACGACGGCGTCGACTCCGTCCTCCCGTTCGTCAATCGGGCCCTGGGCTGGGACAACGCGCTCTGGCAGGCGAACGGCTACTCGTTCGAGATCCTGCTCGAGCGGTACGTGAAGGACGCGCGGCGGCTGCGCGTGCTCGAGGTGGGCGCGGCCAAGGCGTGGGCGGCCCGGTTCTGGCTCGAGCGGGACTGCGAGTTCGTCGCGACCGACATCCTCGTCGACGACAGGATCGGCCTCGGCCGCGGCGCGTTCTACGGCGACTTCGGGCGCGTGCAGGCGGACGGCGAGCACCTGCCGTTCGCCGACGGGACGTTCGACATCGTCTACTGCGTCGCGACGCTGCACCACGCGCTCGACCTCCCGAGGATGGTGCGCGAGCTGGCGCGGGTGGCGAAGCCGGGCGGGCTCGTCGCCGCGCTGAACGAGGGCGTCCGCGGCGTGCTGCGGAGCCGGGACAATCCGGAGCAGAACAGCGAGAAGGCGCTCGGTATCAACGAGCACGTGCACACGGTGTGGACGTATGCGCTCGCGTTCGCGCGCGGCGGCTTGACGCTGCGGCGCCTGGAGCGGGCGGACGGGAAGCTGCCCGTGCCGTTCGGCTACTTCCTCTCGCAGGTGCCGAAGATCGGCATGACGCTTGGCACGCTCGCGCACCTGACGGCCGCGCGCTACGCGGGCGTGTCGATCTTCGGGCGGAAGCACGCATGAGCGTGTACGCGGACGTCTTCCGGTACCGCGAGCTGCTCGGGAACCTGTTCCGGCGCGACCTGCAGGCGAAGTACCGCGGCTCGGCGCTCGGCGTCCTGTGGACGGTGGCCAACCCGGTGCTGCTGATGGGCGTGTACCTGCTCGTGTTCGGCGTCGTGTGGCCGTCGCCGTTCGCGCAGGGCGGGCACTATCCGCTGTTCCTGCTCAGCGGGCTCGCGCTGTGGACGTTCTTCGCGGCTGCGCTGCAGGCGGCGAGCCGGTCGATGCTCGACAACGCCAACCTGATCCGCAAGACGCGCTTCCCGCGGCAGCTCGTGCCGCTGTCGGTCGTGCTCGCGCACATGGTCTCGTTCGCGGCGATGCTCGCGATCCTGCTGGTGCTCAACTTCGTCGTGCTGTCGCGCGTCCGTGCGACCGAGTGGCTCGCGATCCCGCTCGCGCTGCTCTTCGTCGGCGTCGTCGCCGGCCTCGGGCTGTTGTTCGCGTCGCTGAACGTGCTGTTCCGCGACGTCGAGTTCATCACCGCTGCGTTGCTCGTGCCGTGGTTCTTCCTGACGCCGATCCTCTACGGGCTGGACACGGTCGCGGCGAAGCATCGCGACGTCGGCGCGGTCATCCACTGGGTCAACCCGATCTCGCCGGCGGTGGAGGCGGTGCGCGCGCCGCTCTTCGCGGGCACGATGCCGCGCTGGACGGACACGCTCTACCTCGTCGTCGCGTGCTGCGTCTCGCTCGCCCTCGCGGCCTGGGTCTTCTCCCGCATCGACGACCAGATCGCGATCGAGGTATGAGCCGTTCAGCTGCCTGACTTCAGTCAGGCAGCAGTCGTCGGAACGACGGGCACCGCGGCTCTACGGCTCGAGCACGAGCCGCCCGTCGTACATGAACGGCTCGCCGCCCTCCGGCCTCCACGCCGGCAGCCCGTCCACCTCGCAGTTCGGCCGGAGCGGCGGCAGCAGCGACGGGCAGGCGAGCGGGTGCGGGAAGCGCGGGCTGCGCCCGCCGCCGGCCGGGTAGTCGCGCAGCCCGTCCACCGCTCCCCCGACCGCCGCGTAACCCTCGCGGTGCAGCTCGGCGGCGTGGGCGCGCCAGTGCTCGTCCGGCTCGGCGCCGAAGACGCGCGGCTCGCCGGAGCGCGGCTGCACGTCCACCTCCTCCTGCCACGGCTCGTTGCCGAGCTCGGCCACCCAGAAGCGGTGCTCCTCGACGAGGTCGACGGCGAAGCGGTAGCTTCCCGGCGGGATCGGGCCGCGCACGCGGATCGCCTGCCGCAGCGTCTCGCCCGGCTCGACGACGCGTGCGAGCGGCGTCCGCTCCCCGTCCCAGACGATCGGGTTCCCGCGTTGGTCGAGCCAGTGGTAGGAGAGGAACAGGCCGTCCTCGTCGCCGCGCGTGCGCCACGGCGCGCTGCCGGCGTTCTCCACCTCCACGACTGCCTCGTACGCGGCGCCCGCCTCGACCGGTCCGTGCTCGACGGCGCGCCACCGGGGGACGAGGGGGGCCGCCATGACGCGGCTAGTGTAGGCCCGTGACCGCCCCGCTCCTCGTGCGCGTCGCGCGGCGCGAGCCGGCGGAGCGGACGCCCGTGTGGTTCATGCGGCAGGCGGGCCGCTCGCTCCCCGAGTACCGCGCGATCCGAGAGCGCTATTCGTTCTTCGAGGTCGCGCAGACGCCGGAGCTGTGCGCGCGGGTGACGCTGCAGCCCGTCGAGCGGCACGACGTGGACGCAGCCGTCCTCTTCGCGGACATCATGTCGCCCGTTCTCGGGATGGGCATCGGCGTCGAGCTCGTCGAGGGTGTCGGCCCGGTCGTCGACCATCCGATCGGCTCGCGCGCCGACGTCGATGCGCTGTCGGCGACCGAGCCCGACGAGCGGATCCTCGAGGCGGTCCGGCTCGTTCGCGCCGAGCTCGCAGACGAGAAGGCGCTGATCGGCTTCTGCGGCGGCCCATTCACCGTCGCCGGCTATCTCGTCGAGGGGAAGCCGAGCCGCGACTTCGCCCGCACGAAGACGCTGATGTACCGCGACCCGGAGACGTGGCACGCGCTGCTCGACGTGCTCACGACGCAGTTCGCGCGCTACGTGGCGGCGCAGGCCGCAGCCGGCGCCGACGTGATCCAGCTCTTCGACTCGTGGGTCGGCGCCCTGTCGACGCGCGACTACGAGGAGTTCGTCGCGCCGTACTCGGAGCGCATCCTCGCGGCGGTCGACGTGCCGACGATCCACTTCGGCACGGGCGCGACCGAGGAGCTGCTGCACGCGCTCGCCCGTGCCGGCGGCGACGTGATCGGCGTCGACTGGCGGCTGCCGCTCGCCGCCGCGCCGGCCGATCGCGTCGTGCAGGGCAACCTCGATCCGGCGCTCCTGCTCGGGCCGTGGGAGCGGGTCGAGGCCGGCGCGCTCGCGGTGCTCGAGGCGGCGCGCGGGCGTTCGCACGTCTTCAATCTCGGCCACGGTGTGCTGCCCCGGACGGACCCGGGCGTCCTGACGCAGCTGACGCGGTTCGTGCAGGAGCACACCGTCGAGGCGCGCACCTGATTCCTTCCGACGAGCTTGCGCTCGTCTTCGCCACCGAGACTGCCGAAGCGCTCCACGAGTCGTTACGCCCGCGGCCGTTCGCGTCCGCCGTCGGTGTGTGGCGCGTGTCCGCCGGCGGGTCCGAGCCCGGGCAGGCGAGTCCGTACTGGTGGCTGCGGGAGCCGGTCGCATACGAGTCGGGGCTGCCGGAGGCGTTCGGCGTGCCGCGTCTGTTCGCGCGGGTCGATCGCGCGGACGGGGACGTCGCGCTCTGGCTCGAGGACGGTGGCGACGAGGCGGTCGCCACGCCCGAGAACCTCCGCGCGACAACGGAGCGCCTCGGCGTCGCGCAGCGAGACCTCGTCGGCGTCGCCGAGCCCTGGCTCGCCCATGGGTTCCTCGACGAATACCTCCGTCTGCACGGCGCAGGCACCGCCGAGCCCGGGCTTGTGGCGCTCGCCGTGTGGGAGGGATACACGCGCGGCTTCGGCGAGGACGTGCGGCTCGGCTTCCTCGAGGGCGCGCGGAGGCTGCGCTGGCTTCCGACAGGCCACAAACCCGAATGGGACGCGACGCTCGCGCTGATCGAGCGGCTAGCGTCGATCATATGAGCGACGCGGTCGTCCTCATGGCGTACGGCTCGCCGGACCGGCTCGCCGACGTCCCGGCCTACTACTCGGACATCCGGGGCGGCCGCCCGATCGCGCCGGAGCACCTCGAGGACCTCGTCGATCGCTACCGGCGGCTCGGTGTCGAGGGCTCGAACCCGCTGAACGAGATCACCGAGGCGACACGCGCCGCGCTGGAGCGGGAGCTCGGGCTGCCCGTCTACACGGGGATGAAGCACTGGACGCCCCGCATCGCCGACGCGGCCGAGCGCGCGGCCGACGCCGATCGCGTCGTCGGGCTCGTGCTCGCGCCGCACTACTCGGCGCTCTCCATCGCCGGCTACCGCGAGCAGCTCGATCGGGCGCTCGCCGGCCGGGCCGAGCTGCGCTTCGTGGAGAGCTGGCACGACGACGACGGCTTCGTCGACGTCCTCGCCGAGAAGGTCCGCGGGACGGAGGCGCACGTCGTCTTCACCGCGCACTCGCTGCCGGCGCGGATCATCGAGATGGGAGATCCGTACCGGGACCAGCTCCTCGAGACGGCGCGGCTCGTCGCGGAGCGTGCCGGCGTCACCGACTGGTCGTTCTCCTTCCAGAGCGAGTCGCCGACGGGGGAGCCGTGGCTCGGGCCGGACATCCTCGACCATCTGCGCGACCTGCACGAGCAGGGCGTGCGCACGGTGCTCGTCTGCCCTGTCGGCTTTGTCTCCGACCATCTGGAGATCCGCTGGGACATCGACGTCGAGGCTGTGGAGCTCGCCCGGGATCTCGGCCTCGATCTGGCGCGGATCGAGATGCCGAACGACGAGCCCGCATTTGTCTCGGCGCTCGCCGGCATCGTCAGGCGTACGCTGAGTTCGTGAGAGACGGCGAGATCCACGTCGAGCACGCGGCGCGGAAGTTCCGCGTCTACGCGCGCGAGAACCGCGCGCTCAAGGATCTCGTCGTTGCGCGCGGACGGATGCGCGGCACCGACGTCTGGGCGCTGCGGGACGTCTCGTTCGCCGTGGAGCCGGGCAGCGCGGTCGGGCTCGTCGGCCGCAACGGCTCCGGCAAGTCGACGCTGCTGCGCCTGCTCTCCGGGATCATCAAGCCCACGTCGGGGCGCGTCGCCGTCGGCGGTCGCGTCGGCGCGTTGCTCGAGCTCGGCGCCGGCTTCCATCCCGACATGACCGGCCGCGAGAACCTCTTCCTGCAGGGGTCGATCCACGGCCTCTCGCGCGCGACGATCCGCGAGAAGTTCGACGAGGTGGTCGCGTTCGCCGGGCTCGAGGACGCGATCGACCTGCCGGTGCGCACGTACTCCTCGGGGATGTACATGCGGCTCGGCTTTGCGATCGCGTCGCACATGGAAGCGAACGTGCTGCTGCTCGACGAGGTGTTCGCGGTCGGCGACGAGGCGTTCCAGCGGAAGTGCTTCGGAAAGATCTTCGAGTTCAAGCAGCGCGGCGGGACGATCGTCTTCGTCTCGCACGACGCAGGCTCCGTCGAGCGGCTGTGCGACCGCGCGGTGCTCCTGCGCGACGGCGAGGTAGCGTTCGACGGGCCGACACACGAGGCGATCGTCGCGTACAGGAGGCTCCTCGCGGGCGAGCGCAACCCGGAGGAACGCGCAGCGGGGCTGAAGGAGTGGGGCGGCGACGTCGCGCGCGTCGAGAACGTGCGCCTGCTCGGGCCGGACGGCGACGAACGCGTGCAGCTGCTCGGCGGCGAGCCGTTCGCGCTCGCGCTGGAGGTCGCCGCCGACCGCGAGATCCCACCGCCGCAGCTGAACTGGGAGCTCCGCGACGACGCCGGGATCCTCGTCACCGGCGGGGGCGTCTCGACCGCCGAGCTCGGCTGGACGGAGTCGACGCGCTCGCTGCCGCTCCGGTTCGACGCCGAGCGGCCGCCGTTCGCGGACGGGCGTCTGCATCTACGACTCGATCTCGTCGACGCGACCGGCGAGACGCAGTACCACTCGCTCGACGACGCGCGTGTGTTCGTGATCTATCCCGCCGACGACGCGCGCGGCCTCGTGCGCGTGGAAGGACGGTGGACGCCCGCCGCCGAACTGGAGCGGGCATGAGCTCGCGGACATGTCCCGACTGGCCTGACCTGATGGAGCTCGCACCCGAGCTGCAGTTCAAGCACTACACGGTCGCAGAGGCGCAGCTCCCGGCGGACGCGCTGATGAAGGTGCCGGCCGTCCCGCTCTCGGACGTCGCGATCTGCTGCGACCTCGACCGCAACGTCTTCTACGCCGCGCACACCGACGACCGGGTCGCCCACGCGCTCAAGCAGAGCCACTGGTTCGAGGTGAAGGACTGGGTGGCGGCCGGCCGGCCGGGCGCGTACTAGGCGACCGGGCTCGGCAGCGGCTCGCCGCGCTCGAACGCCAGGACGTTGTCGACGACGCAGCGTGTCATCGCGGCGCGCGTCTCGACGGTCGCGCTCGCGATGTGCGGCGTCAGCACGACGTTCGCCAGGCCGCGCAGCCGCTCGGGGACGTGCGGCTCGTGCACGAAGACGTCGAGGCCGGCGTCGATCCGGCCGGACACCAGCTCGTCGACGAGCGCGCCCTCGTCGACGACCGCGCCGCGCGCGGTGTTCACGAGCGTCGTCCCGTCGCGCAGCAGCGCGAGCCGCTCTCGTGAGATCAGGCCGCGCGTCGCGTCGTTCAGCGGCGTGTGCAGCGTCACGACATCCGCTTCGCCCAGCACGGCGTCGAGATCCCCGCTGCGGCTGTTCACGCCCAGCACGCGCATGTCGAAGCCCTCGGCGCGCCGCGCGACCGCGGAGCCGATCCGCCCCAGGCCGATCACCGCGAGCGTGGCGCCGCTCACGTCGCGGCCGAGGAAGCTCCCGCCGCCCCAGCCACCGTCCCGTACCCGAGCGTCGCCCTCGACGATCCGACGACGCACGGCGAGGATCAGCGCGAGCGTCAGATCCGCGACGGCGGCGTCGAGCACGCCCGGCGTGTTCGTGACCGCGATCTCGCGCCGCCGGCATTCCTCGACGTCGATCCGGTCGTAGCCGACGCTGAAGTTCGCGACGAGCCGCAGCTCCGGGAACCCGTCGAAGTCGACCGGTTCGTTCATCACGATCAGGATCTCCGCATCCGGACGCGCGCCGACGACGACGTCGTCGAGCTCCTCCCACGCGGGGCCCGGTAGCGGACGCGTCGCGGCGATCTTCACGGTCGAAGTATCTCGGCCAGCGGCCGCGTGTTCAGGACATCGGTCGCAGTCGCCCAGCCCCGGCGCGCCGTCGTGACCGCGACCTCCATGTTCCCGAGCCCGCGCACCGAGTGCGCGTCCGTCGAGCAGACGACCGGGACGCCCGCCTCGACGCACCGGCGCACCTCCTCGTCGCGCAGGTCGACGCGGTCCGGCAGCCCGTTCGTCTCGATCGCCACGCCCGTCTCGAGCGCCGTCTCGATCACCGCCTCCAGCCTGAGCGCGTTCGGCGGACGATGGTTGATGATCCGCCCCTTCGGATGGCTGAGGCAGCGCACCGCCGGGTGCCGCATCGCCTCCACGACCTTGCGCGTCAGGCGCTCCTCG
>Ga0207661_10002351_pt1 | contig 13029 bp, 12 predicted proteins | sample KBSC713LmetaG_FD_184337 | JGI IMG/M metagenome (GOLD analysis project Ga0207661, IMG submission 184337) | Corn rhizosphere microbial communities from Kellogg Biological Station, Michigan, USA - KBS C7.1-3L metaG (SPAdes) (version 2) | ecosystem: Host-associated > Plants > Roots > Rhizosphere ... | reverse complement strand
CTTCGGTCGTACCCGATGAAAATCCAGCGAATGGATAAAACGCCGCCGAGACCACCTTGGCCGCCGTGGCCGGCAGGCGCCAGGAGACGGGCAGGCGGTGCACCGGCAGGTCCGGGTTGTGCCGCAGCAGCACGGACACCGCGCTCTGCATGGGATCCCAGGTGAGCCCGGCCCAGCGCTCGAGCGCCACGACCGAAAACGGGTCGAGCTGGCCGGGGTCGCCGACGAAGAGCCCGCGCGCGAACCGTCCCGCCACGCGCAGCAGCATGTCCGAGCGCATCTGGTAGGCCTCGTCGACGATCGCGCGGTCCCACTCGCCGTCCTCGACGGTCGCCCACTTGGCCGCCGTCCCGATCACCACCGCGCGGTCGGTCACGTCGTTGACCGAGCCGCTCACCAGCACCGATTCGTGACGCGTCACCCGCTGGCTCAACGTGTACGTGGAAGCCGACAGCCGTCCGATCGTCACCTTCGGGGCGGCGATTGCGAGCCGGTCGATGAGGTCGTCGACCTGCTCGTTGGTCTGGGCCACGACCATGAGCCGTTCGCCGCCCTCGGCCAGGGCCTGGGCGGCCCGGACGACCAATGTGGACTTGCCGGCCCCGGGTGGGGAGTCGACGACGACCCCGCGCCCGCCCCGGCCAAAGTCCGCCAGGATCGAGTCAACCGTCACGACCATTCCTCCTGGTCGCTCTGCAGCGCGCCGTCACCGGCCGTCTTCCCTCCGCGCCGCCCGCTGCCTTCGTTGGCGCGCAGGAGGCACCGCGTCAGTCCAGTCGCCCGACGGCGCGCAGCCGAGCTCACGACCACTCCTCCCCCGCGTCGGTGTCGGACGGGACGTACTCGGCGGGCGGCCCGCCGTGCGTCCACGGGGTGGCATCCCGGCTGGGCAGGCGGCCGGGCGGCTGGTAGGCGTCGGTGGCCGGGCCGTAGGTGACCGCCTCGCCGAGGCCGGGGATCGAGCCCTCGTCGGCGGTGAGCTTGCGGCCCATCCCGCCGGCCAGCTCCAGCACGACGAGCGGGAGGTCGACCTCCACCACGGTCGCGGTCTGGGCCGGCCGGGCCGGCGACACGAAGGTCATCCCGGGGTCGAGCTGCACCGGGTCGCTGGTCTCGACGGTGATGTGCGGCCGCAGGACCGGTCGCTTGCCCGACGTGTCGCGCCGCTTCGGGTCGGCGGCCACCACGGTGCCGGCGAACGCCTCCCCGGCCAGCCGGAACTCGGCCATCACGAGCGGATCGTCGAGCGCCCGCTGAGCGTCGTAGCGGGCCTGCTCGCGCTCGAGCCGATCGAGCCGGCCGGCCGCGGCGACGGCGCTGTCCACGCGGGGCTGGGGCAGCGCGGCACCATCCATGATGGACGCCTGGTACGCGGTGAACACGTCCCGGTCGGCGGCCCAGCGGACCGGCACCGAAGCTCCCTCGGGGAGGGCGCGCAGGAGCCGTACGGCTCGCCACATCAACCCCCACGTCGGCTCGAGCTGGCTCCGCAGCGCGGTTTCCAGCGAGCGCGGGTTGCCGCTGGTCAGGGCCGGCGCCAGGATCTCGTTGTCGAACGAGGGATCCGTGCTCGGCCCGGCCGGCGGCCACAGCAGCGGATCCTCGGCGAGTGCGGCGGCGCGCGGGCCGTCGAGACCCTCGGCCGGATCGATCCAGCCGAGGAGCGCGGCCAGGCTGGCGTCTTCGAGGTTGCTCTGCCCGGTCGCCCAGTGCGCGGCCAGCACCTCGGTCAGGGCCAGCAGCATGGCCGACCCGGCGTGATCGGCCCGGTCGCGGAAGAACGTCAGCCACTGGCCGAGCTGCGGGACGCTGCGGTGCACGGCGAACTGCCCGTACGTGCGGCGGAACCGGGTCGACCGGCCGAGCAGCCGGATGAACTCCAGCCCGCCGGCGTTGGGGACGAGCAGCTGCGGCGCGTCGGCGTAGCGCATCTTGGTGCCGCGTGAAGCCGGGTTGGGCTCCACTGTCCGGGTGCGACGGTTCACATAGGACAGCACGATCCCGGCGAGCTCGGCGACGAAGCTGAAGCGCTGCGTGCGGTCGCGTGGGTTGTTCACGATCAGCGTGGTCGGGGCGGCCTCGTCGTCGCCGACCATGGCGGCCAGCGGCGCCGCCGCCTCCCCGGCCAGAGCGAGGGGGACGAGCACGAGCGGCCGGTCGCTGAGGTAGGTGTGCCGCACGGTGGTGAGCGGCTGCGCCCGTCCCGCCTCGACAGCTTGCGCCCGCGCCAGCGCCGTCAGGAGACTCAAGACGATCCCTCCTTGCCGGCCACCTTCCGAGGAGGCCGCGCAAGCGCAGCCTGAGGTCCACACGCCCGACGGCGCGGCGCAACGCTCAAGAAAGGCACTCTTCCCGCAACTGGTGGGCGAACCGCAGCAGCGAAGCGATCTCCTCCTGCCCGACCCCCGGGGTACGCGTCCCGCGGGCCAGCCCGAGCACCGTGTCGACCGAATCGACCCCGCCGAGATCGTCGTGCACGCCGCGGCCGAGCGCGCGCGTCGAGCCGTGGCATTCGTCGCGGCAGAAGTACGCCATCTCGCAGGTTCCGAGGCAGTCGGGCGTGTAGCTGGCGTCGATGGCGCGGACCGACGTGGCCACGTCCCCGGCCGGCTGCGCGGGGTCGAGCGTCATCGTCTCCGGCAGCGCGTCGAGAACCGCCTCGAGCCGGGTGATCCGCCCGAGCTGGCGCTCGAGCACGCTCAACTGGCGCCGGACGTCCACCAGCGACGCCGTCGGCCGGTTGGCGAAGTTCTCCGGGCACACGAGCACGACCTCGTCGGCGACCACGTCGCCCGGGTGCCCGAGCTCGGCCAGCAGCCGGCGCATGGCCAGCACGTAGACGGCGGCCTGGCGGGCGGCGGCCGCGACCTTGGCCGGGTCGGCCTGCCCGTCGATGACCGGGAACGACTTGATCTCCACGACGTAGAACCGGCCGCCGGCCCGGAACGCGATCAGATCCGGCTCCAGGTAGGCGTAGTAGCCGGCGATCTCCAGCCGCAGCATCGGGTGGTCGAACATCGTGCCGGCGTCGTCGTGGTCGCCGGCCGCCCGGGCGAGCAGGCTACGCGTGCGCGCGTAGCGGACCTCGCGGCTCGCGTTACCGCCCACAGTGGACAGATCGGCGTAGGCGACCTCGGGGATCGACAGCCCGAGCCGCTCTCGCAGCAGGTGCAGGAGGTCGGCGCAGCCGTCGGCCTTGACCTGGGCCTCAAATGCGTTGCCGCGCCCGATCGCGAAGCGCGACTGGCCGTAGCCGGACGGGAAGCCGAGGTGCCGAGCGATCTCGCCCTTGTTGACCCCGGCCGCGTCGAGCACCCCCCGCCGGGCGCAGCCCGGGTTGCTGGTCAGCGCCGCGATCGTGCGGGCGTTGTGGTTGCGCGGGGCCACCGGGCCCCGGAGGCGGTCAAGCCGTTCGACGAGACGATCCATGACTGATCCTCGGGGAAGAGAGGCGAGCGCCGAACAGCGACTCGGTGTCATCAAGAACTTCGCGGGCCCGCTCGGCGGCGGCCAACCGATGAGCCGAGTCGGATTCCGCGTGGACGGCCAGCTCGGCCTCGGCCGCCTCGATTACCTTGGCCGGGTAGACCGCGCCGGTGCCGGCGCCCGGAATGCTCGCCGCAAATCGCCAGAGCAGCCGCGACGCGGCGCCCTCGACGATCGGCAGCGCGGCGATCCGCTTCGCGACGCGGATCGCGCTGATCAGGAAGTCGACGCGCGGGCTCAGCGGGCCGACGATCCGGGCCGCCAGCGGCCAGGTCGAGATGGCCAGCAGCCCGCGCGCCGGGGACAGCAGGTCGGCGGCGAGCGCCGGGCCCAGGTAGTAGGGCCGGCCGAACGGGGCGACCCGGAATGAACGCTCCTCGTCGCGGCGCAGGCTGGTCAGCCGCGCGGCGACCAGCTCACCGGGGAAGAACGCCTCGTGCACGGCGATGATGAGCTTCGGTGCGGCCGGCACGGTCAGCAGCGTGAGCGCGTGGTGCACCTGCTCGCGGATGGACAGCATCGAAGCGACGCGCGGCGCCGGCGCACTCGGCTCGCACCGCGATTCGAGCGCGGCCAGCGCCTCGTCCCACGCCTGCTCGGCCTCGCGCAGGTCGCCGCGCAGCGCCCGGGCCAGCGTCCGATCGCCGCCGGCCGCGGCCCGCCGCAGCGCCCGCCGCAGCTGGTCGATGCGCCGCTCCAGCGTCTCGATCGCCCCACCGTGCTCGTCCGACACGTTCGCGAACGTACGATTTCCAGGGTCTTCCAGCAATCACCAGCGCCGCGACACGCCGCAAATACCTTCTCAGGCCGTCGCTGGTTGCGGTTCGCGCTCCACCGCCAGCTTTTCCACTGGTACCGGCACGAGCACGGGCTTGCGTCGCGCCGCGACGTCCTCGACCCAGCCGAACAGGAGGACCAGCAGGCCGACCACGATGAACACCGAGGACAGCTCAAGGAAGCCGCCCCACCGGCCGAGCAGCGAGATGCCCAGCAGCGCGGCCCCGAAGTCGACGAGCGCGATCGCCGCCTGGTGCCACAGGTAGATGGTCAGCGCCCGCCGGTTCATACCTTCGACGGCCACGTCGGCGCGGCCGAGGCTCAGCATCCGCGGCGCGTACGCGAGCAGCACCAGCAGGAACGCGGTGGACCAGGTGGCGTCGGCCAGCGGGTTGTCGTTGAGGTCGTAGATGCGCGGCCCCGGGTGGGTGAACAGCCAGGTCAGGCCGAAACCGGCGAGCACGGCCACGATCGACCACAGCACCTTGCGGGAAAGCCGCTGCAGTTGCCCGTCGTGGTAGGCGAAGCCGAGCATCCAGGCCGGCGCGTAGTAGAAGAAGTCACGCAGTGTGCCACCGGTCGCAAACGGCGAATTGGTCACCACCATGGCGACCAGCACGGCAAACGGGACGATCAGCGACGGAATGGGCCACTTCCGGTAGACCCACAGGAGCACCGGGGACAGGACGACGAACCACAGGTACGACCGGATGTACCAGAACATCGCCAGCCACGTGCCGCCCCACACCGTGGTGGGCGCGTCACCAAACGGGATGACCCAGAGGACCCACCGCCACGTGTGCTGCATGCCGCCGACAAAGGACATTGACACCAGCGCGATGGTCGCCAACACCCACACCGGCACCAGGATCCGGCGCAGCCGGCGGCCGACGGCGGCCGCCCCGGACCGGTCGATCGACGCGGCCATCAGTGCGCCGCCGAGCGCGAACATCAGGCCCATCGCCGGGAAAATCACGGTCAACCACCAGAATCCCAGCGTGTGGTAGACGATCACCCGGGTGATGGCTGTGGCCCGCAAGACGTCGATGTACCGGTTCCGCACTCGACAAGGTTTCCCCTTCAAGTTGATCGACAACCTGGTTTTCGGACATTTTTCCCTGTGTTCCATCTCAAAGATCGATTGAGGCGCTCCCCGTAACGTCCATAGTGGACATTGGATTGGGCTACGACCGGGGCAGGCGCATCGCCACCGTGGGCGCGTCCTGAAGCACGGAACTGCCCGAGCTCGCGGCCGGCGTCCCAGATGGTGGACGGTCGGCCCGCCCCACGGTCACCCCCGGATGAAGCTCGACCTCGTCCCATTCGCCGATCACGAACGGCTGATCGCGAGTCAGGTTCACCCGGCGCGGTGGCTGGGCCGCGCTCGATCGGGTGACCGCGACCGCCCCGTTGGTGCTCACATCGGTGACCATCAACATGCCCTCGCGGGCCTCGAAGTACAGGTGGGTCCGGCTGACCCGCCGCGTCGCCTCGTCGTCGAGCCAGCTGCCGATGGTCACCCCGTCCCGGTCGTCGGGTGAACGGCCGACCACCACGCGGCGGGCGCTGCTGGCCACGAACCGGGCGCAGACCGAGCCGTCGATGCGCACCACCATCGGCACCAGCCAGGGCCGGGCGCCGACGTCGGAGAGCCGGTCGCCGTGTCGCGGGCAGACCGGAGCCCCGCTGGGCAGCGCCGGCGGCGACTGCCCGGTCCCGCTGGCTGACGGCGGGCGGAAGCTCGGGCAGCTGGGCTGCGGGCAGCGCCAGATCCGGCCGGTCGCCGGGTGCGGCCGCGGCGACAAACCAGTGGCCGGGGCGAGGTTCAGCGCGATCCCGCCGGCGGAGGATCGGGCCAGGTAGAGCGGGCCGGGCGCGCTCGGCTCGGACCGGCGGGCGATGGCCGGCAGGCCGGTCAGGCCGGAGACCTCGAGCACCCGCGCGGCCACCGGCCCACCGGCCGGGAGTACCTCGATCAGCCCGTCGTCGGACCAGCGGCGCAGGACCATGCGCTCGTTGGAGGTGAAGTCGGTATCGGACATCGCGCCCCGTTCGGCCACGGCGTACAGGCCGATGCCGTCGTCGCCGAGTTGCCGGCTCAGCGCGTCGACGAACTGGCCGAGGCGCAGGAGCGCGGCCGGCCGGCCGCCGTCGAGGTCAGCACTGCGGGCCGCATCCGTGAGGTCGACGACCGCGCCGGCGGACAGGGGGTCCGTGGTGAGACGCTGCTCGATCGCGTCGAGCGCCCGGCTGGTTTCGAATCGCACCCAGACATCATGCCGACCCCGATCGGGGCAGTGCCCGGCGGCACGCACCTGTCGTTGAGATATCACGTGAAAGCACCCAACTTGGCACATTTTCACCCGCACGCCGTGATCGATGACATCGATCTTGACGGGGTCGTCGTCCCGGGCCTGCGGGCGGAGTTCCTGCGCCGGGAGGTCGACGGGCGCACGGCGATGCTCAGCCGGTACTCGTATTCGGGGCGGGAAGTCTTCCAGGCCTGGGGCTACCTGGACGAGGAGCACTGCCGGTACTTCGCCGTGTACGGGGTGGACGGGCGGCTGGAGGCGGCCCAGGCCGGCTGCCCGCGGGTCCGCGTGCTGTCCGACGGCGAACGGGTAGCCGGCCTGGCCCTGCGCAGCGCGAGCGGAGTATGGCTGATCGCGACCCCGGCGGCCGAACTGGCGGCGGTCTGAATCCGCAGGTGGCCGCCGCCGACCGCATCTACGGCCGACGGCGGGCTCTGCTGCACGCCTGGCGATTGGCACGCCGGCGTGCGGGTGGGCGACGACGGGGCCGGGTCGCCGCCCACTTGGTTACCGCTGGTAGTTACCGTATCGACGGAGCGAGGCCATAGACAACGGTGAACGGTTGAGTGAACGAGATCTTCACTGGGTCTGGGCGGCGATCTCCCGCGCCCGGTCTCGGGCCGCCTCGAGCGCGGCCAGCAACGCCGCCCGCACGCCGTGGTTCTCCAGTTCCCGGATGGCATTGATGGTCGTACCGGCCGGCGAGGTCACCGCCTCGCGCAGCTTGACCGGGTGCTCGCCGGACTCCCGCAGCATGATCGCCGAGCCGATCGCGGTCTGCACGATCAGGTCGTGGGCGACCTGGCGGGGCAGGCCGAGCAGGATCCCGGCGTCGGTCATCGCCTCGACCAGGAGGTAGAAGTACGCCGGGCCGGAGCCGGACAGTGCGGTCACCGCGTCCTGCTGCGACTCGGGCAGCACGATCGTCCGCCCGAGCGGCCGGAACAGCTCCTCGGCCGTGGCCAGGTGCGCCGGCGTCGCGTGCGCGCCCGCCGAGATCGCCGTCATCGCCTCGTCGACCAGCGCCGGCGTGTTGGTCATGACCCGGATGACCGGGGTGCCCTCCGGCAGGCGCCGGGCGAAGAACGCGGTCGGGAGGCCGGCACACAGCGAGATCACCAGCTTGTCGGCCGGCACCTTGGCCCCGAACTCCTCCAGCAGCGCGGCCGCGTCCTGCGGCTTGACGGCGATCGCGAGGACGTCGGCCTCCTGCACCGCGGTCGCGTTGTCCACGACCCGGATGCCGTACTTGGAGGACAGCTCGTCGGCCCGCGCGGCCCGGCGCGCGGTCGCCAGGAGCCGGTCCTGCGCCCAGCCCGCGCGCAGCAGGCCGGACAGCAGGACCTCACCGATCTTGCCCGCGCCGATGACGGCGATGGTATGCACGTCTCCCCCAAGTCTTAGCCGAAGAAGACTTCGGCCTCCGTGTATCGCTCCGGCGGCACCGTCTTGAGCTCCTTGGTGGCCTCAATCAGCGGGACGCGGATGATGTCGGTCGCCTTGAGCGCGACCATCTTGCCGAAGTCGCCCTCGTGCACAGCGTCGATCGCGTGCAGGCCGAAGCGGGTCGCGAGGACCCGGTCGAAGGCCGTCGGCGTGCCGCCGCGCTGGATGTGGCCGAGGACCACGGTCCGGGCCTCCTTGCCGGTCTTGTCCTCCAGCTGCTCGGCCAGCCACTGGCCGATGCCGCCGAGCCGGACATGGCCGAACGCGTCGAGCTCCTGGTTGTGCAGCACCATCTGGCCGTCGAGCGGCTGGGCGCCTTCGGCGACCACGACGATCGGCGAGTACTGCGTCTGGAACCGCTTCTCGACGTAGCCGGCGACCTGGTCGACGTCGAACTTGCGCTCGGGCAGCAGGATCACGTTGGCCCCGCCGGCGAGCCCGGCGTGCAGGGCGATCCAGCCGGCGTGCCGGCCCATGACCTCGACGACGAGCGTGCGGTGGTGCGACTCGGCCGTCGTGTGCAGCCGGTCGATGGCCTCCATCGCGATGTTCACCGCGGTGTCGAAGCCGAAGGTGTAGTCGGTGACGCCCAGGTCGTTGTCGATGGTCTTGGGCACCCCGACGACGTTGACGCTGAGGTCGGTCAGCTTGGCCGCGACCCCGAGCGTGTCCTCGCCGCCGATCGCGACGAGCGCGTCGATGCCGAGCTCGGCGAGGTTGGTCTTGATCCGCTCGACGCCGCCCTCGATCTTGAACGGGTTGGTCCGCGACGAGCCGAGGATGGTGCCGCCACGGGGCAGGATCCCCCGCACCTGGGCGACGCCCAGTTCCCGCGTGAAGCCCTCGAGCGGTCCCCGCCAGCCGTCGCGGAAGCCCACGAACTCGTGCCCGTAGGTCGAAACGCCCTTGCGGACAACGGCCCGGATGACCGCGTTGAGGCCGGGGCAGTCGCCGCCGCCGGTCAGTACGCCGATGCGCATGCTTGATGAGCCTTCCATGGGATTTGGTACCCGCAAATCGGCCTCGTTGCCGGCCCGGGTGCGGCCAATTAACTGCGAACTCTAGCTACTGACCGTTCATCGCGCGCCAGCGGGCCAGGTTGTGCCGGGCGTCCACGAGCGCGTCGTGGCGCCCGTCGGCGGCCGGCAGCGGCGGGCGGCCCAGATCGTCCCAGCGCTGGCGCAGGTCCTTGGTGAAGCGCGGGATCTCCCGCGGCAGCGCCGGCATCGGCCCCCACAGCTGGGCCAATACGACATGGTCATAGGCGGCGAACCACGCCCACAGCTCGATCTGGTCGGCCTCGCCCCGCCGGATCGGCTCCAGCAGGAACTCGTGCAGGCCATCACGGATCTGCTCGCGGGACCGCCACGCACGGTCGGACGGGGATGGGAGCTTGTCGAGCACATGCCGGCGCACCCAGGGCACCGCCTGGGTGTCGTCGAACTCGGTGGAGACCGCGTAGAACTCCCGGCCGTGCTCGTCGACCACGCCGATCGAGACCAGGTCAATGGTCCGACCATCCTCGATGAACTCGCAGTCGTAGAAATAGCGGTACGTCATCGACGCCCATCCTGCCATCGACCCGCCTCGGCCGAAGATCGCCACCGGTTTGGCCTGATACAGGATGTACAGAGTCCGACAACGAACGCCATGATCTGATGAAGACTTTGTACTGTTGATCTGTTATTACCGTGACCGGGAGGGGTTGGACCGGTGGATGGTCGGCTGCCGGATCCCGGCGACGCTTTGACCGGTGTTGAGATGTTCGCTGGCTTGGAACCGGAGGTTCGCCAGCGGGTGATCGGCGCCGCCGTGCCGCGCACATACCGCAAGGGTCAGTTGCTTTTCGTCGAAAACGACCCCGGCGAGTCGCTGATCGTGCTCAAGCGGGGCGCGGTGATGGTCTTTCGCACCGCACCGACCGGCGAGCGGGCCGTGCTGTCCGTCGTCCGGCCGCCCGACGTGCTGGGCGAGGTGGCGCTGCTGGACGGCGCCCAGCGCTCCGCGTCGGCCGAGGCGATCGAGGACTGCCAGGCGCTCGCGCTGTCCCGGCACGCCTTCATCGAGCTCGTCCACGCCAACCCGCGCATCCTCGACGCCGTCATGCGCTCGCTCGGCGCCCTGATCCGCCGGCTCACCGAGCAGAACGCCGATCACGTCTTCCTCGACCTGCCCGGGCGGGTGGCCAAGACGCTGGTCCGGCTGGCCGGCGAGACCACCGCGCCGATGGTCACCATCGAGCTCAACCAGAGCCAGCTGGCCGAGATGGCCGGCGGCTCGCGGCAGAGCGTCAACCAGGCGATCGGGTCGTTCGCCAGCCGCGGCTGGCTGCGCACCGAGGGCCGGCGGATCGTGGTGACCGACCTGTCGGCGCTACGCCGCCGGGCCGGGATGACCGACCGGTAGCCTTTCGCGGGACGGCTCGCCGTCGGACGGCTGGTCGTTGGCGTCCACCGGGCGGGCCGCACGCAGGACCAGCACGGCGACGACGATCAGGCCGGCCACCTCGATCAACACCGGCAGCCATGACCCCAGCACCGGGTGCCAGCTGCCCTTGCTCGGGTTGAGCTGGGCGACGCTCGGAAACTGTGGGATGCCCTGCTGGTAGCGCATCATCGTGACGAGCAGGGCCAGCAGCTGGATGGGCAGCAGCGCGACCACGCACACCCGGACCAGGCTGCGGGCCTGGACCGCGCTGAGCGTCCGGCGCTCGAGGACGTCGACCGCGATGAGCACGACGCCGACCAGCAGCGGCAGCACATACCGGCCCTGGGTGATGAACCCGGTCGAGTTGGCCCCGACGTACTGCATCGCCGAGGGCACCAGCACGGCCAGCCCGGCCCCGACCGCCACCCGCCACCGGTCGGTGCCCCGGACCGCGACGAACGCCCCGATCAGGACGGCGGCCGCCAGCGACTCCCAGATCAGGTAGGCCCAGCTGGGCATCCGGGCGTCCAGGAAGGCCAGCACGCCGACCGCCTCGTTGAGCCAGCCCGGCCAGTGGTCGGCCACCAGCCAGGCGAGCTGGCCCTTGCCGAACTGCTGCGGCGCGCGGTAGTCGCCGAAGTTGGTGCCCTTCATCGCAAACGTCCAGGCCACCGCGGCCAAGAACGCGACAGCGACGCCAGCCGACCAGGCCCGCGCGGCCCGGTCCCGCCACAACGCCCGGAACAGCCGGAGACGATACGGCGCGAGCACCATCGCGAGGGCCACCAGCAGCCAGGGCGGGCCGCTCGTCCGCATGGTCACCAGCACGATCGCGCTGATCCCGAAGAGGGCCAGCAGCCGCCGGTCCCAGACCGGATCGGGGTCACCGGCCTGCCACCGGTACGCGGCAAAAAGCGGCAAACCGGAGACAAACAGCCCGATCGCCGCCACGATCTCCAGGCCGTTCGGGTTGACGGAGCCGCACAGCTCGGCCGCGATCGGGGTAAAGGCGAGCAGCACACCGCCGGCCATCAGCCGGTGCCGCGACCAGCGCCAGATCGCCGCGAACGCGGCCGCCATGAGCGCCGAGGCCAGCGCGGCCCCGATCAGCCGGGCCAGGATCAGCCCGGGGTACCCGGGCCAGAGCTTCAGCGGTGCGCCGACCGCGGCGTAGTACAGCGGCGGGTAGCGGCCGGCTCCGGACGGTGTCACCACCAGCGTCCGGTCGTCGCCCGGCCCGCGAGCGCAGCCGACCGGCACGCTCGGCTTGTGGATCCAGCACCTCGCGTCGTCGCGGACCAGCCCGCGCGGCACCGTCTGCAGCGCCCCGGAGCCGGCCTTGACCGCCTCCGGCTTCGGGGCGATCTGGCCGGACACCACGCCGGCGGCTCGCTTCGCGTGGTCGATCTCGTCGGGAGTGCCTTCGTACGGCGCGGCCAGGGCCCAGGCGGTGCTCATCAGGAAGAACCCGATGAAGGCCACGAGCGGCACCCAGCGCGGGGCCCGGGACGGTGCGGTCGTCATGATCGGCCGGTCCTCAGTCGGGTGTGCTCTGGATGTCCAGCGTCCAGGCGGAGATCAGCATATGGATGCCGGTGAGCAGCGGCGCCACCGCGAGCAGCACGGTGCCGGTCGACGCGGTCGCCGGGCCGAGCGTGTGCAGCAGCGCCCAAACCCCGACGACCAGCCCGAACGTGATCAGCGCCAGCCCGGTGAAGAACAGCAGCGCGATCGGCGAGAACGAGGCGAGCACGTGCTTGAGGAACATCCGCCGCCAGAAGCCGCGGAACAGCAGCCGGGCGATGCGCGGGGCGACCCGGTGGATGCGCATCGTGGACGCCTCGTCGCCATATCGGGCCGGGATCGGGATGTCCTTGGCCCGCGCGCCCGCGATGTTCAGCCAGATCAGCAGGTCGTTCTCGAACTCGTAGCCGATCGCGACGGCGTTGAGGTCGAGCCGCCGGAGCGCGCTCGCGCGGACCGCCGTGTAGCCGTTCTGCGGGTCGAACAGGTTCCAGTACCCGCTGGCCACCTTGCTCATGAAGGACAGCACGACGCTGCCGAAGAGGCGCAGCGCCGGCATCCCGGCGTACGACGTCCGTGAGAAGAACCGGTTGGCCTTGGTGAACTCGTATCCGTCGGTGCACAGCGGGTCGAGGAGGTTGGGCAGGTATTCGGGGTCCATCTGAGCGTCGCCGGCCATCACGACGTTGATGTCCGCGCCCAGCTCCAGCGCCCGCCGGTGGCCGTCGAGGATGGCGCCGCCGACGCCGGTGTTCTTCTCGTGCTCGATGAGCACGACGCGCGGATCGCCGACCTTGAGGGCCTGGGCCGAGGTGTCGTCGGTCGAGCAGTCGTCGATGACGATGATGTGATCGACGAACTCCGGCATTGTCGTGATCGTCTGGCCGATCAGCTTGCTTTCGTTGTACGCCGGCACCACCGCGGCGATCCGGCATCCCTCGTACATGTCAACGCACCCCGGCGGAGCCCCGGATGGCGGCCACGATCTGGAGGCAGACCCGCAGGGACGCGAGCCCGTCGTGGCCGGAGACGGCCGGCTGGCGACGATCGCGCACGC
>Ga0207661_10002348_pt1 | contig 13037 bp, 10 predicted proteins | sample KBSC713LmetaG_FD_184337 | JGI IMG/M metagenome (GOLD analysis project Ga0207661, IMG submission 184337) | Corn rhizosphere microbial communities from Kellogg Biological Station, Michigan, USA - KBS C7.1-3L metaG (SPAdes) (version 2) | ecosystem: Host-associated > Plants > Roots > Rhizosphere ... | reverse complement strand
ACAGGATGGCGATCGGCCCGTTGACGATGGTCCACGAACAGATCGCACCGGCCACCGTCACGCCGAGGTCGATGAAGCGCTTCGTCCGCACAGCGAGGAGCACCATCGGGCCGAGGATCAGCAACGGATAGAACTTGGCCCCGATGGCGAGCCCGAGGAGCAGCCCGGCCAGGGCCGGATGTCGTTTCGCCCAGGCGGCCAGCCCGAGCGCGGTCAGGCCGACGCAGAGGAGGTCCCAGTTGACCGTCGCCGAAAAGAAGAGCGCGGGAGCGACCGCGAATAGGGCCGCGTCCCAGGGTCGTCGTCGTCGTACGGCGAGGATCGCGCCGCAGGCGGCAACCCCGAAGGCGGCCAGCACGAGCGCGTTGACGTCGTAGAACGCCTGGCCTTCGTTGCCGCCCGGGACGGACGGGCCGAGGGCGTGGATCGGCAGGCCGATCAGGCCCATGAAGATGCCGGTCACCACCGGGTACTCGACCGGGTGGTCCTTGTAGGGGATGGCGCCGTCGCTGAGGTGCTCGGCGTAGTACAACGCCAGGACGTCGGTGTAGCAGAAGTATTTGTATTGCTTGAGGTCCGTCCACTGGCCGTCGCTGCACGGCGACTTCTGCACCCAGCTCAGCGCCAGCGTGGCGCACACCAGCGCCAGCACGATCCGCATCGGGGTCCAGAACTTGGACCCGCCCGGCATCCGCGCCGGCGAACGGACGGCGTGCTCGCCCAACGGGCCGCCGATCGACTCGGACAGGCCGCGGATGAACGCGTCGGAGTGGGCGGGTTCGTCGCTGGTCTGGCGCACGATCGGCGGCATGCGGGTTACCGTACCGCCGCAACTTCCGAGGACGGAGTCGCCCCAACAAAGCGGGACGAATCAGCGGGCGCCCGGGCCGGCAGGACGGCGACCAAGAGGACCGTCAGCAGCAGGTACCAATTCTTGATCAAGAATCCCTGGAGACCGTGGCTCCACGGGTCCAGGGGCAGGCCCTGCTCGAACCAGGACACCATCCCGAGGCCGACGGTGACCGTCAGGACGACCGCAATCACCCCGTACGCGGAATGAAAACGGCGCGAGGAAAACGCGACGTCCACGAGGACCACGAGCGCCGGCACGAACCAATAGAGGTGGTGCGCCCAGGTGATCGGGCTGGCCAGGCAGCCGACCAGGCCGGCAATGGTGAGGCCGCTGACCTCGTCGCCGGCGAGCGCGACGCGGCGGGCACGCCAGAGGCCGCCGACCACGGCGATCAGCACGAGCACGGCCCAGAGCAGGCGGTTGGGCTCGGCCGGCGCGCTGACGCGGGCGAGCATCGCATAGATCGACTGGTTGAACGTGTAGGCCGCGTTGCCGAGGCCCTCGCCGCCCCACAGCGTGTGCGTCCAGTAGTGCCACGACGAGTGCGGCATGAGCGCGAACGCGGCCAGCGAGGCGGCGACGGCGGTCAGCGCGGCCGTGAGCGCGGCCCGGCGCCGGCGGCTGACCAGCAGGTACAGGATGAAGATGGCCGGGGTCAGCTTGACTGCGGCGGCGAGCCCGATGCCGATGCCGGCCCACTTGCTGCCGCGCGGGAGCAGGACGAGCAGGTCGAACAGGATCGCGATGGCCAGCAGAATGTTGATCTGGCCGAATGTGTAAGTTTCGCGGATCGGCTCGAGCGTGCTGATCACGGCGAGCGCGAGAATCGTCACGAACGGCAGCGACCAGCCGTGGCGCTGGACAACCGGGCGGATCAGCCAGACCGTCGTGACGAGCAGCGCCGCGCCGGTGAGCACGGCGTAGAGGGCGATCGCCAGGCCCTTCGGCAGCACCGCGAAGGGGACGAGCACGACGGCGCCGAACGGCGGGTACGTGAAGCCGAGCTGGCCCTGGGTCGCGTCGGGCTTGGTGAACGAGTAGATGTCGTGGCCGTGCAGCCACCAGTTCACGGCCTGCCGGTAGATGGTCAGGTCGTAGAACTGGTGGCGGTTGCCGTACCAGAGGTGGGCGGCGACGACGCCGGCCACAAACAGCGTCAAAAGCGCCCACCGCAGCGCCGGGACGGCGCCGCGGTGGCCGGTTGGTGGAGCATTCACGATCGAGGTCAGTTCCTCCGCGAGCGGGACGGCCGGGGGACCGGCTCGCCACCACCACCGCCGCCCGGGCCGGACGACGCACTTGGGGTGATCCCGGGCAGGCCCGGGAAGCCCGGGTTGTTGTCGCCCGGGTTCTGGTCGCCGCCCTGGTTGGGGTCGGGCACGAGCGTCGGCTCGGGCGACGTGCCGGTGCCTTCCAGCTTGTCCCCGAGGAACTGGGGATCCGGGAAGTTGGCCTTCGGCATCTTCATGTCCTTGAGCGCATTGTTCATGAAGTCGCGCCAGACCGGGCCGGGCAGCGTCGAGCCGGCGATGTTCTTGCCGCTCTTCAGCTTGATCGGCTGCTCGTTGCCCTTGTTGCCGACCCACACCGCAGTTGCCAGGCCGGGAGACTTCTCCCCGCCGTAGGCGGTGTAGCCGATCATCCAGGCGTGCGCGTTGCCTTGGTTGTTCTCGTTGCCCAGCTGCCACGTGCCGGTCTTGCCGGCCGACTCGCGCCCGTTGGACAAGGTCTGGTTGTTGTGCTTCGGGATCTTCTGCAGCACCCAGTCGAGGTCCGAGGCGATGCCGTCGGTATAGCCGGGGATCCGCTTCGGCGCGATCTTCTCGCCGTAGACGACCTTTTCCTTGCCGGTGGAGTCGTCCTTGACCTCGACCCGCTGCACGAAGTGCGCCGGGTTGGCCCACCCGCCGGCGGCCAGCGTGGCGACCCCGGCCGCGTGGTCCAGAACCCGGATCGGGTACTGGCCGAAGCCGATCTCGTTCTGGAAGTACTTCGGCACGAAGTTCTTCGACGGCTCCGACTGAAGGTCCATCGGCTGCGCCGCCGTCTTGCCCGGCACGGTTGCCCACATCCACTTGATGCCGGCCGCCTTGGCCGTGTCCATCACCTTGTCGGCCCCGACCAGGTTGGTCAGTGCGTAGAACGGCGTGTTGAGCGACTGCTCGGCGGCCTCCCACAGCATGCACTTGGTCGGGTCGCCGGACTGGCACTTGCCGTCGGCGCCGCCGCCCTCACCGGCGTTCTTGACGGGGGTGGCACGGCCCGGGAACTTCTGGCCGGACTTGGCGTTCCAGTAGCTGTTCACGCTGTACCCGTTGATCAAACCGGTGGCCAGTGTGTAGATCTTGAACGACGAGCCCGGTGAGTGACCGGCGCAACAGCTCGGCTCGCCACTGCCGAGCACCGGGTCGGTGTAGAAGGCGGCGTAGTCGTTGCCGGAGCCGTTGGGGCCGCCGTAGTAGGCCCGGACCCGGCCGGTTCTCGGTTCGACCGAGACCAAGGCCGCCTGCAAGTTGGCATTTTGGTTGTACATCGGATGGCCCTTGGCGCCGCCCGCCGATTCGACCGCGTCGGCCTGGGCCTGCCGGTCGATCGTCGTGTAGATGCGCAGGCCACCGTTGCGGATGCCGTTTTGGATGTCCCCGTCGGCGTCAGCGAACTGGAGTTTGCCGTTGGGCAGCTTGATCTGCGACAGCTCTTCCATCACGTGGTGGACGATCAGGCCCTCGGGTTTGTCGAGCCCCCACTGGGCCTTCAGCGCCGCGCTGTCCGACTTGGGCACCATGGTCGTCGTCGGGTACTTGATCGTGTCGAACTGCTCCTGCGTCATGAAGCGCAGCTTGAGCATGTTCGGCTTGATGTAGTTGTTGAAGCGGTCCAGCGCCGACTGCTTGTTGACCGTGTAGTCGTAAGGGCTGCCCTTCTTGTTGCTGCCCTCCGGGTCCTTGATCAACGCGGCCAGGGCCATGCCCTCGGCCATGGTCAGCTTGCTGACCGGCTTGTTGAAGTAGGCCTCCGACGCCGCCTCGATCCCGTAGGCACCGCGCCCGAAGTACACGATGTTGAGGTACATCTCCAGGATCTTGGGCTTGCTGTAGGTCTTGTTGAGTTTCATCGCGATGACGGCCTCGCGCAGCTTTCGGCCGTAGGTGACGCCGGTCAGCTCGGCCCAGTGGCGGGCGTACTGCTGGCTGATCGTCGAGGCGCCTTGCGTCTCGCCCCCGGTGAAGTTGTTCCAGGCCGCCCGTGCGATGCCTTTGTAGTCGACGCCGCTGCTCGTATAGAACGAGTTGTCCTCGGTCGCGACCACGGCGTGCTGCACGTCGAGCGGCACGTCCTTGATCGTGATCATGGTGCGGTTCTCTTCGCCGACCTTGGCCATCTGGGTGCCGTCGGCGTAGTAGATGGTCGTCGACTGCTTCATCGAGATGTCCTGCGGCAGTGCGACATTGTCGAAGTAGTACGTGCCGCTGACCATCCCGACGCCGGCCAGCATGATGAACGCCGCGATGCCGACGATGAAGATATTGCGGCGGCGGCGGCGCTTGGCCTTGTTTTTCGGCGAACGGGTCGGCCGGACACCGGGCGGACCCATGCCGGGCCTGGTGCCGGGACCACCTTCGAGGATGTCGCCCGGGTCGTCCATCGGTGAGGAGGGCCGGACCGAGGCGCGTCCAACACTCGCCCGGCCGGTGGCGCCACCGCTCGTAGGGACCGAGGCCGATCCGGCAAAGCCGGACGTGCGCGGCGTGCCGGGAACGGACGCGCGGCCGGACGGGCCTTGTGGACGGGGCCCCGGAACCTGGGCCCGCCCCGTGGGGGGGTCGTTCGGGTCACCGTAGGTCATTCGTCCCACCTTGCCGGTTGCGTCGCGGTCTCGTGCTTCGTAGCCGTCATGTCGTGAGCCAAACCACTCATTCGTCGGTCGCGGGCAACGCTTCCGGATGTGGTGTGGAAGTGCTGGGAGTCGCTGCCACTGTCACCCCAACCGGTGGCCCTTGTGCCACCGGTCGATCCAGGTCCGGTATCAGCGTGGGGGCCGGTGCGAGACGAGGCTCAGGCGTCGGCTGGGATCGCCGCAGCCCGGCCATCCACGTTGATGCAGGACCCAGGACTGTCACCGCCGCCAGCCCGGCCGAGCACGCGTCAGCGGTGCTCCGGCCACGAACCATCATGCCGTATGGATAGCGGTGAGCGTGAATCACTCGACCGCGCCTCCTTGTGCTCGGGACGGCGATCTCCCGGTTCGCTCGTCCAGGCCATCCCGGCCCAGCAGGTATTGCTCGACGAGGTGATTCCATCCGCAGCCACGGCACACCTCAACCACGTAGACGTGGAACTCACGCAGTGTCATCGCCATCACCGGAAGCTCGGCCAGCCGGCGGGCCTGACCCGACGACTGCTTGAGCTCATCACCGTAAATGTAATGCACCTGTGTGAGGTTTTCCTTCCGGCAGATCGGGCACCGGACCTCGGTGGGTTCCCCGTGAAACTTCGCCGCACTTTTCAAGTATGGCGAGGCATCGCACACCTCGTAGGTGCCGACCCGGCCGGAATAGACCTCGCGCAGCAGCGCGCGTCGACGCAAGGAGAAGTCGACGACCTGACGCTGGGTACGCATGGGCAAGAGGGTACGCGGTCCGACGCAAGACGGCGACTACCGTCACGATGAGTAATGGATCGATGAACCAGCAGCGGTGTGCGATAGGCCACTCGTACACATTGGTTGCATCCGATCGGTCAGCGGCCTACCGTTGCGATGTATCGGCCCGATACATCGAGCCGTCCAACCGAGACGGGGGAACGGGGGAAAGCGCCATGCTCGATCTGGCCATCCTCGGTCTCCTGCACGAGTCGTCGATGCACGGCTATGAGCTCCGCAAGCAACTGACCATCAAGCTCGGCACGTTCCGGGCGGCGATCAGCTACGGCTCGCTCTATCCGACGCTGCGCCGGCTGCAAGCCAGCGGCTACATCACCGAGGGGGAGCCGACCGACGTCGCCCCCCTGCTGACCGGCAAGCGCGGCCGCGTTGTGTACAAAATCACGGCCGAGGGCAAGGAGCGTTTCCAGCAGTTGCTGGGTAGCGCCGGCCCGGAGACCTATGACAGCGAAGCCACGTTTGGCGTGCATTTCGCATTTTTTGCGCGTACTGATCGAGCCACCCGCCTGCGCATCCTCGAGGGCCGCCGCCGGCGCGTCGAGGAGCGCCGTGAGGGACTGCGCGAGGTCGTGTCGCGCGCCGCCGAGCGCCTCGACTCATACACCCTGGAGCTCCAGCGCCACGGCCTCGAGGCCGCCGAGCGCGAGGTCCGGTGGTTAGAAGAGCTGATCGCCAACGAGCGGTCCGGTTTGACGCCTAACGCCCCTGAAACCCCCGAAACCCCGCAAACACCGACTTCGGACCCGCCGGAGCGGTCATCGTGAACACATGTAGAAGGAGGCATCCGCGATGGGCTCCGTCCGCGTAGCCATCGTCGGTGTCGGCAACTGCGCGTCGTCGCTTGTTCAGGGCGTCGAGTACTACCGCAATGCCGATCCCAGCGATCGAGTCCCTGGTCTGATGCACGTCAAGTTCGGTGACTACCACGTGTCCGACATCCAGTTCGTGGCGGCGTTTGACGTCGACGCGAAGAAGGTCGGCCGCGACCTCGCCGAGGCGATCGTGGCCAGCGAAAACAACACCATCAAGCTGGCCGACGTGCCGCCGACCGGGGTAACGGTCAAACGCGGGCACACCCACGACGGGCTCGGGCAGTACTACCGCGAGATCATCGAAGAGTCCGACGAGCAGCCGGTCGACGTCGTCGCCGAGCTGCGCGCGGCCGAGGTCGACGTGGTGGTGTCCTACCTGCCGGTCGGCTCCGACCACGCCGACAAGTTCTACGCCCAGGCCGCGATCGACGCCGGCTGCGCCTTCGTCAACGCGCTGCCGGTCTTCATCGCCTCCGACCCGGTGTGGGCCAAGAAGTTCACCGACGCCGGCCTGCCCATCGTCGGCGACGACATCAAGAGCCAGGTCGGCGCGACGATCGTGCACCGCGCTCTGGCCAAGCTCTTCGAGGACCGCGGGGTCGAGCTGCTGCGCACCTACCAGCTCAACTTCGGCGGCAACATGGACTTCATGAACATGCTCGAGCGGACCCGGCTGATCTCCAAGAAGATCTCCAAGACCCAGTCGGTCACCTCGCAGATCCCGCACGAGATGAGCAAATCCGACGTGCACATCGGCCCGTCCGACCACGTGCCGTGGCTGGATGACCGCAAGTGGGCCTACATCCGGCTCGAGGGCAAGTCGTTCGGCGACACGCCGCTCAACGCCGAGCTCAAGCTCGAGGTCTGGGACTCGCCCAACTCGGCCGGTGTGATCATCGACGCCCTACGCGCGGCCAAGATCGCCAAGGACCGGGGGATCGGCGGCCCGATCCTGTCCGCGTCCAGCTACTTCATGAAGTCGCCGCCGGTCCAGTACAACGACCACGACGCGCGCGACGCCGTGGAGAAGTTCATCCGCGGCGAAGTCGAGCGGTAAGACACGTCTGCCTTCCGGCCCTCTCGCTCCGTCTTTGGAGTGGGAGGGCCGTTGGCATGCACGAAGACTTCACCGCCTGGACAGCGCCGACGAGACCGTGCTGCGGCTGGTCGTGCGCGACGCGATCCGCATGCTGCCGCCCGGCCAACGGGCGAGTTGCTGGGGTGCTCGCCCGGCACGTCGGTAGCCAGACGTCGCGGGCGCTGCGGAAGCTCCGACGGGAGTTGGCCGCGTAAGGGTCCTAGAGGCCGAACTCACGCTCGATGCGCACCCGCGCCTCGAGCTCCAGCAAGATCTTTTTGCGCCACACGCCGCCGCCGAAGCCGACCAGCTTGCCGTCGGCGCCGACCACCCGGTGGCAGGGCACCACGATCGGTAACGGGTTGTGGTTGCAGGCCGTGCCGACCGCCCGGGCCGCGTCCGGCTCGCCGACCTCGGCGGCGATCTGGCCGTAGGTGCGCATCTCGCCGTACGGGATGCCGGAGAGCGCCTTCCAGACGGCCCGTTCGAAGTCGGTGCCGCCCCGCACGGACAGCGGCAGCGCGGCGAAGTCGACCTCGTCCCCGGCGAAGTAGCGGCGCAGGTCGTCGCGGGCGTCGGCGAGAATCCCGTCGGGCGCCGTGGTGAGCAGCGGTCCGGCCTCGACGGGCGCGCCGCCGAAGCGCACGGAGCAGATCCCGGTGTCGTCGACGGCGAGGCCCACCGGGTCGATCGGAGCGGGGAGCTCGGTCCAGCGCATCTGTCCATTGTTGCGCCGTCCGGCGCCATTTCCTGCTCGCGATGCAGCGCGCCTTAATCCACGTCCTCCGATGAGGCCGCGCAAGCGCGGCCTCGGGCCGCAACCGAAACAGCCAAAACGCGGCCTCGGGCCGCAACCGAAACAGCCAAAACGCGGCCCCGGGCCGCAACCGAAACAGCCAAAACGCGGCCTCAGGTCCAGACGCGGCACGGCGCACCGCATCGCCCACGACACTGCCGGTGGCGTGTGACGTCTACCCTCGGAGCCCACAACCCAGGGGGAGGCGCCAGATGAGCGCGGTGACGATGGCGTTCCTCGTCATCGGCGGCGTCGGCGTGGTGGTGCTCGCGCTGTCGCTCTTCATCGGCGACGTCGTGCATTTCGGGCATCCCGATGCGGACGGGCCGTTCTCGGTACCGGCGATCGCCGGTTTCGTCGGTGCCTTCGGTTTCGTCGGGGCCATCGGCGCCCGGCTGGCCCCGGACAGCACGACCTGGGAACTGGCGCTCGGCGGCACGGCCGGGCTGCTGGCGGCGCTGCCGACGGCCTGGTTTGCGACGCGGCTGGCCAAGGCGGCGCTCAACATGCGCACCGACGCCACACCGACGCGCACCGACCTCGTCGGGACCATCGGCGTGGTGGTCAGCCCGATCCCTGCGACCGGCTACGGCGAGGTGCGGGTCTCGCTCGGCGGCCTCCCGTTCAAGGTCAACGCCCGCGCCGACCGGGCCATCCCGCGGGGGGCCCGGGTCTTCGTGATCGAAGCGCCAACCTCGACGAGCGTGATCGTCGAGGAAACTCCGTTCCCAGAGGAAGGGTGAATGGACACCACTCTGCTCATCGCGATCGGCGGCGGCGTACTGCTGGTCCTGCTGATCGTCATCCTGATCGTTTCGCGCATCAAGGTGGCCGGCCCGAACGAGGCGTTCATCATCACCGGCCGCAAAGGCAAGTCCGTCCAGAGCGCCGACGGCGTGCGGTCGACCGACCTGTCCGGGCAGAAGGTGGTCATGGGCGCGTCGGTTTTCGTGGTACCGATCGTGCAGCGGCTGCAGTCCCTGGACCTGTCGGCCCGGCGCATCCACGTCGAGATTGCCGGGGCGGTGAGCAAGCAGGGCATCCGGACGACGCTGCAGGGCGTGGCCATCGTCAAGGTCGGCGGCACCGAGGATTCGATCCGCGCGGCTGCGCAGCGCTTCCTCAACCAGCAGCAGGGCATCGACCTGTTCACCAGCGAGGTCCTGGCCGGCGCGCTGCGCTCGATCGTCGGCCGGCTCACCATCGAGGAGATCATTCGCGACCGGGCCGCATTCGCCAGCGCGGTCGCCGAGGAGGCCGAGCACTCGCTGACCAACCAGGGGCTCGTGCTCGACACGTTCCAACTGCAGGACATCCTCGCCGAGGGCAGCTACCTGCAGGACCTGGGCCGGCCCGAGGCCGCCCGGGTGCTCAAGGAGGCGGCGATCGCCGAGGCGCAGGCCCGGCAGGCGGCCGAGTCCGAGCGGCTGAAGGCGGAGGAGGCGATCGCCGAGGCCAACCGGAACCTGTCGCTCAAGCAGGCGTCCATCCAGGCCGAGATCGACGCCGCTCGGGCCAAGTCGGCGGCCGCCGGCCCGCTCGCCCAGGCCGAGCGCGACCAGGCGATCCTCGCCGAGCAACAGAAGGTCGCCGAGCGCAACGCCGAGCTCAAGCAGCGCCAACTGGACACCGAGGTCCGCAAGCCGGCCGACGCCGAGCGCTACCGGGTCGAGCAGGAGGCCGAGGCGGCCAAGAACGCGGCGATCCTGAAGGCTGAAGCCCAGCGGCAGGCCACCATCGCGGCCGCCCAGGCCTCGGCCGAACAGTCGCGCCTCACCGGTGAGGGCGAGCGGTCGCGCCGGGCCGCGCTGGCCGAGGCCAACGCGATCGAGGGCGCCAAGGAAGGCGAGTCGGAGCAGCGGCGCCGGGTCGCCATCGCCGACGCGCTCGAGCGGGAAGGCACGGCCGAGGCGTCGGCGATCCTGGCTCGGGGCCAGGCCGAGGCCGAGGCGATGCGGCGCAAGGCCGAGGCGTTCGCCGAGTATGGCGAGGCGGCCATCCTCGACCTGCTGGTCCGCGTGCTGCCCGAGGTCGTCAAACAGGCCAGCGCCCCGATGGCCGGCATCGACAAGATGACCGTCATCTCGACCGACGGCGCGTCGTCGCTGACCAAGTCGGTCGCCAGCAACGTGGCCCAAGGCCTCCAGCTGGGCACCGACCTCACCGGCATCGACCTGGCCAAGCTGCTGGCCCGGCTGGGCGCGGCGGCCGAGGAGGACTCGGTGAGCAACGGCCACAAGGTGATCGACAGCAAGTAACCGGGCACGACGAAGGGGCCGGACTCAAGCGAGTCCGGCCCCCTTTCGCGTGGGTGGTCAGTTGCCGACGTCGTCGCTCGTCTTGTGCAGCTCGCTGCTGTAGGAGCTGGTCGACATCGTCATCTTGCTGCCGTTGCAGTTGTACTTCGACGGGTCGCTGCTGCCCGGCAGGGTCTCTTCGGCGGTCGGTGTGGTGGCCGCCGAGGAGATCGTGTACTTGGCCTCGCTGGTCAGGTGCGAGTAGGACATGACCCCGTCGTTCGTGCGGAAGTCGTACTTGAGCGCGCCGGTGATCTTCAGGTTGACGTCCACGCTCGTGCCGCTGGAGGAGACCGCGCCGACGAAGTTGGTGCCGTCACCGAAGTCCTGCACACCCTTGCCGTCCTTGCTGAACGTCAGCGTGGCGCCCTTGCCGTCGAGCTTGAATGGCACGTTGCCGACGCCGTCGACCGGGACCTGCTCGGTGTAGGCGGTCATCTCCCAGGTGCCAACCACGCATTTGTCGACGAGGGACGCCTCGGCGGAGGTCGAACTGCCGGCGACTGGCGGATTGTCGCTGCCGCCGCTGCCGCCGCTGTTCTTGACCAGCACAACCACGACGATCGCGACGACGAGCAGCACCAGTACACCGGAAAGGGCCAGTAGCGGCACCATGAAGCCGCTGCGCTTCTTCGGCGGGGCCGTCGGGGCGCCGTAGGACCCGCCGTAGGTCGCTGCCGGGTAGGCCATCGGGGCGCCGCCGCTGGTGGGCTGCGGATAGGCGGCCGGCTGCGCGTAGCCGGGGCCGCTGGTCGGCTGACCGTAGCCGGGACCGCTGGTGGGCTGACCGTAGCCGGGGCCGCTGGTCGGGTAGCCGCCGTAGGGCGCGCCGCCCGGCGGATTCTGCCCATAGGGGGCCCCGCTGTAGGGAGCGTCGTGGTACGGCGCGCCGCTGGACGGCGTCTGGGGCAGACCGCGATACGTCTGGCACTGCGTGCAGTAGCCGTTGGCGTCTATACCCATGCCGCCGCAGGTCGGGCACGGCTGCATGCTTTCCTCCAAGGGACGATATGGGGCACTTCTTGTCGGGCTGGGCCCAGCCGACGGTAGCCCACGCGGTCGATGTACAGAACCGACCGAATCGCCACACGGACACCGTGGCACGGGTCGGAACTCCGACACGACGGGCCAGCGCGCGAATTCCCAAGAACCCGTTCTAAGTGGACATTATTCTCATTTTATGCGGCGTACTTGGGTATGGATGGCGCTCACGGCGGTCGCGGTGCTGCTCATCGCGGCCGGTGGCGGCTTCCTGTACCTGTACGCGAGCAACTCTCCGGCGGCCCAGGTCGCTTCGGAACTCACCCGATCGAGCGCGGCGCCGTCCCGGGCTCCCATCCCCCGGGTGACCGGGCCGCTGGCCGGTCCGTCCCACCCGGCCCGGCCGAGTGGCGCCACCTGCACGTACAGCCCGGCCGACCCGGGCTCGGGAGACACGCGGGTGGTCGACCCGCCGCCGTCCACCGCGGCGGTTGGCGGGCACGTGACCGTCAACATCAAGACCGCGCTCGGAGTCCTCACCCTGCAACTGCTGGCCGACCGGGCGCCGTGCACGGTGAACTCGTTCGTCCACCTGGCCCAGCAGGACTACTACACCGACACCGAATGCCACCGGTTGACCACCGATGGGCTGTTTGTGCTGCAGTGCGGCGACCCGAGCGGTACCGGCACCGGTACGCCCGGCTACCAGTTCGGCGACGAGAACCTGCCGACCGTCAGCCCGCCGTACCCGCGGGGCACGGTCGCGATGGCCAACGCCGGGCCGGGCACGAACGGCGGGCAGTTCTTCCTCGTGTACAAGAACAGCGACATCCCGCCCGACTACCCGGTCTTCGGCACCGTGGTGTCCGGGATGGACCTGCTCGACCGCATCGCCGCCGGCGGCACCGACAACGGGACCGTGGACGGCCATCCGAAGCTGGCCGTGCACATCGACGAGGTCACGGTCGGCTGATGCCCTCCGCCTCGGCCCAGCGCATCAGCTCGACGACCGCCTCATCATGATCGAGCGGCCCTCGCTCGAGCCGGATCTCCTTGAGGTGCCGCCACGCCTTCCCGACCAGTGGGCCCGGTGGGATGCCGAGCAGTTCCATGATCGCGTTACCGTCCAGGTCGGGCCGTACCCGGGCCAGATCCTCCTCGGCCTGCAGCCGGGTGATCCGCTCCTCGAGCGCGTCGTAGTCGGCCGCCAGCTGGGCCGCCTTGCGCCGGTTGCGGGTCGTGACGTCCGAGCGGGTCAGCTTGTGCAGCCGGGACAGTAGCGGGCCGGCGTCGGTCACGTACCGGCGCACCGCCGAGTCGGTCCACTCGCCTCGGCCGTACCCGTAGAAGCGCAGGTGCAGCGCAACCAGCTCGACGACGTCGGCGATGACGTCCTTCGGGAATTTGAGCGTCTTCATCCGCTGCTTGGTCAGCCGGGCGCCGACCACCTCGTGGTGGTGGAAGCTGACCCCGCCGTCCGGTCCGACGGCCTTGGTGGCCGGCTTGCCGACGTCGTGCATGAGCGCGGCCATCCGCAGCGTGAAGTCGGGGCCGTCC
>Ga0207661_10002341_pt1 | contig 13050 bp, 11 predicted proteins | sample KBSC713LmetaG_FD_184337 | JGI IMG/M metagenome (GOLD analysis project Ga0207661, IMG submission 184337) | Corn rhizosphere microbial communities from Kellogg Biological Station, Michigan, USA - KBS C7.1-3L metaG (SPAdes) (version 2) | ecosystem: Host-associated > Plants > Roots > Rhizosphere ... | reverse complement strand
CGCACCGTGCCCGACGCCGAGCGGCTACCCGACGGGGAGCTTCGCCCGCTGAGGCATGCGCCCGGCATGCGCCGGTTCGGCCGATTCCCGATATGCCAACTTGATACGTTCGGTCCTAGAATGTCCTGGACCGGCGAGCTTCGGAGCCAAGGAGACCAACGTGGATAACGAGCACAAAGGCCTCATCACGGGCGACGCCCCCGCGCGGCCGCCCAAGGCCAGGACGAACCGGGACTGGTGGCCGAACCAGCTGGATCTGAGCGTCCTGCACCAGAACCCGCCGGCCGGCGACCCGATGGGCGAGCAGTTCGACTACGCCGCCGAGTTCTCCACGCTCGACCTCGATGCTCTCGCCGCGGACGTCGACGCGGTGATGACCACGTCGCAGGACTGGTGGCCGGCGGACTACGGCCACTACGGGCCGCTGTTCATCCGGATGGCCTGGCACAGCGCGGGCACCTACCGGACCAGCGACGGCCGCGGTGGCGCGGGCTCGGGCGACCAGCGCTTCGCGCCGCTGAACAGCTGGCCGGACAACGCGAGCCTGGACAAGGCCCGCCGGCTGCTGTGGCCGGTGAAGAAGAAGTACGGCCGGAAGATCTCCTGGGCCGACCTGATGGTCTTCGCCGGCAACCGCGCGCTGGAGTCGATGGGGTTCCGGACGTTCGGCTTCGGCGGCGGCCGTGTCGACACCTGGGAGCCCGAGCAGATCAACTGGGGCACCGAGAACACCTGGCTCGGCGACCAGCGCTACAGCGGCGAACGTGACCTGGCCAAGCCGTACGGCGCCGTGCAGATGGGCCTGATCTACGTCAACCCGGAGGGGCCGAACGGCAACCCGGACGCGCTGGCCGCGGCCCGGGACATCCGGGAGACCTTCGCCCGCATGGCGATGAACGACGAGGAGACCGTCGCGCTCATCGCGGGCGGGCACACGTTCGGCAAGGCGCATGGCGCGGCCACCCCGACCGACCACGTCGGCCCCGAGCCCGAGGCCGCCCCGCTCCAGGAGATGGGGCTGGGCTGGAGGAACAGCCACGGTACGGGCAAGGGCGGCGACACGATCACCAGCGGCCTCGAGGGTGCCTGGACGCCCACGCCGATCGCCTGGGACAACAGCTACTTCCAGATGCTGTTCAGCTTCGAGTGGCAGCAGACGGAGAGCCCGGCCGGCGCCAAGCAGTGGACCCCGACCGACCCGGCCGCGGCGGACCTGGTACCCGACGCTCACGACGCGGCGAAGCGGCACGCCCCGATGATGCTCACGACGGACCTCGCCCTGCGCGTCGACCCGATCTACGAGCCCATCGCGCGCCGGTTCTACGAGAACCCGCAGGAGTTCGCCGACGCCTTCTCCCGGGCGTGGTTCAAGCTCACGCACCGCGACATGGGCCCGATCTCCCGGTACCGCGGCTCACTGGTACCGGCCGAGCCGCAGCTGTGGCAGGACCCGGTGCCGCCGGTGACCCACGAGCTGATCGGCGCGCAGGAGATCGCCTCGCTCAAGGACACCATCCTGGCCTCGGGGCTGTCCGTCGCCGAACTGGTCGCCGCCGCCTGGGCGTCGGCCTCGACGTTCCGCGGCACCGACAAGCGCGGCGGGGCGAACGGCGCCCGCGTACGCCTGGCTCCGCAGAACGACTGGGAGGTCAACGACCCGAGCCAGCTGGCCAGGGTCGTGCGCACCCTGGAGGGCATCCAGCAGGAGTTCAACGCCGCGCAGCTTGTCGGAGCGGCGCCCAGCCAGCGGTCAGCAGCCGGTGGGGGCAAGCAGGTCTCGCTGGCCGACCTCATCGTGCTCGGCGGCTGCGCCGCCGTTGAGCGGGCCGCCAAGGAGGCGGGGGTCGACGTGACGGTCCCCTTCACCCCGGGGCGTACGGACGCCTCGCAGGAGCAGACCGACGTGGACTCCTTCGCCGTACTGGAGCCGGCGGCCGACGGGTTCCGCAACTACCTCGGCAAGGGCCAGACGAAGCCGGCCGAGCAGCTGCTCGTCGACCGGGCCCAGCTGATGACGCTGACCGCGCCGGAGATGACCGTACTCGTGGGCGGTCTGCGGGTACTGGCCGCGAACGCGGCACAGTCCCCGTACGGCGTGCTCACCGCGGCACCGCAGAAGTTGACGAACGACTTCTTCGTGAACCTGCTCGACCTCGGTACCGCCTGGGAGCCGACCTCCGACGAGGAGGAGACGTTCGTCGGTCGCGACATCACAACCGGCAAGGCGCGGTGGACGGCCACCCGGGTCGACCTCGTGTTCGGCTCGAACTCGCAGCTGCGCGCGCTGGCGGAGGTCTACGCCAGCGACGACGCGAAGGAGAAGTTCGTGCGGGACTTCGTCGCGGCGTGGGACAAGGTGATGACGCTCGACCGGTTCGACATCGCCTGATTCTCCTGACCCCCTGCGAGCCGGCGGTCGGCGCCGGCTCGCAGGGCTGTGTTCGGGCGATGACGATCCAGCGTCCTATGTCGACGGTCGGCACGACGGCCAGCCGGCACACCCGGCAACCCACCCGGCGAGGCCGTCGCGCACTCGACCGGCGGCGGACGGTACGTGCCGCCCGCGACGTACCGGTAGTTCCGGGCCGGCGCGCTGCACCGACCCGCTCCCGTCCTCGGAGTCCTTGCGGCGCAAAGGAGTCCCCGTACCGCCCGCGCTCGTCGGCCGGTCCGACGCGCGCAACGTGCTGCTGTCCGACGCTGCCCTCGCACGACTGCCCCGCGTACCTCGACCACGTCACCGCGGAGCAGCGCGCGTTCCTCTACCCTGACTGCGACCACGGGTAGCGTCGCCGCCGAGCCACCGGAAGTATATACCGTCTCATGGTATATGCTTCTGGCGTGGACACACTCAGCGAGCAGGCCTTCCTGGTCCTCGCCGCCCTCGCGGATCGACCGCGGCACGGCTACGCGCTGGTCACCGAGGTGGCCAGCATCTCCGATGGGCGCGTGCAACTTCGCGCCAGCACCCTCTACGCCGTACTGGAGCGCCTGACCGGCCGCGGCCTGATCGCACACGACCATGACGAGGTCGACTCCGGCCGGCTGCGTCGCTTCTATCGCCTGACCGACGAGGGCGCCGCGGCCGTACACGCCGAAGCGCAGCGGATGACCGCACAGGTCCGTGCGGCCAGGCGGCGCCTGGCCCGCCGCGATGCCCGCACCACACCCAGGTTCGGAGCGGCCGGATGAGCCCGTTGGAGGAGCGTTACCGTCGCCTGCTGCGCCTGCTGCCGCGCGAGCATCGGGCCGCCCGTGGCGACGAGCTTCTCGGCCTCCTCCTCGACCTCGACGACGGGCGTTCCCGACCCAGCGCCCGGCAGGTCGTCGGCCTGATCGGCCTGGCCTGCCGGCTGCGCCTGGCCGCGCTGCCCGTCGCCGGTGCCATGCTCTTCAGCGCGTTCCTGGTCGCTGTCGGCACGATGCAGCTCGGGCAGCTCATCGACGCCTACACCGGCGCGGTCCTGCCCGCCGACCTGCCCGGCCTGCGCCATGCCACGCCGGACCTGCTGGCCGCCGGGCTCCCGCCGCTCGGCGTCGCCGTCGCCTGGATCCTCGGCGCCCGCCGCGCCGCGCTGGTCATCCAGGCCGCCGGACTGGCCTACTTCGCGGCGCAGGCGAAGCTGGGGTGGCTCGGTTTCCCGCTGCTCATGTTCCCTGTGCTGGCCGTGGCGGCGCACCGACGTTGGACCACCCCGAGACCACGTTCGCTGTGGCTGGCCTCGGTCGTCCTCGCGGTGCTCGCCTGGAAGGCGATCGGCGTCTGGGGAAGGCACGGGGTCTACTACCCCGTCCTCCCGTCATACGTCACCTGGATCGCGGCGGTCGCGCTTGCCGTGGTCGCCGTCGTCGTCACGCGCCGCCGGCACTGGCTCGTCCTGGCCACGGCCGCCGCGCTGGCCGCTGGAGCCGGCGCGCTCGCGCCCGCGTTCGCGCTGCAACTCGCCTACGGCCGGTACGGCTGGCTCACGTCGATCACCATCGCCACCGCCATCCTGGGTGTCATCGGCCGGTACGCCATTCCCCGCCTGACCAGGCATCGAACGGCGCCAGTTTGAAAAATCCGGACTTCGGGCATTCGCTTGCATGGTTCTCACCAGATCGCGCCGCCGTACCGCGACGGGCACCGGAACGCTCGTCGCCTTCATTCTCGTTCTGGTGTTCGGCAGTCCCATCTTCGTCAACTGGGTCAACAGCAACACCAGAGCCGACACCGCCGGAGGACTCTTCCTGCGTACCCTCGCCTGGCCGGCATGGTCCTTCAACTCCGCGTCCCCCGTACGTGACGTGCTGGCGCAGGATCTGAAGGCGATCCTGTTCGTCGTGCTGGTCGCCGTGTTCCTGACCCTGCTGGCCGGTGCCGAACTGTCCCGGGCACGCGGCGGCCTCGCCGACCTCTTCAGCGGCTGGGCCGCGGTAATCTTCGCGGCCGCGCTGGCCGGCTTCATCACCGCGTTCCTGTCGGTGCACGCCGGCCTCTACACCGCCCTGCTCTGGGCACTCGGCGGAGCCGCGTACGGCCTGATCACCGGCTGGATCGTCGCACTGGCACAGCAGGGTACCCGCCGGCCCTGAGGTCCCCGCACCGCCATCGGGCGCGCTCCCAGCCAGGGAGCGCGCCCGACGCGGTCGTCCTCAGCGCCCGACGCGGGTCCTCTGCTGGTCCAGAGTGGACCACTCGTCCACGGCGGGGAGGGTGTCCACTGTGGACGACCTATCAACGGTGGATCGGACGTCCACAGTGGACCGGCGTCCCCGCCACACCCGCCACAGCATCCCCGGCGTGACGAGGCTCTGCGGAGGGATGAGGAAGTTGGCCACCTTCATGAAGGTCTCCCCCACCACCCGGTCGACCGTGGCGGCCCGGTGCAGCCGCGCGAGGTACGCGTTGAGGATCCGTACCCGCGGGGTACGCGGCCCGTCCACCTGCGGGAAGCGCAGGTCGTTCCCGACCGTGATGGCCCACGGCACGTCGATGATGCGCCGTACCCCCTTGAAGTAGCGCCGGGTCAGGCCCGGCAGCCCGGCCTCGGCACAGGTCCGCAGCCACAGTGCCGTCATCGCCGCCGTCGTCATGCCCTGGCCGTACGCCGGGTTGAAGCAGCACAACGAGTCGCCGAGCGCGATGAACCCCTCGGGTAGCCGCGCGCACCGCTCGTACCGGCGGCGCACGCTCGGCCCGATCCGGAACCGGGTCAGCCCCGAGACCGGCTCGGCCGAGGTGATGAGCCGATGCAGCTCGTCACCGGCCAGCCGGGTGGCGAACTCCTCGAAGTCGCCGGGCCTCGCGGGCGGGAAGTCGTCGTCCACCCCGAGCATGGTGACCAGCCAGCGGTTGCCGTCCATGGCGAGGGAACCGCTGCCGACCGGGTTGGCCGGGTAGTGGGAGTGGATGACGCCGGTGAACGGCTGGGCGCCCGGTACCCGGCGGTACTCGCGGCTGACGTAGACGAGGTTGGCCCGCACGACGTCCTCGGCCACCCGCGGGTAGCCGAGTTCCGCGAGCCACGCGGGCCCGCGGTTGCTGCGCCCGCTCGCGTCGACGACGACGCGCGCGTCCAGCGTCGCGACCCCGTTCGGCCCCAGGACGTCCACCCCGGTGAGCTGGTCGCCCTTCTTCAACAGGCCGACCGCCTCGGTCTGGGCGAGGATCGTCACCCGCGGCAGGGCGGCGACCCGTGAGCGAACGTAGGACTCCAGCGTCGGGCGGCTGACCAGCAGTACGCGCAGCGCCGACGGTGCCCGTACCACCGGATGGCCGTCGTTGTACCAGATGACGTCCTGCTGCAGGTCCTGGACGAGGGCACCGCGCGCGACGAGGTCGGCCTCCAGCCCCGGCAGCAGCTCCTCGAAAATCTCCAACCCCCTGGCCAGCAACCCGTGGGTGTGGCGGCTCTGCGGTACCCCTCTGCGGTGTACCGGCTCGACCGGAAGCTCGTCCCGGTCCACGATGGTGACGTGCTCGACGGTCTCGCTGAGCACGCGGGCGGCGAGCAGACCGGCTAGGCTGCCGCCGACGATCACGGCGTTGCCGCCGGACACCTGAGATGTCTTCACAGTGCTGAGGCGTTCCACGCCGTTCCATCGCCCGGCGCCAGAACGCCGCCGCCTGTCTGGCGTGGGAAGCCGAGCGGCGGGCCAGCGGCCACGACGAGTGGGACGCGGCTGAGCAGTTCACCGCTGACGCATCGCTGTCCGGCGCTGAATGGTGAACCCAGCCCGGCCGCGCCACGGCGAGTTCCTCACCTTGCCGTGAACGGAGGTCACGGTGACCAAGTCGGACATCAAGCGGGACCGCAAGGATCTCTACGCGCCCCGTGCCGGCGGCTTCCAGCTCGTGGACGTGCAAGCAACTCGGACGCGACCACGTGGTCGCTCCGCTGGAGGGTCTGTGGTCGGCCGACGATGTCGAGAAGTTCGTCACCCGGGCCAAGGACGACTGGGAGTGGACCACGACCCACGAAAGACCGAGCCGGCGAGGCTGCGGACCATCCTCCGCCAACCCGTGGCCCGGCTAGGAGCCTGCGCCGCGGCGCAGTACCAGCGTCGCGAAGCCGAGCACCCCGCGGTACCCGCGCAGCCACTGGTCGCGGTGCTCCCGGGCGACCGCGAGCGCCTCGGCCGCGTCCGGGTGACCGGGGTTGTCCAGCGCCCAGTCGGTGAGCGAACCGACCCAGGACCACTCGTAGTTGTCCCACTCGGTGGCGTCGCTCACGTGGGCGTACACCGTGGCCCAGCCGGCCTGCTCCGCGGCGTCGACCAGGCCGGCCAGGTCCGTGTAGTCCTCCGCCTTGGCGTCCAGCGCGGCCAGGGCCTCCGGGGTCGGCGGTACCTGCCAGAAGCCCTCGCCGACGAGCAGGATGCCGTCGGGGTGCACGTGCCGGCCGGCCAGCCGCAGCGTCCCGGCGAAGCCGTCGAACGCGTGCGTCGATCCGACGCAGAGCACGAGGTCGTAGTCGCCGTCCGGCGCGTAGCCGCGAGCGTCGCGCTCGTGCAGCGTCAGCCGGTCGGCGAGACCTCGCTCGGCGGCCGCCTGTGCCGCACGGTCCAGCGCGTACCGGCTGATGTCGACGCCGTCGGCGTGCCCGTCGGGAAAGTGGGCGAGGGCCTGCAGCGCCCAGGCCGCCTCACCGCAGCCGAGGTCGAGGATGCGTGCCGACGGCGACCGGTCCGCCCGGCGCAGCAACCGGTTGACGTTGACGCCGTAGATCGGTGCCGCGATCGGGTGGTGCGAGTGCGCGATGCTGCTCAGTCGCTGGCGGTCCATGCCTACGGCTGAACCCGACGGCCGACGCCGGCGAGGGTGGAGGCCCGGGACGGCTCGGTGGCGAACGTCTCGGTGTCGGAGTCCGGGCGCCATTCCGGGGTGAACACGATTCCGGGCTCCACGACGTCGAAGCCGTCGAACATGTCCCGCACCTCGGTGCGTCCGCGCAGGCTCAGGTTGATGGTGTTGCGGGCGCCCACCTCGGTCGCCGCGTCGGCCTCCACCGGGTCCGCGCCCTCCCGGCTGGCGTGCGAGATGACCAGGTAGCTGCCCGGGACACAGCCGTCGCGGTACCGCGCGATGATCCCGCGCGGCTGGTCGTCGTCGGACACGAAGTGCAGGACCGCCACCATGAGTACGGCGACCGGCCTGGTGAAGTCGATCAGCTCGACGATCCGCGGATGCGCCAGAACCTCGTCGGCGTCCCGCATGTCGCACCGGACGGCGTCGGCCAGCGGGTTGTCGGCGAGGATCGCCTGGCTGTGCGCGATGGCCACGTTGTCCACGTCCACGTACATCACCCTGGACTCGGGCGCGCTGCCCTGAGCGATCTCGTGCACGTTGCCGACGGTCGGTATGCCAGACCCGAGGTCGAGGAACTGCCGTACGCCGGCGGACACGAGCATGGTCACGGCGCGGCGCAGGAAGGCGCGGTTGGCCCGCTGGACCAGTGGAAGGTCGGGCATGGCGCCGTTCAGCTGCTCGGCGACGGCCCGGTCGACCGCGAAGTTGTGCGCCCCGCCGAGGTTGTAGTCGTAGATGCGGGCCACGCTCGGCTGGTCCACGCTGATCTCGGGCGGTACCCAGAGGGGACGTGTCACGCATGAAGCCTAATGCGGGCGGCGGCGCGCCGGACAGGGGCCTTGACGCGGACTAGTTGGCAGGCGCCGTCGCGCGGTGGTGGACGGCCCGCAGGTACGCCTCGACGGCCGCGGTGGCACGCGCGGCGTCGCCGGTGGCGAGCAGGTCCAGCAGGGCGCCGCGCAGTACCGCCAGGGCCAGGGTGCGCTCGACAGCCGCGGAGCTTGTCGGAGCGGCTACCGGCCGGCGTTTGACTGCGGCGCCACGCTTGTGACCGGTCGGCGCCTGGGCGGCGGCGAGGATGGCCAGCCAGTCGTCGACGACCTGCCGGGCGAAGCCTCCCCACGGCCCGTCGGGCTCGGTGAGCGACCGGGCGTACGCCTCCAGCCAGAGGATCAGCAGCGGACGGTGGGCTGGGTCGACCAGCCACCGCCAGGTGGTACGCACGACGGTGGCCAGGTCGCCCCGGGACGTCTCGTCCCGTACCCGCTCGAGCAGCGCCAGCTCGTCGGCGCGCGCCCGCTCGATGAGGGCGCGGACGAGTCCGTCCTTGGAGCCGAACAGGAACAGCAGAACCCGGGGGCTCGACTCGATGGCGCTGGCCAGGGGGCGCAGCGACAGGTCGGCCAGGCCGTGCCGCAGGGCGTACCGGTAGGCGCGCTCCAGCAGTTCCTGCCGGCGCGGCGACGGGGTCACCGGGGACTCGCTCACGGCGCTACTATGCCACTGAAACGAGTGTTTCAGTACCCGTGGAGGTGAGGATGGGCCCACAGATCGTGATCCGCCCGCTCGGCGAACCCGGCGACCTGGGTTGGATCGTCATGGCGCACGGCGAGGTCTACACGGCGGAGTTCGGGTGGGACACCGACGTCGAGGCGTTCATCGCGCGGATCGTCGCGGACTACGCGGTCGACCGGGACCCGGTCCGGGAGGCCGGTTGGATCGCCGAGCTGGACGGGCGCCGGGTCGGCTGCGTGCTGTGCGTACAGGCCGACGACAGAACCGCGCAGCTGCGCGTGCTCCTGGTGGATCCGTCGGCGCGCGGGCACGGCCTGGGCGGCCGGCTGGTGGACGAGTGCATGGCCTTCGCCCGCAGGGCGGGCTACGCCCGGATGACGCTGTGGACGAACGACCCGCTGCTGGCCGCCCGGCGCGTGTACCTCTCGCGCGGCTTCACCCTGGTCGGCCAGGAGCCGCACCGCAGCTTCGGCGTGGACATGGTGGGCCAGACCTATCAGGTCGACCTCGCAGCTTAGGGCGGTAAAGTCTGGGCGCTGGAAAACGATTTCGAAGGGGGCCCGGGTGAACGGTGTCCACGCCGCATGGCTGCCGTCCGAGGCGTTCCGGGCCATCGGCGCCCGCCGCACGGTCGTAAGCGGCACGGGCGAGCTCGTCACGACGGTGGTCGAGGAGATCGCCGACGCCTGCGCGCAGTTCGGCGGCGGCGTGGAGACCGTCGCCGCCGGCTCACCGGACCTCGTGCTCGAAGTCGACCCGACGGCCGACCCCCATGGCGAGGGCTTCACGCTGGGCCGCGCGGGCGGCGTCACGACCGTGCGGGCCGACGGGCCGGCCGGGCTGCTGTACGGGCTGTTCCACGTGGTACGGCTGGGCGAGGCGGCCTTCGGGGCGGACCGGGCGACCGAGCGCCACGAGCCGGCGATGCGCCGCCGCATGGTCGACCACTGGGACAACGTCGACCCCCACCACATTCACGGTCAGGTCGAGCGCGGCTACGCGGGCGGCTCGCTGTTCTGGCGGGACGGCGTGGCGCTCGACGACCACGAGCGCGTGCGCGCCTACGCGCGGCTGCTCGCCGCGTGCGGGGTGAACGCGCTGGCGGTCAACAACGTCAACGTGCACGCGACCGAGGTCCACCTGTTGACCGACCGTCTCGCCGAGATCGCCGCGATCGCCGACACCGTGCGCCCGTACGGGATCCGGCTGCACCTGTCGGTCAGCTTCGCCGCGCCGGTCGCCCTCGGCGACCTGCCGACCGCCGATCCGCTCGTTCCGGAGGTACGGGACTGGTGGGCGCGGACCACCAAGCGGGTGTACGGGACGATCCCGGACTTCGGCGGGTACGTCGTGAAGGCGGACTCGGAGGGGCAGCCCGGCCCGTTCGCGTACGGGCGCAACCACGCCGACGGCGCCAACATGCTCGCCGACGCCCTGGCTCCGTACGGCGGCGTCGTGCACTGGCGCGCGTTCGTCTACAACCACCGGCAGGACTGGCGCGACCGGTCGACCGACCGGGCCCGCGCCGCCGTCGACCACTTCGTGCCGCTGGACGGGCAGTTCCGGGACAACGCGATCGTCCAGGTGAAGAACGGGCCGATCGACTTCCAGCCGCGCGAGCCGGTCTCCCCGTTGGTCGCGGCGATGCCGTCGACCCGGATTGCCGTCGAGGTACAGGCGACGCAGGAGTACACCGGCCAGCAGCGGCACGTGTGCTACCTCGCTCCACAGTGGAGTGAGGTGCTCGGGTTCCAACCCTGGGGCCCGGGCGGCGCGGACGGTCAGGGCGGCGCGACGATCGCCGAGATCGCGGCCGCCGGTGGCGGGCTGGTCGCGGTGTCCAATGTGGGCGATGACCCGTTCTGGACCGGCCACCCGCTGGCGCAGGCCAACCTGTACGCGTTCGGCCGCCTGGCCTGGGCGCCGCGGCTGGACCCGGCCGCGATCCTCGACGAGTGGATCGGGCTGACGTTCCCCGCCCCGCCAGCCGCCGACGGGCCGCTGCGCGAGGCGCTGCACGCCATCATGGACTCCTCGTGGCGCACGTACGAGCGGTACACGGCGCCGCTGGGCGTGGGCTTCATGGTCCAGGTCCAGCACCACTACGGCCCCAACGTGGACGGGTACGAGTACTCGCCGTGGGGCACCTACCACTTCGCCGACCGCGACGGCGTGGGCGTCGACCGTACCCGCGCCTCCGGCACCGGGTTCACCGGCCAGTACCCGGCGCCCTGGTCGGACGTCTACGAGTCGCTGGAGCGGTGCCCGGACGAGCTGCTGCTGTTCTTCCACCACGTGCCGTACGGTCACGTGCTGCACAGCGGCTCGACCGTCATCCAGCACATCTACGACACCCACTTCGCGGGGGTCGAGGAGGCGGCCGCGATGCGCAAGCGGTGGGCGGAGGTCGCCGGTACCGGCCTGGTCGACCCGGCCGTGCACGAGCGGGTGTCGCTGCTGCTGGACGAGCAGGTCCGCTCCGCCGAGGAGTGGCGCGACCAGGTCAACACGTACTTCTACCGCAAGTCCGGGGTACCGGACGCGCGCGGCCGCCGGATCCACTGACGGTCCACTGTGGACTCAGCGGGGCCGCGGCGGATGACCGCCGCCAGCGTTCACTCAGTGAACTCCCGCCGGACCTGGTCGATCATCGGTCGGCAGGACTGCAGGAGCGCGGCCACGAAGAAGACGCCGACCATCAGCGTGATCAGCTCCGAGGTGAGTGCGGTGAGCGCGACCGCGACCACCAGAATGCAGAGGTTGGCCAGCGTCACCCCGCCGCGGCGGATCAGGAAGTACACCGCCAGCCGGGCGACGTCCCTCGCCCGGAACGCGAACAGCGACGTGATCACCAGCGCGTTGGTGGCCCACAGCGCGGTCAGCGCCGCGATGATCCCGAGCAGCACCGCCCACCAGGTGGGGATGCCCGCGGCGCGCAGGTGCGTCAGGTTCACCGCGACGAGGGTCAGCAGCGCCAGGAACGGTACCCAGAGCTTCAGGACGCCGAGCGCGTTGAGCCGGTACCCGCGCCAGAACGCCGACGCCGGGTGCAGGTCGGTGAGGTCGAGCCGGCGGTGGTGCAGCGCGTACACCGCGGCGGACAGGGCCGGGCCGAGCGGCAGCGCGCAGGCCGCGATGAGCGGGACGTTGCTCGCGTCCCGGTCCAGCAGCACCAGCGGAACCAGCCCGGGCGCGGCGGTGAGCAGCAACAGAAGCTCGACGGCGAGCAGCGTGTAGATCAGCGCGGCGACACGGCCCAGCGGGCCCTGTCCGAACCGGCTCTGTGCGTCGGTCACGCCGCTCATCATCGCGGCCACCCGGGCGTGCCGCCCAGCAGTCGGGCGTCGTCCCACCACGGTGGCGTCTCGTCGGCGACCGGAGCGAGCTCCAACAGGGTCACCTCGTGGCGGGAGAGGTTGAGGTCGAGCTCGACGCGCCCGTCGACCACCGGCAGGCTCTGGTGGCCGCGGACCGGCTCGGCCGCGCCCCGCAGCGCGTCCAGCTGGCGCGGCAGCGGGCTCTGCGGGCGGCCCAGCTCGCACCACGCGGCCCAGGCGTTGCCGGCCTCGTCGCTGACCGACAAGCGGAGCACGAAGGCCGCGGAGCGACGTTGGGGGTGCTCGGCTCCGCCAGAACCCGGCTCCGCCTGCGCTCCCCCTGGGCAGCCGGGCGATCCGATCGGCACCGACAGCCGAACCGCGTGCCTGTCGGGCGAGTCGCCCTCGAACGGATCGACCGGTGACCACGCGAGCACGGTGACCCGGCCGTCGTCGTGCCGGGTGACGAGGTGGTCCTCCCCGCGCGCCAGGACGTGGCGTCCCATCCGGGCCATGAAGGCGTACAGGTGGTACGTGGGCTTCTTGATCTGCCGGTGGGTGAGCAGGCCGAAGCCGCCGTGGAACAGCGCGGTCGGGACGCCCGCCTCTTCGAACATGTCGCAGAAGGTCCAGTAGGAGAACGAGTCGACCAGGTCGCCGCCGGCCGCCACCACCGGCGCGAGGTACGCGGCGTGGAAGGCGGTGTCGTGGATGGGGTTGTCCGGGCGGTACGACGAGTTGAACTCGGTGATGTGCACGGGCAGACCCGCGAGCGCCGTGTCCCGCAGATGCCGGGCCGGCGCCGCGAACTGCTCGAGCAGGCGGTCGGCCGGGGTCAGGGTCTGGTGCACACCGAACGGTACGTGCTGGGCCGGGCCCGACGTGTACGCGTGCCGGCTGACGAAGTCCACCGGTACCGAACGTGCC
>Ga0207661_10002339_pt1 | contig 13055 bp, 15 predicted proteins | sample KBSC713LmetaG_FD_184337 | JGI IMG/M metagenome (GOLD analysis project Ga0207661, IMG submission 184337) | Corn rhizosphere microbial communities from Kellogg Biological Station, Michigan, USA - KBS C7.1-3L metaG (SPAdes) (version 2) | ecosystem: Host-associated > Plants > Roots > Rhizosphere ... | reverse complement strand
GCTGTCGGTGCTGAAGAAGGCGGTCTCACGCTGAAAGGACAGTGGTACATGAAGAGAGTCATCGCCGGTCTCGCGCTCGCCGCCGGGCTCGTGCTCGCGCAGGGCGCGTTCGCCGCCAACACGGGGGCGATCTCCGTCTCGCACGACCCGATGGTGCTCTCCGGGTCGAAGTCGACGACCATCCACGTGACGCTGCCGCAGGCGGACGACGCGATCGCCGCGATCAACATCTACGCGCCGAGCGGCTACGCGGCGAACCTCTCGCAGGCGCCCGGCACGACGATCGGCACCGTCGACGCCACCGCGTTCTCGCACACGGCGGGTATCCCGGTGCCGCTGTCCGGCAACGTGGTCGTGGCCAATCCGGCCAGCTTCGCGCAGCAGTCGGCCCAGTGCGCGGGCGTGCCGGCGAGCGCCGCGGTGTGGCTGCTCAACCTCGCGATCCAGAGCCAGACGATCCAGGTGCCGGCGTACGTCAACCCCACCGCGGGTGCGGAGCAGGCGCTCGGCGCCGAGAAGATCAGCGTCTGCCTGACGCCGTGGGACGTGCCCGAGGCGCTCGGCGGTGCCCCGCAGGGCGCGCAGGTGCTCGACGTGCGCTTCACCGTCAACGGCGTCTTCACGACCCCGGCGAGCGGGAGCCTGCTCCGCTGGGACACGCTCTTCACGCCCTACACGCCCGGAACGGGCAAGCCGAACCTCGCCGGGACGTTCGAGGCACGCGCCTTCGTCCCGCTGCCGCTCGTCCTCGGCCTCCATCCGACGTACGTCCCGAAGACGAACACGTTCCGCCTGAACGGGACGGTGACCGAGGGCGGCCTTCCCGTCCCGAACCTGACCGTGCACGTGAGCCGCGGCATCGCGCCGGCGCGCCTGACGCAGCAGTCGTCGACGCGGACGGGCTCGAACGGCGCCTACCGGACGGCCGGGCACCTGAAGCCGCGCAGGACGACGTACTTCCGCGTCAACGCGTCGATGCCGGAGCACGCCTTCGCCGCGGGCTGCCAGAGCCCGGCGCCGCCGACGGTCGCCCCGGGCGGCTGCGTGAGCGCGACGCTCTCCGGCTGGACGGTGAAGAGCCCCGTGCTCAAGCTCAAGGTGCCGAAGGCGCCCAAGAAGTAGCGAGTGGACGGTCATGTCCGCCCCCGTCCGCATCGGAACGTGCTCCTGGGCCGACGAGGCCCTGTCGAAGCACTTCTATCCACCGAAGCTGCCCGCGAAGGAGCGGCTCGCCTGGTACTCGGAGCACTTCGACACGGTCGAGGTCGACTCGACGTACTACCGGCTCCCCGACGAGTCGATGGTGCAGGGGTGGGCCGACCGCACCCCTGACGGCTTCACGATGCACGTGAAGGCCTTCGGGCTGATGACGCGCCATCCCGTCAAGGTGGAGGTGCTGCCCGAGGACCTGCGCGACGCGATGCCGGTGGACGAGCGCGGCCGCGTCGATCGGCCGCCGCGCGAGCTGCGCGGCGAGGTGTTCCGGCGCTTCCTCGACGCGCTCGAACCGCTGCGGGCGGCAGGGAAGCTGGGCGGGATCCTCTTCCAGCTGCCCTCGTACGTGGTCTTCAAGCCGTACTCCTTCGAGTACCTGGAATGGGCGCGCGAGCAGCTCGGCGGCGACACGATGCTCGTGGAGCTCCGGCACCGCTCGTGGCTCGACGAGGACAACCGGGCCGAGACGCTCGCCTTCCTCGAGCGGATCGACGCCGCGTACGTGACCGTGGACGCGCCGCGTTCGGAATCGGCGAAGAACCTGATCCCGACGATCCCGGCGGTCACGGCCGACGTCGCGTACGTGCGCTTCCACGGCCGCAACCTCGCCACGTGGAACAAGCGCGGCGGGTCGGCGGCCGAGCGCTTCGACTACCTCTACACCGACGAGGAGCTCGCGGAGTGGGTGCCCACGCTGCGCGAGCTCGCGGGCGAGGCGAGGGAGGCGTACGCGTTCTTCAACAACAACGCGTCGTCGGCCGACCCGGAGAACCCGCTCGGACGCATCTCGCAGGCCGCCGACGGCGCGTTCCGGCTGCGTAAGCTGCTCGACGTGAACGTCTCGTGAGATTCCTCTCCGTGGTCCACTCGGAGCACGCCGGAACGTCGCTCTTCCGGGCGGCGGGTCACGAGCTCCAGGAGTGGTCGTTCGCGGCCCGAGGAACGCCGCCGGACGAGTGGGACGCCTACATGGTGTTCGGCGGGTCGATGCACGCCGACGAGGACGCGCTCCATCCGTGGCTCGCCGACGAGACGGCGTGGCTGCAGGGTCTGCTCCAGCGCGGCGTGCCGACGCTCGGCGTGTGCCTGGGCGCGCAGATGCTCGCGCGTGCCGCCGGCGCGCCGGTCGGCAAGCTCGGAAGCGGGCCGGAGATCGGCTGGTACGAGGTCGAGCGCCTCGGCGGCCCCGATCCGGTGCTCGACGCGCTGCCGCAGCGCTTCGAGGCGTTCGAGTGGCACCACTACACGTACGGCGTGCCGGACGGCGCGGTCGAGCTGGCGCGCAGCGAGCGCGCGACGCAGGCGTTCCGGCTCGGCGACGCGTGCTGGGCGGTGCAGTTCCATCCCGAGGTCACGCACGAGCAGGTTCTCGACTGGATAGACGACAAGAGTGACCCGCCGGTGGACGCCGATGCGCTGCGCGCCGAGACGGCAGCCAAGATCGGCCGCTGGAACGAGCTCGGGCTCGCGCTCTGCGACGCCTTCGTCGGCGCGGCCGAGCGCACGCTCGCGCGTGCCGGCTGAGGCACTTGCCTTCGCGCTCGCCGCGGCGTTCCTGCACGCCGGCTGGAACGTGCTGCTGCGCGGCTCGGCGGACGTCGCCGCGCGCACCGTCGCGGTGCTGTGCTGGTCGGTCGTGCTGTTCGCGCCGGTCGCCGCGGCGACGTGGCGCGTCGAGGGGGCCGCGGTGCCGTACATCGCCGCATCCGCGGCGGCTGAGGGCGTCTACTTCGTGCTGCTCGTGGCGGCGTACCGGCGGCGCGAGCTGTCGGTCGTCTATCCGGTGGCGCGCGGCTCGGCGCCGGCGCTCGTGCTCGCGGGGACGGCGGTCGTGCTCGGCCGGGCGGTCTCGTCGGCGGAGGTGGCAGGCGTGCTGCTCGTGGCGGCGGGCGTCGTGCTCGTGCGCGGGCTGCGCAGCGGCGCCGAGGGGATCGGCGTCGGGCTGGCGATCGGCGTCACGATCGCGACGTACACGCTGATCGACAAGGAAGGGCTGCGCCACGCGGCCCCCATCCCCTACCTCGAGCTGGTGCTCGCGCCGCTCGCGCTGCTCGCGCTCGCGGCGCGGCCGACGGCGCTGCGCACGCAGCTCTCGTGGCCGACCGTCGGCGCCGCGGTCGGCTCGTTCGGCGCATACGTGCTGTTCCTCTTCGCGCTGCGGCTGACGGCAGCGCCGGGCGTGGCGGCGGTCCGCGAGACGAGCGTCGTGATCGGCGCGGCGCTCGCGGCGCTGTTCCTGAAGGAGCACGTCTCATGGCCCCGCTTCGCCGGCGCCGCGGCGGTCGCCGGCGGGGTGGCGCTCCTGGCGGTCGCGTGATCGGCGCGAGGTGCTGAACGACGGCCGCCGCCGGAACGACCTGACCCCGCAAGTAACACGCTGCTACTAGCTAGCTAGCTCGGGCAGGACGTACCGTGCAGCCCAATGCGTGCGGGCGTGATCCTCTGCGCGGTGATCGGACATCGGTGGCACGTAGACGAGACCTCGACGGAGGTCGAGCCGGTGATCCGCTGCGACCGCTGTGGCGCCACGGAGATCGCGCCCGACAGCACTGCCTTCGGCCGTCGCCTGGAAGCCGAGACGAGGGCCGACCGTGCGCTCGGCCCGTTCGGCGGCAGGCGCTAAGTAACAGACTGTTACGAGCTGCTAGGCGGCGCGCGCGACCGCGCGGTCCATGGCCGGGAGCGGGTCGCGGACGACCGGGCCGTGGCCGACGACGAGGATCCGCGGGTCGAGCGCGCGCAGCGCACGCGCCGACTCGAGGTCCTGCGCCTTGTCCTCGGTCGCCATCGCGGCGAGCGGGAAGCGCAGGTGGAAGTGGTTCGTCACCTCGACGCCGCCGTAGCTCGTGAAGACGTCGCCGCCGATCAGCGTCCGGTCGCGGGTATCGAGGAACGACACGTGCCCGGGCGTGTGCCCGGGGCTCGCAACGACCTCGAGGCTGCCGATGCGGTCGCCGGGCGCGAGTCGCACGTCCGGCGCCGTCGTCAGCGTCGGCCAGCTGCCCTTCGTCTTCTCCCGCTCGCCCGCGTGGATCTGCGCGTCGATCTCGGGCATCAGCACCTCGACGTCCCCGCCGAGCCGCGCCTTCAGATCGTCGAGCGAGCCGACGTGGTCGCCGTGACCGTGGGTGAGCGCGATCCGGCGGACCGGCACGTCCGCGACGGCCAGGATCTGCTCGGCGGCCTTCATCGCCGTGTCGACGAGGGTCAGCCCGTCCTCCTCCCGCACGAGGAAGCAGTTGACGAAGCGGTAGCGCGTCAGCTGGGTGACGTTGCCGGTGACGGTGACGACTCTCATCGCTCGATCGGCAGCTCCGCATGGCGCGACCACTCGTGCCAGGAGCCGGCGTAGTTGCGGGCGTCGTACCCGGCGCTGCGCAAGGCAAGCGTCGCGAGCGCCGACCGCGACCCGGAGTGGCAGTACGCGACCACCTCGCCGGCGTCGCCGACGAGCGCGCGGATCTCCTCGGCGGCCTTCGGCCGGCCGTCGGGACCGTAGAGCTCGTCGACCTGCAGGCGCCGCGCGCCGGGGATGTGCCCCTGCCGCGGGTCGCAGGCGCTGCCGCCCTTGCCGTTGTACTCCTCCGCGCGCCGCACGTCGAGGATCGTCAGCGCGGGATCGTCCAGCCGCGACGCGAGCTCCTGCCGGGTCGGGAACGCGTGCGTGTCCGGCTCGAGCGACGCCTCGCGCACCGGCTCGAGCGCGACCGCGCCCTGTACGAGCTCTCCCGGCCAGCCCGCGATCCCGCCGAGCAGGATCGCGACCCGCGGATGGCCCGCCAGCTCGGCGAGCTGCGCCGCCGGCATGGCCCCGACCCCGTCGCCGCGGTCGGCGAGCACGAGCGTCTCGGTGCCCGTGATCCCGTGACGGCGCAGGCGAAGCGCCACCTCCTTGGCGAGCTCCGCGACCGTCGACTCGTCGGCCCCCGGCGGCGGCGAGCCGAGCACGAGCGGCCGCGACCCGGGGATGTGCCCGCGCATGTGCGCGTTCGGGCCGCGCACGTCGCCGACCACGACGTCGGCGTCGTCGAGGTGCCGGGCCAGCCACTCGGCGGTGACGACCTTCGGAAGCTCAGAGCTGGGCAACGGTTTCGACCTCCCTCGCGACCGCCGGCCGCTCCTCGAGCCGGTCGAGCCACGAGCGTAGTGCAGGAAAGCGGTCGAGCGACACGCCCAGGACGTCGCGGGCGCGCAGTACCCAGGGCACGTACGCGATGTCCGCGAGGCCGTACTCGCGCCCCGTCAGCCACGGGCGCGCCGCAAGCGTCGCGTCGAGCCTGGCCAGCTGCTCGTCGAACCGCTCGCCTGCACCCTCCTCGCCGCGTCGCAACGCGTAGTAGGGCTTCGTGAAGTCGTCGTGGCGGAAGATCAGCACCCGCGCCAAAGCGCGCTCGCCCGCGTCGGCGGGAAGCAGCGGCGGCTCCGGATACCGCTCCTCGAGGTACTCGAGGATCACCGACGACTCGGGCAGCAGCCACGCGTCCTCCTCGAGCACGGGAACGCGGCCCGTGTCGTTCTTCTCGTAGATCCACGCGGGGCGGTCGGTGAGGTCGATCTCGACGACGTCGTGCTCGACCCCCTTCTCGGCGAGCGCGATCCGCGCCCGCGCGCAGTAGGGACAGCGGTCGGCGTCGTACAGCGTGACCACTACGTCACCTCGAGGCCGAGCACCGCGGCGATGGACGCATACAGCTCCTGGGCCGGCGGCAGGTCGGCGGGCGACGACGCCGTGCGCGCCACGGCGCGCACGCGCGCCGGGTCGGCGCCGGTCAGCCGCGCGACGACGGTCGGGTTCGCGCCCAGCGCGATCACGTCGCCGGGCGGGAGCGAGCCGTGGAACTCCGGCAGCGACGCGTACTCGTCCACGAGCGACCCGCGATCGAAGAGGATGTAACGGACGACCGCCCCGCTCTCGACGCTCAACGCGAGCGCCACGCCGTTCGAGTACGACAGCTCGCGCGCGAGCATGCGCAGACGGTCCGGCTCCGTGTCGACCCGCACCCAGCTGCCGGTGAGCTCGACCGCCGGGACGGCGTGCAGCACCTTCGCCGCGTCGCGCCGAACCGCGTCCGCGTCGTCCGTCTGCACGTGCACCGCGCCGTAGCTCGGCCCGACCGCGCGCGCCGCGAGCAGCGCGGACACGGGCGCCGCGAGCGTCCTCTCGACGGTGGAGAAGCCGAGTCGCTCGTACAGCCGTCGCGCGCCCTCGTTCGACTCCAGCACCTCGAGCTCGAGCGTCGTGCCCTCGCCCACCTGCTCCGCGGCTGCGCGGAGGAGGTCCGCTCCCAGTCCGCGGCCGCGTGCCTCGGGCCGCACGTAGACGACGTCCACGAACCACGCCCGCTCGCCGTGCCGCGAGAGCGCGGCGAGCCCGTCCTCGTCGGCGAGCAGCGCAACGTCCGGGTGGAAGTCCGCGGCGTCGTCCTCGCGCCACGGCAGGTCGGGCACCTCGGCGTTGAACGCCCGCCAGTGCTGTTGCACGAGCTGCGAGTCGGTTTCGGTGGCGACGCGGATCACGGGACGCGTTGGGCGAGCAGGAGGTAGTGGGCGGTGAGGTTCTCGAACGGGTGGAAGCGCTCGCGCGCCTCGCGGACATCGAGGCCACCATAGAGATCCGCGACGGCCTTGCGCAGCGCCAGGTCGCCCCACGGCCACGCGTTCGGCCGCGCGAGGTGCCGGGCGAGGAACCACTCCGCCGTCCAGTCGCCCAGGCCGCGGAGTGCGACGATCCGCGCGCGCACCTCGTCGTCCGGCAGTCCGCGCAGCGCGCCGAGATCGAGGTCGCTGCGCGCGAGCCCGAGCACGTACTCCTCCTTGCGCCGGGAGAAGCCGAGCGCGAGGAGGTCGCCCTCCTCGGCAGCCGCGACCGCCTCGCGCGTAGGGAACGCCCAGGCCTCCCCGTGCCGGGTGCCGTACCGCTCGATCAGGCGGTTGCGGATCGCCGTCGCGCTGAAGAGGGACACCTGCTGCGCAGTGATCGAGCCGACCAGCATCTCCCACGGGTCCGGCATCAGCGGTGGCCGGAAGCCGCGCAGCCGCGCGACGACGTGGCGGAGCACCTCGTCGTGCTGCGCCCACTCGTAGAACGGCTCCAGCTCGAACGGGAACCCGAGCAGCTCGCGGACGCCCTCGTCGAACGGCTCCACGTCGACGCCGCCGTCGGCGACCTCGATCCGCACCTCCCGCCCCCCGACGACGCGGTGCAGCCCGCCCTCGTGCCAGACGGTCGCACGGTCGACGCCGAAGACGCGGAAGCGCTCGGTCGAGAGCGCGAAGTCGTACGGCTGCGGGACGGCTAGAGGTGCGACGTCAGCCCGGCGCCGGTCGCGTCGTCGATCGGCGCGCCGTCCCCGTTCGCCGAGCTCTCGTACCACGAGTACGCGTACCTGCCGTCGTCGAGGTCCCGCGCGAAGGCCGACAGCTTCAGCGGGTTGAACGTGTCGCACATCACCGCGAGCTCGTGCGTCTCGTGCATGCCGATCGATTTTTCCGCGAGGCCGGGCTGCGGGCCGTGCGGCAGGCCGGACGGGTGCAGCGTGATCGAGCCGACGTCGACGCCCTTCCGCGAGCCGAAGTTGCCGGAGACGTAATAGATCATCTCCTCCGACTGCAGGTTCGAGTGGTGGTACGGGATCGGCACCGCCAGCGGGTCGAAGTCGAGCTTGCGCGGACAGAACGAGCAGATGACGAAGTTCGGGCCCGCGAACGTCTGGTGCGACGGCGGCGGCTGGTGGATGCGCCCGGTGATCGGCTCGAAGTCGTGGATGGAGAACGTCCACGGATAGAGGTAGCCGTCCCAGCCCACGACGTCGAACGGGTGGTAGTCGAGCACGTACGTCTGGTAGCCGCCGCGCACGCGCACCTTCACCGGGAACTCGCCCTGCTCGCGATACGTCTTCAACTCGGTGGGCGGATGGATGTCGCGGTGGTAGTAGGGCGCGCCCTCCATGATCTGCCCGTACTGGTTGCGATAGCGGCGCGGGATCTCGATCAGGCCCGGCGTCTCGAACACGAGATAGCGCTGCGGCCCCTCCGGCTGGAAGCGGTACGTCGTGCCACGCGGGACGACGAGGTAGTCGCCCTCCTTGTACGGGACGTCGCCGAAGATCGTCTCGAGGACGCCGCTGCCCTCGTGCACGAAGATCACCTCGTCGCCCTCGCCGTTGCGGAAGAAGTACCCCATCGTCTCCGTCGGGCGGCAGAGCGAAATCTCCACGTCGTTGTTCCACATCAGCAGCCGGCGCCCGCCGATCTCGTCGCCGCCCGCGTCGATCTCCTTCGTGTGGAAATGCCGGTGCGCGTGCTGGTCCGGCACCCACTCCTCGCGCACGATCGGCTCGAACCCGTCGAGCTTCATCACCCGGCACGGAGACTGCAGGTGGTAGAGGATCGACTCGTTCCCGGTGAACCCCTCGAGCCCCATCACCTCCTCGGTCAGCAACGTCCCGTTCTCCCGGAACTGCACGTGCCGCTTGCGCGGAACGTCACCGAGCCGCTGATAGAAGGGCATGGAGAAAGTCTAGACCGCGTTCGCCACGACCCATTCGGCCAGGAACGGCTCGGCGATGCGGTACGAGCCCGGGCCCTCGCGGACGACCAGCTCCGCCGCGACGAGCGCCTCCACCGCCTTCTGCACGCTCGACGGCGCCGGCAGCCCGTGCCGGCGGCGGTACTCGCCGCTCGTCAGGCCGGCTGCCGGCTGGGCGGCAAGCGCCTGCAGGACGAGACGCTGCGTCCGCGAGGTCGTGTCCCAGACGCGCGTGAAGTGCGCGTTCTCCGAGCGCAGCACACGTGCGAGCGCCGCCGCGACGGTCTCGACGGAGGCGGCGCCGCCCTCCGGCGTCTCCTCCCAGAGTGCGTAGCAGAGCTCCTGCGTCGCGTACGGGTGCCCGCCGGTGCTCGCCAGCACGCGGTCGAGCGCCGCGCCGTCGATCGAGCGGCCCGTCTCGCGGAGCTTGCGCTCGATGAACGGCCGGAACGCGTCGGCGGGGATCGGCCCCAGCTCGACCTGCCGGGCGCTGCGCCAGAACGGCTCGTTCGCGTCGTTGAAGAGCTCGCGCATCATGCTCCGCTTGCTGCCGAGGTAGACGTGCGCGACCTCCGGCTGCGCCTGGAAGACCGCGCGCATCAGCGCGGGCAGGCGTGGGTCGAGCTCGAGGACCTCCTGGAACTCGTCGAAGACGAGCGCGACCCGCCGCCCGCGCTCGCCGGCGAGCTCGGCCGGAAGCTCCAGCAGCCGCTCGATCGTCGCGTCCACGTCGTCCCGCGCATAGCCGCCGGTGAAGCTGAAGCTGAGCGAGCCGTCGACGGGGTCGACGGTGATCGTCGGCGTCACGCGCAAGCTGCGGAAGATCTGCGCCGCGCGCTCGCGCGCCCGGTAGATCGGCGTCGCGATGTCCTCGTAGATCGCGCGCGAGAGGAGCGCCGCCAGCTGCTCCTTCGTCGCGGCCCGCATCAGGTCGATCTGGGCGACCAGGACCCCCTCGGCGACGAGCCGCTGGGACGCCCGCCAGACGAGGGACGACTTCCCGTAGCGGCGCGGCGCCACGACGACGACGTTCTGGCCGTTGCGGATGTCCGCCTCCAGCTCGGCGAGCTCGAGCTCGCGGTCGGTGAACGCATCGTCGAGCGCCAGGTCGCCGAACCGGAACGGGTTCATGCCGTTCTATACACCAGTTGGCGTAACGCTGTCAAGCGAATCGCTTGATACCTCTTGTGGCGTTACGCCCCGTCGGGTACCGCGAGCGCCGCCAGCCGGCGCCCCACGGCCGGCGCGAACTTGAAGCCGTGGCCCGAGCAGGCCGAGCCGAGCACGAGCCGTCCCCGCCGCTCGAGCACGAAGGACTCGTCGGCGGTCGACGTGTAGAGGCACGTCTGCGCGGCGACGGGCTCGGGGTCGGCGCCGGGCAGCCGCTCCGCCACCCAGGCCGAGACCCGCTCGAGCACGGCGGGGTCCGGCTCGCCCGGCTCGTCCGGATCGGCCTCGACGCCGCCGAAGTGGACGCCCGCCTTCAGCCCGTGCACCGGGTCGTGCAGCGCGTACATCGCATGGCCCCGGCCGGCGTGCAACTCGACGACGGACGGCAGCGGCGGCCCGTCCGCACGGAAATACGCGACCGTCTCGCGGGTGACGCGCACCGGCAGGTCGGGCGCGAAACGACGAACCCACGGGCCGGCGGTGACCACGACGACGTCGGCGTCGAGGTCGTCGGGCGACTCGACGTGCACGCCCGTGCGGACGTCGACGTCGCGCAGGAACCGGCGGCGCGCGCGGTCGGCGAAGACGACGCCCGCGAGCGGCTGCCAGAGCGCTGACCAGCCGTCCGGGACGCGCACGCGCTCGTCGTGCGGCTCGAACGAGAACGCGGCGCCGCAGCGCTCGAGCGCGTCGACCGAGGTCAGCTCCCGCGCGGGCGCCAGCTCGACGAGGCCGTGCAGCGAGAGCAGGTCGTCCCCGAGCGCCTGCCAGAGCGCGAGCGACTCCTCGGCGAGCCGCACCCACTCGTCGTGCGGATACGCGAGCCGGAAGATGCGCGTCCGGCCGTGGGAGGAGCCGCGGTCGTGCTCCACGTCGGCGAACTGCTCGTACACGGTCACCTCCGCGCCGCGCTCGCGCAGCGCCCACGCGGCCGCGCTCCCCATCACCCCCGCGCCGACCACCGCCACACGCGTCACGCGACGGTGTTCCTCAGGATTCCGATCGGCTCGAAGCCCGCCGCGACCTCGTCGCCGGCGCGGAACGGCCCGAGCAGCTCGCCGCCCGCCGCGATCACGTCGCCCGGCAGGAGACGCGTGTTGCGACCGACGTGCTCGAGCAGCGGCTCCCAGTCGCCCGCGCTCTCGAGCTCGTCCGACGTCACGACGGTCGGCCCGAGCGAGATCGCGAAGTCGCGTGCCTTCGCGCCGGGCAGCTGCGGTGCGTGCCATTCGTTCAGGAAGGTGAAGCCGCCGATCGCGCCGCCCGCGCCGACGACGGCGGCGAGCCGGAGATGGGACTCGACGGAGTCGACCCCGACCGGCAGCGTGACCGTGTCGTCGGGGCCGCGCACGGCCGCCGGGTTGGCGAAGTGGAAGTCGCCGTCCGCGGCGAAGATGCGGATCGAGGGCGGGTGCAGCACCGGCGCGCGCAGGACGACCGTCTCGAGCGGATAGGTCGCGTGCAACCGCGCCTCGCCGCCGCCGGTGAAGTACGCCTGGAGCGTCTGCGCGGCCAGCTGGTGCACGAGGTCGCCGTCGATCCGACCCGGCCAGCCGCGCTCCAGATCCTGGCCGGCGGGCGAGAACATGCAGAGCCTCACCGGTGCGGCTCCGTGTGGACGATCACGTCGGCGATCTCCGGCAGCTCGCGCCGCAGCGACTCCTCGATGCGGCTCGCGACCGCGTGCGCGTCGGCGAGCGCGGTCGCCGAGTCGAAGGTGAGCGTCAGGTGCGCGACGAGTCCCTCGTCCGTGTGCAGGAAGCGCAGCTCGTCGGGCGGCCCGCCGGTCGCCTCGCGCACGACGCGGTCGACCGTCGCCGCGTCCCCCGAGACCTCGGCGGCGGCGGCCTCCTCGGCGAGCGGCTCGAGATGCGTCTGCACGGCCGAGACCTCCGGCACCGCCGCCAGGATCGCGTGCTCGACCTGCTCGGCGATCGAATGCGCTTGGTCGAGGCCCATGTCGCCCGGCAGCTTCAGGTGCAACGACAGCTCGGTGCCGGAAGCGAGCGCGACGACCGACACGTTGTGGACCTCGCGCACGCGCGGGACGCCGAGCGCGGCGGCGTGCGCCCGCTCCCGGACGGCCGCGTCCGACGTCATCGGCTCGACGTGCACGACGACGTCCGCCTCCGGCAGCGCCGACTCGAGCGCGCGCTCGACCGCGTCGGCGGCGGCGTGGCCCTGACCGACGGCGGCGTCGAACGAGACGCCGATCACGACGTCCGCGAACACCCGTCCCGCCGCCTGCCGCATGCGCAGGCGACGCAGCTCGACTGCGGGCTCGATCTCCGCGATCGCGTGCCGCGCCGCCGCCTCCGCGTCCGCCGGCACTCGGTCCATCAGCACGTCGACGTTGCCGCGCATCAGCCGCACCGCCGCCGCAGTGACGATGCACGCGACGAACAGCGCAGCGACGGAGTCTGCCTTGTCGTAGCCCGCCCGCACGAGCAGCAGCCCGACCAGCACCGCGACCGAGCCGGCGAGGTCCGAGCCGAAATGGAGCGCGTTCGACGCCAGCGCCGCCGAGTGGAACCGCCGCGACGCACGCCACGACGCGAGCGTGCGGCCGACGTCGATCACGATCACGACGACGATCACGAGCAGTGCGTACCAGCGGGCCGACACGTTCGGATGGGAGGTGCCGGTGAGCCGCTCGATCGCCCGCCAGGCGATCAGGGCGCTCGCGACGACGAGCACGGCGGCCTCGGCGAGCGCCGAGAGGTGCTCCGCCTTCCCGTGCCCGTACTGGTGCCCGACGTCCGCCGGGCGCGCGGCGACGCCGACGGCGAAGAAGGTGAGGAGCGCCGCGACGAGGTCGGTGCCCGAGTGCGCCGCCTCCGAGAGGAGGCCGAGGCTGTGCGTCGCGAGACCGGTGCCGAGCTTCAGCGCGATCAGCGCGACGGCGGCGACGACAGAGAGCAGTGCGGTGCGGCGCTGCGGGCTCACCCGCAGAGGGTATTCAGGCCACGTGCTGGAGCGGCCAGATCACGACGTCCTGCCGCCGCGAGAAATGCACGAGCGGATCGCCGCGTAGCTCCACGGGCGAGATCGACGCGAGGTCGATCTCCGCCTCCGCCGGCTGCAGCGGCCACAGCTCGTGGTGGATCTCCGCCCGCGCGGTCGCACCGCGGTCGTTCGTGTA
>Ga0207661_10002338_pt1 | contig 13058 bp, 16 predicted proteins | sample KBSC713LmetaG_FD_184337 | JGI IMG/M metagenome (GOLD analysis project Ga0207661, IMG submission 184337) | Corn rhizosphere microbial communities from Kellogg Biological Station, Michigan, USA - KBS C7.1-3L metaG (SPAdes) (version 2) | ecosystem: Host-associated > Plants > Roots > Rhizosphere ... | reverse complement strand
CCATGCTCAGCATCTGGGCTACCTTAAGCGCAGAGCCTTTCAGCTCCTTCAGTGAATCATAAATATCCGATGCATTGTCTTCATGCAACGTTTTACGGGCTTCTTCCTGGTCGCCGGTCATCCGGTTTCCGTAGTATTTAAGGTAATTGACTCCTACTTTTGCTCCTGCCTTCAGCAGGTTTCCGGCGCGTTCAATCTTTCCGGTCGGTATTGTATTCAGGGTCTTCATATCAATGCTTTCTAAAGGTTTCTTTCCACAAAAACTTACCGAGGTCAATCGCTTTTCTCACCGGTTCGTTGTCGGCCAGTTCAAAACCTGTGTCAATGGTCTTTTCAATATAGATGTCGGTCTTTTCAAAAGCCGGCGAGGTATCTTTACGCCAGAACTCCAGGCAGGAAACCAGATGCAGCCATAACACTTCCTCACGTGCTTTTTCATTCAGGTTCCTGAAGTTTTCCCCTGTTTTTCCCGGCAGGTCACGGTCATTAAAATCCAGGGTCGTGATCAATTTCCTGTGCGTTTCCCGCAGGCTGTTCAGGACCTTTGCTCCCGGCCTGAAATCCCTGCCCAGGATCATCAGCACAAGGGAGCGGTTCATCGTAAGGTTTTCAAAGAATATAAAGTAAAGGTTCAGTAAAACCCCTTTGGCAGAACTAACCTCGCGGTGCTCAACCTTTTCAGTCAGCTCAATGGATTTGCTGAACAGGTGTTCCAGCATTTCTCTTTCCATATGTTCAAAACCGGAAAAGTAATCGTAAAAATCTTTTTCTTCAAAGCCGTGCTTTTTGGCGAAGAGGTAGACGTTTTTAGGTCTTTCACCATGGCTCAGTATATCATCTCCATACAGGTCAAATAATTTTTCCCGCGTGATCAAAGTTTCATTTTCCATAATTATCTTTTGGTTGATCAAATTTAGTAAATTATTTTACTTTTATATTTAAATAAGTATATAATTATACAATGTATGTTATTTACAATATAAATCAATTGGGATCAGAGAAGCGAGGAGAGTGGCAACAGACGACGAAGGTACTCTAATCTGATTGGGGGAACATCATCCGTCCTGTTTCACATTTGCATTCCACTTTTGCCGCTTTTTAAACATTAATGATATCATGTGTAATTTGCCTGTTACAACAATAATGCGTATTTTTAAGTACTCACACACGAAAATTTTTTCATTAAATGAAGTATTGGAAGAAAATGAGGTGTTTCTAAGCATAGAAGTTTCACTTAAATTATAATCATATGAAAGTAGGTTTAATAGGATTCGGAAAGGCAGGGAAAGCGGTGGCTAACGTCATCCTTCAGCATGAAGAATTTTCCCTGGAATGGGTGCTGAGAGACAGTACGGTGATGGAAAACGGCTCTGCCAAAGAGCTGTTGGGAATGATGGCGGCTGATCCTGCACGTATTGTTTCACAGCAGGGACTGGAGGTCGGTGACTTCCTGGATGCATATCCGGTTGATATTATTATCGATTTCTCTACGGAAGACGGGATTTATACATACGGTGAGGCGGCAGCTGAAAGGCAGATCAAAATCATATCGGCCATTTCTCACTATGATGAACACGAAAAGGAATTCCTGAGGATGCTTTCGGAACGTACGGTGGTATTCTGGTCGCCGAATATTACATTAGGCGTCAATTACCTGTTGTTTGCCGCTTCAATGCTGAAGAAAATAGCTCCGGAAGTGGATATTGAACTGATTGAAGAACATTTCAAAGCCAAAGCCGGAATTTCCGGAACAGCTGTCAAGATTGCCGAAACGCTGGACATCCGTACGGAGAGCATCAATTCGGTACGGGCCGGAGGAATTGTCGGAAAGCATGAAGTGATCTTCGGGTTCCCGTATCAGACCGTACGCCTGGTACATGAATCGATTTCCAGGGAAGCGTTCGGGAACGGGGCTTTATTTGCAGCACGGAACCTGAAGGATAAGGAAAACGGGTTATACCATTTTGAGGATATCCTGAGGCCGTATTTCTATGGTGAGGCACAGCCGCAGTTATTGTAGCACTGTATTATGAATATTATAAGCCGGTCATGTGTTGTCCACAGGCCGGCTTTCTTTTTTTCTGTACTCATTAGGGGAATGTTTTTTTTCGGCTTTAAAATATTTCCCGAAATGTGACCTGTCGCTGAATCCAAGGTCATAGGCAATCTCTGCAATGGAGAGGGTAGTGTGGAGCAGCAGCCGTTCCGCTTCCAGGATCACGCGGTTCTTAATGATTTGTCCGGCGGTCATATCCAGGCGTTCACGGATGACAGCGTTGAGGTAATTGGGCGTAATGTTAAGTTTTCCCGCATATTCGGAAGTGCTTTTCAGCTCCCTGAAATACAGGTTCACCAATGCTGAAAACCGGTCAGCCAGTTCTTTCTTGCGATCCGGCGCTTCCTGGATAGCATAAACAGGGCGTGTATTCCGGATGTATTTCAGCATCATCACCTTAAGCTGGAGGCAGGCTATCTCTTTGGACAGGCTATTTTGGGTAGAATATTCTTTTTTCAGGGCCTCAGAACTTTGCCACAGGTCTTTCCTTTTTTCACCGGTAAGCCCTGTAATGCAGGGTGAAAGATCTGCCAGGGCAGTATCACTTTTAATGATCCTGTTGCCGGTATAAATGTAATTGTAAAAAGATTTGGTAAACAGAACCACATTGCCTTCACACGCTTCGATGCCGGTAAAACTATAGGCCTGATGGTAGTTAATGAAAAAAAAGCTGTTGGGGCGAATTTCAAAAAGCTGGTGGTCAATCTGAAGGCTTCCTTTTCCTTTGCTGAACATCAGTACCGTATAGAATTTATTTTTATAATGATTGCCGTCTGTGGCTTTACGGAGAAATTCCGAAATTGTAAGGATGACGAGTTCTCCCCTGAGTACCGGATGAGTACTTATTTGGGTCAAAGTAAAAGTCCTGATGTCCTGGTTCAGCATAATAGGAAGTGCATGGAGGCATAAAGATAAGGAGAAACTTTGATGAACAGTCTGGTCCGCATCATCATTGTGGATTCAGGATCAGGCATCTGTTTTTGCAATATTGATGATGATCAGAACATCAGTTCCTGAATTCAAGTATTTTAAGGTCGTTAGCGGCGACTTTTTGAACCACTTTTTTATCCACATAGTCAGAATTCATCGCTCTGAGGACGGCCATGTAATTCATGGTAAATTCCAGGGTATCTCCCACCTTGAAATGGCTGGCATTGTCTCCAAGGTCTAAAATCATCATATCTGAGCTGGCGCCGATAATCTCCACTTCCGGATCTACCGGACAGATATTCTTCTGGTCGATGTCCAGCAGCCCGACATCTGCAATGGCCCTTACGGATGTTTTTCCGATGTCTTTTTGATCATGCACCGGCGTATCTCCGGTCAGGTTGGTCCCGGCCGTTCCGGCCGGAACCACCGGCTTTTCCCTCATTTCAATAATCTCCACGGTTAGGGTAAACACATCCTGGTACATCCCGCTGATCACAGAATCTTGATAGACATCCGTTCCGAAGAACAGTGTTTCGCCGATCCTGAAATGATTGATGCCTTCAGGGACCTGGTTTTTAAACAGGAGGGGAATCGTGACGGAGGAGCCCGCAGATACATACGGGATTTCCCTGCCGTACATTTCTTCCACGATTTCTTTGTACCGGTTCAGTTTGAAAAGCTTCCTTTCATCGGGAAGGATGCCGTTCAGGCAGTTCAGGTTGGTACCGATGCCGACAACTTCTATATTCGGCAGCTTTAAAACATCCCCGAAAAACTGAGGCAGATCCTTGGCCATGATGCCTTCGCGGAGTTCGCCCATTTCTACCATGATGACGATCTTATGCACCTTCTGCTGCTGTACGGCTTCATCAGACAGGGCTTTGATGGTATTCAGTTCCGTATTGAAGCTTACATCGGCAAACCGGACAATACTTGCAGCGAGTCGGCGTGCCGGAGGTTTGATGTATATCGTTCGGGTACCGGGAGACAGTTCTTTGATCGTTTTAAGGTTGCTCAGCCTCGAGTCGCAGAGGTCTTTGCCGGTCATTTGCAGTACCACTTTCAGGAAGTCTTCATGGCCGCACAACAGTTTGGCTACAATGGCCCAGTGGATTTCGTGATCGGAAAAGAGCTTTTCCAGGTACTGATAATTATGAAAAAGTTTAGGGGAGTTTAAGGTAATGTATGACATATTATTTTTTTAAGCGCATTTCAAGGTATTTACTGGTAAAGCCCAGCTTTTCGTACAGATGCCTTGCCGGGTTTTCCGGTTCGCAGTGGAGCGCAATATCTCCGTCTGCGATATCGATGGCCTTCTGCATCAGCTGTTTTCCGATGCCTTTTCCGCGCTGATTTTTGTCCGTAGCAATATAGACGAGGATATATTCAGGGATGTAGCCCTGCATTCCGGTTTTGTTGAGTACCACACAGCCGGTCATTTCACGGGTGCCGGTATCTTCGGCAGTGATGATAATCCCTCCGGGGCTGTTATTTTTTCCCAAGGCATAATCTACCGCTTTCTGTATGTCGGATTGGGGATCACCATACTGTTCCAGGTGGCGGAACAGGAAACCGGCGATCTGTTTCCGGGTGTTGTCTTCTGCTTGCTGTCGTTCGTTGTAAATATATAATTCTGTCATTGTTATTTTTTATCCCGGGATAGGAAGCGTGATATCATACGGCGTATCCTGTCCGGTATCTTTTCTTTGATCTGTTTTAGGTTTGTAAAACAGGAGTGCCACATCTGTGGTATTAATAATTTTCCTTAAGAAGTTTTCTGCAAAAAGGGCTTTCCAGCTTTGTTCATCCTGATAGTTCAGGATGATGATATCAGCTTTGGCCGCTTTTGAAAAAGTAGCGATCACAGTAGCTTTATCCGGAGCTTCGAAAAACTCTGCCGTGTAGTCTGCCGACCTTTCATACAGCTTCTTTTTTAAGCCGATGAATTCTTTTTTCAGTTCCTCTGAAGTTTCCGTATCACCGATGCCAAGAAGTTCGATGGTGCTGTTGTTCCTTTCGGCAATCGATAAGGCAAAGTCCAGTTTGTCATCGAGGTTATGGGTGACCCTTACCGGAAATACCATGTTTTTAAACTGGTATTTTTTAAAGCTTTTCGGGACCATCAGCACGGAGCTGTTTGCTTCAGAGAGTATGCTGTACGAATTGGAACCCAGGATAAACTGTTTGATCTTCTGTTCTCCGGAAGTTCCTACTACGGTAAGGTCGGTGTCTTCTTCCGCAATCAGGTCATTGATGCTCTGGATCAGGCTTCCGTGACGGATTTCTGTTTTTACCTTCAGCGTAGTGCTTCGTTCGGTAAGTTCCTTCTGTATGACGGCCAGGTTGTTTTCAGCCAGGCTGATGCTTTCCTGTGTTACCTCATTGCCGATGACCTGCTTGTAACTCCTGTCGATGAGGTAAAACTGGTCTACGACGTGAAGTACGATAAGGACAGCCTGATGGCGTACGGCAATATGGAAGGCCATTTCAACAGCGTTTCCCGATTTTTCGGAGAAGTCTGTGGTAACAATTATATTCTTGATTTTGGTGGGCATAGGTTTCATGATCGTTGAGTGGTGCAAAGTTAAAGGTGTTATATAGCAAACTGTGTGAGAAAACCGTGCTAAAGTGGTCTGTTTTACTGTTATGTGGTATCTAAAGATAGAGTGGGGATCTCCTTTATATAAAAGCCTTCCGGCATTCAGGCGGAAAGGCTAATGTATTCTGGTGATGGTTCCGTGGCCTATCAGATCAGGACCTTCAAAAAAATCGAAGTCCTGGCCTTCATATAAATTGCTGAGGATCTCATCTGAATTCAGCAGGGCAATTTCCGCCTGTACGGTATCTCCGGGAAAAACCAGTTCTGCATCAGGATAATTCTGTACGCAGGTCATCATTTCCTGTTGCGGAGGAAACTGGATGGTCGGCCGGTAGCCTGATGATACCGGTGTGCTTCTGCCGCCTTTACTTTCCGGGGCAAAACTGAGCTGAGCTGTAAAATGGGATTTTATCTTCATTATAATTTGATGGTTTTTTCCGGCGGTGGGACCGGGGTTTTAATTCAATGCAGAGGACCATAATGACAACTGCTGCCATGTAAACAGCAGCAGGTATTAGAATCATCAGATAACATATTTTTTAAGTCCTTCCATAATGCCCTGCCACAGCATATTGAAAAAGCTTCTTTCAGGGTCTCTTTTCTTCTCGATCAGGACATATTCCGGTTCACCGGTGGATTCGTTTTTCACAAACCAGTTGGCCACCGTCGAGAGCAGTTTTCTTTCATTGCCTTTTTTATTGAGGAGGTTCACATACATATCGCTGTATTTGAAATAGAACTTCCCGGCAATCCCGGCATTGCTGCCGTAATAGTCGAATTTAATATAGTCTATTTTACCATCAAGCGTTACATTAAGGTACGGACGTACAAAAAGGTTCACATTGTCTGCAGAGAGTTTGCTGATTTTTCCGTTAATGGTAAACTGATCCTGCGGGTTGCTGACATCGAATTTCCAGTGCACGTCGGTACTGGCATTGTTGTAAAAGGCAAAATTCACATCCGCCTTTACGGTAGTTGGCCTTCCTTTGATTTTCGCATTGTTCACATCACTGATTTTACCATTGAAATTATTAAAGGTAATTTTCCCCGGAATATTGTTGTTTTCCGCATTCTCTTCATACTCCAGGTTTGAATTGGTGATATGAATGTCCTTAACGAAAAGCGGGATTTTTACGCCTCTCAGCTTTTTGCTGAACAGGTACCGTGCGCTGTTATCGTCTGGCGGGGCAAGGTCATGGTAAATATTACAGTGAATACCGTCGATGTTCACCTGGCTGATATCAATGACAGGATCTTTAAACAGTTCCGACTGCCGGTCGGTAACTCCGATTTTCTTTACCCGGATCGTATACAGGTCGGTTTCCTTTGCAATCACCCTGCTGAACGCTGCTCTGGAATATTTAGGCAGATAGGCCAGGTTTCGGATCTCGGTATAATTTCCTGAATTTTTCACATCCCCGACCTTTAATGAATAATATTTTCCTGCGTCCAAATTAATATTGCGGGCCGTAATCAGGTGTTTGACTGCTTTAAAAGGCAGTCCGTTTTTCAGGTATTCCTTACCGGAAGTAACCTGATCCAGCCTAGCATCCAGCTGTGCTACTGCAAGATGGGTTTTTCCCTGTTTGATCTGTGTAATTTTCGCTTTGGAGATATTGATGAATCCCAGCTGTGCCGTAAAATCCGGATCTGCCGAATCCTTTTTGCTCTTTTTTACAGTCTTGCGGGTGGCGGAGACTATTTTAATATCCGGTGACTGAATGTCGATTCCGCCTAGAAGAATGTTGAGTTTCTGCCCTACATATTTTGTTCGGTTATTGAGGATCCTGATTTGATCTGTGCGGATATTGAACAGGTCTTTGTCTGCACTTTTGCCCAGAGCCAGCATTTCAAACTGCTCTATCATGATGTCCGCATTGTTGGAGGAGATCTTTTTGATTCTTAACGCCTGGAGCGGGTTGGCTTTAAAATAGATATTATCCGCTTCAATATCATGGTTGGTGAACCGGAACGGTATTTTTTCCTTCACCGTATTTTTGTCAAAGACTATATTGCTGAGCTTGAAGTTAAAATTGTCTACGGAAGCGGTTTTGTCCTGATTGGCCTGCAATACCATGATTTTTCCTTTTTGGAAATCAATATTTTTCATCCCGATTTTCATTTCGATTTCTTTCGGGTTCTTCTCTTTTTCCACGGTGTTTTTTCCGGTAGACATTACCTTGAGATCCGGCCGGTTGAAAATAACATCAGAAACGATCAGGGAATCCTGGCTGATGGTAAAATCTTTAGCAAGTAAACGTTCTGATGAAAAATCAAAAACATTCTTAGCGTTGTACTGCTGAGGTTTCTGCGTCGGTTTCAGATGGAATTTCTGCAGGTCAAGCGTTTTATCGGCAGCAAGGATGCGGTCTGCATTGATTTCGTAAAAATCATTCACACCGATTTTTACGGCTGAGGCATTGACCTTGAATTCCTTAAATGCCAATGGGATTTTAGCGTCATTGCCACTCTGGCGGATGTCTTTCAGGCGGACACTGATGTTTTTCCCCTGGAAGACAGGCTTCCCGTCAGAACCGGTTACATCTGCGAATACATTATTGAGTTCAATATTGTTGATATGGATATCCTTCTGTGCTTTTCCGGCCGTATCTTTAGTTTTCTTCGGCGCCAGCTTTACCCTGAGCTGTGCATCGGACAGTAAAAACTGATCGGCATGATAGGCTTTGCTGAACAGGGCTTTCCAGATGCCAAAGTCACGGATCTGAATTTTTTTTACCGTACCGTTAATCTGGGTGATTTTAGGATCAGCAGGATTTTTGGTAGATATCGTAAGGTCGGTTGCTGTGAAATTCCCGGACAGAAGGCTCAGGTTAAAATCTTTTAGCTTCAGGCGGTAAGGCGTCCTGGTATTGACGACATCCGGCAGTTTCCGCTGGAGATAGAAATCCAGGGCAAAAGGAAAGATCAGGATCATTGCAACAATACCAATGCCGGTTCCTAAAAGCCATTTTTTCCGGTTATTTTTCTTTTGTAGAGGTTTTTCTTCCATCACCTATGAAATTTTCACATTTCTTTAACAAATCAAATGGTATTCCAATTCACTTGAATTTTGACTTCAAATCCGGCTCTGTTTTCAGATGTTTCCCGGATTATCCTGTAAATGCTTTAAATAATTCATCAGAGATGCATTTGGGATGCAGATTATAAAATTTCAGTATTCGTTTTTTGAGGGTAAAGTTTTATCCTCATCAACCATATCCTATTCCTACGGAATGATTTATGCACTGACCTGCCCATCAACAGGTACCAAAAAACATCAATATAAGTATGAACACCATTACAAAAACAATTCTGAAAGGAGTAGCAGCAGGATTGCTGGCTTCCTGGATCAAATCCATCGCAGAACCACCTTTACAAAAAATAGGTGAGGATTATTTCCCGCCTGAACCCGGACAGCTTGAACTCAAAGGCGCCGATGTAACCCACAGACCTGAAAATATGCCGCCGGCAGTCCTGGCAAAAAGTGTATATAAGGAATTCACCCATCAGGAGCTTTCCGGTGAACAGACCCAGCAGGCTATGACGGGGATCCATTATACTTTAGGAGCGGTTATAGGAGTCGCTTACCTTTTGGCGTTGAGGAAAAAAGGCCGCATCATACCTGCCCAGGGATTGGTGGCAGGAACCGTAATCTGGGCTGCTACGCACGGATCACTGGTTCCGGCACTCGGACTGCAGGATAAAGTAAGTGAAATGCCTGCTTCATGGTGGGTATGGGAATTCGGTTCCCATCTGGTTTTCGGGGTAGCGCTGGAACAGAGCAGGATCGTCCTGAACAAAGTATTCTGAGATAATTAATATCGTAACTGATTGATTTCGTTGTATTAAATTTTGCATTCGGTCATTTTATGGTTATCTTTAATGCTATTAAATTCAATACCATGAAACATCTGAAAAAAATCTCACGAGACAAAATGAAAACCCTTACGGGAGCTGCAAAAGCTTCTGTCGCCTGCAGCAATGGCTGCGTAACCATTCCCGACTGCGACGGGCCTTGTGCCGCCAATGAAAGGAAGGTCACCTGCTACGGTTCTGCGCAGACCATTACGAAAACCTGTACTTCTTCTTTAGATCCCGATACAGGAAATTAAATTGAACTATTTACAACATAACCTCTGCCAGTGCGGAGGTTTTTTGTGGGAATGATTCAAGCAGATCTGCAAATTTGCTTCTTCACGATGTACAGAATACCGTTCAGCGTCAATCATAGTATCCTTCAGTCCTGTACTTTCTCAGCGTTCTTGCTATCCTTTGCCTTTCTGTATTTATTATTCCACGCCTTCCATTCAGCGGCGTTCCATTCCCTTTCTGGCATAATAATAGGTAAGTATTAGGAAACAACATTCACAATCTAAACCATTCACCAATGAAATCAGAAGATATTTCAGGAAAAAGCCTCAGCGGGAAAACGGTGGTCATTACCGGCGGAACCAGCGGGGTAGGCAGGGCTACCGTAGAAGCGTTTGCCCTCGAAGGATGCCATATTGTTATTGCAGCCAGGGGCAAGGAAGCACTGGATGAAACCGTTGCCCTGTGCAGGGAACTGGAAGTAGCCGTTATCGGGGTGCCTACAGATGTATCCGTTGCGGAAGAAGTGGACAACCTGGTAAAAACTGCCTTACAGTTCAACGGAAGAATAGACATCTGGGTCAACAATGCCGGAGTAATGTCCAGCGGGAAATTTGAGGAGATCCCTATGGAAGTGAATGAGCAGGTGATCAAAACTAACCTTTTCGGATATATGCACGGCGCTTACAGCGTGCTTCCCGTGTTCAAAAGACAGCAGGAGGGAATCCTCATCAACAATATTTCGATCGGTGGATTCATGCCTGCACCTTACAGTGCAGTATATTCCTCCACTAAATTTGGGATCAGGGGCATGATGGAATGCCTTCAGGGGGAAATTTCAGACTTCGCGGATATCCACATCTGCAATATCTACCCACAGATCCAGCGGTCTACCGGGAATATGCATTCCGCAAAATATTCCGGGCTGGATTTTAAAATCCCTCCGTTTGCCGCCGATCCCCGCGATACGGCAGCCAGCATCGTGGAACTGGCGAAGCATCCGAAAAAAGAAAAATTCCCGGATGCAACATCCGTGTTCCTGAAAACCGTGTACGGACTGTTTCCAAAGCCGATCATCAATGTTGCTTCGGCAGGCATGAGGCTGATGATGAAAATCAAAAACGCACCGGATGACAGCGGAAACATCCTGAAACCTTCTCCGGAACCGCACCGCATCTATGGTAAAACCATCCTTCCGGTTCCTTCCCGAAAAACCAAAATAGCCCTTCTGGCCGGCCTTGGCCTCGGCATTGCCTATATGCTGATGAAAAAGAATTCCGGTTCTGAAGAATCTTACGATTAACCTTAACACAAAAATATATGAACACCAACACACTAAAAAATATCGGAAAATACGCCTTGGGCGGAATGCTCATCACGGCCGGTATCGGACACCTTACATTTGCCAGAAAAGCCTTCCGTGCGCAGGTCCCGGAATGGGTCCCGCTGGAAAAAGATGACACCGTTTTCTATTCCGGAATAGCAGAAATTGCCCTGGGAGCATCCATCATCGGCGCTTCTGAAGAGCAGCAGAAACTGATCGGTAAGGTAGCCGCAGGATTTTTCACTGCCATCTTCCCGGGAAACATTTCACAATACGTCAACCGAAAAGACAGCTTCGGACTGAATACAGACCAGAAAAGGCTCGGCAGGCTGTTTATGCAGCCGCTGCTGGTGGCCTGGGCGCTGGGAACGACGCAGAAGAAATAAAATATTTATTAGTTCAATCTAATATTAATCAAAGGTTTTCTCTCAGGAAGAAACCTTTTTTGTTGGAATGTGTCAAAAATATTGGTGATCACGGTTTTCCGTTTGTAAAGAAAGACAGAAAAGTATCCTATTCAGCTATCGGCAGGATATTGGGTGTACACCGGTTAACAGTAAGCAGTTTTTGTACACCGGAATGATGAACTGACAGTATAATAAGCCTGAAAGTTCAGGATTGACCGGGGCTGCGGTGATTATATATTCAAATCTCCTTCCGGTTTCCCCAAACCCATCAAAATTCTCTATATTTGTACGAAAACACAGTAACAACAGTTATGGAAAAGCTAAGAAATCTAAGAAAACAGAGGGGATATACCCAGGATTATATGTCCAAGATCATTGCTACGGATGCTTCCAATTACAGCCGGAAGGAGAGCGGTGACGTGAGAATTTTTGATGATGAGTGGGAAAAGCTGGCTAAAGCACTGGATGTGCCGGTAGAGGAGATTAAGGAAGAAAGAAAAACAGGTAATGTTCAAAACAATGACAACAACGGTAGTACCTTTAATGATCATTCCGGAAATTTTCAATCTACCAATTATACCTATTGTAATATACCGGATTTTATTTTAGATAATCAACAGGATTACATTAAACTCCTGAAAGAGCAGGTAGAATCCCTGAAAGAGGAACTGCAACAATACAAAAAATAAGCGGGCTGCTGAAACGGTCATCGCGCAACCTTATATCATACTGCTTCTCTGAGGCAGTATTTTTTTTGCCGATGTGGTAGGTTTTTCCTTGTTCAACAATCCATTGACAGCCTGCAAGCCGAAAAGCAGCAGCTTGAGCATGATCGTAAAAGGGTAGTGGAGGATATGAATGAGCGCATCAGCCGCAATGAAAGCCGTCACCGTGAGAATGAAAAAAGTATCCGGGATTCTAAGGAGCAAGTGCGGACAGTGACGACTGAATATGATAAATACGCAGGGAAAATCGATGAACTGATCAGCGCGCTGAGGACGGAAGGCAAAATTGAAACGGTGAAAAAGCGGCACCAGGATCAGCAGAAGGCTTTTGCGGAAACGATTACCAAAAATAAAGACATCCCGTTTCTGGATTCTTTATCATCATCACCTTTTAAAAGCAGAGGAGGCCCTGTATCCCATCTTCATCCTATGGGTACCTGGGCGACGGATGAACCCCGTGACAGGTCTTACAGAAAGAAAGAATCATCTGTTGACAGATTTAAAATTGCAACAATGGTATTGCTGCTGCTGTTAATAGGTTCCTATATCATATACTTTTTCTGCCTTGATGATGCATCAAAAATCAGCATTCCAGGCTTAACTGACTGATATGATTGTCTATATCGTAATCATGCTAATTTCGTCACTGGTGGGTGCATATTTTTAAGACTTATCTGATCCTGATTTAAGAGCGAAATTTTTTAATCTATAGTTCAGCCGGTTAACCTATAAATATGATATTAATATGAACTTTATGTTAAATAAATTTGGAAGTTGGGGTGTAGAGTTTCTATCTTTGCCCCACTGAAAACGAGAGTATAATCAGTAAGCGCAGAAGGGCTTTTAGATAAGCGGTATAATTTTAAGAGAGTTACTTTAGAGATACGATGAAATCGGATTAATTGCTAAAAAACTTTTTGAAAAAAAA
>Ga0207661_10002335_pt1 | contig 13069 bp, 11 predicted proteins | sample KBSC713LmetaG_FD_184337 | JGI IMG/M metagenome (GOLD analysis project Ga0207661, IMG submission 184337) | Corn rhizosphere microbial communities from Kellogg Biological Station, Michigan, USA - KBS C7.1-3L metaG (SPAdes) (version 2) | ecosystem: Host-associated > Plants > Roots > Rhizosphere ... | reverse complement strand
GACCGTGCCCGGGAACTCGCCGCCGAAGAGGGAGGTCACGAGCCAGGTGCCGGCGACCGGGATGGAGAGCATGATCGCCGAGGCGATGCGCAGGCCGGTGCCGGACAGCGCGTCGTCGGGCAGCGAGTAGCCGGCGAAGCCCTCGGTGAAGCCCATCCAGAAGAGCAGCACGCCGACGATCCAGTTGAGCTCGCGCGGCTTGCGGAACGCGCCGGTGAAGAACGTGCGGAACATGTGCACGACGATCCCGGCCATGAACAGCAGCGCGGACCAGTGGTGCATCTGGCGCAGGAACAGGCCACCGCGCACGTCGAACGAGATCTGCAACGCGGTGTTGTAGGCCTGCGAGACCTCGACGCCCTGCATCGGCACGTAGCTGCCGTTGTATTTGGTCTCGACCATCGACGGATCGAAGAACAGCGCCAGGAAGGTGCCGCTCAGCAGCAGGACGATGAACGAGTAGAGGGCGATCTCACCCAGCAGGAACGACCAGTGGTCGGGGAAGACCTTGTTGAAGATCCGCCGCAGCGGCGTGGCCACCTGCAGGCGGTCGTCGATCTGCTCGGCCGACTGCCCCGGCAGGGCCTTCAGGTCAATCTTGCGCCGTTTCATGGCCGCTCCCAGAAGCCTGGTCCGATCGGGACCTTGTAGTCCGACTTCGCGAACAAGTATCCGTCCGCGTCCACGTCGATGGGAAGTTGAGCGAGAGCCCGGCTTGCCGGGCCGAACACCGGCCGCGCGTTGTCCGTGATCTGGAACTGCGACTGGTGGCACGGGCACAGCAGGCGGTTGGTCTGCTGCTCGTAGAGGCTCGCCGGGCAGCCCGCGTGGCTGCAGATCTTCGTGTACGCGACGAGGTTGCCCCACTGGGAGCCGACGTTGATCGGCTTGGCGTTCTCCCGGGCGACCTTGGCGTCCGCGTCACGGAGGTGGATCAGCAGCGTGGGGGAGTCGGCGAACTCGTTGGTCGCGCCGACGAACTCGTGCTCCTCGTTGAAGATCAGCGGGAAGACGGTGATCTGGCCGCCGATGCTGACCTCTTCTGGGCGGATCTTGGAGCCGTCCATGCGGGCCAGGTAGACCGGCTTGCCGCCGTTGTAGATCTCGCCGTTGAACCCCGTGGTGAGGAACACCGCCTCCCGGCGCCGGCCGTCGGGGCTCTTGTGCGGAGTCTTGATCATCCCGCCGACGATGGGCGCGATCGCGGCGGCGGCGAGCGGGAGCGAACCCAGGGCCAGCGCGCCGATGAGCATCGGCCGGCGCCGGACGCCCACCTCGTCGCCCATGTTGACGATCGTGGCCACGGTGAGCTTCTGCTCGTCGCGCGGCGACGCGCCGTTGTGCCGCTCCTGCACCGCCACCTCTTCGGGCAGCAGCTTCTTGCTCCAGGTGATGATCGCGAGGCCGAGCACGAGCAGCGCCAAGCCGAGCGACAGCCCGAGGATCGGCGTGTAGAGCTTGCTCAGCACCCGGTCGGCGCCGGTCAACGGGCCGATGTCGTATTTCCAGGGCCACCAGATGTATGCGACCACGAAGATCGTGCCGAACAGGCCGACCAGCATGAACATCAGCGCGATCGTGCGCTCGACGCGCCGCTCGGCGTGCGTGCCGCGGACCGGGAAGCGCGGCGCGTAGTGGACGATCTCCACGCCGTCCCGGCGGGCCCCCTCGCGGACCAGGTCGAACCGGGTCATCCGGGGGTCGTCGACGTCGAAGTCTTCCTGACTCTTGTCGAGCGTGTCGTGGCTCATGACTTCCCTGCAATCCAAATCGTGCAGAAGACGATCGCGGCGATGCCGACGAGGAAGATGACAATCCCCTCCGGCACCGGGCCGTAGCGGCCGAGGCCCCAGCCGCCCGGGTCCTGGTCGGTGTTCAGCGTCTCGATGTAGGCGATGATGTTGGCCTTGTCCTGCGGCGTGAGCTCACTGTTGCCGAACACCGGCATGTTCTGCGGGCCGGTCAGCATCGCGGCGTAGATGTCGCGGGTCGTCGACTCGTTGAGCGACGGCGCGTACTTGCCGGAGGACAGCGCGCCACCGCCGCCCCCCATGGAGTGGCACGACGTGCAGTTGATCCGGAACTGCTCGCCGCCGTTGGAGACCCGGGCCGGGTCCTTCCTCGCGGCGTCGACGTCGGCGTTGAGCTCGTTGTCGCTGGGCAGCTGCGGGCCGCCGCCGAGTTCCTGGATGTACTGGCCGAGCTTCTTCGCGTCCTCCGGCGACAGCTGCGGCTGCTTGCGCTCGGCCTGCGCCTCCTGGCGGGCCAGCGGCATGCGGCCGGTGTTGACCTGGAACTCCACGGCGGCCGAGCCGACCCCGATCAGGCTGGGCCCGCGGTCCGTCACGCCCTGGGCGTTGCGGCCGTGACAGGTCACGCAGCTGACGTCGTAGATCGCCTTGCCGGCCTGCGCCTCCTGGGACAGCTTCGGGGTGTCTTCGGCCTGGCCGACCCCGGGCGCCACCGCGGCGTAGAGCCCGCCGACGAGGAAGAGCGCGGCGACGAGCCGGACGCCGGCCGACAGCCGGCGCCGCACCTTGGTGCGGGCCGCCCGCTTCCCGCCAGGCACGAGCCGGGCCAGCGGCTTGCTCTGCTCAGAAGTCATGGCCTCACCTATGTGGTCTTCGTCAGTAAGACGGGGCAGGGATGCGGATTGTGACTACTGGAGGAAGTAGATCATCGCGAACAGCGCGATCCACACCACGTCGACGAAATGCCAGTAGTACGAGACGACGATCGCCGCGGTGGCCTGGGCCGGGGTGAACCGCCCCATCGTCGTGCGGATCAGGAACAGGATGAAGGCGATGAGACCGCCGGTGACGTGCAGCCCGTGGAAGCCGGTGGTCAGGTAGAACATCGAGCCGTAGCCGTCGCCGTTGATCTTGATGCCTTCCCCGACCAGGTGCCGGTACTCGTTCGCCTGGCCGAGCACGAACGTCAGGCCCATCACGAAGGTCAGCGTGAACCAGCGCCGCAGCCCGTGCACGTCGCCACGCTCGGCCCGGAACACACCCATCTGGCACGTGATCGAGGAGAGCACCAGGACCGTCGTGAAGACCAGGGCGTACGGGATCTCGAGCTTCTCGGTGTGCTCGGCCCACTGCTGGGGAGCGGCGGCACGGATCGAGAAGTACATCGCGAAGAGCGCCGCGAAGAACATCAGTTCGCTGGAGAGCCACACGATCGTCCCGACACTGACCATGTTGGGACGGGTCAGTGAGTGGATCTGGCTCTTGGCAATCGCTGGGGCCGCAGTCACGGCCTCATTATTGCCCCCGATCAAGCCGCGTATGACACTGGGGCGGGTAGTTGCACTTGACGTAGGCTCGCTACGTGTTTCCGCACCGAATTCTGGCGGACGGCGACGAACTCGGGCCCCCCACCGTAAGCTCCGTGTTGAGCCTGCACTTCTCGTGGCTGGCGCTGTTCTTGCTGCTCGCAGCCGGTTTGTATCTGGTCGGCGTGGCGAAGTTGCGCAAGCGCGGGGATCGGTGGCCGCTCCGGCGGACGGTGCTGTTCCTCGGGCCCGGCCTCGGCTCGATCGCGGCCGTCACGGTGAGTGGTGTTGAGGCCTACGACGACACGCTGCTGTCGATCCACATGATCCAGCACATGGTGCTGTCCATGATCGCACCGATCTTCCTGGCCCTGGGCGCCCCGGTGACGCTCGCGCTGCGGACGCTGCCGCGCTCGCCCCGCGCCGTGCTGCTCACGGTCATCCACTCGCGGGTCGTCAAGGTGCTGACCTTCCCGCTGGTCGCCTACGGGCTCTTCGTCGTCACCCCGTTCGCGCTCTACTTCACCGGGCTCTACCGGCTCACCATGCAGTACGAGCTGGTCCACGAGCTGACCCACATCCACTTCATCGCCGTGGGCTGCCTGTTCTTCTGGCCGCTGCTGGGCGTCGACCCGCTACCCGGCCGGTGGCCGTATCCGGGGCGCGCCCTGCTGATGTTCCTGTCCACGCCGTTCCACACGGTCCTCGGCCTGACGATCATGCAGAGCAAGACGCTGATCGGCGGCGACTGGTACCCGTCGCTCGGGCTCACCTGGGTCACCCCGGCCGACGACCAGCAGGTCGCCGGCGGCATCCTGTGGGCCGGCGGCGAGATCGTCAGCGTGACCATGCTCGCGGTGCTGGTGGTGCAGTGGATGATGCATGCCGAGAAGGAAGCGCGGCGCATCGACCGGATGCTCGACCGCGAGGAAGCCAGACAAGCGGCGGCCGGTACGATCCCCGAAGGGACCGCCAATGAACGGACCGCCGAGGAGCAGCCGACCGATGAGCACGCACACCGTCCTGCTATATAGCGACGACCCGGAGGTCCGCGACCGGATGCGGCTGGCGATCGGCACCCGTCCGGCGGCCGATCTGCAGGTCCGCTTCCTCGACGCGTCCACCTACGCCGAGGTCGTGCGGCTCGTCGACGACACCGACGTCGATCTGCTGGTCCTCGACGGGGAGGCGGCTCCGGGCGGCGGTCTTGGCATCGCCCGCCAGCTCAAGGACGAGGTCACCGATCCCCCGCCGGTCTGTGTGGTGATCGCGCGGGCGGCCGACCGGTGGCTCGCCGCGTACGCGCGGGCCGAGGCGACCCTCATGCACCCGCTCGACCCGGTGCTGACCGGGCAGACCGTGTCCGCGCTCCTTCGTCAGCGCACCCTCGCCTGAGGACCGGCCATGGGCGATCGCGGGTGGCCCCAACTGCTCAGCGCACTGCTGCGCGCCGACGACCTGTCCACTGAGGACACCGCGTGGGCGATGGCCGAGATCGTGTCGGGCTCGGCGACGCCGGCCCAGATCGCGGCGTTCGCGGTCGCCCTGCGCGCCAAGGGCGAAACCCCGGCCGAGATCGCGGGGCTGGCCGCCGCCCTGCTCGAGCACGCGGTCCGGGTCGACGTCCCGGGCGACGCGGTCGACGTCGTCGGCACCGGTGGCGACCGGGCCCACACGGTGAACATCTCCACGATGGCGGCCGTGGTGGCCGGTGCGGCCGGCGTCCGGGTGGTCAAGCACGGCAACCGGGCCGCCAGCTCCCAGGCCGGCGCCGCCGACCTCCTCGAGGCGCTCGGCATCCCGCTCGACCTCGGGGCCGAGGCGGTCGCGCAGTGCGTGGCCGAGGTCGGCATCGGCTTCTGCTTCGCCGCCCGCTTCCACTCCGGCCTCCGGCACACCGGCGTCCCGCGCCGCGAGATGGGCGTGCCGACCGCGTTCAACTTCCTCGGCCCGCTGGCCAACCCGGCCCAGCCGACGGCCAGCGCGGTTGGCTGCTTCGACCTCCGCATGGCGCCCGTGATGGCGCAGGTGTTCGCCGAGCGGAATCACTCGGTTTTACTGGTACGGGGTGAGGACGGTCTCGACGAGTTCACCACCGCGGCGCCGACTCGGGTGTGGGTGGTGAGCGAGAGGACGGTCCGCGAGACCGTGCTCGACGCGGTCGATCTGGGCCTGCCCCGGTCCAAGGACGGCGACCTGCGTGGCGGTGACGCCGCCTTCAACGCCGACGTGGCCCGCCGGGTGTTCGCCGGCGAGCGGGGACCGGTCCGCGACGCGGTGCTGGTCAACGCGGCCGCCGCGCTGTCCGCCCGGGCCGGGTTGGCCGGCGTCGACCTGCCCGATCTGTTGCGTGGCAACGTCGACCGAGCGGCGGCGGCGATCGACTCAGGAGCGGCGACGGAGCTCCTCGATCGCTGGGTGCAGGCAGCGCAGCGGCTCGCCAGCGCTCAGTAGGTTTGGCTGCCGTCGCCGGGTTAGGGTGCCGGGCGTGAAGCCAACTGACCTGACGTTCGTGAATCTGCCCGGCAAACCGGCGCTGACTCCCGACGGCCGCTACGCGGTCGTCGCCCGGCGCCACATCGACCTTGCCGCCGACGATTACACCAGCCAGCTCTGGCTCGTACCAGTCACCGGCGACGGCGGGCCGCGGCAGCTCACGCACGGCTGGCGGGACGGCGCCCCGGCCGTGTCGCCGGACGGATACTGGCTCGCGTTCGTGCGGGCAACGCACCAGCACTCGGGTAGCCGGGCGGGTGGCGAGAAGGGTGACTTCGACGGTCCGGCGCAGCTCTGCGTGATGCCGCTGACCGGCGGCGAGCCCCGGCGGCTCACCGACCATCCGTTCGGCGCCGGCCCGCCGGCCTGGAGCCCGGACTCGACCCGGCTCGCCTACGCCACCCGCGTTCCCGAGGAGGGCCGCTACGGCACCGGCGCCGATGCGTTCGGCGAGAAGCTCAGCCCCGAGGCCGAGCCGCCGCGGCGCATCACGTCGCTCTGGTACCGCCTCGACGACCTCGGCTTCACCATGGACCGGCCGAAGCACGTCTTCGTGACCGACCTCGACGGCGACACCGACCAGGTGACCACCGGCGCGTTCGACCATGGCGACCCGACCTGGAGTCCGGACGGGCAGTGGCTGACGTTCGCCGCCGCCCGGCACGAGACGCACGGCGAGGACCTGGCCGTCGACCTCTGGCTCAGCCGGCCGGACGGGACCGACCTACGCCGCCTGACCGACACGACGTGGGACCTCGACCAGCCCAAGTTCACCCCGGACGGATCCGCCGTGGTGGCGATCGGCGCCTCCGCCGGACCGGACCGCCTCGACGACGTCATCCGGAGCAAGGTTCTTCATCTGGTACCGGTGGCCGACGGTCACCCGCAACCGATCCTCGACCAGGCGCGATTCCACGTGGCCGCGCCGGGTGGCGACTTCGCCGTCACGGAGTCCGGGGTGCTGTTTCCCAACGAGGACCGGGGCGCCGTCCAGCTGATTCGCGTCCCGTACGACGGAAGCGAACCGACCGTGCTCCTCGACGGCAAGCGCCAGGTCGACGCGTTCGCGGTGGCCGCCGACACGATCGTGGCCACCGTCGGCTCACCGGACTCGTGGGGAGCGCTCGTCGCGCTCGAGAACGGTGTCGAACGTCTGCTCGTCGACTGGAGCGACGAGTACCGGGCGGACTTCCCGGTGTACGAGCAGACCGAGCTGAACGCCACCGCGCCGGACGGCTACCCGGTGCACGGCTGGGTCGTCCGGCCGACCGGCCCCGGACCGTTTCCGGTGCTGCTGATGATCCACGGTGGCCCGTATGCGCAGTACGGCTGGCGGCTCTTCGACGAGGCCCAGGTCTTGGCGAACGCCGGGTACGCGGTGGTGATGGGCAACCCGCGGGGCTCCTCGGGGTACGGCGAGGCGCATGGGCGCGCGATCGTCGGCAACGTTGGCGCGGTCACCACGGTCGACGTGCTGGCCCTCCTCGACGCCGCGCTGGAGGCGCCCGATCTCGACAGTCAGCGGGTCGGCGTCCTCGGCGGCTCGCACGGCGGGTTCATGACCACGTGGCTGGCCGCCCACCACGGCGAGCGGTTCAAGGCGGCCATTTCGGAGCGCGCGGTCAACGCCATCGACAGCTTCGCCGGGTCGTCGGACATCGGCTGGTTCTTCGTCGACGCCGTGTACGGGACGACTGACGTCGCCGCGCAGAGCCCGCTCACGTACGCGGACAAGATCAACGTACCCATGCTGCTGATTCACTCGGAACATGACTGGCGCTGCCCAATCGAGCAGGCCCAGCGCCTGTTCGTCGCGCTGAAGCGAGGCGGCAAGCCGGTCGAGATGCTCGTGTTCCCGGGTGAGGGCCACGAGTTGTCCCGGACCGGCCGGCCGTCACACCGGGTCGCGCGGTTCGACGCGATCCTGGAGTGGTTCGGGCGCTATCTCTAGACGAGTAGCTCCGCCAGCTGCACCGCGTTCAGCGCGGCGCCCTTGCGCAGGTTGTCGCTGGAGCAGAAGAGGGCGAGGCCGTTCTCGGCGGTCTCGTCCCCGCGGATCCGGCCCACGAAGGTCGGATCCTGCCCGGCCGCCTGCAAGGGCGACGGCACGTCGGACAGCTCAACCCCGGGGGCGTCCTGGAGGAGTTCCCGGGCGCGGGCCGGGGTGATCGGCCGCGCGAAGCGCAGGTTCAGCTGCAGCGAGTGGCCGGTGAACACGGGGACCCGGACGCAGGTGACCGAGACCCTCAGATCGGGAATCTCGAGGATCTTGCGGCTCTCGTTGCGGAACTTGTGCTCCTCGTCGGTCTCGTCGTCGACCAGCGACCCGGCGAGCGGGAGCACGTTGAACGCGATCGGCTGGACAAACTTCTGCGGGGCCGGGAACTCCACGGCCGAGCCGTCGAACGTGAGTGCGCTCGCGCGGTCGACGACCTTCTTGACCTGCTCGTCCAGCTCGGCGACGCCGTCCAGCCCGGCCCCGGAGACGGCCTGGTAGGTGGCGGTGACCACGCTCACCAGCCCGGCCTCGGCGTGCAGCGGGCGCAGGACCGGCATGGCCGCCATCGTCGTGCAGTTGGGGTTGGCCACGATGCCCTTGGGGCGATCGGCGATCGCGTGCGGGTTGACCTCGCTGACCACGAGCGGCACCTCGGGGTCCATCCGCCAGGCCGAGGAGTTGTCGATGACCACGGCGCCGGCCGCGGCGACGCGCGGGGCCAGCTCCTTCGACGTGTGCTTGCCGGCTGAGAACAACGCGATGTCCAGCCCGGCGTAGTCGGCTTTGGCCGCGTCCTCGACCGGGTAGGACCGGCCCTGCCAGTCGATCGTCTTGCCGGCCGAGCGGGCCGAGGCGAAGAGCCGGAGCTCGTCGACGGGGAACTGGCGCTCCGCCAACACGCGAAGCATGACGCCGCCGACCTGGCCGGTGGCTCCAACGATGCCGATCCTCATTTAGACGAGGCTACCGGGCGCTCGCACCTGGATTTAGTCCGCTTCCGGCAGCCCGATCGAGAACGCCTCTTCCAGGTCGTGCTGCGAGTATGCCCGGAACGCAATGTGCGTGTCCGTGCCGACCACGCCGGGCACCTTGGAGATGCTGCCCGCGATGACGTCGGCGATGTGGTCGAACTCACGGACGCGGACGACCGCAATCAGGTCGACGTCGCCGGCGACCGAGTAGACCTCGCTGACTCCCTTGAGGTTGGCGATGGTCTCCGCCACCTCCGGGATCGAGTCCGTGGCGCAGTCGATGAGCACGATCGCGGTAATCACGGGCTCATGGTAGCGGTGACGGAGACCGTCAGATCACGGCCCACGCGAATCGCGTCGACAAGGTGCTCGCCGGCTTCGACGGCACCGCCGGCCCAGACGACCGAGCGGGTGAGCGAGCCGTCGATCCGGGCGCCGGCTCCGATGACCGCCCGCTGGACCCGTCCGCGCACCGTCGCCGTCGGGTCTATCAGGCTGCCCTCCCCGGCCGCGTGCAGGTTGGCGGCCAGGTAGTCCTTCGGTGTCCCGGTATCCAGGTACGTCCCGCCGAACGGGATGACTTCGAGCCGCCCCGCGCGTTCGGCCGGCCGCCAGGTCGTGCGGACGAGGTCGGCCGGCATCGCCTCGAGTTGCTCGACCAGGTCCCACGGGAGGAGCGACATCCCGGCGAACCGGTAGGTGCCGAACTCATTGGGCGGCCCCGGCACCCCGAGGAGCCGCACCGTCGAGCCGTCCCAGCCGTCCAGCAGTTGCCGGACGTCGCCATCGGCGAGATAGGCGTCGGCGTTGGCGGCCAGGACCCCGCGACCGTCGATCCACGGCTTGAGGTTGCCCAGCCCGCCCGCGGTACCGAGCGGCTCGCCCGGCTCGACCGACAGGTGCGCCCGTTCGCCGACGTGCGCGACGACCTGCTCGCCCAGGTAGCAGGCGTTGACCGCGAGCCGGTGCGCGGCGTCGAACCCGAGCGCGGCCACTCGCCCGATCGCGCGATCGAGCAACGCCACGTTGCCCACCGGACACAATGCTTTCGGTGTACTGGACGTGAGCGGTCGAAGGCGTCGCCCCTCACCGGCGGCCAGGACCACCGCGCACACGTCGTCCCTCCCGTCGTTCCCGTCCTTCCCGTCCTTCCCGTCCTTCATGGACGGACCTCGGGATAGTCGACATAGGGGCCGATCCCGTAGTACGACAGAAGCTGCGCGGTCGGCACGGTGAGCGGCGGCAGCGTGTCCAGCCGGTGCCAGGCGGCCTCGAGGACCTCGGCGGCGTCGACGGTCAGCGACTGGTCCGGGTCGACCGAGACCTCGAAGACCATGTCGACCCAGCGCCCGTTGGTGTGCACGATCGCATTGGGGTTGGCCGGGGTCAGCCGCTCGGGCGGCACGTCGATGCCGGTCTCCTCGCGCAGTTCCCGGGCGGCGCACTGGATCGGCTCCTCGCCGCGGTCCATCAGCCCGCCGGGCACCGACCAACCGGACCCGGGCGGCTGCCGAAGCAGCAGGATCCGCCCAGGTGAGGCCGTTTGTGCGTCGCGCACGATGGTGACCGCCCCGATCGTGAACGTCGGCTGGATCGTGCGCACGATCCGCCGCCGCCAGCGCGCGGGCAGCTGGTAGAACATGCGGAACACGAGGACGCGCAGCCGAGAGGTCACCCGACGACCCTAGTTGGTGCGGCGTGCGTCAGTGCGGTGAGTGGTCGACGAGCGCGATCAGCTCGTCAACGACCTCGTCGGCCGTGCGGACGTGGTCGGCCACCGCGACGAGCAGCGTCTCCAGGTCGGGGTAGTCGAGCCGGGGGAGCAGCCGGACCAGCGGGAGGTCGCTGGTCAGCCCGCGACCGCGCTGGCGCAAGGCCAGCCCGATGGCCAGCCGGCCGAGGCGGACCTTGTTGGCGATGGTGACCGCCGGGGCCTCCCGGTCGGCGAACCAGCGGGAGATGTGCAGGCGGGCGTGCGGGGTCTTGACGAACTCGAGCCACTCCGACGACGGCCCGCGCGCGGGGGCGTCCTCGTCGAAGTCGAACTCGTCGCGCTGGCCGGTCCGGGTGACGATCTCGACGGTGTCGCCGTCGGCCAGCGGCGCCGACACGGAGATGAGACGGCCGTTGAGGCGGGCGCCGATACATCGGTTGCCGATGTCGGCACCGAGCACGTAGGCGAGGTCGACCGGGGTCGCGTCGGTCGGGAGCAGGATCGGCCGGCCGGTCGAGGTGAACACCAGGATCTGGCCCTCGGCGAGGTCGCAGCGCAGCGACGCGATGAACTGCGCCGGGTCGGCCGCCGCCGTCTCCCAGTCGAGCAGCCGGCGCAGCCAATCAAGCTGTTCGGCCTGCTCGGCGTCGTCGAAGCGGGCCGCGTGCTGCGGGTAGCGGAAGTTGGCGACGATCCCGTATTCGGCCGCGCGGTGCATCGCTTCGGTCCGGATCAGTACCTCGAGTGAGTGCCCGCCCGGCCCGAGCACGGTCGTGTGCAGGGAGCGGTACAAGTTGTTCTTGGGGGAGGCGATGAAGTCCTTGAACCGGCCCGGATTCGGCCGCCACTTGCTGTGCACCGCGCCGAGGGCCGCGTAGCAGTCGGTGTCCGGCCCGTCCACGATGATCACGACCCGGGGCAGGTCGTAGGCCTCGGTGAAGTTGCCGTTGACCGTGTCTTTCCAGATCGAGTACAGGTGCCGCGGGCGCGGCGTCACGGTGGCGGTGATCTTGAACTTGCTCAGCTCGGTGTCGACCGCCGCGGTCACCTTCACCAGGTGCTCGGCCCAGCCCTGCCGGTTGCGCACGTAGTCGGCCACGAGCGCGTAGCCGCTCGGGTTGACCGCGCGCAGGACCCAGTCTTCGAGCTCGCGCTTGAGCGCCTGAATGCCGAGCCGGTCGCAGAGCGGGATGAGGACGTCGCGAGTGGCCATCGCGATGCGTACCTGCGACGACCGCGACCGGGCGTCCAGCGTGCGCATGTTGTGCAGCCGGTCGGCCAGCTTGATGACCAGGACCCGCACGTCCCGCCCGGCCGACACGATCATCTTGCGGATCGTCTCGGCCTCGGCGTCGGCGCCGTAAAACACTTTGTCGAACTTCGTGACCCCGTCAACAAGAAGCGCGACTTCGCTGCCGAAGTCGCGCTCGAGGGCCCCGAGGGTGTAGCTGGTGTCCTCCACCGTGTCGTGCAGGAGGGCGGCTACCAACGTGGTGGTGTCCATGCCGAGGTCGGCGAGGATCTGGGCGACCGCCAGCGGGTGCGAGATAAATGGTTCGCCGCTCTTGCGCATCTGCCCGCGGTGCATGTGCTCGGCAATGCCGTATGCGCGGCGCAACAGCATCGCGTCGCCGCCCGAGTGAATCAACTTGTGGGCGCGAAGCAGTGGCCCCAGCGGATCGCCATCGTCGGCCGAGGGCCAGGGAAGCAGGGCGCGCAGTCGCTGGGTGAACAGCGCGCCGTAGGTGTTCGTCGGGTCCCCGGGGACGGTGCCACCGGCCAACGACGAGTACGTCGGCGGGGGAGGCATCGCGACGAGCGAGTCGCGGCTGTTCGGCGCCGGTTGGCCGCCCGGCTTCTGCTTCTCCCGACCCGGCGCGAACGGTGGCGCAAAGGGGCTGACCGGCGGCGCTATCGGCGATGCGGTGGACGCCTCGGCCGGACGCTTTTGCGGGGCCAGAAGCTTGTCATCGGGGCCTCGGGACTCATCGTCGAGCACGGACCCGATCAGCAACTCGACGTCGGCGGTATCGGCCGTGTCCGACGTCGCCACCCAAGCCGCGACCGGGCGTTCAACGGCCCCGGGTGCGGGCTGCTCGGCGGTCGGCTCGTCAGCAATCCGTGCGGCGTCGGTGTTTGTGCCCGGGGTGGCGGTGCCGGCGCTGCTCCGGCTCTCGGCGGTGCCAGCGAATCCCGGATCGGCGGCATCGGCGGCATCGGCGGCATCGGCGGCATCGGCGGCATCGCCGGACGCGGTCCGGGTGGCCGGGTGACTTTCGGTCACCGCGGCGCCGGTCCTCCGTGTCGCGCCGCCGGCGATCAGGGCGTCAGCGACCGAGGTCTCGGCGATCCGGGCGGCCGGAGTGCTTGCGGCCGGAGTGCTTGCGGTCGGAGTCGCGGCGGCGGGGAGGTTGGCGCCACTGGCGGTCGCGGCATTCGGGATACCGGCGGCGATGCGGTTCTCAGCGGTTCCAGCTGCGGTGGCTGGTCCTGCGGTGGCGGCTGGTCCGGCGGCGGCTGGTCCGGCGGCGGCTGGTCCTGCGGCGGCGGCTGGTCCTGCGGCGGCGGCTGGTCCGGCGGCGGCGCGGTTCTCGGCGGTCCTGACGGCGGCG
>Ga0207661_10002334_pt1 | contig 13072 bp, 12 predicted proteins | sample KBSC713LmetaG_FD_184337 | JGI IMG/M metagenome (GOLD analysis project Ga0207661, IMG submission 184337) | Corn rhizosphere microbial communities from Kellogg Biological Station, Michigan, USA - KBS C7.1-3L metaG (SPAdes) (version 2) | ecosystem: Host-associated > Plants > Roots > Rhizosphere ... | reverse complement strand
GGGTGCCGATCGCCGTCGTCGCCATCGCCGAGCCGGTGTAGAGGAAGGAGACGACGATGCCGGCCGCCGCCAATAGCCCCCCGAGGCCGTAGGCGAGGAGCACCGAGAGGAGCCAGCCAAAGGCGCCGAGCTCCATCGGCTTGCCCTTGATCCGATCGAAGTCGATCTCGTAGCCGGCGAAGAAGAAGAGCATCCCGAGGCCGAGGTTGGCGAAGAATTCGACGAAGTCGTCGCTGTGGGCGAGGCCGAGCACTTCGGGGCCGATCAGGATCCCGGCAATCAGCTCGACGACGACGACCGGCGGTGCGAACCGCTTCGGCACCGTGGCGACGGTGATCGCGGCGATCGCCGAGACCGCGACGATCGCGAAGAAGGAGCCGGAGTCGACCTGGATCGCGGCAGTCGGCAGGGCGGGCAAGGGCATCATCCTACGGTCGGCAGGGTAGGATCACCAGCGGACCGTGCTAGGCGGGGAACCAGCGGTGCCTTGTAACCCGAAATCCGCTTAGCGGGGCCGACTACCGTTCCGAGGGACTGGCCGTCGGGGTCAGTGCGTCGCGGCGGCGTTGACGGCCGGGTCCTGCGCGACGTGGGCACGCGAATCAGGTCAGGTCCGGAAGGAAGCAGCCTTAAGCGGATGCCGCGGGTGCCGCAGGCGAGCCCGGCCCGAGCCTGAAGCGACGGACACGCCCGGTGACCTCGTTTCGAAGGCGGGTGCACGGTCCATTTGTGAACCGAGTTCTCCCCGGGTATGCGGGGAAGGCGCCTCTCGTCAGTCGATCAGGCGCTTATGCATCTGGTGGATCGCGACGCGCCAGGTGATCGCCGCGAAGCCGACGAGGAAGGCGAAGCGCAGGATGTCCTGCCACTCGAAGCCGAAGGCGCCACCGCGGACCAGTTCGACCAGTTGGTGAAGAGGGTTGACCTGCGCCACGACCTGAAAGCCCTCGGGCAGCCCTTCGATCGGGAAGAAGGTGCCGGCGACGAGGAAGAGCGGCGTCACGAACAGCGCCGTGACGTAGTTGAACTGGTCGATCTTGGCGACGGTCGCCGCCATCGCCACGCCGAAACCGGCGAAGCCGAGGGCGGTGACGAAGGCGAAGAGCGGGGTGAGCAGCATCCCCGGCTCGGGATCCAGCCCCCAGAAGAAGGTGACGACGAGGGGCACGCAGCCGTAGACGGCCGAGCGGGTGGCGATCCAGAGCATCTCGGCGCTGACCAGCTCTTCGACGTCTACAGGCGCCGCGAGGATCGCTTCGTAGGTGTTCTGGAAGCGGTGCTTGACGAAGGTGCCGAACATCGCCGGCAGGGCGCTGGAGAAGATCACCGCCGTCGCCACCATCCCGGTGCCGACGAACTGGATGTAGGGGATGCCGTTGACTTCGTCGACCAGGGTGGCGCTGAGGCCGAGGCCGAAGGCGAGCAGATAAACCAGCGGTTCCAGCACGCTGGAGAACGTGGTTCCCTTCCAGTAGGTCTGGAAGTTCGCCACCTCCCGGCTCATCACCCCGGCGATCGCGGCGGGTTCCAGTCGCCGCATCGTCCGCCGGCGCGGCTGGGGCTGCCTCTGGCTCGCGACCTCCATCACTCGGCCTCCTCTCCGGTCAGCAGCACGAAGACGTCCTCGAGCGTCGCCGCCCGCACGATCGCATCCTCGGGAACGGCGCCGTCGCCCGCCCGCTCGGAGCCGACGATCGCGATCGCCGGGCCCGCGGGCCGCACCCGCAGCCCCGCCTGCTCGGCGCTCGCGCGCAGTTCGGTCAGCCGCTGCGGCGGCGCGTAGACCTCGGCGGTCTGACGGCCGGCGTGTTGAGAGATCAGGTCGGCAGGCCGGCCGCGGCTGATGATCCTGCCCCTGTGCATGACGGCGACCTCGTCGGCCAGCCGCTCGGCCTCCTCGATGTAGTGGGTCGACATCAGGATCGTCGTTCCGCGCGCTTTCAGTTCGCCGATCAGGGTCCAGAGCTCGGTCCGGATCTGCGGGTCGAGGCCGACCGTCGGCTCGTCGAGCAGGACCAGGCGCGGATCGTGGACGAGGCCGCGGGCAAGCAGCAGGCGCCGGCGCATCCCGCCGGAGAGCTTGTCGACGGCGTCGCGCCGGCGATCCCGCAAGCGCGCCAGATCGAGGCAGCGGTCGACGGCGGCGCCGACGTCCTTGACCCGATACAGCCGCGCGTAGACGGCGAGGTTGTCCTCGACCGTGACGTCGACGTCGAGGTTGTCGAGCTGGGGGACGACGCCCATTTCGGCGCGGGCGGACTTCGACTGCCCCGGCAACTCGTAGCCGAGTACTCGTAGCGTCCCGGAATCAGCGACCGCCTGCCCGGTCAGCAGCCGCATCGTCGTCGACTTGCCGGCGCCGTTGGGACCGAGCAGGCCGAGGCAGATGCCTTCCGGCACCTCGAGATCGAGACTGTCGACGGCCCTGATCGGCCCGAAGGTCTTGACCACGTCGCGTAGCTCGATTGCCGCCATGACTTGATGGTTTCATGAGCGGACCTTTTGGCGTCAGCAGCGCCGGTAGACGATCCAGGACGCGTTGTTCGCGACCTTGGCGAACCCCTGCGGGGGCGGGAAGGAGGGGTTGGTCGGGTCGTTTGGATCGAGGATGAAGTTGTGGATCACGAAGGGGCTGGCGGGGGCGACGAAGTAGCCGCGCTTCGGGACCGGTTCCTCGCTGGCGCTGACGATCTGGGTCGGCTTGATGTCGAGCCCGAAGGCAAGGCGGGGGATGGCGCGGTGGTTGGGGACGGCGATCCTGCCGCAGAGCGGATCGAAGGCGCCGGCGTCGACGAGGTCGGTGAGGTCATTCTCGATCCGGGCCTGGTTGGTGAGGTCGGTGTCGACGCGGGAGTCGAGGTCCCACTGGTTTGGCAGCCAGAGGACGAACATCAGGGCGACCACGGCGGCGAAGGCCTGCCAAGGCCGCCCGGCGGGATGGCCCGGCTCGAGCAGGCGCCAGCCGAGCAGCGCGACGGCGACGAAGATCGACAGGACCGCCGCCGCCAGCATCGTGTAGCGGGCGATGATCGCCAGGCCGGCGGCCCCGAGGAAGACGAAGGCGAGGAGGGCGAGGAGGGCGGCGGCGATGCCGAGGATCGAGCGGCGCCGCAGGTAGAGGTAGCCGAGCACGGTCCCGCCGAGGGCACCGACCATGCCGGGCCACTGCAGGACTTCGCCGAGGGCGCGGGGGCCGTAGAGGACCACATCCACCGGACCGGTGCGGCGGTTCAGGGTCTCGACGGTTTCTTTGGTGCCGATCCACGAGTAGAGCGGTTCCCCGGTGGTGATTGCGTCGAATAGAACCCAAAGAAGGGGCCCCGCCAGCGCCAACACCCCCAGCCACACCAACTCTCGGCTGCCGACGGGACGATTTCCCTCCATATAGGGGTACTTTCGTCCCGTCAGCGTGGGGAGGGCCAGGTAGAGCCAGTAGGCAACGGCGAAGAGCCAGGCCTCCGGACGCAGGAGACCGGCGAGGGTGAGTAGAGCTAGGACGGGCCAGCCGGCGCGGGGACGCTTCGCCTCGATCAGGAGGGCCGCTAGACAGAGGGCTATGTAGGGCAGGTCGATGTAGGCGCGGAGGCCGTTGGAGAGGAAGGGGGCGCGGGTGAGGACGATCGCGGCGGCGACGGCTCCGATCCAGCGGTCGAACCAGATCGCCCCGAGGCGGTAGACGAAGAAGCCGATCAGGGCGAGAGAGAGGTAGGCGACGATCATCGTCACCGTGACTGCGCCGTCTCCGATCGGGGTCGCGATCAGCCCCAGCAGGTCGGTCAGCGGGTGCGGGGTGGGGGGCAACGCGGCGCCGTAGTCGGGGCTCTGACCGTGCGCCATTTCGCGCCCCCAGACCAGCGCGTAGATCGTGTCGTAGTTGGGGAACCCGTACGGGAAGACGAGCAGCAGCACTGCCGTCACGCCGGCCACCCAGGCGGCGGGCGTCAGCCATCTGCGGGCCCGGTTCGGCACGGCGGGGACGGTACCGGTGGGCCCAGGGGGCGCGCGTTGCCCGTGGATACACTCAGCCAGAGCCGATGAGCGAGTCGACTTCCCTCTACCGACGTCACCGTCCCGGGTCCTTCGACGAAGTCGTGGGGCAGACGCACGTCGTCCGCACGCTGCGCAACGCGGTGGAGCAGGGCAAGGTCCACCACGCCTACCTCTTCGTCGGCTCGCGCGGCACCGGCAAGACCTCGATGGCGAAGATCCTCGCCCGCTCCCTGAACTGCGAGCGCGGTGGACCGACCGTGACGCCCTGTGGGGAATGCGAGTCATGCGTGACGATCGCCGCCGGCACCTCGATCGACGTGATCGAGATGGACGCCGCCTCGAACCGCTCCGTCGACGACGTCCGCGACCTGCGCGAGCGGGTCGCCTACGCCCCCAGCGGCGGCCGCTGGAAGGTCTACATCCTCGATGAGGCGCACATGCTGACCAAGGAGGCCTGGAACGCCTTCCTGAAGACGCTCGAGGAGCCGCCGCCGAACACCGTCTTCGTGCTCGCCACCACCGAGTCCCACAAGGTGATGGCGACGATCGCCGACCGCTGCCAGCGCTTCGACTTCCAGCGCCCCTCGCTGGAGCAGATCTCCGAGGTGCTGAACCGGGTCGCCGCCGCCGAGTCGATCGAGATCGAGGAGGGGGCGGCGGCGATGATCGCCCGATCCGCCCAGGGCAGCTTCCGCGACGCCCTCGGCACCCTCGACCAGCTCGTCGCCTTCGGCGGCAGCCGGGTAGAGCTGAAGGACGTCCTGGAAATGCTCGGCGCCGCCGACGCCGATCTGCTCTTCGAGGCGGTCGACGCCGTCGTCGCCGAGGATCCGAAGGAGGTCCTGCTCGGAGTCGAGAGGATGGCTCGCTCCGGCCGCGACCCCTCGCAGTTCGCCCGCGACCTCCTCGCCCACCTGCGCCACCTGCTCCTCGTCCAGACCACCGGCGAAGTGCCGACCAGCTTCGTCGTGACCGCCACCGACACCGCGCGGATGCGGGCCCAGGCAACTGCGATCAAACCCGCGAACCTCGTCCGCACGATCGACCAGCTAGCCGATGCGCTGACCGCTGTTCGCGAGGGCGACGACGCTCGCTTAGCTGTCGAGATAGCTCTTCTCAAGGCCGCGCGACCCGATCTCGATCCGGATACTGCCGGTTTGCTGCGGCGGATCGAGAGGTTGGAGCAGAGGGCGGCTGACGGGGGCGCTCGGCCCGCGGGTCCTGCCGCCGCAGGGGACCCACCCCCCCTTCCGGTAGCTAAAGCTTCCTCAGGGGGGGTCCCCCCTACGGCGTCACCCACGGGAGAGGCCGCTCCCCGGGACGATCCATCTCCGGCGGAAGAGGAAGAGGCTGAAGCCGACCCTCCGGCGGGTGGCGACGATGCTGAGGACTCTCCCGGTAGGGAGAGCCCAGCATCGGAGACAGGACCCGCCGGCCAGGACGCCTTGTCCTTGGAGGAGATCCAGCGAGTCTGGCCAGCAGTTCTGCACAAGCTCTCCGAGACGGCCCCGGCGCTGGCGGCGACTCTGGAGGGTGCCCGTCCTGTCAGCTATGGGGAAGAGGGGCTGGAGGTCGGGTTTCCGCCGGAAATGACCTTCAACAAGAAGAAGGCGGACAGCCCTGATCGGCGGGATACCGTGGCCGCTGCTTTTGCTGCAGTTACCGGTCAGGGACTGCGGCCCACTTATGTGTTGCTGGAGGGCGAGGCGCCGCCGGATACGCCGGCGCCGGGCAGCGAGGAGATCGACGAGGATCAAATCCTGAAAACGCTGGAAAGCGAGTTCGACGCGGAGGAGGTCAGTTAGGTGGCACGCGGAGGCGGTCCCGGAGGCTTCGACATCCAGGGCCTGATGAAACAGGCCCAGCAGATGCAGGCCGAGATGCTGGAGGCGCAGGAGAAACTGAAGGACGAGGTCGTCGAGGCCAGCGCCGGCGGCGGCATGGTCAAGGTGAAGATGGGCGGCGACCTGACCCTGCGGGAGATCGTCATCGATCCCGAGGCGATCGATCCCGACGAGGCGGAGATGCTCCAGGAGATGGTCCAGGCCGCCATCAACGAGGGCCTGCGCGCCGCCCAGGAGCTGGCCAGCTCGAAAATGGGCGGGATCGCCGGCGGCGACCTCGGCGGTCTCGGCGGGATGCTGGGCGGTTGAGCGAGGGCCCGGCACCGCTGGCGCGCCTCGTCGCCGAGCTATCGCGGCTGCCTGGGATCGGCCAGCGGACCGCGCAGCGGCTCGCCTTCCACCTCCTGCGCGCCCCCGACGAAGAGGCTTTCGCCCTCGGCGACGCGATCCGCGAAGTCAAGGAGAAGGTCGGCCTCTGCGAAGAATGCTTCAACCTCGCCGAGGGTTCGCTGTGCCGGATCTGCGCCGACCAGAATCGCGACCGGGCGACGGTCTGCGTGGTTGAGGAGCCCTCCGACGTGATCCCGATCGAGCGCACGCACGAATACCGCGGCATCTACCACGTGCTCGGCGGCGCCCTCTCGCCGATCGACGGCGTCGACGCCGAAGACCTGAAGATCGGCGAGCTGCGGCGGCGGGTCGAGCGCGGCGGCATCGCCGAGGTGGTCCTGGCCACCAACCCAACCACCACCGGCGAGGCGACCGCGCTGCACATCGCCGACATTCTGCGCGGGCAGGTGAAGGTGACGCGGCTGGCCAGCGGCCTGCCGGTCGGCGCCGACCTCGAGCACGCCGACGAGGTGACCTTGGGGAAGGCCCTGGCGGGCCGAAAAAGCCTGGAATAAGCGGGGACCGCACATCCGTCCTGGACGCCTGTCGATCCGCAAATAGCGTGTTTTCGAAGGTCGAGTGTCCGGCTCTTCCGCGAAGGTCACTGCGTGTCTGACCGATCGGGACTCGAACGCCGCAGGGACGACCGCTCGTCGGGGGGTCGCCTCGCCCTCAAGGCATCGCAGCTTCAAGCCGATCTTCTAGGCACGTTGCGCGAGGAGATCGGAACCAATGGAGAGGGCTTCGCCCATGCCGCGCAGCGACTGGCGGTCGAGTTCGGCTCGGTGACTGCGGCCGCCGTAGACGCTGCGCAGAACGAAGGCGGGCACCGGGGGGGTCCCTTCCGGAGCAAAGATGGGGAGGGCTCCTCAGGGACCCCCCCGGTGCCCTTCGACACAGCGCCGGCGCCCTTCGAGGATCAACTCGAAGAACTGCCGAGTCTGTATCAACCCGGCCACATGCGCCGGCGGTTAGAACAGCTATTGGAGACGAACCGCAGGTATGGCCACCCCTTCGGCCTCGCCGTCTTCGATGCCTCGGGACCCGGCACTCGACCCGGCGACGTCGCCGGCGGCCAGGAGACGGTGCTCTCGATCCTTGGTGCGGCGCTGCGCGACAGCATCCGCATCGTCGACGAAGCCTTCCGCCTCGAGGAGGACGCGATCGCCGTCCTCGCGCCCAATATCGGCACCGTCGAAGGGGTGCAGATGTGCGAGCGGCTGCTCGGCCAGCTCGACGACCTCGAGCGGGCGGGGGGGCTGCGGATCTGCATCTCGGCCGGGGTCGTCGCCTGCCCCGATCACGGCGCCGACGCCGAAGAACTTCTGCACAAGGCCGACGCGGCGATGTGGCGCGCTCGTGCCGTTGGACAGCCCGTAGGCGTGGGCGCCTTGCAAGATCGCTAACAGTTTCTGCGAAATCTGCCGATAACCGGTGTAAACCCGGAGATCGGGTGGGAGAATCCTCCTCCGTCGCCGAATAGACGCGCAGTCCACCCGTTCGACCTCTTCAACCAATGCCAGGAATCCGCACCAACGCCGCCGCCGAAGTCCTGGGCGTAAGCCCGAACACCCTGCGCAGCTGGGAGCGGCGCTATGGCTACCCGACCCCGAAGCGGACCGTCGGCAACCACCGCAACTACGAGCTGGTCGAGCTGCAGGCGCTACGCGATGCCTTAACGGAGACCGGCAACATCTCCTCGGCGATCGAGCTGGCGCGGCAGCGCCAGGCGGCGCCGGCCAACGACGGCAGCCTCTTCGCCGCCTTCGAGAGCTTCGACGAGTCCGCCGCCGACCGCGCCGTGGAGGAGAGCCTCGCCCTGCGCTCGCTCGAGCGCACCGTCGAGGAGCTGCTGCTGCCGGCGATCGACAAGCTCGCCGCCGACCCCGAGCGAGAGGCCGAGCTCGAGTTCGCCTCCCGCTGGGCAACCGGCTGGCTGCACGGCGCCCGCCGCCTCGCCTCCGCCGCCTCCCGCCCGGCCGGGATCCTCCTGCTCGACTCAAGCCACGGCCAGGGGGCCGAGGAGGTCCACACCCAGGCCCTCGACCTCGCCCTCCGCCGCGCCGGCTTCCGCGTCCTCGTCCTCTCCAACGAGCTCGGCGACGACCGCCTCGGTCGCGCGCTGGAGGCCCTCGACCCGACCGCGATCGTCCTCTGCGGCCCCGGCGCCGACACCCAGAGCGCCGTCAAGCTGGTCCGAAAGATTCGCGAGCTCGGCTTCGTCGCCCCCCTCTACGGCTTCCGCGCCGACGGCCTGATCGGCGCCGCCGTCCCCTCCGCCGGACACATGCCGAGCGAGGTCACGGGGATGCTGAATTCCGACTTGCGTCGGCGGGCCGCTCAGGCCTTCGCCTAGCTCCTAGTCGACCAGGATCAGCAGGGCGGTCAACAGCCCGAGCGCCATCGCGGTCGCAGTTAGCGCGATCAACGGTTTCGGCGAGGCTTCATGGAAGTGGCCTTCGCGCAGCGCTTTTTCCATCGCGTTGCGGTTGGCGGTCCCGTAGCCGAGGGCGAAAATCCCCCAGAGGGCGAAGCCGACCCCAGCGACGACGTAGGGCCAGCTCGACGAGGTCTTGCTCAGCTCCGGCACCACCCGGCCGACCCCGAGCGCCACTGCCATCGCCGTCAGCCCGGTCCGCCACCAGGCCAACTGCGTCCGCTCGCCCGCCAGGTAGGTGCGGCGGCTGGCGTCGACCAACTGGGCCGGGTTGGGGTCAGGCTTTGCCAGCGGCTCCTGCTTCGCCATATCCCGAACCTACCTCGCTGATCGCCCACCGGCACCCTCTGCCACTAACAGTTCCCGTCGAGTCCGCGAGAACCCGGATAGAGGACGGGTTGTCGCGGACTTGCGTCGGTCAGGCGGTTCAAGGAGAGCGAGGCGGTTCAAGGAGAGCGGCTCTTCCATTAAGCCGTTGGACCTGGGCCGTCCCGAAAGTATGTGTCGGGAGGGCGAGTGGGGCACCCCTGATCGGTACTCAGCATGGAGCCGCGCCACAAGCTTTTGAGGCGCCAGCCCATCTCCGTTTCACGCGGCGGAGGTGCTCCGAGCAGGGGTGCCCCGCTCGCCCTCACCGATCCCCCACCGTTCATGCAACCGGCGCAAGGGCCGCGGCGCCCACCAGTTCCACTTGCCGAGCAGCTCCATCAGCGAGGGGACGAGGAGGGCGCGGATGATGCTGGCGTCGATCAGGACCGCCAGCGCCGTGCCGACGCCGTTCTCCTTGATGAAGATGATCTTCGAAGTGGCGAAGGCGCCCATCGCGACGGCGAACAGGAGCGCCGCGGCGGTGACGATACGACCGGTCCGCTCCAGCCCGATCGCCACCGACTCCGAGTCCGAGGCGCCGTTGTCGCGCGCCTCCTTGATCCGCGAGAGCAGGAAGACGGCGTAGTCGGTGGAGAGGCCGAAGGCGACGGCGAAGAGCAGGATCGGCATCGTCTGCTCGATCGCCCCTGGGCTCGAGTAGTCGAGGAAGCCTTCGAGCCGCCCGTCCTGGAAGATCAGGACCAGCAGCCCGAAGACGGCGCTGAGGTTGAGGAAGTTCATCAGCAGCGACTTGATCGGCAGCACCACCGAGCCGGTCATCAGGAAGAGGATGATCAGCGTCGCCGCGATCACGATCGCCAGGGCGATCGGCAGGTGCCGCGCCAGGCTCGACTGGAAGTCGACGAAGTCGGCGCTGGCGCCGCTGACCATCACCGTCGCTCCCGCCGGCGGCTGGAGGTCGCGGATCGCGTGCACGGTCGACTGGCTCGCCTCCGAGGCGAAGGGATGGGCGGAGATCACCTGGACCGCCGTGACGCCGTCGGCCAGCCGCCGCGGCGGCGCCACTTCGGCGACGCCGTCGACCCGGCGCACCGCCGCCGCGACCGCCGCCGCCGCCTTCGGGCCGCCGCCTTCGACGTCGAGCCAGATCGGCGTGTCGTGGTAGGGCGGGAACTGCTGGCTGACGGTGTCGTAGGCCTGACGCGCGCTCGCCGACTCCGGCAGCACGGTCGGGTCGACGGTGTTGAACTTGATCCCGAAGAAGGGCAGCCCGAGAATGATCAGGAAGAGGGCGCTGAGGGTTGCGACCGGGATCGGCCGCCGCATCACGAAGCGCGAGAGCCGGTACCAGAAGCCGGTCTGGGCGGGCCGCGCATCGGCCTCGGCCCGCCGCTGCAGGAACTTCGGGGCGCCGGCGTTGACGCGGTTGCCGAGCAGGGTCAGCACCGCCGGCAGCACGGTCAGCGAGATCAGCGCCGCGAACAGCGCCACCAGCGAGCCGCCGAGGCCCATCGAGTAGAGGAAGCGCTGCGGGAAGACGAGCAGCGAGGCGAGCGCAGCTGCCACCGTCAGCGAGGAGAAGAAAACCGTGCGCCCGGCGGTGGCGAGGACCCGCCGCATCGCCTCCAGCCCCGGCCCGCTCTTGGCGATCTCCTCGCGATAGCGGGAGACGATGAAGAGGCTGTAGTCGATCGCCAGCCCGAGACCGAGCGCCGTCGTGAGGTTGAGGGCGAAGATCGAGATCGAGCCGAATTCGCTGGCGATTCGCAGGATCAGGAAGGTGCCGACGATCGCGAGTCCGCCGATCATCAGTGGCAGGACCGAGGCGACGAGGCTGCGGAAGAAGAGCAGCGAGAGCAGGAAGAGCAGCGGGAAGGCCAGCATCTCGGCCTTCCGCAGGTCTTCCTCGACCTGCTTGTTGACCTGCTCCTGGGCGACCGCGAAACCGCCGACGACGACGCCGGGCTTCCCTTCGAGCTGATCGGCGACGTCGGCCCCGGCTTCCTGCACCTCCTTGTCTTCGGTCGGCTTCAGAGCCACTGCGAAGTAGGTGGAATCGCCGTCGCGGGAGACGAAGGCGGGGGAGTGGGTGTCGTAGTAGCCGGTGACCGAGGCGACGTCGGCGCGCCGCCGGACTTCCGCTTCCAGCGCCTCGACCCGCTGGCGGGTCGACGGCTTGGCGACGGGCGCGTTCTCGACCACGGCGATCACTGCCGGCACCCGCAGGCCGGCGTCCTCCAGTCGTTCCTGCGCCTGCACGGTCTCGGTCGCGGGGTCGTCGGCGCCGTAGGGATCGAGGCGGTTGGCGACCCCGCCGCCGACCGCTCCGGCGACGAGGAAGAAGACGAGTGCCGCGAGACCTATCCGCTTGGCCCTGCCGTCAGCGAACCTTGCCAGGGAATCGAACATCAACCGCTCCTTTCCTCGTGAGCGGAATCCAGAAGCCGCGCCTCCATCCGCTCGCACCAATCGGCGAACCACTGCATGTACTCGAGTCCCCCCTCCAGGACGATCATCGGGAAGGGGTCTTCGATCTCCTCTTTCAGCTCTTTCAGGGCCAGCAACTGCCGGTGGACCGCGTGCCTCTGCTCTCGCATCGAGCGAAGGATCGCCAGCGCCTCCTCACGCGGCAGGGCGTCGGCGAAGAACAGCTTCAGCAGCCCTTCGTCGCGCATCTCGAAGGTGTCGGGCTCCTGGCGCAGCCAGGCCCGCAGCTCCTCCTCGCCGTCCGCGGTGATCTCGTAGACGGTTCGCTTCCGGCCCCCGGTGGGGACGTCCCTGCCGACCACCAACCCCGCCTCGGAGAGCCGCTTCAGCTCTGGGTAGATCTGCCCGTAGCTGGCCGCCCAGAAGAACCGCGTCGAGTTGTCGACGATCGCCTTGATCTCATATCCGGACCGCGGTTCGTTGCGGACGAAGCCGAGGATCACGTAAGCGGTGGCGCTCAGCTGTTCCATCTATCGGCAATATATATCGCTTCGATATATCCGCAAGTGTGATTGCTATCACTTATGGTCAGCGGCTCGTACTTGAACCAGCAACCAGCCGGGAAAGGGGTGTCAGATGTCGCTTGACCAGAGCAAGGTCGGCCGGGTCGTGGCTGAACAGATGGAGGCGATCGAGAACGACTACGGCGACGACTGCGAAATCGGCGACGTCTGCACGATCGTCGAGGTGGTTGGGCCGCACGGCTCGCACGTGCGGGTGCGGAGCAGCGACATGCGGCCGCACAGCGGTTTGGGGCTGATCCGGATGGCCGAACAGGCGATGCTCGGCAACCTCGGGGGCGCGGCCGAGTAGGGCTTTGCCGGGCGTTAGCCCGGCGCGGTCTCCGACTATCCTCAGACCTCGATGACTGGGGATGGCTCCGACATCGTCGTGATGAAGTTCGGCGGCACCTCCGTCGCCGGTGCCGAGCAGATCAAGCGGGCTGCGGCGCGGATCGTCGCCGCCCGCGAGGCCGGTAACCGCGTCGTCGCCGTGCTCTCGGCCCGCGGCAAGACCACCGACCAGCTGGTCGAGCAGGCGCACGAGATCTCCGAGCGCCCGGTCGCGCGTGAGATGGACATGCTGCTCTCGACGGGAGAGCGAATCTCCTGCGCCCTCTGCGCGATGGCAATCCACGACATGGGCCACGAGGCGATCTCGCTGACCGGCTCCCAGGCCGGGATCGTCACCGATTCCTCCCATACCAAGGCGCGGATCATCGACGTCCGCGCCGACCGCATCTCCGAGGCGCTGCAGCAAGACCGAATCGTCCTCGTCGCCGGCTTCCAGGGCGTCTCCACCGACAGCCGCGACGTCACCACCCTCGGTCGCGGCGGCTCCGACACCACCGCGGTCGCCCTCGCCGCGGCGCTCCGGGCCAGCGTCTGCGAGATTTACACCGACGTCTCCGGCGTCTACAGCGCCGACCCGCGGATCGTCGCCGAAGCCCACAAGCTCGACCGCGTCTCCTTCGAGGAGATGCTCGAGATGTCGGCCTCCGGCGCCGGGGTGCTGCAGCTGCGCTCGGTCGAGTACGCGCGCAACCACGGGGTGCGGATCCACTGCCGCAGCAGCTTCGAGGACGGTCCCGGTA
>Ga0207661_10002333_pt1 | contig 13072 bp, 18 predicted proteins | sample KBSC713LmetaG_FD_184337 | JGI IMG/M metagenome (GOLD analysis project Ga0207661, IMG submission 184337) | Corn rhizosphere microbial communities from Kellogg Biological Station, Michigan, USA - KBS C7.1-3L metaG (SPAdes) (version 2) | ecosystem: Host-associated > Plants > Roots > Rhizosphere ... | reverse complement strand
GCAAGGTCTATATCGCGGTCGGCCAACGCGGCGATGTCACCATCCACGAGGGCTACATCTCGCTTCGCGAGGCGCGGCGGCAGGAGACGGGCGAGGCGGGTGTCCTAATGGCAGCTTTCGACCCAAAGCAGAGCATCAGTGCGCGCTTTTTGACGAGGGCTGCTAATGCGGCCCAATGGACAGCTTTTCTTATCTTTCGGTGTTCATATCGCTCATTCTCGGTTTGGGCGTTGCACATCTGCTCACAGGTGCCGCGACATTGATTCGGTCGCGCCGAGGTATCAGGATATGGTGGCCAACACCGTTGTGGATGGCCACGACCTTCCTGGTCCAGATCCAAAGCTGGTGGGCGATGTTCGCCTTGCGCGGCGTCGAACGCTGGAGCTTCGCCAGTTTCATGATCGTGCTTCTCCAGCCTGTGGCGATCTTCATGATGGCGGCGTTGATCGTGCCGCGCACAATTGCCGGCGAGCCCATCGATTTGATGAAAGATTACTACCGCGAATTCCGATGGTTCTTTTCGACCCTGTTGCTCGCACTTCTTGTGTCGCTGGCGAAGGATCTCGTCCTGAACGGCGCCCTTCCCGAACCACGCAATCTCGCCGCGCATGGAGTATTCATCGGAATTAGTATCATTGGCCTGACGTTCCGATCGGCGCGTATTCAGCTTGTTCTGGCGCTGGCCGGCTTGACGCTATTTAGTGGCTACATTGCACTGCTTTTCACGCAGCTGCCTTAGCGTCTGCTTTCGACCCATTCCTGCCATTAGCGTGCGGCACATTGCAGACCTAAGGAACGGCGTTACCTGTGGGGGTTCTGAACGGCGCTCGGTCGAACGCCGCTTTGGAGCCTTGCCAACAGAAGCCACTCCGGCAAGGCAACTCTCGATCTAACCTGTCTCGGATGTGTCGGGCGAAAGCACAATCGGGCCGCTCCCCGGGGTCGAAGATCGTGAATGGAATGGGGTTCATCACACTTACTTGTCGAGCGTAGTCGGCCAATGTGTGCTCATCGATACGCACACCATTCCAGCGTATTTCGCGACCATGGAGCGCAACTGTGTTCCCGAGTACGTAGACCGGCTTGCCGGTCTGTTCGGTAGCCCATCCAGGCAGCACGGGAAGGCAGCTCCTTGGTGCTTCGCTCTTGTTGCAAGCGACGGATGAGAGTGCCGCTCCGCAGATAATAAGCGCCTTCCGCATCACACAATGGTGCAATGAACCGCGAGGTGGCGCAATGGCAGCTTTCCACCCAAACCTGTCGCCACAAAGCCGGCTCTTTTTCGGCAACAGCGAAAGCGGAACAATCGTTCGGAAAAGCGATTTTGCGCAACGGTGATGGCCTGTTCGGAGCGTTACCGATGAAGGAGACGGACAAGCAATATTATACTCGTCGCGGCAACGAAGAGCGCGGTCGGGCTCGCGCCGCGGTAAACGAGGACGCCCAGTCGATTCACGACGACCTCGCTGACCTGTGCCATGAAAAGGCGAACGGCTCGGCCAATATGAATGGCAAGGAGGGCGTTCGTTCTCCGAGGTAACGTCAGGCCGAAAGATAGGGTGCCGACATTTTGATCGAGATGGGCGGCCGCTTTCTAGCCAAAGCAGACATCAGCTGAACGTCATTGTAGCTGCCTAATCATCGGGTTTTCCAGCCTTGTGAGTCAGCCCACGCAGCCTTCGTTGACCTCTGGCCCTCACGGATTCGTCTGTCAGCCGGTCAGCTGTCTCCTCGGCCGCTTCGGGGGTTAGCTGCACATCAACTGCGTCGGGGCCGTCCATCGCCACGGCACCGTCGTCGGCCGTGACGTCGCTGGGCTGCTGGTGAACGATTTTCTCCATCATGGATGGCAAACGCACTGCCGTAACGATTGCTCCTCCGATCAGCCCGATAGTGCCCGTCCAGCTTCTTCGAACTCGCGGTCGCGGCGGCGATCAGCCGTTCGGAATCAGCGAAGGCCTCGCCCTGGCCACGGTCGGCCGGCATGCTTGTCGACGAACCGCTGATGCCGGTCCCGATCGTGAAGCGCACGCGCGGCTGGTACGAGGCGCCGCTTGCGAGCTGATCGAGCGGTCCTGACGTCCCCGATCGGTGGAAGCGGAGACACGTCGCTAAAGTCCGACGCGGCCCGACGGCCGCCGCTGAGTTTCCGCCGAACAGCCGCTGCAAACCTCGCCGGCACCGTCGATAGGCCGGTCATGAGCGAGCAATATGTGCCGTGGTTTCCACTAGCCGACTTTCTCGGACGTAGCTTTCGCCGTTCGAGGTCCGCTCTGCCGGTCGCGACCTTTTCGACCGGATTGCCTAGGCCAGGTCGAATGGCGATCAGTCAGCTTTGTCGATGTGGCGCGCTTTTCTCCTTGCGCGCTGCCTCGGCGCGCGAAGCGCGGCCCGCCGGCGGCGTGACCCGCCTCACGACCATGCCCAGCAGGGCGCGCAGGGCAATGCTCTCCTCTTCCCCGAACGCTTGTGCGAATGCGCTTTGGGCCTGAATCCACAGCGCGCCCGCGACCTCAAGGCGCTTCCGTCCCAGGGCACTGAGACGCGCGTGGCGCACGCGGCGATCGACGGGACTGCCCTTGATCAGGACCAGCTTTCCCGCAACCAGGGGCTTCAGGCTCTGCGTCAGTGCCGCACGGTCCATCACCAGCGCATCGGCGAGCGCGGCCATGGTGGGGCCCTCGTCCTCCGGCCAGGAGGCGATCTCTACCAGGATCGCAAACTGTGCAGTCGAGAGGCCGCTCGGCGCAAGGACCCGGTCGTAGGCGAGGCTGACGCGCCGGCTCGCCTTTCGAAGCAGGCTGTAGTTGCACGCCCTCGCGCTCAGCTGGCCGGCTTCCAGGCTCATCGCCGATCGCCCGCCGTCCGGCGGGCAGGCAAGCCCGGCGGCCGCCGTCCGCGCATCATCGGGGCCACTCCACGAACGCGATTCGTTGCATGTATATAAAACATCATCGGTTCACCATCCAGGTGAGCATGCACCCCCTTTACGACAGTCGTGGCGCCAAGGGAAGAATGGCGATTGACTCAGCGCATGAACCGTGCAGAATATGATGGTAATTACTATTAATATTCCGCAGGACATGTCGATGCTTCTGATTGGAACGTACCTCTCGCCATTCGCGCGCCGGGTCGCTGCCGCGCTCATCTCGCGCGGCGTCCCGTTCGAGCACGAGGATCTCAATGGCTACGCCGATCCGGTCCGTGCGCGCGCCCTCAGCCCTGTCGGCAAGGTCCCGATCCTGCGCCTCGACGATGGGGAAATGCTCATCGACAGTGCGGCGATCCTCGACCATTTGAACGAGGAATTGCCGCCCGACGCCGCATTGTTGCCAAGTGGCGGGCGCGCAAGGCGCGAGATTTTGCGGCTCACCGCCATCGCGACTGCGATCTTCGAGCGGAGTACCGCCTGCTACATGGAACGGCTGCGCCCGGCCGACCATCAACGGACGGACTTGCTCGACGGGCAACGGCTGTCGATCATCGGCGGCCTGGAAGCGCTCGATGCGGCCTCTCGCCCCGGCGGCGCGATCGGCCGCGGGCCGCTCAATCTCGCCGGTCTCAGCGCCGTCGTCTGCTATGAATATCTCGTGTTTGCGACGCCCGACTTGCCTGTCGCGGCAACCGCCCCGGCCTTATCCGCCAGATCCGAGGAGCTCGCCGATGAAGATGCTTTCGCGAAAACGCGCCCCTTCGTTGCCGAGGCGTGATGCATGAGTGAGCAGCCAGGGAATGCGCGCCAAAAGACATGCCTGATCACCGGCGTCGGCGGCGCAACGGGCGCATCGGTCGCGCGGCGCTTCGCGCGGGGTGGCTATCGCGTGGCGATGCTTGCCCGGAACGCCGGTCGCCTGCGCTCGCTCAAGGCGGAGATTCCCGGAAGCGAGGCCTATGTTTGCGACGTCGGCGACCTTGATGCGCTCGCGGCCACGGTCGCGGCGGTCCGCAATGAGCTCGGGCCGACTGCCGCCCTCGTGCACAATGCCGTGTCCGAAACCTTCGCGACTTTCATGGAAGCGGATCCCTCCGCGCTCGAGCGCAATTTCCGGGTCAACACCACCGCATTGCTGCACCTCGTCCGCGCCGTGGCGCCCGACATGATTTCCGCCGCCGGCGGTTCGATCATTGTGACCGGAAACACGGCGTCGCTTCGCGGCGTCCCGAACTATGCATTATTCGCTCCGACCAAGGCGGCGCAGCGCATACTCGCGCAGTCGCTTGCGCGCGAGCTTGGCCCGAAGCACGTCCATGTGGGATATGTCACCGTCGATGCGGCGATCGACGCTCCGTGGCTGAGCGAGCACGGCCGGACGCGCCCGGCCTGGCTTGAGCCGCCGGAGGGATGGCGATGGAGCCGCGAGGAATATTTCGCGAACCCTGACGCAATTGCCGACGAAGTCTTCCACATCGCGCACCAGCACCCCTCGACATGGTCCTTCGACCATATCGTTCGCCCGTTCGCGGAGAAGTGGTGACGCCGACTTGAATCGACAGCTCAGCCTTCAAAGGGACGATGGTCGTAAGCGCGCTTTCATCGCTCGACGATGCGTTCGATCACCGTGAGTGCTCATGAAGCTACGGGTGGAATGCCGACGCCTCCTTTAGCGCGTCGAGTGGGCTTAAGATCTTGGTATCCAACGCGCACCGGCCAAGGCCTCGCGCGACGCTGACGAAAGCCATTGGCAAAGGCCTTGGGCACATGCGCACTGCCCACATTGCCCTCCCCACATTGCCCTCCCCACATAAAGGCGAGAACGTCTGCGCTGATCAAGTCCAGCTTGAAATCAGGCCCATCATTGGTCGTTTTCAATCGGCGAGCCTGACAAAGGATAAGCCGCGCCGGCTGGCGAACCTGGTTCGCAGTCGGCTCACCGGGCCGCGTCCGCGGCAGAAAGGATGTCGCGATGGACAGCGCGCAGGACTGCTTCTGCAGCTGTGGCCGTGATGCCTACTTTCGCTTTTCTTTCTCGTGGGTCGACGGGCTCTTTTCCGCCTTCTTTCGAGTTGTGTACCGCCCGGTCTTGGAGTTCCGATAATTGGCGCCCGAGCTCTTGCTGCCACTGCTCGATTTTTTGCCGGCCATGACTACCTCACGTGAAGCACTGCTACCTGACTTGACAGTAACGACGTGCCGAGCGTCGGGGATCCGCCCAGCCGCCAGGAGAGATTGAATTGAGGGGCTCATGCCTTCGCGGATGGTTCAGCGCGCCGAGCTGATTGGCCTGCCGCTCGCACGGCGGATTGCGCTGGCGGCGCAGGGCTTCGGTGCGAAGCGGCCCGACGCTCCGGGGCCGCTGCACCTGCGCCGCACGATCGAGAAGCTCCATCTCCACCAGATCGACAGCGTCAACGTCCTCGTTCGCGCACATTACCTGCCATCCTTCTCGCGCCTGGGCAGCTACGACCGCTCCGATCTCGACCGGCTTGCGTGGGGACACAAGCGGCAGCGCAGACTGTTCGAATATTGGGCGCATGAGGCCTCGCTGCTGCCCTTCGCGATGCATCCGCTGCTGCGCTGGCGAATGGGGCAGGCCGATCGCGGCGATGCCGGGTGGGGACGGATGCGCGTCTACGCCACCGAGCGGCGCGCCGAGGCGATCGCTCTGCTCGACCGGATGCGGATCGATGGCCCGCTCGCGGCGTCCGATTTCGAAAGCCACAAGGGCCAGTCCGGCTGGTGGGAGTGGAGCGACACCAAGCGCGCGCTCGAATGGCTTTTCTGGGCTGGGCATATCACGACAGCGCGCCGCCGGGGCAGTTTCGAGCGGGTCTACGATCTGACGGAGCGCGTGATCCCTGCCGATGTGCTGGCCCAGGAAACGCCCAGCGACGGCGATGCGCACCGGGCCCTCATCGAACGCGCTGCGGCGGCCCACGGGATCGCCACCACGACCGACCTGCGTGACTACTTCCGCCAGTCGCCCGAACAGGCCCGCGCAGCAATCGAGGCGCTGGCCGAAGAAGGCGTGCTCATACCGGTGGACGTGCCCGGGTGGCGCAATGCGTGGATGCATCGTGATGCTCGCCGCCCGAGGCGGATCGGCGCGCGCGCACTGCTTGCACCATTCGACCCACTGATCTGGACCCGAGAGCGGACGGAGCGGCTCTTCGGCTTCCGCTTCCGCCTCGAGATCTATGTCCCGGCCGGCAAGCGCCAGCATGGCTATTACGTCCTTCCCTTTCTGCTCGGTGATCGCCTAGTGGCGCGCGTGGACTTGAAGGCCGACCGGGAGTCCGGGCGCCTGCTCGTGCGGGCAATCCATCTCGAGCCTGATGCACCCGAGGCGACCAGCGAGGCTCTCCAGTCGGAGCTCGCAGACGTGGTGCAATGGCTCGGACTGGCTCGCGACAGGACGCGGTCGTGAGTTACAGCTGTAACATTGAACGCGGGGACGTCTCTGCTCGTCTCGGGATGCTCGCTGCCTGTGCAGCTGTCTTCCCAGGAGCGGAGGTAGCTGAGCATTGAAAAATGGTGGATGCACTAACGCTCGAACGTACGACTCGCTGATTAGGACAAGCGCCTGAGACGTTAGTTCTTATGTCCGCTTTCGACCCAAAGCTGCCATTGCCGGAGCGTCCGCTTTGGACGCTTTGCGGACGTGCCTCGGGAGCACCTAACTTGAGCTAGTGCAGCAATCATTCTCGGCGCGTATCAGCCCGGAGGTGCGGTACTTTTTCGACACCCGTGACAACGGGACGTTCATCGAAGACGATGTCGGAGTCGAGTGTGCCAATATGGAAGCCGTGAAGACCGAGGCGGCGCTGTCCCTTGCGGAGTTGGCGCGCGACGTTCTCCCTGGCAGCATCCAGCGGGTCCTCTGCGTTGAAGTGCGCAACGCAACCCAGCCGATCCTTAAGGACGTGCTGACGTTCGAGGCCCTCGTCCTCGCCAGCTGACAAGGCAACCCGCCCGGTTTTGCAGTCAGAGACCGCTTTCCACCCCAAGCAGTCATAAGCGTTTAATCTGGTCGGCGGCCGCAGGCTAAGACCACGGAAGATCACCAGGCGCCTGCAACAGCGGCTGAAGGATGCCGCTAAGCTCGCGCGAGCGGCGTGTCGCACGAGGTCGACGTAACCGGGCAAAACTCCAGGCTTTCGACGAACTTGGGTTAGATCGCGGCTGTGGAAAACTCGGTAAATTGCCTGCGACTCGGGAGCGGTGTGTTCGAGCTTGTGGGGGCGTTTATGTTCGAAGATGCCGTCTATTACTCGCGCCGCGAGGCGCAGGAGAGATCATTGGCTGCGCACGCGCCTGATCCTCGGGTGCAACGGGTCCATGCATTGCTGGCCGACAAATATTCTCAACTTGCCCATCGCATGATGGCGAAGCTCGACGGTACGCCCGACAATTAGGAGACGGGTCTCGCCGGCGTATGTTTCCGGGGTGAGCCTGTGCGACCGAGTGCTCGCCGGACGGCGGCGGCAAGCTCCTGCTCTTTGACGGGCTTCTGGATGACGCTTGCACTGGGCACCCGATCCAGCAGTTCTTCCTTGTAACCCGTGATGAAGATCACAGGGATGGCGCGCCTGGCGCAGATCGCCTTGACGGCACGAACTCCGTCACCCGGGAGGAGCCGAACATCGGCCGTGATCAGGTCGATCCTCTGTTCGTTGGCACCCATCACCGCGGTGTCCGCTGATCGAGCAAAGCTGAACGACGTAAAGCCCAGCTCTTCCAGCATGTCCTGCAGCGAATGCGCGATCAGGTAGTCATCTTCGATGATGAAGGCGTGCATTGTCCCCACCGAGCTCGGGAAACCGCCCTTAGATGCTCAAACGAGGAGCCGGCAAGATGTGTCCGACCGAGGACATTACTGAAGCGGCGCCATTCCACGTCAGCTTTCCATCCATTCCTGCCGTTCACGGCTTTCGACGGGACGCGGACCTTACGCGCGAGCTGTCGCAGTTGATATCTTCGGTACGGCGCGTGCCATCAGGACGAACGCTGCGATGTGGGTTATCATCAAAATCGGAACATAGAGAATGGGGATCAGATAGGTGATGCCCAATTGGCCGGAGACTTCGGGCAGTCCGACGCGAATTGCATGAACATAGTTCAGGATAAGATCACCGGCTCCCACGACATTGAAACTTGCAACGAATAACCAGAACAACGGCCGTGTTCGGAAGAACATCATTGCCAGCATCGCCAACACCCCCGCAGCGAGGTCACCCCACGCGGCAGGCACCCCAAAGCTCGACGGAATGTCAGGGCCAAGCAGCCCCGGAAAGATGAAAACGAGACCGAAGAAGCGAAAGCTATGGAGCGTAGCGATAGCCCGGCTCGCGTCGGCCACGTCCATCGTTCGGAGCCTGGGCCAGATATAGGTACTGAAGCAAAGCAGCCAGGCAACGTAGCCGAGCGCCAGCTGAATATTGAAGATGAGAGCAGGCGTCACCGCGTCCTCCGATGAACGATGGGCGTCGGAAATTAGAAGTGCTTCCACTGTTTGCGTAGCCACTGTAATCTTGATGGCCTGTGAAGCAAAACTACACAGTACGGCGCGGGACTCTCGACGGCGTTGCAGCATTCCTTGCAACGGCAAGGCGGCGCAGCTTTCGGCAGGCTGCAAATGACCTCGGAGTGACCCCTTCGGCCGTCAGTCAGGCGGTACGCTCCTTGGAGGAGCGAGTTGGAGCCGCACTCTTGTTCCGGACGACACGCAGCGTCGGCCTGACCGAGGCCGGGCAACGTTTCTTCGACCGCGCAGCACCCGCCTTCGATGAACTTCTCGCAGCTACAGAAGCGGCTCGGGACTTGGGAAAACGGCCTACGGGTCTGCTGCGATTGGCGGTCCCCAAAGGAGTGATTCCGCTTCTCCTCGAACCGGCGATCGCCTCCTTTTGTGGCGAATATCCCAACATCGAGCTGGAGATTGTCGCGAATGACGAGATGGTCGATTTGGCGAGGGGCGGCTTTGACGCCGGCATCCGCCTGGGCGAGTTCATTGCCCCGGATATGATTGCGGTGCGTCTGACACCGTCTTTCCCTTACGCCGTGGTCGCGAGCCCAGAATATCTGGTACTCCACGGTGAACCCATGCGGCCCGAAGATCTGCGAAACCATGCCTGCATGCGCATGCGGCGGTCAGACGGAGCGATCGCAGCTTGGGCTTTCAAAGACGGCAACAAAGCGATCGAAGTGGCCGTTTCAGGTCCTTTGATCGCGCACGACTACTCAACATTGTTAGGAGCAGCTGCGCGAGGCATCGGCCTCGCCCAAGCCCCGGCCCCGTTAGCGGCTGCTGCACTTCGCGAAGGACGGCTTCGAGCTGTGCTCGCCGGTTTCGCGACAATGACGTCGGGTGTGTTTCTGTACCACCACGGCAAGCGTCAGGTTCTGCCGAAGCTCCGCGCCTTCATTGACCATCTGAAAGCAAGGGTGATCTAACGTCAGCTTTCCGCCCATTGAAGACATTAGCTCCCGCGCCGCTCCGGATCGTCGCGCCACCAAAAGAGCAGATGGCGCTTTCCGAAGCATTGCCGTTCGGGAAGCCGTCCGGTTCTTGATGCTTCGCAATTCAAGGAAGGCCGGATCGTAGCGGCAGCTTCCACCCATTGCTGCCATCGGCCGGCTTGAGGGGAGAGCGTCTCGTTTATACCGAGAGGGTCGGCAGCTGCCGCGATGCAAGTCGCCGACGAACTGATTCCGAGATCCACGGCGGTCTCACGAGATTCCACGAGGGCGCGCTTCGCTTCGAGCGCAACTTCGTGCGTGGCCTGTCAGGTGCGGGCCGGTGCGCAAAGTCGTCGCAATTCCGTCGCGGACCCGACGCTCTTTCCAAGGGCATTGCGGCCCGAGCCGCGCCGGCGTTTCTCTCCACCCACGCGCGCTGCTCCAGCCAATGCGGAGACGAAAGGGCGGCACGTTGTGCTCCGACTTACGTTCCCGGCTCGTGACAGGCGAATCGCTGCAAGGTTGGAAGCGCGAGAAGCCCTCAGCGCGGGCCGAACGGGAGCGGCTGGGCCGGATACTCAAACAGGCGTTCCCGCTTGGCGAGAGCGGATCGTTCACGGGCGTGCTCGAGGCGATCAGGACGCCGTTCGACGAGCCGGCGGGAGCGGCATCGCAAACTGGCCGCGACGAGGGGTGCGATGAGGTCGCTCTTGCGCGCTCGCCGCTGGATCGATGATGAAATCTTGCAAGAGAGAGAGCACCTGCGGAGGACGTACATGCTTTCCAGCTATGCCGTACGATATTTGTACGCCTTGGAATCGATTGCTGACATCATCGCTCTTTGGTCGTGGTGGCGGGTCTGGCGCCAGCCTGGGGCCGACCGTCTCGCCCTTGCGGGCTTTTGCACCTGCTCCGGCTTCGCCGTGAAGATTTTCAGGATCGCACTGGCGATCGTTCTTCGCGCGCATTGAGCACGAATCCGCGGCGCGCCGTGCGCTCCTGGCGCGTTCGAGGCGTGCGCCGACAACGAAGCCCTGCATTCGACCCAAAACGGACTCTCGGTTAGTGGTTCGATAGTTATCTTTAGTTAGCTGCCAATCTGAAAGGGGGTGTGATGCGCGATCGAACGCGGGATTGGGTTAGTCGGGCGGATCGGGCCGATGTCATGATTAAAGCTGCGCTTCACGTGGCGGGTCGAGAATTGCCGGTCACGATCATCGATATGTCGGAACGCGGCTGCAAAATCCGCTGTCTGCACATCCTTCCGATTGGCGAGATCGTGGAGCTCGTGATCCCCGCTTTTCAGCCGAACGCGGCAAGCGTCCGCTGGTCACTCCCCGGCATTGCCGGCTTACGCTTCATCTAGGGCGCTCGTTTGCCAGACTGATCAGCGCTTGCGGGTTGGAGGGTCGGTTGCGCCCCTGACAGGCGTTCTGCCGCTAATCCTGCGTGCCCATGCTCACTTTCGAACCTCCAATGGCAGCGAGCAGAAACGGAACCGCGCAAAGGTTCGATGCAGGCTCCAGCGGCGATGCCACAATGTTATGAAGTGCGCCGCATGGTCATCTCCCAAAGCAAGCCCAAGGGCGCAAGCGGCGCCATTCGAATCGGCTCCGGAGCAGACTGGATGGTGATACCGTTCCCCGACTCCAAGCCTGAGCGGGAGCGTCTGATTGCCGAGCTCTTCATCGGCGGCTTTGGCGGGTGGGTTGCGATGCAGAGCGACCCGTCTCTCGCGCCCTTCGGAAAGCTGACCCAAAATCCTGAAAAGGATTTGGACTTCACAGTCGAGACCGCGGTCGGAACGAAGCTGATGGAGTTGGCCGAATTTGCCCCATTGACGCAATATGGGCCGACATTCGCGGACGCACCGACGCAACTATCACCAACGGCAAAAGCGTCGCTCGCGTGCCAGCTCATCCGGCGAAAATCGCAACGCCAGGGCGGCGCGGACAGGATCTTGGTCCTTTATGTCACCGAACACGGTTTCTGGATTGATCCGATAACCATTGAGATTTTGAGGCGGGACTTCGTGGCTGGTACCCCGCCGAACTTCGATCGTGTGTACTACGTGAGCCCTCACGATCTTCGGTCTGCTTCAGTAACCGAGATCTACCCGGGCAAGGCTCATCACATCTTTGGAGAAAAGACGGACGAGCAGCTCATGGCGATCGCCGCCACCGCGATCTTGCCTCACCCCATGACGATGGACGTTCGCTACACGCTGAGCGGTCAACTCGGGGCCTGGTTCGGAGTGACGCGCGTATCTGTTCATTTCGCGATGAACCTGCCTGGACAGCTGACCGTCCGTCGCTGAAGGGCAGCGCGGCGCCAGGTCCCGACATTCTCGCGACTGGAGCCCGGAGCCGATCAACTGAACTATTGCGCTACGCTCAAAGACGGGTCTGCTCGCGTTGGCGAGAGAGCTCGCTACCTCCGCGCCTGCTCGCCGGGGATATCGTTGGCCACCCGGGTCTTTTGCCGTTCAGAGCCTCGGGCCGTCGCGGCATAAAGCCGGGTTCGGGAGCTATGGAGTTCGCCAAGTTCCCCAACTTTCCAACGTTCAGCAGCGGGCAGGCCGGCTTTATGCCCGGCTGGAGCAAGAAAAATAGTCCTTCTAGTACTGTAAGAGTTCGGCTAATCGGCTTTCGCTTGAATTGCGTTCGTGGCCCCCCTCGTCACGCAGGTTCGAGCGAGAGGCGGCCGCTTGGTGTTGGGCGGCCGCCTCTCCCGTTCCATGTCGTCACCGCCGATCTCTGCGCGAGCTTGGTTGATCGGACTGGCCGATCGGCCAGGCTCGGCGGGGTGTTGCGCTTCGCCCTATTGCAGGTTGCGGCGACGACCCTCTTTTGAATTGGGAACGGCCGGCAAGCTGATCCGCCCCCTCGTCCGCGGCCATCGCGAGTCGCGTCCCGCGGGAATCGCGGCCGCGTGCGCCAGCTGCTGTGACCGGAAAGTCACGCAGGCCGTGAAGATTCGCAAGCGTCTATGCAAACAGTGCTAATCGCACTATTAGCCTGCGTCGGCTGAGTTGCGGCGAGAGCGGCTCTCGGCCGCAAGAGCGTCCAGGCGCTCGCCTCGGCAAGCTTTCAACCAGGGGGGAATATGCTCGACGCCAGGTTCAGGAGGTCGCTGCTTGCGACCACGGTCACTACAGGCGTGTCGCTTGCGACGCCGGCATTCGCGCAGAATCCGCCGCAGCCGCCTGCGCCGGTCACTCCGACCGACACGCAGGGGGTTACGCCGCCCGCAGCTCCGAGCGACAAGACACCGCCTGCCGGCGTCCAGTCGAACGAATCATCTGCGCCGGCCGAGCCGACGGCGAGCCAAGAGATCGTCATCACCGGCACGTTGATTCGCAACCCGAACCTCGTTGCGTCGGCGCCGGTCACCGTGCTCGGCCATGACGAAGTCCAGCTTCGTCAGACCAACACCGCCGAAGAAATCCTGCGCACGATTCCGGGCGCGGCGCCAAGCATCGGCGCACAGGTCAACAACGGCAGCGGCGGTTCGGCCTACGTCAACCTTCGCGGCCTCGGCTCCAACCGCAACATCGTCCTCCTCGACGGCGTGCGCATCGTCCCGGTCGACCTGGTCGGCCGTGTCGACTTGAACAATATCCCGTTGGCGCTCGTCGACCGTGTCGACGTGCTGACCGGCGGCGCGAGCTCGACC
>Ga0207661_10002332_pt1 | contig 13073 bp, 11 predicted proteins | sample KBSC713LmetaG_FD_184337 | JGI IMG/M metagenome (GOLD analysis project Ga0207661, IMG submission 184337) | Corn rhizosphere microbial communities from Kellogg Biological Station, Michigan, USA - KBS C7.1-3L metaG (SPAdes) (version 2) | ecosystem: Host-associated > Plants > Roots > Rhizosphere ... | reverse complement strand
GGGAGGCGGCCGCCGTGGACTCCACTGCGACCGCCAGCCAAGATGGCGACGACGCGACGGTGGTCGACGCCCCTGCCGAGGAGGGCGACGAGCAAGTGACCCCTGATCGCGCCACCGACAACCTCCTCGACCGACTCCTCTACAGGGGAATCCTGCCGCGGTACGCCTTCCCCACCGATGTCGTCTCCTTCAATGTCTTCGACCGGGAGCGTTCGACCCGCTTTCGACCGGAGTTCCGATATGCGCCAAGCCAGGGTCTTCCCACTGCACTAACCCAGTACGCGCCGGGCAAGCGGGTATGGATCGATGGCAAGGAGTGGCGGTCGGGTGCCATCTATTCCCAGATGTTCGACGACCGCTTTCGCGCCTGGAGAGACAAGCAGCTCTATTTCGAGTGCGACAACTGCCACTTCGCGGTCACCGAGAGCTACGGGCGCGCACACAGCGGTGAGATCCGGTCGTGTCCGGCCTGTGGCGCCGAGAAATTTGGTCCCGCCAGGGAACTGGATGCGTCCGCCCGGATCGCGCACCCGCACACCTGGGAGGAGGAGACGTCCCCCGACGATCAGCCGGCGCTGAGCTACGCGACGCGAGCCAAGCTGATCGCGGCAGGACCTCCGGATTCGGCTGAATGGCAGGGAGTGACGGATCGGATCGCATGCCACTACGAACGCACCCAGTTGCTCGTCACGAATACCGGCCCGCGGGGAGAGGGCTACAGCTACTGCACCCTCTGTGGACTGATCGGCCCGACGGCGATTCCGGGCCACTCGATCAGCAGCGGGCATCCGAAGCCTTATCCCGATGACCGCGAGCCGACCTGCGAGGGGGCGGTCACGCGCGGCCTTGTGCTCGGGACCGACTTCATCTCCGACGTCCTCCTCTTCCGGTTCGCCGTCGCTCCGCCTCTGATGCTGAGACCGGGGGCGCTGGCGACCGATGTCGCGCTGCGTACCCTCGCCGAGGCGATCACGATCGCGGCGGCCCGGCGTCTCGACATCGACGCCGGCGAGCTGCAGGCCGAGTATCGGCCGGCGCTCAGTGATGGCGGGCAGGCCGGACTCGAAGCGGTGATCTATCTGTATGACACCTTGGCGGGCGGCGCCGGCTTTGCGCGGCGGGTCGCTGACCTGGGAATCGGCGTGCTCGAGGACGCGATCGGAATCCTGGAGGAGTGTCCGGCGGGCTGTGATCGTTCCTGCTACCGATGCCTGCGCAGCTTCCGGAACCGATTCGAGCACGCACTGCTCGATCGCCATCTCGGTGCCAGCCTACTGCGCTACCTCGTGTCCGACGAGGAGCCCCGGCTGGATCCGCGGCGGATCGAACAGGCGGAGGATCGCCTTCATGTCGACTTGTCCCGTCAGGGGATCGACGGTGTCGAGTTTCTTCGCTCCGAGAGGATCGAGGTCCCGGGGATCGGGGTGATCGATGCCCCGGTTCTCGTTCGGTCGGACGGACGCCAGCTCATCGTCGGCGTCCACGGGCCGCTTACGCCCGATCAGCCGAACGACGACGGGCTCGTCGCGGCCAAGGAGTTCGGCTCGGCGGTTCCCGTGCAACTCGTGGATGAGATTCTCATCTCGCAGAACCTGCCAAGGGCGACCAAAAGCGTGCTTGAGGCAATCAGTTGAACGAGAGCGGCGATCACTTCGGCACCGTGGTGAGTGGTGTCAGTGGTACCTGGCCGGAGGCACCAGCGTTCTGGAGCTACTCGAGCCTTGGTGCCGCGGAGGAATGTCCGCGTCGATGGATGCTCTGCCGGGCCGATTACGGGAACCTCTGGGAAGGGCACGGTTATCCACCGCGTCCTGCGTTCGCAGCCCTGGTCGGGACCGTCGTCCACCGGTGTCTCGAACTGCTGCTGGTCGCATTTCAGGCTCAAGGCTGCCCTTCGGTCGCCGATCCGGCCGCAGTGGACGCGATTCGGGGTCTTGGCGGCTACAGCAAGTTGGTCGAGCTCGTGATCAACGAGGAGCTTGCTGCGCTTAAGGGCAATCCGCGGGCGGCCGATCTGGAGCCCGCTCTTGCGAGGCAACTGACCAAGAGTGTGCCGCAGATCCGCCAGCGGGTGCAGATGGCGATTAGCCGCGCCCGGCTCGCGCCGGCCGGTGGCGACTCCGAGATGGGTCCGGAGGGTTCTGATGAGATCGGCGTCACCCGCGGATCCCATACGGAGGTCGAGCTTCGGGACGAGGATCTGAGGGTCATGGGTCGCGCCGACCTGATCACCGTCAGCGAGACGGGATGCACGATCACCGACTACAAGACCGGGGAACCGAGCGAGGGCCACGCCGACCAACTTCGCCTCTACGGGCTCCTGTGGACCCGGGACAAGCGGGTGAATCCGGATCAGATCCCGATCGAGAGCCTTGTCGTGGCATACGCAACGCACGACGAGCCGGTCGATGCACCTTCGGCCGCCGAGCTCGCAACCTTGGCCGACCAAATCACCTCCAGGATCGCGGCGACGGAAGAGCAGCTCGACCAAAGGCCTCCGCCTGCGAAGCCGGATCCCGAGATCTGCCGGTTCTGCGACGTCAAGCATCTCTGCGACGACTACTGGGCGACGGTTCCCTCAATGCTGGGCGCCGGACCGTCAGAATCCGCGACGGGCTTCGTTGACTGCGAGGGGGAGATCGCACAACGCAACGGACCCATGAGCTGGGTCATCGGCCTGGAGGGCGAACCGGACTCTGCGCTCCTTCGCACCACTGACGAGCGCCCCGGGTTCGGGGTCGGGGATTATGTGCGCTTGCTCGGGGTGGCGGCCGGGACCGTCGAGGCGGAAGGGGCCTCCCAGGTCGTCCTCACGATGACGCCGTTCTCCGAGGCCTTCCTGCTGAACCCCCACTAGCCTGATGCTTGCGGCGAATCATGGCCACGGGGCCATCTCGCGATGCCGCGCCCGGTCGAGCTAGTGTCCGCGCGTGGCCACTAGGGGCAAGAACCGCTACAAGTCGACCCGCGAAAGGGAGGAGGCCGCACGGCTGCGCAGGCGGGTTCGAGAAGAGCTGAAACGGTCCGGATTCGTGAGGGAGGACGGCCGCCTCTGGCCTCGCGAGGAGCTGACGAAGGAGACGATCCGGGAGTTGCATCGACGCCAACGAGCCGCCCTCCTCAAGAGGAGTCGACCGTTCATCGAACGGTGGGAGGATCGGGTCATCGGCGAGTTCGCCAATGGGGATGAGGTCGATCCGCGTCGGATCCGACCTGTCGTCGAGCAGGTAACCGGAGACGGCTACCAAGCTGCGCTCTTTCGTTTCGCGACTCTTCACTGGAGCGTTCCGGTTTCCGTTGGCTATGGTCGGCGGACCCGGTTTCTCGTGCGTGACAGCTCGACCGAGCGGCTCATCGGTGTCTTCGCCTTGGGCGATCCCGTCTACAACCTCCGGACCAGGGACGATCTGATCGGCTGGAACGTGGAACAGAGAAGCGCACGCCTCTACAACGTCCTCGATGCCTTCGTTCTGGGAGCGGTTCCTCCATACAGAGAGCTGCTTGGAGGCAAGCTCGTGGCGATGGCCGCGACGAGCGGTGAGGTGGCCGCCGAGATCGAGGCGAAGTACGAAGGTAGCGAGACCATCATCAACAAGGCCCACAAGGATCCCCGGCTTGTCCTAGTCACGACCACCTCGGCGCTCGGCCGCTCCTCCCTCTACAGCAGGCTGCGGTTTCGGGACCGACTTCTCTACCAGCCAATCGGCTACACCGAGGGATTCGGGCATTTCCAATTCTCAGATTCACTTTTCGCCGGGCTCTGTGAATTCCTCGGCAACGATGGCGGTGTCCCGGGTTACGAGTACGGAAGCGGGCCGAATTGGCGATTGCGGACCATACGCCGGGCCTTGGGAAAAATCGGGGTCGAAGACGATCTCCTCCATCATGGGGTGAGGCGGCAGGTATTCCTTGCCCCACGCGCGATCAACTGGCAGCGATTCCTGCGAGGGGAGACGGACGAGCCCTCCTGGTATCGACTTCACCTCAGTGAGATGGCCGCGTTCTATCGACGCCGCTGGGCGATTCCGCGGTCCGAACGGGACGAGCGGTTCAAGTCCATAGCCCGCGACGATATGCGTCTGTCGACTGCGGCCGGATTGGCCTGAGTCGCTCCTCGACGCGAACCTTTTCCCGCGATAGCTTGTCGGCTGCTGCGGTGTCACACTCCCCGGCTGAGTTTCACATCCCGACCACCGAGGAGCCGATGTCAGACACCATCGAGTCCGCCCGGAAGCTGATCAGCGATCGCCTGGCGGCGATCGAGACTGAAGCCAGCCAGCTGCAGGGAGCCCTTGAAAGCCTGGGGGAGGGAGACGGCGTCGCGCTGGCCAGCCCGACACCGCGGCGCAAACGGCCAGCCGGCAAGCGGCGCCGAACCTTGGCTCCGCGCGGCCAGCGCCGCGAGCAGATCCTCGCCGCGATCAAGGCCAAGCCCGGCACCCGGCCGTCGGAGCTCGCCGCCGAGATCGGCATCTCCCCGGGCCACGTCTCGGCTCTGCTCGCGAAGTTGCGGGACGAGAAGCTGATCGTCAAAAAGGGCGCTGGCTACGCGCTGAAGTAATAGGTAATAGGCCGTAGACCTCGGCCTCCGTGGAGTCCGGTCAGGCTTATCCGCGCGGGCGATCGAGCGCGGTGCCTGGGCATACGATCTGCGGATGATCGTGCGGAGCATGCGTCCCGGTGAGCTTGATGCTGCGGTCGGCGTGTGGCGCGAGGCCAACGTCGTTCGCGGCGCCCCTCACGGCCCGGAGCGGACTGCTCGCATCCGCGAGAAACTCTCAGCCTCAGACGCCCTGCCGTTCGTTGCGCTGCGGCCAGGAGTCGTGGGCATGGCGCTGGCCGAGCCCGGGAGGTTCGATGATGGGGCAGGAGAGCTTGACGCCTCGCTCCTGCATATCTCGATGGTGTTCGTGCGCCCCGCGGAGCAGCGCACAGGAGTCGGGCTCCCGCTGCTACTTCACGTCCTCGACGTCGCGCACACGATGGGCTATCAGCGAGTCGGAGTCTGGACGGCTGAGGAGAACCGCCCCGCTCGCAAGCTCTACGAGCGAGCCGGGATGACCCTCACCGGCAAGACCGCTCCCCTCCGGTCGAGCCTGGCCCTGCAGTACGAAAGCTCGATCGGCACCCAGCCCGCGTGATGGCCTGTTGGCTGATCGCTACCGAAGCTGAAACCGGCCCGAGCGAAGGTAGGCGTTCAGCAGCTCAAGGGCATGGGGCGGTCGGGCCGTGTATCGGCGCCGGCGGGCTCGCCGGGTCAGCGAACTCGATCTTCGTCGCCTCCTCGCCGTCCGGGTGAGGATCGCCGTGCCAGCGTTCCGCGAGAAAGCAGACGGCGAAGCAGTGGGTTTCGTCTCCGTTCGGATAGATGATCGTGTGCAGCCCAGCCTCAGACAGCGTCGCGAAGGGGATGAGATCGTCTTCGGCAACCGTGACGCCGGCCTCCTCTTTCAACTCGCCGATCGCGGTGGCGGCAAAGCTGCCCCCAGGCTCAGCCGCACCGGCAGGGAGGCACCACGTCTCATCATCCGCTCGGCGCGTGAAGAGGACGCGACCATCGGACGGCCGCCGCAAGGCGACCATCGCTCCGGGCATCAAGACGAGGTCGCTGCCGATCCGCTTTCGCAGCTGCCCCAGATATGAATCGGAGAAGCTCATTCCAGCCACGTTATTCCCATGACCGGAAATGAACCCATCCAGCTGGTGCCTCCCAACCCAGGCTGGCCCGCTCAGTTCGAGTTGGAGCGGGCGGCACTCGAGGAAGCAATCGGCGAGTGGGCCTGCGGCGGCATTCACCACGTCGGCAGCACCTCGATCCCCAACCTCGAAGCAAAGCCGATCATCGACATCCTCGTCGGCATTAGCGACCTTGAGACCGCCCGTGCTTGCTTCGGGCCGCTGGCCGCGCTCGATTACCTGTATGCGCCATACCTGCCCGAGGTGATGCACTGGTTCTGCAAGCCAGATCCGGCTCGGCGAACTCACCATCTCCACCTCGTGCCGGTGGGGTCACAGCGATATCGCGACGAGCTGACCTTCCGCGATCGGCTCAGGGCCGACGCGCAAGTCGCCAGTCGCTACGCGGCGCTGAAGCGTGAGCTTGCCGAGCAGCACCGAGACGATCGCGACGTTTATACCGAGGCCAAGGGTACTTTCATCAGAGCGACCCTCCAGGGCGCCCGACTAAGTTCTTTTTCCACTAGGGCCCTGGGGATTCGACAAGCGACGGCTGACGATGTGCCAAACATCGCTGAGGTCCACGTTCGCTCCTGGCAGGCCGCCTATCGCGGCATCTTGGCGGACGACTTGCTCGATAGCCTCTCGGTGACGGAGCGTGAAGAGAGCTGGCGAGCCCTCCTCAGCAACACAGAGCACCACTGGCTCAACCTCGTAGCCGAGGACGGAAATGGCGGACTCGCTGGTTTTTGCGCCGTGACCACTCCAAGCCGCAACACGAAGGAGGACGAGTCGCCGGCCGAGGTGGGCGCTCTCTACGTCGACCCGGATCGCTGGCGAGAAGGGGCGGGCGCCGCAATGTTGATCGCTGCTTTGGAGAAGTTGAAAGAACGGGGCTGGCGGGAGGTGGTGCTCTGGGTGCTACCGGAGAATCGTCGTGCGCTCGCCTTCTACCCCCGCTATGGCTTCACGATTGAGGAGGGAGTCGAAAAGCGCGAGGAGCGAAGCGGGCGATCGGTCATCCGGCTGCGCGCCAGTCTGCCGCGAGCATCGAGTAGCTGACACAGTCCAAGTAGCGACCGCCGACCAATTGGAGCTGTCGCAACGTTCCCTCTTCGCGAAATCCGAGTCGCTCGGGTATCGCCCGGCTGCGACGATTCCCGGTGGCTACGATGATCTCGACCCGGTTGAGCTGCCAGGTCGTCAGGGCGTGGCCAGCGAGCAGCCGCACCGCAGCGGTCATTGTCCCCCTGCCTTGTTGACCCTCGTCCAGCCAGTAGCCGACTCGCGTCGAGCGATTGCCCCAATCGAGGCTGACGTAGCCGATCACGCCAGCGATGCCCCTCTCGGTGACTATGGCGGTTTGAAAGCCTTCGTTTTCTCTCGCCTGCGTTCGGGTTCCGCGAATGAAGTCAAGCGTGTCCTCGAAGGTCTGGCCGGCCGCCCAAGGCAGCCAGGGGGCGAGGTAGGCGCGGTTTGCCTCGATCAGGCCGTGGAGCGACGGGGCATCGTCCTCCTCGAGCAGGCGGAGGTAAGAATCGTCTGTGCTCTGTAGTCGCCCCGCCATCGGTGGCTGAACCGTACCCTTCGCGCCGTGGCCGAGCTGGTGATCTTCGACTGCGATGGGGTCCTTGTCGACAGCGACCGGATCTCGCTGCGAATCCAGGCGGAGCGAATCTCAGCACTCGGCCTTGAGATGAGCTACGAGGAATGCGTCCGCGACTTCCTCGGCTTGGGTATGCCGGCGACGCTGCGTATCCTCGCTGAGCGTCTGGGGCAGCCGGTGCCGGAGGGATGGGAGGCAGAACTCGACGAGGCGGTCCGCGAGGGCTTTCGGCGCGAGCTGACCCCCGTGCCGGGGATCGTCCAGGCTCTCGAACGGATCGACCTGCCGGTTTGCGTCGCCTCCAGCGGTAGTCACGAGAAGATGCGCCTCACCCTCGGCCTGACCGGCTTGTGGGATCGGTTCGCGGGGCGGATCTTCTCGGCCGATGAAGTCAAACAAGGAAAGCCCGCCCCGGACCTCTTCCTATGCGCGGCATCGCGTTTGTCGACCCGGCCGGAGCGATGCATCGTCGTCGAGGACAGCCCATTCGGCATCGCCGCGGCGAAGGCCGCCGGGATGTCGGCTCTTGGCTTTGCCGCTACGACGCCCGCTGCACGCCTTGACGCCGCCGACGCAATCTTCACAACGATGGCCGACCTGCCGGGACTAGTCGCAGATAGTCGGTGAGGCTGCGGTGAGTCCGGTTCCATGCGGTCGCCAGATCACTGAAAGGATTGAAGGCATGGAGGAGCGTTTGCCGCGCGAGGTGCCTAAGCCTTGGGGGAGCGAGCTGTGGTTCGCGCATACCGACCAATACGCCGGGAAGATCCTCCGGGTTCGCGCCGGCTGTCGCCTCTCGGTCCAGTTCCACGAGGAGAAGGACGAGACTTCGTTCGTCCTGTCCGGCCGCGTGATCGTCTCCCAGGGTGAGTCGCCTGACGCGCTGACCCCTCGGGAATTCGGGCCTGGCGATACGTGGCGAAGCTCGCCGGGTGTCGTCCATACCCTTGAGGCTGTCGAGGACGCGGAGATCATCGAGGTCTCGACGCCGCAGCTTGACGACGTCGTTCGCCTGGAGGACCGATATGGCCGCGTGGGTGACGCCGCGCCGTAGATCGGCAGACCGGCTAAATCGCCGGCCGGCTGCTGAGGCCCGGGGTCCCCGCTGGCAATGGAACCGCCTCCTCGCGTTTCGGGCACTTCTGCGCCGAAGTTCCCAAATCGCTGCATATCGGCGCATATCCCTGCGCATTTCTTTTTGGGGCCGCTGGCCGCCGCCTCGCGAAGCCCCTGCAAGTCGCCATTTTTGCCACCAGCCGGTCTCGGAGATGGGCCTAATTGCCATGCAGAAGGTCGAGGGTTCGAATCCCTTCAGCCGCTTCGAACGAGATCTCGCTCTAGGGCGGGATTTCGTCGTTTCTGAGGGCGCAAAGGGGAAATGGAACCATCCCCTCCTATCGCCTCCATTTTGGGCACTAGTGCCCAAAATGACGCCGATGCGCGCCGATTAGCGGCGATTTCGGCCGATTCCCCCTCGCTTTGCGCCAGCGGCAGAGCTAAGCGCGCCAGCGTCTTCAGTACCTTCTACGAGTGGCTGCCGAGGGCGGGGATGCGTAGGTCGGGCATGTCGTCGGAGGTGCGCTTCCGTTGAGGCATCGGCTACCGTTCAGCCTAGTCGCCGCGCCCGCGCGGTAAGGGATGAATACACGTACCGCAGTCGAGGTCTTCCTCGGCAAGCCAATTGAAGTTCCGAGCGAGCAACAGTTTCTGGCTCGCTTCCAACGAGACCTTCAGGCGCTCGGCGTCTCGGCCCGCATCCTCGCCAACCTGCAGGTGGGGCGCGATGGAGACCGCCAGGTCGACTTCGTCGTGATCACCGGCCAGCGCACGATGGTGGTCGAGCTGAAGACCTACCCGGGTCCGATCATGAGCGGTCCTCGCAACGGCTCCTGGCGAGTCACCGTTGGAGCGGGAACGGTGGAGGACCGTCGCAATCCGCTCGGACAAGCGCTGAGCGCCTCGCAGTACTTCAGCGATGAGTTGCATGCGTTCGCAGGACGCGCTGATGTTCCTGGCCCGACCGGTCCGAAGTTCTGGTCGGACCTCGACGCCGTCGCCTGCGCGTTCCCCGCACTGCCGGAGGACTCGAAATGGGAGCCGCGCAAGCACGTGGAGCTGGTCGGCTACGACGCACTGCTCGATCGGTTGCAGGAGCCAGGGCCCTTCGTGCAGTGGTCGCAGGAGAACTGGGATCGCTTCGTTCAGAGCCTGAATCTGTACCGGGCCGACGAAGATGCTCCCGAGAACCTGGTCCGAAGAGCCGGCGCTGCCGCCATCGACGCCTATGCAGGCCTGTACCGGGAGGCACACGGTGATATGGACCCGATCGCGAGCACGGCTGTGGTGGTTGACGGCACGCCAGCGAAGCGCCCAAATGTGGCGGAGTTGCTCACCAGCGGGTCCACGGTGCTGCTGCGTGGCACGTCGGGCACCGGCAAGACGTTGTGGGCTCGGGACATCGCCGCCGAGCTGGCTGCGGCAGGGCATCTGCCGATCTGGATTGAGGCCGACATGTGCGATGGCTCGTTTCGTACCGCCTGCGCGCAGGCGGTCGCGCCGTACACCGCGCTGAGTGTCAACGAACTGCTCAAGGCCGCTGATGCTGGTGGCCGCGTTGTCGCATTCATCGTCGATGACTTCAGCAAGATTTCCGCGCAGGGCCGACGGCGTCTGCTCGACGGGCTTCGCACGGCCCGGGTCCGCGCCTCGGGACGAGGTGTGCTGATCACCGACCAGCACGCTGAGCATGCATCAGGCTTCGGGCGCTACACGGATGTCGAGCTGCTCCTTCCCGACGACGATGGTCGCCGAGAAGTGCTCGCCGCCTACGGCCACGCTGAGCTGATCGACCGCTGCGAGGCGTTCGTCACGCCGCTTGAGCTCTCTGTCGCCGCGCAATGCGCGGACGCCCTCGGGCCTGACGTCAGCCACGCGGAGCTGTTCGACACCTACGTCGACAAGTTGGTCCTGGGCGATCCGGTCACTCGCGGTGCCCTGCGATCGATTGCAGCACACATGGCCGCGGAGCTGCGGCCGTTCCAGCGCCGCGGCGACGTGGCGCGTCAACTTCGCCGCGCGCTCGGTATGTCCGACGAGCAGCTTCGGATGGTCTTCGACTGTGCTCTGCTGGTCGCAGCGCGAGGACGCATTTCTTTCCGTCACGAGCAATTCGAGCGCTTCATGGCGGCGGAGGCATTGCTGCTGGACGAGAGCGATCCAGTGGTGCTCGGTCGCCGGCTCACCTCTCCGAGCGCGAGCGGCCTGCGCGCAGACGTGATCGCCCTGGAGGAGGACCGCGCTCGATTGGGGACGCTGCTGTCGCTGTGCGAGGACCCGGACGTCCTGGTCAGTGCTGCCAACGGGCGGCTCGGATCCGCGGCCGCCGAGGTTGTGGCCGGGGTGTTTGTTGACGCCCTAAATGACGCCTGCGTTCGGACCACCGAATCAGGCGTCAGGTTGCAGGTGGAGTCGGACACGCTGAGCAGCTGTGATTGGGAACTCCCGACGCCTGCAAGTCGTGCGCAGACCGCCCAACTCTCGGCGATCGGTCGGCTACTCGCGGAAGGCACATGGGTCGATGGGGTGGACGTGCTCTTGCGGCACACCGACGAACTCTGTGCCCGGGCTGTAGAGGGGGCCGATCCCAAGTTGGCGAATGCCTGGACGAGCCATGTCTTTGCTGCGACGTACGTGCTCGCACCATCCGGTGGCCCGCCGGCCATGCCTCTGGTCCAAGCAGCCACCAATCACTTCCGTCTCGGACGCGACGATCCCGATCGTGTTCTGGTGGTTGTCGACCATCTAGTGCCTGCGGACACGGAGCCCGGCCGTGGCGCTCTATGGATCGCGGCCCATTTGCTGCGCTTCTCCGATCTACCGCGGCAGGTCGATGTCATCACGCGATGCGTCGGGGATACGGCCTATCACCTACGTCTTATGGGACTGCAACTCGCGGAAGATCGGTCGTGGCGCCTGACCGACGAGGAGAGAGAGGCGATCGCTGATGAGATCGAGGCCCTGTCGACGAACAACCTCATGCTGAACAGCCTCCGCTTGGAGGTGCTGGGCGCGCTCGGCCGGGTGCAGCCGGCTAATACCGAGGAGGACATCGCAGCGGAGATCGAGACGACGCTCTCCATGAAGGGTGATCCGCTCGCGGACAAGCGTGCCTACGGCATCATCAGTAGCCAATTCGAGAGCGAGATTATCGGCCCCTACTACGAGGTGGTCTCCACCTTGCCGCCCGAGAAGCGCCTTCAGCTGCTGGCGATGGCGCTCGACGGCTGCGAGTACGGCTGGACGACCGATGCCTTCATCCTCGACGAGATCAAAGATCTAACCGTGCCCGAGGTCCGGGACGCCGTCGGTCACTATGTCGCCCGCTTCAGCCCGGAGGAGTGCATGAGCCCCCATTTTTCGATGCAGGCCACCATGCGGGCAATAACCCTCCTGGCTCGAGCAGGGCTTCCCGTGCCCGAATCGTCGGTCGGCGAGCGCGACCCTGCGTGGCAGAGCGCGATGGAGCTGATGAGCGCGGCCGCGGGCGAGGACGATGAGGTGCTTGCTCACGCATGGGAGAGGTTCGCCGTCCAGTACCCCGACGCCGTCGCAAGCTTCGTCGGCAAGCTCAAGGGCGTCAGGCGGATGAACGAGGGTGGTGCGCTGTTGAGGCGATTGGAGGGCGCGATGCCCCGGGCGGCAGTCGATGCGCTGGTCGATGCACTTGAGCACCCCGAACGAATCCACTCCATCGGAGGACGCGACTTTGATCTGCGCCGCGACATCGTCGCGAAGCTGGCCGAGATCGGCGACCGGCGAGCGGCAGAGGCGCTGCGCCGCTTCGCCGATGACCCGGAGATCGGACGGAAAGCCACTGAGGCGGTGCGGGCGATCGAAGCACGCATTTCCTAACAGGCTCGTCTACTGCTTTGGGTACCAGGAGAAATCCTCTAAGCCCCAGGGCGAAGACGCTTAGAAGCAACGCCTTTTGCGACCGGCCGCCTCTCCGCCACGTTTTCAGAGGCTGGGCTGCCTACCGAGCCCCGGATCGCTTCGCGTGGACCCGTCGCCGCAACTGGATCGTCTTCGAGGTCGGCAAACGGGACTGGCCGCGGCAGCGCCCGTAGACGGGCGATCCGTTCGCCCACTGGCGGGTGGTGCGTAAGGGCATCCATCAACCGCGACGGACCATCGTCCGCTGGGCGCACCGAGCGTAGATACCGGCAGGTCAGCTCGGCCTGGCCGAGCGAGGCAGCATAGGCGTCCGCGGTCAGCTCGCGCGCCAGTTTGTAGGCGGTCCAACGGCTGGACAACATCTGTTCTCCCATCCCGCCGCGCGCTAGGCGGATTGCCCAACGCCCGGGCAGGCAGAGCAGACCGAGGAGTTTCCACGCTCCGGGCATGTACTCAAGCTGGAGCCCGGGATAGGGATCAACCCCCTTTCCCAATCGCTCGACCGCAACCCCGAGCCAAGGGTCCGACGAGCGCAGGTGGGAGAGCTCATGGCCGAGCAGTGCCGGGAGCGCCGGGGACTGTATCGCGGTTGTAGTAAAAAACAGCGTGTCACGGCGCACCATCGCCCCGGCGATCGGATAATCAACAATCACGACTCGCTTGGGCATCGGGATATTGACGTCATATGTCCAGAGGTCGGCCATCGCGACGAAGATCTGCTGCCACTCCTCCTTGTCGGGTCGGTGGGCGATGTCGGAATCGAGGCACTCGTCGCCGTGCCCGCCGATGTGAGCGAGCGCGGCCATCGACCAGACAGGGCGCCTCAATGCGATGATCC
>Ga0207661_10002331_pt1 | contig 13074 bp, 9 predicted proteins | sample KBSC713LmetaG_FD_184337 | JGI IMG/M metagenome (GOLD analysis project Ga0207661, IMG submission 184337) | Corn rhizosphere microbial communities from Kellogg Biological Station, Michigan, USA - KBS C7.1-3L metaG (SPAdes) (version 2) | ecosystem: Host-associated > Plants > Roots > Rhizosphere ... | reverse complement strand
GACCGGGGCCGTGCTGACCGGCGGCGGGTACCGGCGGGTGGCCAAGCCGCTGGAGCAGATCCCGCTGTTCGTCCGCGATGGTGCCCTCATCGCCACCACGCAGGTCCGCGACACGGTCGGCGACGGCCCCTTCCCCGAGGTGACGCTGCTCAGCTTCGGCGGTACGGACGCGACCGTCACTCTGTCCGATGTGGACGGTGACACCCGGGTGAGCGCGGTACGCACGGGCGACACCTACGCCGTCACCGTGGACGGCCCGGCAAGGGTGACCCGCGTCGAGTTCCCGCCCGTCGACGGCGTCACCGCGCCGACCACGGTCACCATCAACGGTGGAGCGGTATAAGGCGGCTCGCTCGCGGCAACGGCGCCGCAGCGGCGCCGCCGGGCCCGCACGGGTCCACCAGCGCTGGACGCCCGGCAGAATCTTGGCGCTCTACGAGATCGTGGAGAGTTCGTGGGGTCAGGACCACGAACTCTCCACGATTCAGCCCTTGATGGCGCCGGTGAGCATGCCCTTCGCGAAGTGCCGCTGGGCGAACGGGTACGCGATGATGATGGGGATCAGCGTGAGCGTGACGACCGCCATCTGGATCGACAGCGGGGCCAGATGCTGGTTCCCGACGTACTGTCCCGCCGTCGTCCCGGTACCCGGCAACGTGTTGCCCTGCAAGGTGTACGTGTAGATGATCATCTGCAGCGGCCACATGCCGTTGTCCGGCAGGTAGAGCAGGGCGTTGAAGAAGGAGTTCCAGTACCCGACGGCGTAGAAGAGGGTGACCACCGCGAGTACCGCGCGGGACGTCGGCAGCACGATCGAGCGCAGGATGCGCCAGTCGCCCGCGCCGTCCACGCGCGCCGCTTCGATCAGCTCCTGTGCGGTGTTGGCGAAGAACGCCCGCATCACCACGATGTTGAAGACGGAGACCGCGCTCGGCAGGATCATCGACCAGTACTGGCCATAGCCGTGCAGGTTTGAAACCAGCAGGAAGGTCGGGATGATGCCGCCACTGAAGAACATCGTGACTACCAGGATCATGAGGATCGTGCGGTGCCCGAAGGACCCCTTGCGCGACAGCCCGTAGGCGCACAGCACCGTCACCACCATCGACACCGCCGTACCGACAGCGGTGATGGCGAAGCTGACCAGCAGCGAGTGGATGATGAGCTGGTTGCTGAAGATCTGTTGGTACGCGGCGGTGGTGATGCCGTGCGGCACCAGCACCAGGCCGCCGGCGATGTTCACCGACGCCTGGGTGGACAGGCTGGTGAGGACGATCGAGTAGAGCGGCACCAGCACGACCAGGAGCACGACGATCAGGGTCACCCCCTTGCCGGCCTGGCCGACGACGGTCGGCTTCTCCTCCCATGGCGGCCGCTCGGTCGGCCTGCGCCTCCTGGTGGGGGCCGGGGCGGGTGTCAGGATCGAAGTCGTCATTTCCGGTACAGTCCGTCCTCGCCGAAGGCGTGCGCCATCTTGTTCGCCGCCAGGATCAGGATCAGCGACAGTACCCCCTTGAAGAGTCCTGCCGCGGCGCCGTAGCTGAAGTTGTTGTTGATGACGCCGTAGTAGTACGTGAAGGTGTCCAGGACCTCGGAGGCGTCCCGCCCGACCGCCTGGCGCTGGATCAGCATCTGCTCGAAGCCGACCGTCAACGCGTTGCCCAGGCGCAGCACCAGCATCAGCACGATGACGCCGCGCATGCCCGGCAGGGTGATGTGCCACAGCCGTCGCCATCGACCCGCGCCGTCGGCCGCGGCCGCCTCGTACAGCGCCTGGTCGATGGCGGCCAGCGCGGCCAGGAAGACGATGATGCCCCAGCCGGCCTCCTTCCACACGGCCTGCGCGGTGACCAGGAACTTGAACGCACCGGGGTCGGTCATCACGGCCCAGGTGCCCAGGCCGTTGCGGCGCAGCAGCGTGTTGAGCAGTCCGGCGCCGCCGAGCATCTGCTGGAAGATGGTGACCACGAGTACCCACGAGAAGAAGTGCGGCAGGTACACGACGGACTGGACGAACGACCGGATCCGGGTGTTCATCACGGAGTTGAGCACCAGCGCCAGCGTGATCGGGATCGGGAAGTACAGGATGAGCTGCACCGCGCTGATCACCAGCGTGTTCTCGAAGGCGTGCCAGAAGATGCGGTCGCCCAACAGGTTGTGGAAGTTGGACAGCCCGACCCAGGGGCTGTGCAGGAACCCGACGTAGATGTCGTAGAACTGGAACGCGGTGACGTTACCGAGGATCGGTATGTAGTTGAAGACGATGAGCAGCACGACGGCCGGTACCGTCATGAGCAGCAGGGTCCGGTCCCGCTTGAGCTGCGTCCACAGGCTCAGCCTCCGGCGCTTCGGTATCGCCTGCGCCCGGGGCGCGGTGGCCGGAACCTCTTCGGCCCTGGGCGCCCCGCCCTCGGTGATCGCGGTCACGCGCGCTCCCTTCTGTGTGCCGTTCGGACACGGTCCGGGGCTCGCCGGCCCCGTGCGCGGCGAGCCCCAGACGTTATCTCACGACCGGCCGTCACCGTACTTCTGGCGGACGTCCTCGTAGAAGTTGCGCAGCGCGTTGCCGCCCTGGCTCTGCCAGGTCTTGACCGCGTCCTGCAACGCCGAGATCGGCTTGCGGCCCAGCTTCACGTCGGTGATGGTGTCCTCCACCGGCTGGCCGATTGAGCTGTACTGCGCCGGCTCGGTGACGTTCATGCCGTAGAACATCGGCTTGACCGCGTACTTCACGGTCTCCCCCTGCCAGGCCGCGTAGTCCTTGGCCACCTGGGTGAAGCCCTCCTTGACGGTCGTGGGGGTGACCGGGGTGACCAGGAACTGGAAGGTGGTCGCGACCTCCTTGGTCCCCTTGTCGTTGAGCACCGGGTTCCCGCTCTGCATCGCGTAGTCGGTGCCCTCGGCGCCGAAGTTCACCGTCAGCCACTCGGCCGAGCCGTACGGCGCGGCGAGGTAGTTGGCGATCGACAGCAGCTCCTTGACCTGGTTTTCCTTGAGGTTGCCGTTGAGGTAGGCGAACATACCGGCGGCGTTGCCCAGCTCGATCGTGGGGGTGCCCGAGCCGTCCTTGGTGATCAGCTTGAATGCCTGCCGGTTGTAGCTCGGGCTCGCCGCGGTGCCGGACTTGGCGTCCGAGCCGTCCCAGGCGCCGGTGCCGTCCGCCACGATGCACACCTTGCCGCTCCAGAAGCGCTGCTTGCCGTTCTGCGTGTTCGCGGCTACCGCGTCCGGGTGCACGTAGCCGGCCTTGACCAGCTTGGCCTCCCAGTTGAGCGCGTCGATGATGCCCTCGGTCTCGTACCTGTGCACCAGCTTGCCGCTGGAGTCGGTGGTCCACTTGGACGCGTTGGCGTGCGGGAAGCCGAAGATCTGCCCCAGGTACCCGGCCGCGTTGCCGTACAGGTCGTCGAAGGCCCACTGGCCGGCGTTCGCGTTGGTCAGCTCCTTGCCCAGCGCCGCGAGGTCGTCGGCGGTCTTGATGCTGTCGGCGTTGATGCCGAGCCTGTCGAAGATGTCCTTGCGGTAGAAGAAGGTTCCGGGAAAGACCGCGCCCGACGGGTAGACGGGCAGGCCGTACAGCTTGCCGTTCCACACCCCGGCGGCCCAGGCCCCGCTCGGGATGTTCGCCAGGTTCGGGTAGTCCTTGACCTTGTCACCGGCCAGGTACGGCGAGAGGTCCACGAACTTGTTGACCGCCTCGCCGAAGTTCAGGACGCTGTCCCACCAGCCGGGGACCTGGATCCAGTCGGGCAGCTTGCTCGCCGCGAACAGGCCCGGCAGGATCTTGTCGTAGTTGTTGCCGTCCGACGGCTGCATCTTCAGCGTCGCGCCGAGCGCCTTGTTGACGGCGTCGTAGTAGGCGTTCCCGCTCGACGGAGGAATCGAGCCCCACAACGGCGTGATCGTGGTGTAGTTGCCACCGGAGCCGGGCACCTTGCTGACCGTCTTCACGGGGCTGCTCGGGTAGGACAGGAACAACGGGTCCGAGATCCCGCCGTGCGGGCCGATCACGCTGGCGACATCCGGCTTCACCGAGGTGTTCGGGATGTAGTTCGGCAGGATCTTGTTCAGGTCTCCCGTGGAGGTGGTGCCGGGGCCCTTGCTGCCGCTCGAGCCGCACGCGGCGAGCAGCGGAGCCGCGGCGACCGCACCGGCGATGGCCGCCGCGCCGGTAAGCAAGCCACGCCTGGACACGGCGTGGGGCACTGGCTGTGCACTTTCGCTTGACATGTCGAACCCCTTCGGGTGGGCGATGTGGTCAAGGGGCGGGTCCCGCGGCCGGCGCGAGGGGCGTGGACGGACGCACTTCTGCGGACCTGTCGAGGTACCTTAGGATTTAGTTGGTCTGGTCTCTAAACAAATTGACACACAAGTCAGTCGAAGACAAGAGTCGCCCACAAGGCGGCGGGGCAGGGAAGGACGTCATGACCATCGGGTACCGGATGCGGCATGATGAGTCGACCAACCGGGAAGTGGGACGCGCCGTGATCGCAACGCAGCTGGGCCAGCAGCCGGCGGACCTGACCGATGTGCGCGCCACCAACCTGGCCGTCGTACTCGGGTACGTCCGCGGCCATGCCCCGTGCTCGCGCGCCGACATCGCCGCCGCCACCGGACTGAACAAGGCGACCGTCTCCAGTCTCGTCGGCGAGCTGATCGGCCGGCGGCTGCTGCGCGAGACCGGGCAGACCGAGCGGCGCATCGGCCGCCCCGCCACGATGATCGTGCTCGACGGCTCGCCGTACGCGGCGATCGGTCTCTCCCTCGGACCCGACGAGCTCCACCTGCTCGCCGTGGACCTGTCCGGCCAGCAGTTGCTGTCCTGGCACCGGGCGGTCCGCGCCGGCGCGCCGTCCAGCGTGCTGGCCGCCGTCGCCGCGCAGGTCAGGCGCGCACAGACCCGCGTGCACGACGAGGGCCGGACGGTTCTCGGGGTGACGGTGGGACTGCCCGGCCTGGTCGACGCGTCGGGCGCCGTCCGGGTGGCGGCCAATCTGGGCTGGCGCGACGTGGCGGTACGCGACATGTTGCGCCGTACGCTCGGCGACCCGGCGTACCCCTTGGTGGTCGAGAACGACGCCAACCTCGCCGTGCTCGCCGAGCGGCGGTACGGCCCGTACGCCGGCGTGCAGAACCTGGTCTATCTCACCGGCGGGCCGGGCATCGCCGCGGGCATCATCGCCGGCGGCCAGTTGATCCGCGGCGGCCTCGGGTACGCCGGCGAGATCGGGCACGTACCCGTGGACCCGGCCGGGCCCGAGTGCGCGTGCGGGCGGCGCGGCTGCCTCGACGCGTGCGCGAGCGTCGGCGCGCTGCTGCGCCGGCTCGGCCGCTCGCCCGGCGACGACATGGCACCCGAGGTCGACGACGTGATCCGGCGGGCGCGCACGCAGGAGCCCGCGGTGCTCGCCGCGCTGCGCGACGTGGGCCGCCACCTCGGGCACGCGGCGAGCCTGCTGGCCAACATCCTCAATCCGGAGGTCGTCATCCTCGGCGGGTACTACGTGCAGCTCGCACCGTGGCTGCTGCCGGCGGCACACGAGGAGATGGCCGAGCGGGCCGTCGCACCCGACACCGGCGGGCTGCGGCTGGTCGCTTCGGCGCTGGGTACCGACGCCGCCGCGGCCGGTGCCGCGGCCCATGTGCTGGACTCGGTCGACACCGGTCAGCTGCCGATCGCCGCGTCGAGCTGAACCGTTCGCTCGTCGGCCTGAACCGTTCCGGGGCCGGCAGCCGTTGATATGTGCCGATCGAGGCACAGCCCTTGACGCGCCCCTGACGGGGGTGCAACCTAATCGACATCCAGTCGAAGCGCTTCGAGCCTCGGACGGGCGGTTATCGAAGCGCTTCGACTGGAAGATGCGCCGACTCACCGCCCTGAGCCCGAGGTGGCCCATACATGAGCTTCCGCGATCCCACGCTCCCCCTTGCGCAACGGGTCGACGCACTGCTCGGTCAGCTGACGCTGCCGGAAAAGGTCGCCCTGCTGCACCAGTACCAGGCGCCGGTACCAAGGCTCGGCGTCAGCGCCTTCCGCACCGGTACCGAGGCACTGCACGGGCTCGCGTGGCTCGGTCCCGCGACGGTCTTCCCGCAGGCGGTCGGGTTGGCCAGCACCTGGAACCCCGAGCTGGTCCGTAGGGTCGGCGAGGCGGTCGGCGACGAGGCACGCGGCTTCCACCACAAGGATCCCACCCGCGGTGGGCTCAACGTCTGGGCGCCGGTGGTGAACCAACTGCGCGACCCGCGGTGGGGACGCAACGAGGAGGGCTACGCGGAGGACCCGCTGCTCACCGCGACCATGGCGACCGCGTACGCGCGGGGACTGCGCGGCTCGCACCCCGCCTACCTCAAGACCGCCCCGACCCTCAAGCACTTCCTCGCGTACAACAACGAGACCCGGCGCGACACCACGTCCAGCAACCTGCCGCCGCGGGTACTGCACGAGTACGAGCTGCCGGCCTTCCGTACCGCCATCGAGCAGGGCGCCGCGGTGGCCGTCATGGCCTCCTACAACCGGGTCAACGGCCGGCCCGCCCACCTCTCCCCGCTGATCAACGACGCCCTGCGCAGCTGGACGACCGACGACGTGCTCGTGGTCAGCGACGCGCAGGCACCGTCCAATGTGGCGCAGGTGCAGCACTACCACGCCGACCATGCGAGCAGCCACGCGGCGCTGGTGAGAGCCGGCGTGGACAGCTTCACGGACAACGACGACAACGCCGGCGTCACCGTCGAACGGCTCACCGAGGCGCTCGACCGCGGCCTGCTCACCGAGTCCGATGTGGACAGTGCCGTGCGGCACATCCTCGCGATCCGGTTCCGGCTCGGCGAGTTCGACGAGACCGGTGACAACCCGTTCGCCGCCATCACCGAAGAGGTCATCAACTGCCCCGCGCACCAGCAGGTCGCCGGCGAGGTCGCCCGCGAGGCGATGGTGCTGCTGCGCAACGACGGCCTGCTGCCCTTCGCACCCGGCAGCGTCGCCGTCGTCGGGCCGCTCGCGGACACGCTCTACGAGGACTGGTACAGCGGCACGCTGCCCTACGCGCGCACGGCGCTGCGCGGCCTCGCCGACCGGCTGGGCGTCGACGCGGTGCGCCACGTCGAGGGTTTCGACCGGGTGGCGCTGCGCGTCGGACCGGGCAGCCGCACGCTTGCCGGCCGGTACCTGTCGTGCAGCGACGCCTGCCACGGCGCCCCGGTGTGCGCCGAGGCCGACGCGCCGACCGCGGCGACCTGGCTCGACCTGGCCGACTGGGGCCAGGGCGTGGTGACCCTGCGCGCCGGGGCCAACCTGCGGTACCTCACCGTGGACGACGGCGCCACGCTGGTCAACGAGGCGCACCGCCCGGGCGGCTGGGTGGTACGGGAGACGTTCGAGCTCGTGCCGCGTGGCGAGGAGTACCACGTGCGGCACCTGGCCAGCGGCCGGTACCTGTCCGTCGACCCGGACGGCGCGGTACGCGCGGTGGCACAGTCCACAGTGGAGAGTACCGGCTTCGTCCTGGAGCCGGTGCTCGACGGTGCCGTGGAGGCGGTGGCCGCCGCCCGCGCGGCCGACGTCGCCGTGGTGGTGCTGGGCAACCACCCGCTCATCAACGGCCGGGAGACCCAGGACCGGGCCGACCTCGAACTGCCACCGGCACAGGACCGGTTGCTGCGCGCGGTGTACGAGGCGAACCCGCGTACCGTGCTCGTCGTCACGAGCAGCTACCCGTACGCGCTGGGCTGGGCGGACGAGCACGTACCCGCGATCCTCTGGTCGGCGCACGGCGGTCAGGAGTTCGGCGCCGCCCTGGCCGACGTCCTGCTCGGCGACGCGGCACCCGCGGGCCGGCTCACCCAGACCTGGTACCGCTCCGCGGCCGACCTGCCCGACCTCCTCGACTACGACATCATCGCGACCGACGCCACGTACCTGTACTACCGCGGCACCCCGCTCTACCCCTTCGGCCACGGGCTGACCTACGCCCCCGTCGAGTACGCCGACCTGCGCCTGTCCGGCGACACCGTCGCGGTCGACGGCGAGGTGACGGTGAGCGTCGAGGTCACCAACGCCGGCGACCGGGCCACCGACGAGGTCGTCCAGCTCTACACCCGGCAGTGCCGCTCCCGGGTCAAGCAGCCGCTGCGGCAGTTGCGCGGCTTCCAGCGGGTACGGCTCGGGCCGGGCGAGACCACGACTGTCCACTTCGGACTGAAGGCGGCCGACCTCGCGTTCTGGGACGTCACCCGGGGCGGGTTCGCGGTCGAGGGCGCCCGCCACACGGTCATGGTCGGCCGCTCCAGCGCCGACATCCGCGCCACCGCACCGCTCGAGGTCGCCGGCGAGTCGATCCCGCCGCGCTCCCCCGCGTCGCTGGCGGCCGTCGACTTCGACGACTACGCCGGGGTCGAACTGGTCGACGCCGACCCGGTACGCGGCGACGCCGTCGCCGCCACCGAACCCGGCGGCTGGCTGTGCTTCGCGGGCGTGGCGCTGGACGGCGTGTGGAACTGCGCCGTCGAGCTGTCCCGTGGCGGGCGCGGCCCGGCCGGCGTGACGCTGCGCCTCGACGACCCGCTCGACGGGCCCGTACTCGGCGCCGCGCACGCCAACTGCACGGCCGGCCGGTACCAGTGGGAGACAGCGACCACCGGGGTCTCCGGCGCGGACGGCGTGCACGACCTGTTCGTGGTCTTCGACGCCGCCGGTGTGCACCTGCGCGGCCTCCGTTTCGCCGGCGGATGACCGACGCCCCACTCGAGCTGACCTTCGACCAGCCCGCCGCGGCGTGGGAGGAGGCGCTGCCCGTCGGCAACGGCCGGCTGGGCGCGATGGTGCCCGGCGGGTACCCGAGCGAACGCATCGGTGTCAACGAGGACTCCTTCTGGTCCGGCCCCGGCGACACGGCGCCTCCCGAGGTGTCCCCGGAGCTGCTCGACGAGGTACGCGAGTTGGTGCGCGGGCGGCTCCCGGTGGCCGCGGGCCGGCTGCTGTTGGCGACGCAGGGTGCCGACGCCGAGGCGTACCAGCCGGTCGGCGATCTGGAGCTGAGGTACCCGGCCGAAGACGCCGCGCCCGTCGCGTACCGGCGAACGCTCGACCTGCGCGACGGCGTGGCCCGGGTGGAGTGGGGTCACCGGTTGCGCGAGGAGGTGTTCGCCAGCGTCGAGCACCAGGTCCTCGTGGTACGCCTGGAGACGGACGACCCAGGCGGCCTGAGGTTGGAGCTGCGCTGGACGACGCCGCAGCGGCGTGCGCGGGTACGGGCCGAGGGCGACGCCGGCCTCGCCCTGCTGCTGGCCGCCCCGCGTCACGTCGTGCCGTGGCCGCGCCAGGATGGTGTGGTATCCGAGGACGACGACCGCGCGTCGATGCGTGCCGCCGCGCTGTTCGAGGTGATCGTCGAGGGCGACGGGGCGCGCGCGGTCGTCGAGGACGGGCCGGCCGTCGCCGTGTACGCCGCCACCGCGGCGACCATCCTCATCGCGATCCGTACCGGCTTCGAGCGGTGGGACAGCCCGCCGGTGCGCGACGCGGAGGCGTGCCTGGCGCACTGCGCGCGCGACGTCGCCACGGCACGGGCGGCGGGCTGGGCGGCCGTGCGGGCCGCGCACGTCGCGGAGCACCGCGCGCTGATGGACCGGGTGACGCTCGTCCTCGACGCGCCGGCCGGCGACGCCCGCGGAGCCGGCCCCAGTCAGCGATCGAGGGCCCCGGCTCCCGGCGACACCGGCGCGCGGCTGGCCGCTCGCGCCGCGGGCCACGCGGACGAGCAGTTGTGCGTGCTGGCGTTCGCGTTCGGCCGGTACCTGCTCGCCGCCTCCTCGCGACCGGGAACCCAACCCGCGACCCTGCAGGGAATCTGGAACGGCCAGGTCGCCCCGCCGTGGAACTGTGAGTACACCGTGAACATCAACACGGAGATGAACTACTGGCCGGCCGAGACCACGGCGCTGGCGGAGTGCCACGAACCGTTGCTGCGCATGGTCGCCGACCTGGCCCGGGCGGGACGGTCGACGGCACGGTCGATCTACCACGCCCGCGGCTGGACCTGCCACCACAACACCGACCTGTGGCGCATCACCGTACCCGTCGGCGCCGGGTACGGCGATCCAATGTGGACACACTGGCCCATGGGCGGCGCCTGGCTCTCGACGCACCTCGCCGAGCACTGGCGCTTCGGCCGCGATCCCGCGTTCCTCGGCGACGTGGCGCTGCCCGTCGCGCTCGACGCCGCCCGGTTCGTGCTCGACCTCCTCGTCGACGACGGCGACGGCCACCTGGTGACGTCGCCGTCGACGAGCCCGGAGAACCGGTTCCTCACCGACGACGGACCGGCCAGTGTGGACAGTGGTAGCGCGATGGATCTGACGCTGGCCCGCGAGCTGTTCGAGTTCGTCGGCGAGGCGGACGCGGCGCTGCGCGCGGCGGGAATCGAAGTGTCGCGACAGGACGAGGCGACGATCGACGAGGTCCGTACCGCACTGGCGCGCCTGGCACCGCTGCGCGTCGGCAGCGCGGGCCAGATCCTGGAATGGTCCGCCGAGTACCCCGAGCTCGACCCGCACCACCGGCACGTGTCGCACCTCGTCGGCCTGTACCCGGGGCAGACCATCGCCCGGGATGCCCGCCTGCGCGTGGCGGCGCGCCAGTCGCTGCGCGGGCGCGGGGATGCCGGCACCGGCTGGTCGATCGCCTGGAAGATCGGCCTGTGGGCCCGCCTGGGCGACGGGGATGCCGCGCACCGGCTGCTGGGCCGCTACCTGGTCCCGGTCGGCCCGGCGGCCCCGGCGGCGACGGCGGGTGAGGGCCACGCCGGCGGGGTGTACCGCTCGCTGCTGTGCGCCCACCCGCCGTTCCAGATCGACGGGAACTTCGGCGTCACCGCCGCGATCGCGGAAATGCTTGTGCAGAGCCACCTGACGCGCGACGGTGCGCCGCTCGTCGACCTCCTGCCGGCCCTGCCCCGGCAGTGGCCGGCCGGTCGCGTCCGCGGGCTGCGCGCGCGGGGTGCCGTCACCGTCGAGGAACTCGCCTGGTCCGACGGCGTGGTGACCGCCGCGGTGCTCGCGGCGACCCGCGACACGACCGTCGAGACGCGCCTGCGAACCCGCGACGGCGTACCGCGCACGCGACGGCTGACCCTGGCCGCCGGGGAACGGGTCGCCATCGCCTGACTACCCCAGCCCCGCCGCCGTCTCGACCGGTTCGCGCAGGGTACGCAGCGCCGAGGCGAGGCGGAGCAGTTCGTCGAGCGTGCCGTGGGCGGCGTCGTGGATGCCCGGCCCGGGGGTGAAGGTGCCGTGCTCGTCGACGGTCTGGCGCAGGTGTACCACGACGGCCGCGTTGACCGGCACCATGCCGAGCGCGGACACGACGGGCTTGAGTTGCTGTACGGCGCGCATGCCGCCGGAGGTCATGCCGTAGCTGACGAACCCCACCGGCTTGTCGAGCCACTCGGCGTAGAGGTAGTCCAGGGCGTTCTTCAGCGGCGCCGGGTAGCCCTGGTTGTACTCCGGGGTGACGATGACGAAGGCGTCGGCCGCGGCGGTGAGCGCGCTCCACCGGCGGGTGTGCTCGTGCCGGTACGGCTCGCCCTCGACGGCCGGGACCGGCTCGTCGAGGAAGGGCAGGTTGAGTGCGGCGAGGTCGACGACGTGGACGTCGAACCCGGCGTGCTCGCGGGCCAGCGCGGCGAACCAGGTGCCGATCGTGCCGCCGATCCGGTCAGGACGGGTGCTGGAGACGATGACGTTGAGGCGTGGCACTGGTGGCTCCTTCGGTGACGGTGAACGCGGGGATGAGGTGGTGTGCGAGGGGACCGATGGCGATGGCGTAGAGCAGCGTGCCGGGGCCGACCGACCCGCCGAGCAACCAACCGGCGGCGAGTACCGCGAGTTCGATCGCGGTACGCACCACGCGGATCGAGTGGCCGCGGGCGGCGAGACCGGTCATGATGCCGTCACGGGGACCGGGGCCGAGCCCGGCGCCGACGTACAGGCCGGTCGCCACGGCGTTGAGCGCGATCGCGGCGACAAGCAGCGGCCACCGCACCGCCATCGCCTGCGCGGTCGGCAGGACCGCCATCGCGGCCTGGGCGGCGAACCCCACCAGCACCACGTTCGCGACGGTGCCGTAGCCGGGCCGTTGCCGCAGCGGCCACCAGGCCAGCAGCACCAGGACCGCGACGCCGTTGATGACCCAGCCCATGGGCAGTCCGGTGCGCCGCGCGATGCCCTGGTGCAGCACGTCCCACGAGTCCAGGCCGAGGCGCGCCCGGACCATCAACGCGATGCTGACCCCGAACAGCAGCAGTCCGGCGTGAAGCTGGAGAAGCCTTCTGGTTGACACGTCACCCATCTTGCGTCGCGCTTGGTGACGTGTCAACCAGGTGCTAGGCTCGTCACATGCCTGGACCACGGTGGCTCAGCGACCGGGAAATGCGCGCCTGGATCGGCTACCGGCGCATGCGACTGCTGCTCGACCTGCAACTGGACCGCGATCTCATGAGCCGCAGCGGCCTGTCCGAACAGGACTACGACGTGCTGTCCAACCTCTCCGACGCGGCCGGGCAGCGGTTGCGCCTGACCGACCTGGCCGGACACCTGCGCTGGTCCAAGAGCCGGCTGTCGCACCATGTCACCCGGATGCGGCAACGCGGCCTGGTCGACCGCGAGGAGTGCGCCGAGGACGCCCGCGGCTCGATGCTCGTGCTGACGCCGGCCGGCCGCAAGGCGATCCGCGAGGCCGCACCGGACCACGTGAGGTCCGTCCGGAAGCACTTCATCGACCTGCTCACCGAGGACGAGCTCGACACGTTGGCCGCACTCAGCGAGCGCGTCGTGGAGCGGCTGGACCCCGCGCATCCGCCGGCCGGACGCCGCGCGAGCTGAGCATGCGAACGGGGCGCCCGCCCGGTATCCCGGGCGGGCGCCCCTGGGGCGCCGCTCAGAGCTCGATCAGTTGAAGTTGATCGAGAAGGTGTTGCAGGTGAAGTTGGACTGGCCGGCGGTACCGGACAGCTCGAAGCCGAACTGCATCTCGCCGATGGTCACATCGCCCCACCAGCCCTGCGTCTGCAGCCA
>Ga0207661_10002330_pt1 | contig 13077 bp, 14 predicted proteins | sample KBSC713LmetaG_FD_184337 | JGI IMG/M metagenome (GOLD analysis project Ga0207661, IMG submission 184337) | Corn rhizosphere microbial communities from Kellogg Biological Station, Michigan, USA - KBS C7.1-3L metaG (SPAdes) (version 2) | ecosystem: Host-associated > Plants > Roots > Rhizosphere ... | reverse complement strand
GCCAGCTCGACGAGGCTGCCCTCAAGAGCCTGGTTGACAAGGCCCAGTCCACCGCCCAGAGCGCACTCGACAAGGCAAAATGACGATCGCGAAGGTGGCCGCCCCGACCGCGACGACAAAGCCACCGGCAATCAGAAGGCAACGGCGCCAGCGTCCACTGTGGATGCTGGCGCCGGGCGGCGTCCTGATCCTCGTGGTGATCGTCGTCCCGCTGCTGGTAGCGCTGTGGATCTCGCTGCTCGACCTCGACCAGTACACGATCCGCGAGTGGGTCCACGCGCCGTTCCTCGGGGTCAAGAACTACGTCGAGGCGGTCACCGACTCCGACCTGCTGCACTCGGTCTGGCTCAGCGTCTTCTACGCGGTGCTTGTGACCGTGGTGACCACGCCCATCGGCATCGCCGCGGCCCTGGCCACCCAGCAGGCGTTCCGCGGCCGGGGACTGGTCCGCTCGGTGTTCCTCATCCCCTACGTGCTGCCGGCCTTCGTGGTCGGCACGATCTGGCGGACGATCCTGCTGCCCGACGGCTTCGCCAACCAGACGCTCGGGCACGTCGGCATCCACCCCGGACTGTGGCTCAACGGGCCGAAGAGCTTCTGGGCCCTGGTCCTCGTGCAGATCTGGGCGTCCTGGCCGTTGATCTACCTGCTCGCGCTGGCCGGCCTGCAGTCGGTCGACCCCGACGTGCACGAGGCGGCCGCCCTGGATGGCGCCGACTGGTGGAGCAAGCTGTGGCACATCATCGCGCCCTACCTGCGCGGCCCGGTCGGACTGGCGATGATCATCGCGTTCCTGCACAACGTCAACAACTTCACGCTGCCGTTCGTCTTGTTCGGCGTGCCGGCCCCGCACGACGTGGAGGTGCTGCCGGTGCTCACCTACGTCGAGAGCTTCCAGAACTTCCGGTTCGGCCTGAGCGCCGCCATGGCGGTGTGTTCACTTGTTCTGGTGGCCATCCCGATCATCGCGTACTTGCGAGCTGTGCGCCTGGACACCGGGGACAAGCATGAATAAGGAAGTCAACCGCCTTCTCCCCCGGCCGCTGCAGGTCGCCGTGCTGGTCCTGCTGGTGGCGTTCGTCGGCGGGCCGGTCCTCTACATGGTCCTCGCCTCGATCAACTCCGACCTCGGCGTGGCCGCCGGCGAGTTCTTCCCGCGCACGTTCGAGCCGGCCAACTACGTGCGGATCTGGTCGACCGCCGACCTCGGCAAGGGACTGGCCAACAGCCTGCTCGTGGCCGGGGTGACGGCCCTCGCCTGCGGGCTCGCCTCGGTCTCCACGGCTTACGTGCTCGTCCGGTACAAATTCCTCGGCCGTTTGACGATTCTCCGGGGCCTGCTGGCGCTCCAGAGCATCCCCGGCACGCTGTTGCTGCTGCCGGTCTTCGTGCTGTACGCGAGCCTGGCCAACATCCTGGAGATCACCATCATCGGCACCCGATGGGCGCTGTTCATCACCTACCTGACGTTCGCGCTGCCGTTCGCGACCTGGGTGATGGTGACCTACCTGCGGGGGCTGCCGCGCGAACTGGACGAGGCGGCCCGGGTGGACGGCGCGTCGTCGTGGCGGATCCTCACCCGGATCGTCGTGCCGCTGAGCTGGCCCGGGCTGGTGGTGGCGTGCATCTTCGCGTTCCTGCTGGGCTGGAACGACGTGCTCTTCGCGTCGGTCCTGACCAATCCGGACACCCGCACGGCGGCGGTCGCGTTGCAGGTCTTCGGCTCGCAGCAGGAGGGCGGGGCCATCCCCGTGTACGGGCAGCTGATGGCCGCCGCGCTCATCTGCGCGATCCCGGTCGTCGTGCTCTACCTGGCCTTCCAGCGTTTCCTGGTGAGCGGCTTGACCGCGGGAGGAGTCAAATGACGGTCTGGACGCTTTCCGGCTTCGGCGACGAGATCGACGCCGACCCGGTCATCCAGCTCAGCGTGCTGCAGGCGCTGGGCGCGCAGCACATCGAGATACGCAGCGCCTGGGGCACGAACATCGTCGAGCTGTCCGGCGAGCAGCTCGGCGAGCTGGCCGGGCTGATCGCCGCGCGGGACATGGGCGTCTCCGCGATCGCCTCACCGATCGGCAAGGTCGACGCGTTCGGCGACCCGGACGTCGAGCTGGAGCGGTTTCGCCGCGCGGTCGCCGCCGCCCACCGGCTGAACAGCCGCTACATCCGGCTCTTCTCGTTCTACCGGCCGCCCGGCACGACGCCGCCCGAAATTCGCGACGCCGTGCTCCGGCAACTGCGCGCGTACGCGACGATCGCCGAGCAGGAAGCGCTGGTCCTGCTGCACGAGAACGAGAAGGAGATCTACGGCGACGTCCCCGAGCGCGTGCTCGACCTCATCGAGGCGGTCGGCTCGCCGGCCCTGCGGATGGCCTGGGACAACGCCAACTTCGTGCAGGTCGGCGTGCGTCCGTTCACCGACGGCTATGCGCTGCTCCGCCCGTACATCGAGTATCTGCAGGTCAAGGACGCGCGGGCGGGCGACGCGACGGTCGTGCCGGCCGGCGAGGGCGACGGCGAGCTGCTGGCCACGGTCACCGCGCTGCGCGACGACGGGTACGCGGGCTTCGCCTCGCTCGAGCCGCACCTGGCCGTGGCCGGCGAGCTCGGCGGCTTCTCCGGGCCGGCCATGTTCGGCCGGGCCGCCCGCGCATTCGCCAAGCTCACCGACGCCATCGGGGTGCAGCTGTCATGATCGAGGTGCGGCTGTGATCGAAACCGCCATCGTCGGGGCCGGGATCATCGGTCGCAACCACGCCGCCGCGATTCGCCGGCACCCCGGGATGCGGGTCGCCGCGCTCGTGGACACCGTGCCGGAGGTCAGTCGCGCGCTGGCCGTCGAATTCCCCGACGACCCGCCGGGCTGCTACGCGACGCTCGCGGAGGCGCTCGCCGACCGGCCGGTCGACCTCGTGGCCATCTGCACGCCGACCGGCCTGCACGTCGAGATGGTCGAGCAGACGCTGGCCGCCGGGCGGCACGTCGTCGTGGAGAAGCCGCTCGACGTCACGCTCAAGCGGTCCCGGCACCTGGCCGAGGTCGCCAAGGACGCCGCGGCGCGGGGCCTCGTCGCCAGCGTCATCAGCCAGCACCGCTTCGACCCGGCCAGCGCGCTCGTGGCGCGGGCGATCGCCGAGGGCCGGCTGGGCCGGCTCACCTCGGCCGTCGCGTCGGTGCCGTGGTGGCGCACGCAGGAGTACTACGACGCGGCCGACTGGCGGGGCACCTGGGAGTTCGACGGCGGCGCGGTCATGAACCAGGCCGTGCACACCGTCGACCTGCTGGTGTGGTTCATGGGGACGCCGGTCGAGGTCTTCGCGCAGTCGGCGCGGCTGGCCCACGAGCGCATCGAGACCGAGGACGTCGCGGTCGCCACGCTGCGCTTCCCGTCCGGGGCGCTGGCGGTCCTGCACGCGACGACCGCTGGCTATCCCGGCCTGGAGGTGCGCATCCAGGTGCAGGGCACGCGCGGATCGGCTGTCGTGCACGCCGACCAGCTGGAATACCTGGTCACCGACGAGCCTTCCGACGCGGGTGTACCAGCGGAAGACCGTTTCGGCGCCCCGAAGCCGGATGACTTCTTCGTGGTCGGGCACCTCCGGCAGTACCAGGACATCGCGAAGTCCATCGTGGACGGGCGGCCGCCCGCGGTCGGCATCGATGACGGCATCACCGCCCTGGCCACCGTTCTCGCCGTCTACGCGTCGGCCGCACTGGGCCGCCCGGTAGCGCTGGACGAGGTGCGGCGCGGGGATCATGACGACGTCGAGTTCGGGAGTGCGCTTTGAGGTTCTCGGTGTTCACCGCGTCCACGCCCGACTGGACCCCGGCCGAGACCGTCCAACAGCTGGCCGCGGCCGGCGCCGACGGGATCGAGTGGCGCGTCACCGACCAGGTCGACGACGGCACGGTCGGGTTCTGGGCCGGCAACCGGGCGACCTGGCCGCTGACCGGGCTTGAGAAGCGGCTGCCGGAGATGGCCCGGCTGGTCCGCGACGCTGGGCTCGCGTGCTCGGCGATCGGCGGGTACGCGCGGTGTTACGAGCACGAGGACGTGGAGCGGCTGCTGGCGGCGACCGCGTCGCTCGGGGCCGAACGGGTGCGCGTGATGGTGCCGGCCCTCAACGGGACGAGCTACCCGGCGCTGTTCGACGCCGCGCGCAAGGACTTGGCGTGGGTCGCCGAGCGGGCCGCGGTCCACGGCGTCAAGGCGCTTGTCGAGCTGCACCACCGCACGATCTGCGCGTCGGCGTCCTCGGCGCTGCGGCTACTCGACGGGCTCGACCCGGACCGCGTCGGCGTCATCCACGACGCCGGTAACCTGCTCATCGAGGGGCAGGAGGACTACCGGTCGGCGTTTGAGCTGCTCGGGCCCTATCTGGCCCACGTGCACGTGAAAAATGTCGCGTGGCGGGAGACCGGGCGGCGGGCGGACGGCTCGGCGGTCTGGTCGGCGCAGTGGGCACCGCTGCGCGATGGGGTGGCGGATATCGGCGCGTACTTCGCAGCGCTGCGGGCGCACGGCTACGACGGGTGGGTCACGCTCGAGGACTTCTCGACGGCCCTGCCCCTGGCCGAGCGGACGCGCGACAACCTCGCGTACGTGCGCGCGCTGGCAGCGGACAAGGCGGGATAACTCACGCCAATCGCCTCGACTAGCCGACAGTGTGTGCAGTTCCCACCGGTGACACGCTAGGTTTTCAATCATGGGTTCGGTTGCGTTGGCGGAGGAGCTGCTCCTGCTCGCCTACGACGACGAGTCGGGTCGAGCAACGGGCTCTCAGATCGGTCTCGATCTGGGCATGGCCGCCGCGGTACTGGTGGAGTTGGCGCTGGCCGGCCGGGTCGCCTACGTCGACGGGGCGATCGTGGTCAAGAACGCGACGCCGACCGGGCAGTCGATCAACGACGAGATCCTCGCGCGGGTCGCCGCCGACACCCCGCACACGCCGGCGTCGTGGGTGCAGCGGCTGCGCCACGGCCTGCGCGACCGCGTCCTGGCCGACCTCTGCGCCCGCGGGATCGTCTGCGACGTCGACGAGACCGCGATGGACGGCTACGTTCACCTGCACCGCTACCCCACGCTCGACGGCTCGGTGGAGGCCGAGGTCCGCGACCGCCTGGCCCGGGCGCTGACCGGCGACGCGGTGCCCGACGAGCGGACCGCGGCGCTGGCCACGCTCGTGACGGCGGCGCGGATGGAGCCCGCGCTCCGGCTGCCCGGCACCGACGCCGTGGCGACCCACGAGCGGCTCGAGAAGATCAGTGACAGCGCCGGCTTCACCGGTGGCGTGAGCATGGAGCTGTCCTCGGTCCGGCCGTCGGTCGCGCTCGTGGTCGCCGTGCTGGTCAAGGCCATCCACACGGCGCTGGGGACGGCCCGGTCTTAGTATCCGGGCGCTGGGCCGCCGGAGTCGCCGCCTCCCCCGCCGAGGGCGATGGCGAGCGCAACGGCCGCGATGACGACCACCACGATGGCGATGACGATCCACAGCCCTTTGCGGTTCACGGTGTCACCTGCGTTTCGTCCGTTTCGTCGGCAAGGCCGGCCCAAGTGCGAAGCAACCGGCCGCCGATCGAGTCGACCGGCCCGGAGCCGGGGCCGCTGGTGATCCGCTCGACCACCTGCTCCCGCGTGAACCAGCGGGCCTCGACCAGTTCGGCGCCGTCCACGTTGATCGTGTCCTCGACCGCCCGGCCGAGGAAGCCGACCATCAGCCCGGCCGGGAACGGCCAGCCCTGCGAGCCGAGGTAGGTCACCTCGCCCACGGCGACGCCGGCCTCCTCGGCGACCTCGCGGCAGACCGCCCCCTCCAGGCTTTCGCCGATCTCGACAAATCCGGCGAGGAGCGCGAACCCGTTCGGGCCCGCACCGTGGTGGCGGGCCAACAGGCAGCGCGGCTGCGGCCCATCGTGTTCAACCAGCACGATCACGGCCGGCTCGATGCGGGGAAACAGCAGGCGCCCGCACTCCGCGCTGGCGCACTCGCGGATGTGCCCGGCGTGCACGCTCTCGGTCGGCGATCCGCAGGTGCCGCAGAAGCGGCTCAAGCGATTCCAGTACAGCAGGCCGCGCGCATAGGCCAGCGTCGCGGCCACCGGCGCCGTCAGGTCGGCGGCGAGGCGGCGCAGGTCGACGGTCGCCTCGGCGCCGCACAGTGCCAGCGCCGCCGCCTCGGTCCGGTCGCTGAGATCGGCGGCGAACACTGGCGGGCCGTCGCCTTCGTCTTGGTCCAGGCCGAGCAGCGCGGTCTGGTCCGCCGCCTCGAGGACGGCCGGGCCGATGCCGGTCACCGGGACGCCGGCTCGCGTGAGGCACCGGTCCCGCCACACGGGGACCACACGCAGATCGGGGCGGGCCCGCTGGGCGGCCACCCAGGCCGGATCGGCGCGCCGGTCGGCGGCCCGGTCGTACGGCGTGCTGGTGTATGCCAAGTCCTCGATGACCACGAACCCCAGGTTAGGCCTCCGTCGCCGAGCGGGCGCCGACTGGCGTTCTGCGGGCCGCCATCGACCTCGGCACGTCGAAGATCGTTGTCGGTTTGACCGGGTCCCCTCACCTGGCGACATGACGGGGCTAGGGTGGCGCGGTGCGGGTTGCTACCTGGAACGTGAACTCGATCAAGCAGCGGATACCGCGGCTGCTGCCGTGGCTCGACCAGCGCCGGCCCGACGTCCTCTGCGTCCAGGAGACCAAGCTCCCCGACGATGCCTTCACCGAGCTCCTCGCGGACGAATTCGCGACGCGCGGCTACGAGTACGCGCACGTCGGTGAGGCGCGCTGGAACGGGGTCGCCATCCTCTCCCGCGTCGGCCTGGACGACGTCGTCTACGGGGTCGCCGGCGCACCCGGGTTTCCGCATCCCGAGGCGCGCGCGGTGGCCGCGACCTGCGGCGGGATCCGGGTGCACTCGCTCTACGTGCCGAACGGGCGCACCCCGGACTCCGAGCATTACCAGTACAAGCTCGAGTGGCTGGCCGCCCTTCGCGAGGTGCTTCGCACGGGGCCGGCGAACGCGCTGGTGTGCGGCGACGTGAACATCGCGCCGGCCGATGCGGACGTGTTCGACCCGGAGGCCTATGCCGGCCAGACGCACGTCACGGCGCCCGAGCGGGCGGCCCTGGCCGAGCTGCAAAAACTCGGCCTGCATGACGTGGTACGCGAGCGCTGGCCCACCGAACGCGTCTTCACGTACTGGGACTATCGCGCCGGCATGTTCCCGAAGGACCTCGGCATGCGGATCGACCTGGTCCTCGCGAGCGATCCGGTGGCCGGTCGCGTCCGGGCGGCCTGGGTGGACCGGCACGCCCGCAAGGGCACTATGCCCAGCGACCACGCCCCGGTCATCGTCGACCTGGACGAAGCTCCGGACGGCGACATCGGCCCGGTCGTCCCGCCACCGTCGGCGCCGTCCACGCGGGGGCGGGTCAAGCTGCCCCAATCCAAGTAGCGGCGCAGGCCGGCTCAACCGCATCCGGGCGCAGGATGGCGCCGCGCCCGCAAATGTCCATGCTGCACCACTGGCGCAGGCGGCTCTGGTCCAGGTACAGCCAGCCACAGTGGACACCGGGGCACCGCCGGACCGTGTAACGGCGCGGATCGGCGAGAAGATCGGCACCGGCCTTGGCCGCCGCGTACAACGGAAGCCGCAGTCCCGCCGAAGAAGCCAACCGCCACTGGCCGAGCCCGTCGCGGTCCCGGCCGAACTGCGAGACCTTCGCGGCCGCCTCGGCGTAGCCGGCCACCACGCCGAACGACCGGGTGTCGCCCGGCTCGGTCAGGCACGTGTACAAGTGGACGCGCAACCGCCGCGCCTCGTCGAGGACGGCCGCCGCGAGACGAGGGTCCTGTTCGCCGGCGTCGAGGAGCCGCGTCACCGTGTCGTCGTCGGTCAGGTCGACGTAGCCCGCCCACACCGCCAGCGCGCGATAGCTCCGCAGCCAGTCGCCCTCCGCCGTGAGCCGTCCACCCCAACCGGCGTAGGTGTTGCAGAACTCCAGCGCCGCATGGCCGCCAGCCTTCCACGGCAGCCACTGGTCACGCACCCGCACCGCGAACGCCGGCGCCGGCGGCCGGTCCAGGCTCGGATCGTTGCGCAGGATCCGCCGGTGCAGGTCCTGCAGCGCAGGGCCGGGTTCCACGCCGAGCTCGGTCACCATGTTCTTGCGGATTTTCTGGTACTGCTCGAGCGCGTCACTCGCCCGTCCGGCTCGGAACAGGGCCGTCATGAGCGGGCCGGCCAGCCGCTCTCGAGTCGGGTGCTCCTGCACCAGGTCGGGCAGCTCGGCCAGTACCAGATGATGATCGCCCATGGCCAGGCGAGCCTCGGCCCAGGTCTCGACGCTGGTGAGGCGAAGCTCCATGATCGACGCGCCCAGCCGGTGCCGCAGCCGGTCGTCCACGAGGTCGGCGAGGAGCGGGCCGCGCCACAGGCCCACGGCTCGTTCGAACAGGCGCACCCGCTCGCTCGGGTCGACCGCGGCGTTGGCCCGCTTCGCGAGGTCGACGAACTCGGCGACGTCCACGGTGTGCCCGGCGGCCTCAAGCAGATAACCGTCGCGCCGGGTGGCCACGGCTACCCCGTACACAGTCAGGGTTTGCCGCAGCCGCGCCACGTAGGTGTGGATCGCCGCGCGGGCCGAGCGGGGCGGGTCGTCGCCCCAGAGCAGGCTGATGAGCCGGTCGACCGGCACCAGCCGACCGGCGTCGAGCAGCAGCGCGGCCAGCAACAGGCGCTCCTGCCGGCGCGTGCCGACCGGGATCGACCGGCCGCCGACCCGTGCCTCGAACGGTCCCAGCAGTCTGAAGTCCATGGCTCATTCTGCGCTGGTAAGGCAATGGTGAGCGCGCGCACGCAGGCTCAAAGCATGAAGCGAACGTTGATCGTGGTACTGGTGGCCGTCGCCACCCTCATCGTGACCGGTGGCCCGGCTGCGGCCTCGACCTGGATGCCCGCCCCGACCCCGCCGTTCGACATCCCGGCCGGCGCGGTGTGCGACTTCGCCGTTCACGGCGAACCCGTCGTCGACCAGGTCAAGACCAAGGTGGTGGCCACCTACCCGGACGGCGCGAAGAGGGTCGAGCTGGCCAAGGGCGCGCTGATCCTGCGCATCACCGACGTCGACACCGGCGTCGCCCGGCTGGCCGACGGGAGCGGGAGTGGCCTGTTCAAGTACGCCCAGGACGGCTCGTTCACGGTGGACATCGTCGGGCCGCTGCTGATCGGTTTCCGAGAAGGACTCAGCAACATTTCGCGGGGTTTGTACCAGCTCAACGGGGTGTATCGCATCGCGATCCAGCCCTCCACCGGGTTCAAGAAACTGACCATGATCCATGGGACGGTTCACAACGTGTGCGGTGATTTCGCCTGACCGGCTGGCTACGCCCGACCAGTAGCGAAGATCACGGCATAGTGCAATAGTTGGCGTGTGCAGCTACACACAGACGCGCACGTCTAGGAGGTCTCAATGACCGACGAAATGCAAACCCGCGCTTCCATCCCGCCCGCGACGTCGGGCATCGCCGACCCCGCCCCGCTCGGCCTGGCGGCGTTCGCGCTGACCACGTTCCTTCTATCGGCGAAGAACGCCGGCTGGACCCACGGCACCGACGCCTGGCTCGGCTACGCCTTCGCCTACGGTGGCCTGGTCCAACTCCTGGCCGGCATGTGGGAGTTCCGCAACCGCAACGTCTTCGGCGCGACGGCGTTCGGCAGTTACGGCGGCTTCTGGATCGGCCTCGGGCTCTACGTGTTGCTGGTCGCCCCCAAGGCGAACCCCAGCCAGCTGGCCAACGACCAGGCGTGGATCCTGCTCGCGTTTGCCATCTTCAACGCATACATGCTGCTGTGGAGCACCCAGGTCAACGAGGCGGTGCTCGCGGTCTTCCTGACCCTGCAGGCGACCGAGATCATCCTGGTGATCGCGAACTTCGCCGGAAGCTCGGAAACTGCCAAGATCGGCGGCTACGTCGGCGTCCTGACCGCGGCGTGCGCCTGGTACGCGTCGGCGGCCGGCGTCATCAACGGCATGGTCGGCAACGCCGTGCTGTGGGTCGGAAGGCCGCTGCGGATGGGCGCCTCAATGGCCCGGCGCACGGCCGTGACCGGCAACCGCTGAACGGTTCGGACCATGACCGACGTCAACATCGATGCCCTGCTGTCCGAGCAGCGCGTCTACCCGCCGGACCCGGCGTTCACCGCCCAGGCGAACGCCGGTCCGGGCTTCTATGACCAGGATCCCGACGACTTCTGGACGCGGGAAGGGCGCGACCGGGTCAGCTGGTACCGGCCGTTCGAGACGCTGAAGGAATGGCAGCCGCCGTACGCCCGCTGGTACCTCGGTGGCTCGCTCAACGTCTGCTACAACTGCGTCGACCGGCACGTCGAGGCCGGCAACGGCGACAAGGTCGCATACCACTGGGAAGGCGAACCGGTCGGCGAGCGGCGCGACATCACCTACGCGGATTTGCAGCGTGAGGTGGTCCGCTTCGCCAACACCCTCAAGTCCCTCGGCGTGCGTCGGGGCACCCCGGTAGCCATCTACCTGGGCATGGTTCCGGAGCTGCCGGTGGCCATGCTCGCCTGTACGCGGCTGGGGGCCCCGCACACCGTCGTGTTCGGCGGCTTCTCGGCCGACTCCCTCAGCGGTCGCATGAACGACATGGGCTGCGAACTGCTGATCACGCAGGACCAGTCGTGGCGGCGCGGCAAGCCGGTCACCCTGAAGGCCACGGCCGACGAGGCGATGGCGGCCGCGCCGGGCGTGCGCACCTGCCTGGTCGTCCGCCGGACCGGCGGCGACGTGTCCATGATGGACGGTCGCGACGTCTGGTATCACGAGGCATCGGCCGAGGCCGGTGACGACCCCGCGGAATGCCCGTGCGAGGAGATGGACGCCGAAGATCTGCTGTTCCTGATGTACACCAGCGGAACGACGGCCCGCCCGAAGGGCATCGTGCACACCACCGCCGGCTATCTCGTCGGCGTGGCCACGACGCACCACTACATCTTCGACATCAAGCCGGACACCGTGTACTGGTGTGCCGCGGACATCGGCTGGATCACCGGGCACAGTTACATCGTGTACGGGCCGCTGTGCAACGGCACGACGAGCGTGCTCTACGAGGGGACGCCCGACTTCCCGGACAAGGACCGGTGGTGGGACATCGTCGAGCGGTACCGGGTGACCGTGCTCTACACCGCGCCGACGGCCATCCGGACCCATATGAAGTGGGGACCGGAGTACGCGGACCGCCACGACCTGTCCTCGCTCCGCCTGCTCGGCTCGGTCGGCGAGCCGATCAACCCGGAGGCGTGGGTCTGGTATCGCACGCACATCGGCGGCGCCCGTACCCCGGTCGTGGACACCTGGTGGCAGACCGAGACCGGGATGATCCTCATCACCCCGCTGCCCGGCCTGACGACGCTCAAGCCGGGCTCGGCGACGCGCCCGTTCCCCGGCGTCGACCCGGTGGTTCTCGACGCCGACGGCAAGGAGGTCCCGACCGGCGCCGGCGGCTACCTGGCGTTGCGGTCGCCGTGGCCGGCGATGCTGCGGGGTATTTTCAACGACCCCGATCGGTACGTCGAGACGTACTGGTCCCGCTACCCGGACCAGTACTTCGTCGGCGACGGGGCCCGGGTCGACCAGGACGGCGACTTCTGGTTGCTCGGCCGCATCGACGACGTCATGAACGTGTCAGGTCACCGCATCTCCACGATCGAGGTGGAGAGCGCCCTCGTCGACCACCCGGCGGTGGCCGAGGCGGCGGTGTGCGGCCGGTCCGACACGCAGACCGGGCAGGCGATCGTCGCGTACGTGACGCTCAAGGCCGGTCAGGACGGCACTCCGGAGCGGCTGGCCGACCTGCGCGACCACGTCGCCCGCAAGATCGGCAAGCTGGCCATGCCGGCGACGATCGTCTTCACGCCGGAGCTGCCGAAGACCCGATCCGGCAAGATCATGCGGCGGCTGCTGCGCGACATCGCCGAAAACCGGGACCTGGGCGACACGACGACGCTGGCCGACCCGACCGTGGTCGAGGAGATCCGCACCCGGGCAGTGACGGAGGCGCCCGCCAACGAGTGATCGTCGCCGATCACCTCGAGACGCAAGGCCACGCCGCAAGGGTGGACTGCACGTGCGGTCCACCCTTGCGGTGCTGGATGACCGTTTTCCTGGACCTGCGCAGCGGTGCGCTCGAGCACGCCGGGCTCCAGGGATCAGCCCGCCCGCGACTCGGTCAGACGTCGACCAGCTCGACCGTCACGGTGGCGGTGTCGCCGGTGTCGAGGGCCTCGGCCTTGCGGATCGCGCGCTTGACGGGCAGCACGTAGGCCTTGCTCTTGCTGTCCGGAAAGATCGACGTTGACCATCGGCTCCCGCCGATCGAAGCGCGCACCCGCAGCGAACCGAAGCCCCGGCGTAAGCCCTCGGTCAGGTCGCGAATCTCCTCCGACGCCTCCACCGGCAAGGTCACGAACGTCCAGCTGTCGTCCTGCCGCGCGTCCCACACCCACAGCGCAGCATCGAAAACCACCTTCACGCGCCGAGCATGCCACGCCGGTACGACAGTTTTAGCCGGGTGGCGGCGTGAGGCCGTACCGCTCGACGAGGTCCGGTAGCCAGGCCGGGCGGCCCATTTGAAGTCCGTACCGCGCGGCGAGAGCCGGCATGGCGTCCGGGTCCGGTGGCTGCCCGTCGGCGAGCAGCTCGGACACTTCGCGGAAGAAGTGCTCGAAGCCGGCCGGGCTGATCACCTCGATCATGCGGGCCGGCACCGCGCCCGCGTTCCACATGGCGTGCAGCTCGCCGCGCGGCTTGGTGATGTAGCCGCCGGGGCCGAGCACAACCTCGCGGTCGCCGGACCGGAATCCGATCTCACCTTCGGTCACGATCGAGTACTCATCCTCGCGCGTGTGCAGGTGCGGCGGAACCAGCGCGCCAACCGGAAACGGGTGCTCCACGATCGAGATCGATCCGTCGGTGTCCTCGCCCCATAGCTTGAAGACCACGCCGATGGAGCCGAGGAAGCCCTCGGCGCCACCGCCGGGCGGCACGATCGTCAGCTCGGGT
>Ga0207661_10002329_pt1 | contig 13083 bp, 4 predicted proteins | sample KBSC713LmetaG_FD_184337 | JGI IMG/M metagenome (GOLD analysis project Ga0207661, IMG submission 184337) | Corn rhizosphere microbial communities from Kellogg Biological Station, Michigan, USA - KBS C7.1-3L metaG (SPAdes) (version 2) | ecosystem: Host-associated > Plants > Roots > Rhizosphere ... | reverse complement strand
CCCGCTGATTTATCTCACCGACCAGCGCGATTTCACTTTGGCGCTCGCGCTGAAATCGATGCAGCAGAAGAGCGCGCTCACCGACTGGCACTATCTGATGGCGGCCAGCACGCTCGTGATCCTGCCCATCATCGCGCTCTTCGTCGCCGCGCAACGCCAGTTCGTCGAGGGCATCGCCATGACCGGCGGCAAAACGTAGCGCCGCGGCGCAGACGCAATTTTCCAAGCTAAAAAACCAACAACACAAAGCTATGAAAACGAAAATTCCCCGGAAGTTCGCGCTGGCCTTCGCGCTGATGCCCGGCCTCACGGCCGTTCTCTCCGCTCAGACGGCGCCAACGGCAGCGGATCAGACCGCTCCCAGCGACATCGTCAAACTGGATGTCTTCACCGTCAACACGTCTCGCGATAACGGATACGTCGCTGTCGATTCGCTCGCCGGCGGCCGCAACAACACCCCGATCGCCCTCACGCCTTCGAGCATGTCGTCGCTGACGGCCGCATTCATCGAGGATCTGCAGTTGACGGATGTCCGCTCGGCCCTGCGGTGGACGCTGAACGCGGTTCCCGTATCATGGAACGGCGGGCACGACGGCGGCGGCGATGTCTTCAACTCGTGGTCCTACAATATCCGCGGCGCGGGCACCGGTCCGCAGGGCGGAAATCCACCGACCGTTAATTATTTCCCGTTCTACGGCGTGAAGGATCTGTTCAACGTCGACCGCGTCGAGGTCGATCGCGGGCCCAACTCGATCCTGTTCGGCGTCGGCAACCTCGGCGGCACGGTGTCGACCTATACGAAAATCCCGCGTTTCAACCGGGATTTCACGAACGTCAACATCTCGACGTCCAACTACGGTGGCGGCCGCTTCGTCGCGGACGTCAATCGGGTGATTTCGCTGCGGTCGGACAAAGATCTCGGCGTCCGGTTCAACGTTCTCGCCGACCGCGATTCCGGCTGGCGCAACGGCGACGTGACGAAAAGGTACGGCGGCGCGCTCGCGACGAATTTCAAGCTCTCCGACAACACCAATGTGCGGCTTGATCTCGAAGCGTACCAGCAGGAGACGCCGCAGTTCGCACAAAACATAACGGATAACTACTCGCGATGGGACGGCCAGACGAATTCCCCGACGTGGGGCGCGGCGCCGGTCGGAACTGCCGATACGCGGAGCATGGCGGAATGGGGCGGCCCCGACAACACGCTGGTTTGGATACCGAGCCAGAAATCGTTCATGAACTGGGGCCAGGGATTTCGTGGCACGGGTTTGAACGATACCTACACCGCGTACCTCCGGCCCGAGCCATATGTGCTCGGAAATACCGGGCTCACGGTCCCCGGTTTGCCGAGCCGCGAATTCACCGTCGGGCCAAAAGATGGCACGTTCAACTGGAGATATTATACCGCCACCGCTTATATAGACCAAAAGTTCGGTCCCAATGCGGAGATGGAATTGGCCGCTTATCGTTACGATGATAAAGGCGTCGCCAAGAATTTCGAGGCTCCGAACAACTCCAATGTCGATATCAACAAACAGATGCCGAACGGGCAACCCAATCCGGAATACGGCAAGATTTACTCGGAGTTGTTCCTCGACCGACAGATTCAGGATCACTCGGCGAACGAGTTCCGAGGGCAATTCAACTATCACTTCGACACCTCGGTGTTCAATGTCCCACTCCGGGAGTGGCTGAGCGCGTCCGTCGGCCACGAACTTCATTTGTTGACGACTCATCAATATATGGCGACCGACATGACCAATTATGACCCGAACAATTGGACGCACAATATGATTTGGGGCCGCGAGTATTGGGATCAGCCGAATACTCCGATGAATCTACCATCGACCATCAACGACCATCAGATCGTTTATCTGCCACTGCCGTTCGATTGGTTTGATCACAACCTGAGTGAAAAAATCCAGTACGAAGGCCTGGTTTCGCAAACCCGGCTTTGGGAGGACCGCCTGAACCTGACGCTCGGCGCGCGCCATGATAAATATGACAGTGAGATTCTGAGCACACGCGGGACGGGCAAGGTGCCGGTCACCGAGTCCGACTCCGGCACCACGTACTCGGCGGGCCTCGTCGGCTACGTCACGAAAGCGATCGGCCTCACCTATAATTACTCGGAGAATTTCGCCCCGATCGGCGGCGGTGTCGCACCGAGTCTATATGGCGACCGTTTTGGCCCGGCAACCGGCAAGTCGAATTCGTTTGGCGTCCGCGTCTCCACCCCTGATCACAAATACTATATCGCCGGCACTTATTATGAAGACAAGGCGCACGGACGCATTACCAACGATAGCATCGACATCCAAGGCGCGTGGAATGAATATTTCCAGGCGGGCGGAACGAAGACCGACATCGGACCGGCCGGGACGGTGACGGGCGGCCCGGGCTCGCTTCACGCCAACATGTCCTATGCCGATACGGAAGACGTCAAGAATACCGGCTACGAAATCGAAGCAGTCGCCAATCCGATCGAGAATCTCCGTCTCCAGATCGGTTATTCCCAGCCGAAATCAGTCGTGGACAATGATCTTCCGGGCAGCCGTTCCTACTTCGCCACGCACCTTCCCGATTGGCAGGTGATTGCCAACAGCACCCCGACCGATCCGACGATCCTGGGCCATGTCCAGAATCTTCAGAAAATTATTTCCAACTCCCAGCTCACTCTCGCCAACACCGCGATCGAAGGCACCAGCGCCGGCCTGGTGAAATCAACGTTCAACGTCTTCGCGGTTTACTCCTTCACCCAGGATTGGGCGAGAGGGTTCTCGATCGGTGGCGGCGCCACCGCGCTCGGCAAGCAAAATATCCTGACGGGAGGCACCGCGTTTTCGCCCGCGTATACGACGTATTCCGCCCTGGTTTCGTACGAAACCTCGTTCAACGCCATCGGCGAGCACATGCACGTCAAGCTTCAGTTGAATGTAGATAATCTGACTGATAATAAAGATCTCGTATATACTGGCTATACTCAATTCGGAACGTCCACTCAGGGCGCGGCCTACTACTTCGTGGCGCCGCGCAAGTTCACGTTGTCCGCCAACGTCGGCTTCTGACGGAGAGGACCGTTCTCAACGCACGGGCCGGTTCCACGGCTGGCCCGTTTTCTTTCCAGCCGGCGACGGGCTTCTCGCACCGCCGCCGGATCTCTGCGCCGCTCCCGAGTATTTTGGTTTGATAAGATATATCCCGTGTAGGCCGCCTGCTTGCAGGCGCAATGTAGGAGCGGCTTTACGCCGCGATAGTACGCGATCGCGCCATAAAACTGCTCCTCCAACAAGCGCAAGGAAGCTCGTCCGAACCGTCCGCCTCAAAAACGAGAACGCTCCGACCGGATTCCCCATGACTTCCCCGCCCACATCGCGACTCCGCTCCGAAGCACCTGAACATCGGGAGATCGCCGCCGCTTCCCGTTTCGGTTTGATTCCGCTGCGCACCGGCTCGCCCCTCGCGGTCGAACTTCTCCCCACTGGCGCGGTTTTCGCGCTGCGCCACGGCCCCACTCTGATCAACCAACTCCTCCCCGGACCCGCTGAGAATGGCTTGTTCCGGCTGTTGCTTCGCTGGCGGAACGCGCAGACCAATTCTTCCGGCTGGGCGTCATTGGTCGGTTCGAGCGGCGAACGTGGACCATCGGATTTCGTTTCTAGCGGCTCGAGCGCCGCCTGGTTTCGCGAAACCGCCGCCGGAATTTTTTGTGAAACGAGAATTGAACTCCACCCGACGTTACCCGCGTGGACGTGGCGCATAATTGTTCGCAACAATTCAAAGGCGAAACTCTCGATCGACCTTCTCCACGCTCAGGACCTCGGCCTCGCCGACGAGGCCGCGGTGCGCAACAACGAAGCCTACACGTCGCAGTACATCGACCTTCTTCCGCTCCGCGATGAAACGCTCGGCTGGACGATTTTCGCGCGGCAAAACCTGTCGATGGCGCACAGCCAGTATCCATGGCTCGCGTTTGCATGCGGAAACGGTGCGGCAGCATTTTGTACCGACGGATCGCAATTTTTCGGCGCGGATCACCGGATCACGAATGAACCCGCCGCCATCCGCCTGTCGGCACTTCCTTCCCGCCGGCTCCAGTCCGAATTTGCCCTAGCCGGCCTCCAGAGCCACCCCGCGGACGTCCGGCCGGATGAGACAGCCGAAATTATTTTCTCAGCTCGCTTCGTCGACGACCATCCTGCCGCCTCGTCGGTCGCCGATCTTGCGCTTCTTCGCGAGTTGTTTCCGAAGCGCGGCGACGGCGCTCCGCCGGCTCCGAAATCGCATCCACCGCGAGCCGATGATCCGGCGACTCGCAGCCACCATCCCGCACCGGCGGAAACGCCCGCGCCCCATTGCCGACCGGCTTCCGTCTTTGTCACCGCGCCATGGATTCACGGCGACGCGCCTTCCGCGGCCGATTGGGATGCGTGGTTTCCCGGCTCACGGCGGCACGAGGAACGCGCACCCGACGGCGGACTGCTCGCATTTTTTTATGGAGCCGACACCCACGTCGTGTCGCGCGAGAAGGAAGCCGCCATCGCCCGCCCGCACGGACATATTCTTCGCAGCGGCGACGCCCGCTGGTTCGACGCTGATCACTTCGGCCTCACGTGCTATGCGGCCGGAATTTTTTCCGTTCAAGCGTATCTTGGCCATCCGAGTTTTGCGCGCCTGCTCTCCGTTGCACGCAATCCGCTCAATGTGACCCGCGGTGCAGGCCAGCGCGCGTTTGTCCGTCGCGGGAACGAGTGGTGTCAGCTCGGGGTACCGTCGGCATTCGCGATGACGCCCGGCGAAGTGCGTTGGATTTATCGTTTCGGTGACGTGGTCATCACGGCGCACGTTTGCTGCGCAAAAGAAATCGCCGCCGCGCATTTCGATTTGCGCGTAATCGCAGGACCGCCGTGCGAGTTTCTTATCACACATGAGCTCGTGCTCGGCGCACTCGAGTTTGAGCACGGCGGCAAAATCGAAATTCACTCCGACACCGGCTGGATCGGATGCCGACCCGATCCCCAAAGCCTCGTCGGCCGGCACCAACCGGGAGTTTGTTTTGCGATCGCCGCCGCGGAGGCGAACCAGTTTACCTCGATCGCCGGCGACGGCCTGCTCTATTCGGGCGCGGCGCCCACCGCGGAATCGAGGAGCGAGTTGCCCTGCGGTCCGTATGCGACGCTGCGCAGTGCCCCAACCGAGCGCTGCGGGGTGATTCTTGCCGGCACGCACGATGGGCCGGATGCGCTTTCAGAATTGGTCGCCGCAGCGCGCGCGGCGTTCTCCGAAAAAAATCATGGGCCCATCGCGGCGCCGCCGGCGCCCCCGCTGAGATTGCGCGATGGCGCGGATCGCGGTGTCGCGCGCATCGACGAAATTCTTCCGTGGTTTGCGCACAACGCGGCAATACACTTTTCCGCGCCGCACGGGCTCGAGCAATATGGTGGCGCGGCCTGGGGCGTGCGCGATGTCTGCCAGGGCTCGATCGAGTGGCTCCTCGCAGCGGGCGAATTCCGGATCGCGCGGCAAATTCTCGAGACCGTATTCGCCCAACAATACGCGTCCGACGGAGGCTGGCCGCAATGGTTCATGTTTCCGCCGTATCGTTTCATCCAGCAGCCCCACAGTCACGGCGATGTCTGCTTCTGGCCGGTAAAAGCGCTGGGCGATTATGTGGAGGCGAGCAATGATCTCGAATTTCTGGATACGCGCATCGGCTACACCGATCCGCAGCATTTCGAAGCGGTCGGACCCGGCGAAACGATCCTCGCCCACTGCGAGCGCGTGATCGCGCAGGCCGAAGCGCGTTTCATTCCCGGCACGGCACTCGTCAACTATGGCGACGGCGACTGGGACGACACGCTGCAGCCGGCCGATCCCGGCCTGCGCACGCGCATGGTCAGTCCCTGGACGGTTGGACTTGCGTTCCACAGTTTCCGCCAGCTCGGCGAACTTTGCCGTCGCGCCGGCAAACCCACCCAGGCGCAGCGTCTCGACGAAGTGTGTTTGCGGATACGTCGCGATTTTGGCGACGAGCTCATGCCCGGCGGAGTCGTCGCGGGTTTTATGATCTTCGAGCGGGCGACCGCCGTGAACGACCGGGCCGCTGCTCCCGCAACGCGCGCCACCTCTGCGCGACCGCTGATTCATCCCGACGACACAGTCACGCACATCCGTTATCGCTTGCTGCCGATGACGCGTTCGATTCTCGCGGAACTCTTCACCCCGAGCGAGGCGCGCCGGCATCTCGATCTCATCGCAGGCGAGCTCGTTTATCCGGATGGCGTGCGGCTCATGAGCGAGCCGTCGACCTACAACGGCGGCGTGGAACGGCTCTTCAAACGAGCGGAGACTGCTGCGAATGTCGGCCGGGAAATTGGCCTTCAGTACGTCCACGCCCATCTGCGTTACGCTGAAGCGCTCGCCAAGGTCGGCGACGCGGAGGCGTTTTGGATGGCGCTGCAAGTCGTGAATCCCGTCAGCCTCACGGCCGTCGTTCCGCATGCGGCGCCGCGACAGAGCAACGTTTATTTTTCCAGCTCCGATGCCGATTTCGCCAATCGCTACGAGGCGTCGGCGCGCTGGCCGGAACTGCGCACCGGCGGAATCGCGGTGCGCGGCGGTTGGCGGCTGTATTCGAGCGGCCCCGGTTTGTTTCTCCACAAAATTCGCGCCTGCCTGCTCGGCGTTCGCGAATCGTTTGGCGACGTCGTATTCGATCCGGTGATGCCTCGCAGCCTCGATGGATTGCGGGCGAACATCATGCTTTGCGATCGGCCGGTCGAGCTGCGCTATCGCGTGCACAAAGCGTGCTTCGCGCCGCGCGCCGTGACGGTTAACGGCACGGCGTGCAGTTGTGAACGTCGCGAGAGGAACCCGTACCGCGCCGGCGGAGTCATGCTCTCCCAACAAGAGTTGCGCTCTCGCCTCGCGGAAAACGGCAACGTCATCGAAATCGATCTATGAATACCCGAACAGCCCTTCCGACCGTGGCGTGCGGCAAAATGATGCCGGCTTTTAGCGGCGCAGCTCGCTGCGGCGGGCCGCAGAACGCGCTCTCTGCAAAAAGGCGGTCGAGCCACCGCACTCCAAATTGGCAGAAAATCGCATCCACCTTCCTCGCGTTCGCATTGCTTGCCACCCTCGCGGTGGGCCAGACGTTTTACGATCGTCACGTCATTTTCGACAACAGTCTGCCTGACGGCGGCTGCGATTCGAGCCACAGTTACGTGGTCGCACCGAGCACGCTCGAGACGAGCGACGGAAAATTCCCGGTGGCGACGGAGCACTTCGTCAGCCCGCCCAACAGCCTGCGTTTGAAATGGAAATCGGCGGTGGGCGGCGACTGGCAGATGACGCTCGAGATTCCGCGGCGCTATGCGCGGCCGTTCAAGTTCGAGGGCGACGCGCTCACCTTCTGGTGTCTTTCGGATTTCGAAATCACCGCAGAAAATTCTCCGCGTGTTTTCCTTCAGGATACGGCGAAGGAAGGCACGCCCTCGATCACGCTCGTGCAGGGCGGGGCGCGGATTCCCGCCGGCCAATGGGTTCTCGTTAAACTCCCGTTCGCGTCTTTTCACTCGCCGATCTACAACGGCACGGATGACAACCGCTTTGATCCGAGCGCGTTTCTGCGCGTCTCGTTCATGCAAGGCCTCGACGATGCGCGCGAGCATACGCTTTACCTCGACGATTTCCAAATTCGCGACGCCGCATCGAGTGACTCCACGCCGCCGCCCGTGCCCGTCGATGTCGCCGCCGACGGATACGAACGTCACATCGATGTGAGCTGGAAGGCTGGCGCCGACCTCGTAAACCCCGTTGGCGGCGAGTTCGCACACGTTCCGGCCACGGCCGAAAACCGGCGGCCTACTCTGGCGTATCGGATCTATCGCTCTTGGGACGGCAAAACATTCGAGCCCGTCGGAACTCAACAGGGCACGCGCACCCGCTTCACCGACTGGATTGGCGCGCGGGATCGCGAAGCATTCTATCGCGTCACCGCGCTCGATCTCGCCGGCAACGAATCGGCGGCGTCGAGCACCGCGCACGCCCGCACGCGCAAGCTTACGGATGCGGAGTTGCTCGATATGGTGGAGGCGGCGTGCTTTCGCTATTATTGGGACGCCGGCCACCCGGTCGCGGGTCTCGCTCCGGAAATTTTGCCGGGGGATGAAAATCTGCTCGCACTCGGCGGCAACGGATTCGGCGTGATGGCGCTCATTGTCGCGACGGAACGGAAGTTCGTGACGCGCGATCAAGCGACGGAGCGCCTGTTGAAAATCGTGCATTTTCTCTCGCGGGCGGAACGCTTTCACGGCGCATGGCCGCATTTCCTCAACGGCGACAACGGCCGGGTGATCCCGTATTTTGGAAAATACGACGACGGCGGTGATCTCGTTGAAACCGCGTTCATGATCCAGGGCCTGCTCGCCGCGCGACAGTATTTCGATCGCGACGTTCCCGCCGAACGCGAGTTGCGGGAAACGATCACGCGACTGTGGCGCGGCGTGGAATGGGACTGGTATCGGAAAACCCCCGACAGCGACGTGCTCTATTGGCATTGGTCGCCCGACCACGGTTTTTATATAAGCCATCCGCTTATCGGCTGGAACGAGACGATGATTGTCTATCTGCTCGCGATCGCATCACCGACCCACCCGGTGCCGGCGAGTTTGTATCATACCGGATGGGCCGGCGCCTCCCCGCGCAATATACTCTATCGCCACGGCTGGAGCCGGACGACGCAGGGCGATCACTATACGAATGGAAACACCTACTACGGCATCAAGCTCGATGTCGGCGAAGGCAGCGGAGCGGACCTTTTCTTCACGCATTTTTCCTTCATGGGTTTCGATCCGCGCGGAATCCGGGACCGCTATACCAATTATTTCGAGAACAACCGCGCGATTGCCCGCATCGCCCACGCCTACTGCGTCGCCAACCCGCTTCATTTCGTCGGCTACGGCGCGGATTGCTGGGGACTTTCCGCGGGCGTCAATTCCGGGGGCGGCCGAGCCCTGCCGCGCGACGACAACGGCACGATCAACATCATGGCCTCGCTGTCGTCGATGCCGTACACGCCGGACGAATCGCTCGCGGCATTGAAACATTTTTATCGCGACCTGGGCGCCAAAGTCTGGGGAATTTATGGGTTCTACGACGGCTTCAATCAGACGCAGAATTGGTTCGAGCCGGTTTACATGGCACTCAACCAGGCGCCGATCACCGTCATGATCGAAAACCACCGCACCGGCCTCGTCTGGAAAAATTTCATGGCCAGTCCGAAGATTAAACCCGCCTTGGATGCGATCGGGTTCAAGCCGGACAAAGCCGCCGCGCCATAGCCGCGGTCGTGAACAAGGATCGGACAATGGAAATGGCCGGCGACAGCAGCCGAAATTCGCTCGCCCGCACAGTGCACTACAAATCCATACAAGAAAAATTCACGCGCCGGCCAAAGCGGGCTCGGCCTTGCGGGCGGCCAGATCTCGCTCGATCTGTTTCACCGTCGGCTCATCCAGTTTGTAGAAAAATATACAGAGGCCGCTCAGGCCGCCGAAAATCGCCGGCAACAGACTAAAGAGGATTGTAATGCCGTGCAGAGCACGTGGCGTCTGCTCGACGTTGGCCGCAAAACCGTAGAAGCTGAGCAGCCACCCAATCGTCGCGCTGCCGATCGCGAGACCGACTTTCTGGGCGAAGACCGTCGCGGAAAACACGAGCCCCGTCGCGCGCCGGCTAAATTTCCACTCACCATAATCGGCAGTGTCAGCATAGAGCGACCAAACGATGGCGGGCGTCGGGCCGGCGGCGAATTGTCCGATGATATTAAATATATACAGCGCCACCGAAGAGTGCGGGTTTACGAAATAGAACGATGCCATCATGAGCGCGTTGAGCACCGTCAGGCCGATCATCAGTTCGCGCCGCGCAACCCACCGCAGGAAAAGCTTCGTCGAAAGCGCGCCGGCGATGAAGCAGAGAAAGCCCACCAGGTTGAATGTGCCCAGACTCGATTCGCTCCCGACGCAGTATTTGAAATAGTAAATTCCCGAACCGCTCCGCATTCCAACGTTGGTCAGGTTCAAAAACGCCACGAAGAAAAGAATGAGCCACGGCGTGTTGGCGCGAAGGTCACGCACATCGCGGCCGAAAGAGGATTTTTGATTAGCGGGCGAGGACACCCGCTCGCGGGTGTTCGCGAACGTGTAGAAGAAAATCCCCACGGAAATGACGGCAAAGACGGCCATCGTGTTCCGGAATCCCACCGCGGGATTTCCCCCGGCGCCGGCGAGGGCGTCCTTCAACCACGGCACGAGCCAGCCAATGAGCAATGTGCCCGTGAAAGCGCAGGCGAAACGATACGTGGAAAGAGAAGTGCGGTCCTCGGACGATGGAGACATCACCCCCATGAGCGCGGAATAGGGAGTGTTGATCACCGCGTAGTTGATCAACACCAGCGTATAGGTCGCGTAGGCGTAAATCAGTTTTCCGTGCAGCCCGAAATCCGGATTGGCGAACATCAGGAAACCGAGCACACCGTAAGGAATCGCGCCCCAAAGAATATACGGCCGGAATTTTCCCCAACGACTGTTGGTGCGATCTGCAGCCGCACCAATGACCGGGTTCAGGACCGCGACGAGAATCGGCGTGACCAACATGAGAGTTCCCACCGCGGTGGAAGGGAGCCCAAAAATGTCGGTATAATAATAAACGAGGAAAAGATTGAACGCCTGAAAATAAAAATTTGAAGCGGTGTCGCCGAGGCCGTAGGCGAATTTTTCGCGGAAAGTAAGACGCTCGCCGGATGCGGGGAAGCTGACGGGAGCATTCATGGGGTCGGGGCATTATCGGCAGACGAAGGCGCCGCGCCAAGGAAAGTTTCGCCCGCTCGGGCCGGAATGGCGGGTCCGGCCGACCTGGCGGTTGACCCTTTCACCTCCGCCCCATCCCACTCGCTTGTTCCCGCAGCTGCCAACATGAGCGAGTGGGTCGTCGACATCACGCAGCCGCCTAAAAGGCAATCTCGTAGGTGAGTTTCCCGGTGATCGGTGGATTATAGATCAAGCCGTAGAGCTTCGTATCATCGAGGAGGTTATCAATATTGAGTTGGACAGATTGGTAGTGCCCCTGACTCTCCCACGACTTTCGCACGAAACAGTTCACCTTTAATTGGGATGGCATATAGAGAACGATGACTTTGCCGTTCGTATCCGTTTGGACCTGGTTGCTGCCGTGGGTGACGCCCGAAAAATAGGCGCGCCTGGAAGCCCAATCGCCGCCGACTCCGGCGACCCAGCCCTTGAGTGATCCGTCAAATTTGTAATTGGCGAAAACAGTGTACCGGTTCCTCGGCGTGTCATCGCCAGGGAACGTGCCGGAATTCGTCCGCGTCGACGTGTCCGTTGGGTCGGTATAGGCTTCTGCGAGCGTCTGGCCTTTGAGACCGAAGCCGCCATTGGGGAAATACCAGGTCGCCCATCGATCCTGCGGATACGGGTATTTTATCCACTTACCTTTGTTGATCAGTCGGACGGAATTATTGACCGAACCCGAGAACACAATCTGCACATGGTCATTTGGCGTGAAAAGAATCGTGCCGTCCCAACCCCGCGCTTCAGAGATGGCGGGCAGGGCATTTTGCTGCGGGCCATTCTGGAAAGCTCCATCGTCCAGCGTCGCATTGTTGATGCCGGGATCATTGATGTCATTGCCATGATACAACCAGCCGGCCCAGCCGGGCGCGGCCGCCTGGAACATCGCGTCCAGCCATGCCGCGCCTTCGGGCTTGCTGGCATTTAGATATATACTCGCCGAGTCGGCGCTCTTGCCGTTGATCGGAGAAACCAGCGTGATCGCCCCGGCATTCGCCGCGGCGATCCAGGCGGCCTGTTCCTTGGCGTTCGGAGTGTACGTCTGGCCGTTGGCCACGAACTGACCCGGAAATGGATTGTAGAAGCCGGTCCCGTTGGCATCGCCCAAATTATATATGATCGGCTTGGACGGATCGAATCGCGGATGGCCGAGCGGAGCCGGCGTGGAGAATCCCTGGCCCAGCCATGCGTTCTTGGTGATTACATAGTGGCTGATGGACCCGGAAATTTTTCCATCGAGAAAATCAAATTTTATCCCGAATTCCTTGCTCTTGGCCGTATCCGCGCCGACCGGAGCTCCCGTCAAAGATTCGTGGAGACCGCCGAAATTCGGCTGAAAGCCATCCGCCTTCAGCGCAAAAACCGACAGGCTCTTGGTAAGCTTGAGCATCACGCCCAGCTGCCGGGAGGTCGTTTTCGCCTGCTTTGCCACGCTCGTGGTCGTCGTCGCGACGGTGGTCGTGGCGACCGTCGTGTCGGTTGACCAGTTGTCGCTGACATCCTTGCGAATACCGGTCATGAGAATGATCCGGTCCTCGACGTTCCAGAGTTTCCCCCATTTCAGAAAATTATTTAAATAAAAGGCCTTGTCCCAGCCCTTGTTGATATTGTCGCGGTCGTTCTGAAACAAAGCCGGCGCGGGCGAGCCATCGCCCTGCACGCCGAAACGTATCGGCGTGAGATCCAGCGGGCCCTTAAAACTGTATAGCCCGGGGATCGTCTCGCTGTTCGCCGACGTGATATTATTATAGAGCTCCGAATAACCTGCGAGGGCTTGATCCTCCAATTGGAACCACCGGTCCTGGAACAACGATTTGCGGCCGGTCAACTCCACCCGCTCCTGGTCACGCGTGGTGTTTGCGTGATTTCGGTTCCAGGCATACCGGACAACTTCGTGATCGAAAGTGCCGTACTGGAGATTGCCGTTGGAAGGCGTGACGCCATCGAGACCGTTGTCGAGCGAGGTCAGGGTGATCGTCTGTGAAAGATTATAGCCGGGATTCCCGATCGAAACCTGTTGGATGCCGCCGTTGGCATCCTGCGTCTGCACTTTATATTTGTCGTGATTGTAGCCGACGAGAATGTCGATCTGGGGCAGGAAGTCGCTTTCCTTGAGAATCCGCTGCGTGCCGACAATTTCGAGGTTCGCTTCCTGCTGGTTGTTGAACGTCGTCGGTCCGCCCAGGTTGAACGTTTTTTTGTCAGCGCC
>Ga0207661_10002328_pt1 | contig 13086 bp, 12 predicted proteins | sample KBSC713LmetaG_FD_184337 | JGI IMG/M metagenome (GOLD analysis project Ga0207661, IMG submission 184337) | Corn rhizosphere microbial communities from Kellogg Biological Station, Michigan, USA - KBS C7.1-3L metaG (SPAdes) (version 2) | ecosystem: Host-associated > Plants > Roots > Rhizosphere ... | reverse complement strand
GCCCCGATGGGGGTGAAGCCCGCGGCGAGGGACGCGCCCAGGCCGTCCGGTCCCTGGGCGTGCACGTCGTCGGCGGGCAGCTCGATGGCGATGACGGCGTGGCCGGTGAACGCCACCGTGCACTCCAGGCCCCGCGGCAGGGCGGGCAGCAGCGTGACGCGGCCGTCGGCGGGCGGGAAGCGCCCCTCGACCGCGTCGATGAAGTAGGTGAGCAACGGATGGCTTTCCGACATCAGCCGATCCTGCCAGTACCGCTCGCCGGCGGTTAGGCTCGGACATCGTGGACGTTCGCCATCTCGGGCTGCCGGTGCGCGACGATGAACGCAGCATGCGCTTCTACGCGACGTACTTCGGGTTCGATCCGGCCACCGCACAGCGGTACCCGGACGGCACTGTGATCGTACGCAACGCCAACGGGTTCGATCTGGCGCTGCACTCGGCCACGGAGGTCGCCCCGCCGTCGACGTTCCTCCACTTCGGGTTCGCGATGCCCGACGCCGACGCGGTTCGTGCGCTGGCTACCCGGCTGGAACGCGACGGCGTGGCGATCGTCGAGCGCGACGAGGAACCGGGTCTCGTCTCGTTCAAGTGCCTCGATCCGGACGGTTGGCGCATCGAGGTGTACTGGGAACCTCGCGACTAGGCCCCGAGGGCGGCCAGCCGGGCCAGCCTGTCCGGCTCGTCGGCGGCCAGCCACTCGTCCTGCGACAGCATCGCGTACGCCGCCGCGAAGTGCGGCCGCGCCTCGTCCGGCCGGCCCAGCGCGAGCAGCAACTCGCCCAGCTCCTCACGCACGTACCCGTCCGAGTCCACCCGGCCGGCCAGGTCCCGCTGGATCGCCAACGCCTCCTCGTACCGCCCCAGCGAACGCAGTCCACGCGCGACCGTCCACTGTGCTATGTGCAGCGCGCCCGCGTCGCCCTGCTCCTCGCGGAACTGCTCCTCGCCGAACTGCTCCTCGCGGAACGCCAACGCGCGCCGCCACACCGCCAGCGCCTCCTCGTGGCGCCCCAGGCCGTGCAGCGTCCAGCCGAGGTTGTGGCTGACCGAGCCGATCCACCGGCGGGCGCGCGGATCGGCCGAAGCGGACGCGATCGCGAGCGCCCGCTCGGCCCACGGAAGCTGCGCCTCCCCCGGCTCCACGATGGCCATCATGTGCGCGGCGTCGGCCGCCAGGTGGTCCAACCCGGCCGCTTCGGCCTCGGCCAGCGCGGTCAGGAAGTGCGCCCGGGCCCCGTCCGGGTCACCGCCGGAGTTGAGCACCCGGCCGCGTTCCAGTTCGCGGTACGTCCGGACGAGCGGATCCCCGTTGTCCGGTACGGCGTCCAGTTCCGCCGCGGCCTCCTCGAAGCGCCGCCGCAGCCCCAGCGCCCGCGCCAGTTGGGTGCGCAGCACCAGCGCGTCCGAGCCGGTCGCGGCGACCAGCGCGGCCCGGAACCGTTCCTCGCTGACGTCCGGCCGGTCGAAGTCCCACAACTCGGCGATGTCCGCCACGTTCACGCTCCCGCACTCTTGCCGCGTGCGCGGCGGGTGGGTCTGGCCCGCTGAAGGCCGTCGAGGATGAGGTTGAGACCGTACTCGAACTCGTCGCCGTGGTCGTACCCGGGCTTCATGATGTACCCGCTCGCCAGCTCGGCCAGGTGCGGATACTCGCCCGCGGCGAACCGGCTCATGATGGACTGCGCCAGCTCGGCGGTCTCGTCCGGGCCCTCGAACGGCAGCGCCCTCTCCGTCAGCGCGAAGCCGTAGATGTAGCTGTCGAGAGCGGAGAACGCGTGCGCGGTCAGGGCGAGGGAGAAGCCGCCCCGGCGTAGGCAGGCGATGACCGCGTCGTGGTGGCGCAGGGTGGCCGGGCCCGGGGTGGAGCGCGACTCCATGAGCGCGATCGCCCAGCGGTGGCGGGACAGCACGCGCCGCATCGACGTGGCCCGCCGCAGCATGGAAGCCCGCCAGCCGTCCTCGGGACCGGGCAGCTCGATCTCGCCGAAGACGATGTCGACCATGCCGTCGAGCAGATCGTCCTTGTCGGCCACATGGTTGTACAGGGACATCGCCTCGACGCCGACGGCCTCGCCGAGCCTGCGCATGCTCAACGTCTCCAGGCCGCCCACGTCGGCGAGCTTGACGGCGGCGTGCAGCACGCGGTCCCGGTTCAGCGTCTCCCGCGGCTGGCCCGTCTGGTGCGTCTGGTGCGTGGCGGTGCGTCGGTTCATGGACTGTCCCTCCTCGGGCCCTTGACGAGCTTACACCGTAAGTGCTCTACTTACGCCGTAAGTGAGGACGCTTACAGCGTAAGTATCGAGGGATCGGGAGCAGGGACGATGGACGACATGGCGGGGATCGTGCAGGAGCGGTACGGCGCCGGGCCCGAGGCCGTGCTGCGCATGACGAGGCTGGCCCGGCCCGGGATCGGGACCGACGAGATTCTGGTACGGGTACGTGCGTCCAGTGTGGACAGAGGCACCTGGCACGCCATGGCCGGCCTGCCGTACCCGGCCCGGGCGGTGATCGGACTGCGCCGGCCGAAGGTACCCAACCCCGGCCGCAACCTCGCGGGTGTCGTCGCGGCGGTGGGCTCGAACGTGACGGGGTTCGCGACCGGCGACGAGGTGTACGGCACGGGCATCGCCACCTTCGCGCAGTACGCGGCCACCCGCGCCGACAGGCTGGCCCCGAAGCCGGCCGGACTCACCTTCGAACAGGCGGCGACGGTACCCGTCTCCGGGCTCACCGCGCTGCAGGCGGTGCGCGACAACGGGCGGGTCCGGCACGGGCAGCGGGTACTGGTCACCGGGGCGGCCGGCGGCGTGGGTACCTTCGCCGTCCAGCTCGCCAAGCGGTACGGCGCCGAGGTCACCGCGGTCGCGAGCACGCCGAAGCTCGACGCGGTACGGGCCCTGGGCGCCGACCGCGTCATCGACTACACCCGCGAGGACTTCCTCGCCGGCGCGCAGCGCTACGACGTCATCATCGACATCGCGGGCAACCGCCGGCTGTCGCACCTGCGCCGGGCGCTCACGCCGCACGGCCGGCTGGTCATCACCGGCGGCGAGACGGACGGCAGGTGGCTCGGCGGCAACGACCGGCAACTGCGCGCACAGCTGCTGTCCCCGTTCGTGGGCCAGCACCTGGGCACCTTCATCGCCTCGGAGCGCGCGGACGGGCTACGCGACCTGACCGGCCTCATCGAGTCGGGCGGCCTCACGCCCGTTGTCGACCGCGCGTACCCACTCGCCGAGACCGCGGCGGCCATCCGGTACCTGCTCGACGGCCGGGTCATCGGCAAGCTCGCGATCGCGCTGCCCGCCTGAGGTACCCGGTCAGCGCGCGGTGCGCCGGCCCCGACCGCTCGGCGATCCGTTGACCGCCGCGTAGGTCACGGCGGTCACCGCGCCGTACGCGAGGTGCGGTACCGCGTCGCTGATCCAGTCCGTCCGGCTCCAGGTTCGCGGATCGCTGATGCGCAGCAACGCGAGCGGCGCGTCGGAGCTGAGCATCGCCAGGCCGCCGGCCATGACGCTGCCCAACCAGACCGGCGGTCGACGCCGACCGGCCAGCAGCGCGTACCCGGCGCCGACCGCGGTACCGGTCAGGATCCCGACCAGCGCGCCCAGTCCGGTACGCCGGTTGCCCCGCCGCTGCTCGTCGCCAGGAATCCTGGTGTGCGCCAACGCCGCCATCCGGTCGACGGTGCGCTCCGGTGTGGTGCTGGCCGGTCGGGCGCGCAGGGTCATGTCCACGTACGTCGTCGCGTTCAACGCGGTGGTACCGGCAGCCCCGGCCGCCGCACCCAGTAACAATCTGCGCAGCATCCTGACGTGCTACCCGGGCCGGGCCCCGGGAAACCGGCGGACCGTTGATAATGCCCGGGTGACCTTGCGCCGCCTCGCTGCCTTCTGCGTCGACTGGCTGTTCATCATCGGGTACGCCGCACTCCTGGTTCCCTTGGGAATCCTGCTCCACCCCTGGCTGGACGGGCTGCCGACCTGGGCCCTCAACGCCGATGCGTTCGTGCTACTCGTCGTCCCGGCGACCGTCTGGCTGGCCGGCTGGGAGCGAGGTGGCCGGCGCGCCACGCCAGGCAAGCGCGCCGTGCGCCTGCGCGTCTCGCGGGTCTCCGGTGGGTCGCTCGGTTGGTGGCGCTCGCTGGCCCGCAACGGCCTCAAGCTGGCGCTGCCATGGGGACTCGGCCACGCCACCTTCTACGCCTTCTACACCGGCTCCGACGCGGTCGGCATCGTGTGCGCCGTGCCCGCCTACGGCCTGCTGTTCGTGTACCTCGGGTACGCGGTGGCGACCGGCCGGACACCGTACGACCGCCTCACCCGGTCGACGGTCGAAGTTCGATGACCGTGGTGGAGTGGGCCGGGAACGTGTACCGGAACGCGTTGCTGTCCAGGGTCAGCCGGCCGCGCCGGAGCTGTACGGCGTCGGGCCGGTCGGGGCCGTTGTAGCTGGTGAACTCCTGACCGGCCACGGTGCTCACGAGCGCCTGGGCGCCGTGCTCGTAGCCGGCCGGAACGACCTCGGCCGTGACGGCCCGGGTGGCGTCCCGGTTGACGACCGCGATGCGCAGCGCGCCGTCCTCACCGACCGCGGCCGTGGCGGCCAGCGCGCTGTAGGTACCGAACCGGGCGTCCGACGCGGCCGCCGGGGCGATCTGCGGATTGTTCCGCATGGTGGTCGCGACCGTCACGCCGCCACCGTCGACCAGTGGCTGGAACTGCTCACGCATGACAGCGTCCACTGTGTACACGAGGTCGGGCAGCCCGCCGAGGACGGACCGCAGCACGTTGGGTCCGTCGCCGATCAGGGTGTTGCCCATCGCCCAGGGCAGATCGAGCTGGGAGAAGGACACCCATTGCGAGGCCATGTACAGGGCGTGCGACATCGCCGTGTCCCAGTGCGGGTAGGCGGAGATGTCGTTCTGGGCGCCGAACCACAGGGCCCCGTACTCCGAGGTGGCCACGTACTGCCTACCCGATCCGTTGGCGCGGACGTCGGCCCGCAGGTTCGCGACGAGGTCGGTGGCCTGCTTCTCGCCGAGGAAGTACTCGTCGTGCCCCTCCTGCGCGGTCTTCCAGTCGCCGTCGCCGAACACGTTCCTGAAGTTGGTGTACGGGTGGACGACCAGGCAGTCGTAGCCGTCCGCGAGCCCCGACTGCTTCATCAGTTGGGCGAAGGACGCGACGCCGAGACCCGAGTCCTTGTTGATCGGGGCCCAGGTCGCGCAGACGTCGATGGTCGGGTCGGCCAGCTTCATCTCGCGATAGAAGTCGGTGAAGCCCGGCTTGCGCCCGGGCCGGTAGTCCGCCGTCAGCGCGGCCTGCTTGGCCGGGACCGCTCCGTGCACGCCGTCACCGAAGCGTACGGTTCCCGTCCGCGGGTCGAAGGCGTACACCTTGTCGGTGGGGCCGGCCGCCGCCAGGTCCGCCACCGCGGTCCACGCCGTGCCCGCCACGTAGACGGTCTGGCTGTCCGCCACCACCGGCGGGTAGTACACCGTGAACTGCTGGTTGGCCGCACCGTTGCTCGCGGACGCCGCGGCGCGCCGGTCGCAGCCGCGAGCGAGGTTCTGACCGGACTGCGCTTCGGTGCCACCGAACGCGTACTCCCGCAGGTTGGTCACCGGGTCGGTGCTGCGCCAGTAGGTCTGCGCCGTGCGATCGGGCTCGTTGCCGATCTCCCAGCTCTTGACGCCGTACGGCGCGGGATGGCCGTTCGCCGCCCGCACGTCGGCCCAGGCCGTGCCGCCGCGCGGGTTCGTACCCAGTGGAGCGTTCAGGTACTCCACCCAGTCCGCCGCGTCCGCCGGCGTCTCGTTGATGTTCGGTGTCATGATGTCCGGCCGGGCACCGGTCTCCTCGACGAACTTCATGTACTCGTCGGGTCCGAAGCCGCCGTCGACCGGACCCGGGCCACCGCCGGGTTGACCGGGTGTCTGGCACGGCCGCTGGCTCGCCGGTCCGATCGCGGTCTTCCAGTTGTAGAGTGCGGCCGGCGTTCCGCCCGGGAACCGCACCATGCCGACGTTCGCCTGGCGTGTCCTGTCGACCACGGCGGGATCGGGTGCGTTGGTCGACGGATCCCAGAGGCCGTGGGAGTTGCTCCAGAACTGGTCGTTGTTGGCGCCGGTGAGGTACGGCGACACCGCACCGATGTGCGCGTCCGCCTTCACCTGCAGCACGACCGGGTTCTCCGCGGCGGAGTTCTCGGCGGCGACGCCGCGGGCCGGCGCCGAGGCGAGCAGGATCACGCCCGCCGCCGGCAGGATCAGGGCGTTGCGCAGTCGCGGTCGCGTGTTCCTCATCCTCTGCTCCTCCTCCTCGTCGGTGAGCAGGGTCGGCCCGCGTCACGGCGGGCGGGCCGACCCTGCGGTCGTTACGCCCCTACGGGCGGAAGGAACGCGGGCACCTGCGGCGTCGCGCCGTCCTCGCCCCAGGTGAGGACCGCGGCGTACACCACCCGGGTCTTGTTCGGATCCGTCACCTGGCCCTCGAACTGGCACGGCTGGTAGTCCGCCGTACACACCCAGCCGTGCAGGAAGATCCGGCTGGGCCCGTTGCCCGTGTCGAGGATGTCGGCGCCGCCCGGCCCGCACAGCCCGGTGTTGGCCTGGTCCGTCAACACGTTCTCGGTCTTGTCGGCGAACGACCACATGTCGGTGGAGCGCCGCCAGACCGTGGAGTACCTGCACTGGTCGTACCAGTTCGCCGAGGCGAACAGGACGTAGTAGTCGCCCCGCTTCACCAGCTCCGGAGCCTCGAGACTGTCCGCGTGGCGGGCCAGTTCGTGGCTGATCTCGCCGCGGCCGTGCAGCCCGTCGCTCGACAGCGGGAACATCCGCAGCGTCCCCGGCGACTTCTGCGTCTTGTACAGCAGGTACCGCTGCCCGTCACTGTCCTGGAACGGCGACGGGTCGATGACGCCGGCGGTCAGGTCCGGCCGGTCCGCGGCCGGGTCCTCGCCACCCAGGATCGGGCAGATCAGCGGCGTGTCCGACGGCTCGTACGGGCCACCCGGGTCGGTGGCGATCGCGGCACCCACACACCGTTGTCCGGCGAAGCCCCTGGCGATCGCGGCGTAGTAGAGCACCCAGCCGGCCGACGTGTGTACCGTGTCGGGCGCCCACACCGCACCCTGCCTGGCGGCCCAACCCGCCCAGTGGGGCATGGCGTTGGGCAGGCTCACCCACGGGCCCTGAGGCGTGTTGGCCTTCGCCATCTTGCCGAGGCCGCCGGTCATGAAGGCGTAGTAGTCGTTTCCGTCGCGGATGACGCCCGGATCCGCCGCCTCGCCCGGCGCGATGACCGGCATCGGTACCCGCGGCGCCGCCTGCGCACCGCTGGCCGGCCATCCCAGCGCCGCCGCGACCACGACCGCGCCGAGCACGGCAACGGTCCGCCGTAATGTTCGATAGTGCATGTACCGCCTCCATCTCATAGGAACCGTTCGCTTTACGACGTTGTAACGAGCGTGGCGAAGGACCGGAGCCGCGGCCGTCAGGCGGTCACTCTCCGGTCGGGTCGGCGGATTCGCTTCGCTGCCGCGCCCGCCGCCGGTGCGCGTCGACCGCCTCGGCGGCGATGGCCCGGCTGGGGCGGGTCAGCAGCTCGCGCAGCCGCGCGGGTGGCAGCTTGGGTTCGCGGTCCTCGGTGAGCAGGCCGTTGCGCTCCTGCATGGTGTCCGTGAACTGCGTGTAGCAGAAGCCGGCCACCCCGTCGCAGTCGAGTACGGCGTCGAGCAGGTCGGCCAGCCGGTCGGCGAAGTCCTCCGCGTCGCGCACCAGCCCGTACCCGAACCAGTCCTGTCCGGCGTCGGGCGCGTAGGACAGACCGCCGAACTCCGACAGCACCACCGGCTGGCCGCGCTCGTCGCCGTCGACGAGCAGCACGCGACGCCGGCCCGGCCCGGCTCCGCGCAGCGTCTGCCGAAGCTCCCCCGGTGTGCCGAACCGCTCGCGCAGGCTCGCGCCCTCCGGGGCGTAGTCGTGCACGGTCCAGAGGTCCGAGGTGGTGTGTTCCCAACCGTCGTTGGAGACCACGGGCCGGGTGGGATCCACCGCCCGGGTCAGGTGGTACAGCGCGGATGCCAGGTGCCGCTGGTCCTCCCGTACCGCGATGTGCGGCACCCCCCAGCTCTCGTTCAGCGGTACCCACGCCACCACGCACGGGTGCCCGGCGTCGCGGTGCAGCACCTCCAGCCACTCCCGCGTCAGCCGGCCGATGGTGCGTTCACCGAACTCGTAGGCGCTGGGCAGCTCGCCCCACACCAGCAGGCCGAGCCGGTCGCACCACCCCAGGAACCGCGGATCCTCGACCTTCTGGTGGATCCGCGCCCCGTTGAAGCCCAGCGAGCGGATCAGTTCGACCTCGCGGCGCAGCGCGACCGCGTCCGGCGCGGCGAGGTGCGACCGCGGCCAGTACCCCTGCTCCAGCACCATCCGCAGGTAGTACGGCACCCCGTTGAGCAGGAAGCGACCGTCGCGGAAGCCGACGGAGCGCAGCCCGAGATAACTGTCCACTGTGTCCGGTGCGGCCGCGTCGGGTTCGAGGGTGAGCCGGGCGTCGACGAGGGTGGGCGACTCCGGCGACCACAGCAGCCGGCCGGCGTTCTGACCGTGGCGCAGCGCCGGTACGGCGATGTCGACGTCGGCCGTGTCGGTCCGCAGCGTGACCACCTGGTCGGCGAGCGACTCGTCACCGAGGCTCAGGCGCACCGACAGGCGGGCCGGGGTCGCCGGTGGGCGGGACAGCGTGACGCGCAGTGCGACCCGCGCGCCGGGCAGGTCCGGAGTCCACGTCAGCGAGGTGAGGTGCAGGTCGGGTACGGTCTCCAGCCAGACCGGCTGCCAGATCCCGCTGGTGCGGTGGTACCAGATGGTGTGCGGGCGGTCCTGCCAGTCCTGCTTGCCGCGCGGTTGGGTGACGTCGGCGGGATCGTCGACCACCCGCACGGCGAGCACGTGCTGGGCCGCGCCGTCACCAAGCAGGTCGGTGAGGTCGGCGTGGAACGGCGTGTGGCCGCCCTCGTGCCGGACGACCTCGTGCCCGTCGAGCCATACGGTCGCGGCGTAGTCGACCGCGCCGAAGTGCAGCAGCACGCGGTGGCCGGACGGTACCGGATCGAGCAGCAGCCGGCGCCGGTACCAGAGGATCCGGTGCGGGCCGGGATCCGCGACCTTCGACAGCGGCGACTCGGGCGGGTACGGCACGACGACGCGCCCGTCGAGTGGCGTGTCGCCGCGCTCCCAGTGCGCGGCCAGTCCCGCGTCGGCGTCGTCGTAGGCGAACTCCCACTCGCCGCACAGATCCGTCCACTGTGGACGGCGTAGCTGCGGACGCGGGTAGTCCAGCGCGTCGGCCCCGTCGAAGGCGGTCACCACCAGCACTCCCGGACCTGGCTGCGGTCCTCGGTGGCCACGAGCACGTCGAGCAGCATCTCCTGCAGTCGGGTACGGGTGGGCAGGTGCGCCGGGTCGTCCCACAGGTTGTCCAGCTCCAGCGGGTCGGCGTCCAGGTCGTACAGTTCACCCTCGCGTGGTCGGTCGGTGGACGGCCTGCCGTGCCACACGACGAGCTTGTACCGGTCGTGGCGCAGCATCGTGGTGTGCACCGGTGGGTCGTACGGGTGGCCGCTGTTGCGGTACTCGGACAGCGCGAAGTCCCTCGGGCCGTCGGACGCCGTACCGGTCGCCAGCGGCAGGAGACTCTCGCCCTGTCCGCGGGGCATCCGTGGCAGTCCGGCGGCGTCCAGCACGGTGGTGGACAGGTCGATCCACTGCACCAACTCGTCGCGGACCGTACCGGCCGGGATGTGTCCGGGCCAACGCATCAGCAGCGGTACCTTCACCGCGCACTCGTACATCATCGGGCCCTTGAGCATCAGCTGATGGTCGCCGAGCATTTCGCCGTGGTCGCTGCTGAAGATGACCAGGGTGTCGTCGGCGGCACCGGTGCGTTCCAGCGCGTCGAGGATGCGTCCGACCTCGTCGTCGACCAGGCTGACCATCGCGTAGTAGTTGGCGCGCACCTCCTGCAACTCCTCGGCGGAGTAGGTGGTGTAGCCGCGGGCATGCCCGGCGTACGAGCGCTGCGAGGCGTCGGTGAGCATGGAGGGCTTACCGGCGAGCTCCTGCTGCCGGGTCACCGGGCGGTTCAGCCGCGCCGCGTCGTAACGGTCGCGGTACTCCTTGGGCGCGCCGAACCCGTGGTGCGGGTCGAAGAAGTTGGCCACGAAGAAGAACGGCCGGTCCGGGTCGCGGCCCTCCTCCAGGAACTCGATGGTCTGCTCGCCGATCCAACGGCTGTAGTGCGCCTCGGTCGGCAACGTGTCGAAGGCGGCCGGATCGCGGGTCGCCCCGTACAGTTCCGGCCAGCGCGCGCGCAGCCAACGGTGGTACTGGTTCTCCGACGACCCGGGGTACGGATCGTGCGCCCACCGGAAGACCCGGAACCCGTCGTCCAGCCGCGGCTCCAACCGTCCCTCGGCACAGCCTCCCCCGACGTGGAACTTGCCCACCAGCCCGCAGTCGTACCCGGCGGTGGACAGCGCCCTGGAGAACAGCTGCTCGTGCGCCGGAAGTCCCACCCCGTTGGCCCACAACCCGTGTGCGTGCACATACCGCCCGGTCATCAGGCTGGCTCTCGACGGCGCGCACACCGGGTTCTGCACATAGCAGTTGGTGAAGCGGGCACCGGAGTTGGCCAACCGGTCCAGGTTCGGGGTCTGGATCTCGGGGTTTCCGCTGGCACCCAACGCGTCGAAGCGTTGCTGATCGGTACACAGCAGCAGAACATTGGTCACGACTTAACAGCTCCCGACAGTCCTTCGATGAAATAGCGTTGCAGGAACAGGAACAGCAGAACGATCGGCAACAGCGAAATCGTCGCCGCGGCGGCCAGCCCGGACCAGTCGGTACTGTTCTCGCCCGCGAACGCGAGCATCCCGACCGACACGGTACGAAGGTCCGGACGGCTGAACGTGAACACCAGCGGCAGGAAGAAGTTGTTCCAGGTGGCCAAAAACGTCAACAGCGTCACGGTCGCGGTGACCGGCATCGCCAACGGCAGCATGACGCGGAAGAAGACGGTCAGGAAGCCGGCGCCGTCGACGACGGCGGCCTCCTCGAGCTCCTTCGGGATGCCGCGGAAGTAGCCGACGTACAGCAGGATCTCCGCGACATGGGCCGCGCCGGACAAGGCGAGGATCATCCCCCACCGCGAGTTGAGCAGGTGCAGTTGGTTGGAGACCTCGACGACGGGGATGATGGTGTACCCGGTCGGCACGAACAGGGTCAGCACCAGGACGGCGACGAGCACCTTGCGGCCGAGAAAGGCGAACCGGGCGATGACGTAGCCAGCCATCGCGGTACGCACCACGGTGATGGCGACCACCGCGATGGTCACGATGAACGTGTTCAACAGGTACTCGCCGAACTGCGCGTCGCGCCAGGCGCGCACGTAGTTCTCCCAGTGCAGGGTGGCCGGGAACGGGTTCGACGCGGTGGTGAACACGCCCGTCTGCGTCTTGAGCGACGCTCCGGCCGTCCAGACCAGCGGGTAGATCCACACCAGCGCGATCGCGAGCAGTACCAGCGCGGCGACCGTGAACGGCCACCGCTGCCGCGACCACAACCAGCGACGCCGCCGGGACACCCGCGCGGACGGCCGGGACCCTTCGGTGAGCGCGGTCATGACCCGGACCTCGCCGAGCGGCGGCTGAACCGGACCCCGACAACCTGCATCGCCGTGATCACCGCGGCGAACAAGCCGAACAACACGGCCGCGGCGGAGGCGTAACCCAACTGGGGTACGGAGGCGGCGAACGCGAAGCGGTAGATGTAAATCTCCAGAACCTCCGTATGGAACTGTGGGCCGCCGTTGGTCATCGACAGCAGGAGGTCGAACACCTGGAGGGTGTCCACCAGGGTGAGCAGCGTGATGATCACCAGGAACGGCTTGAGGACCGGCACGGTCACGTGCCGGAACACCCGGACGCCCGACGCGCCGTCGACCCGGGCCGCCTCCACCAGTTCAGCCGGCACCGTCTGCAAGGCGGCGAGCCAGTAGATCAGGGTGATGCCGAACCACTTCCAGATGTAGACACCCATTACCGACCACAAGGCGTTCGAGGACGAGCCGAGATAGTCAACGCCGTGGTGGATCAGACCCAACTTCTCCATGCTCAGGTTCAGCGGGCCGCTGGACGGATCCAGGATCATCTGCATCACGATCCCGACCACCGCCGAGGTCGTGATGACCGGCAGGAAGAACGCCGTACGCAGCAGCCGGCGCAGCGGCATGAGCCGGTTGTTGAGCACCACCGCGACCACCAGCGCCAGGCCGACCCGTACCGGTACGGTCACCGCGGTGAAAAGCACCGTCACCTTGAACGAGTTCCAGAAGTAGCGGTCCTTCAGCACGGCGGCGTAGTTGCTGAACCCGGTGAAGGTGCCGTGCGCGTCGAAGCCGTTCCAGTCCAGCATCGAGTACCAGTAGCTGGCCACGATCGGGTAGAGCGTGTAGACGCCGTACAGCAGCAGGGTCGGCGCGAGAAACAACCAGATGTACAACTCGAACCGGCGCCGCCGGCGGCGCCGGACACGACGCCGCTGCGCAGTCCCGGCCCCGGATTCCGGCGGGCCCGCCGCCCGCGACCGCCGTGCCTCGGCCGGCGCGAGGCGGGCGCTGATCTCAGACATAACCTACCCTACGGTCGTGTACAACGTTGGAACACCGGAGCACGGCGGAGCATCGGTGCGGATCGGGAACCCTAACCGCGCGCGCCCACCGTGCTCTCCCGCGCCCGCAACTCGAAGCCCACCACGACGTGGCGGCGCACGCCGTCCTCGCCCGCGATGCGCGCCTGCAGCAGTCCGATCGCCTCGTCGGCGATGGCCTGCGTGTCGGGTGCGATGGTGGACAGTGTCGGCGTGCTGATGCGACCGGTGTTGATGTCGTCCACGCCCACCACCGCGACCTGGTCGGGCACCCGGACACCATCGGCGAGCAACGCCCGCACCACGCCCAGGGCCAACAGGTCGTTGTAGCAGAACACGGCGTCCACCTCGCGGTGCCGTTGGCG
>Ga0207661_10002327_pt1 | contig 13090 bp, 11 predicted proteins | sample KBSC713LmetaG_FD_184337 | JGI IMG/M metagenome (GOLD analysis project Ga0207661, IMG submission 184337) | Corn rhizosphere microbial communities from Kellogg Biological Station, Michigan, USA - KBS C7.1-3L metaG (SPAdes) (version 2) | ecosystem: Host-associated > Plants > Roots > Rhizosphere ... | reverse complement strand
GCCGTCCGCGTGATCGTCGAGCATGTCGCTCCTCGGCCCGGACGCCGCGTGCAGCCCCGGACGTGTTCGACACCGTCGGCCCGCGTGGACAGGGCCGAGGCGCAAAGCCTTCGTGGCGGCGACACCCTCCGCCGGTGCGTCGCAGTCGTCCGGGAGTCATCACCAACCGCGGTCGCCGGGCCTTGCTGGCCTGGTCGCTGTCACCGACCGGACCGGCCGCGTCGCGGTCGGGTGACGACCTGGACTCAGCATGCCGAGCCGCCTCTGGAGGAGGAGGGCCGGATTGAGGTGTCGTCGGATCTCACGCTGCGGCACGCCGCACGATCGATCACGTCGAGTATCGCACACCGCAGACGAGAACCTCGCACTGTCAACCGGATAACGGATCGCCGATCGCCCCGTCCGCCGCCGACCACGGCCCCTGCTCGAGCCGGGTCACGAGCGGCGCGCCGCCCTCCTCCAGACCCCCCACCTGCCGCAGGCCGGCCAGCACGTCGTCGGGCCGGACGGCGGGCACCGTGTGCCGCAGCACGACCGTCAGCCGCGACCCCGCGCCGTACGCCGTGTCGAGACCGGTGACCTCGAGCTCGAGGACGGCTGCTCGGCTGTCGAACGTGCGCAGCCCCTTCTTGGTCATCCGCTCGACGCTGACGGTCTCGCGAGCCAGGAACGCCTCGAGGGCGCCGGTCACGGCGGCGACGGCCATCGGCAGGTCGATCTGCCACCGGCTGACCTCCAGGCGGTCCGCCAGGCTTCCGGCGGAGGCCTCGACGACCTCGAGCACGTCCAGCCCGTCGGGCAGGGCGTCGTCGAGGTCGCGGGCGATCCGGGCGGGATCGGCGTGCTCGGCGAGACCGATCTCGAGGTACTCCGCCTCACTCGCCGCACCCGTCGGCGAGGCGCCGGCGTAGGAGATGCGCGGGTGCGGGTTGAAGCCCGACGAGTAGGCCATGGGGATCCGCGCCCGCACCAGTGCGCGCTCGAAGGCGCGGCTGAAGTCGCGGTGGCTGGTGAAGCGGAGCCGGCCGCGCTTGGCGTAGCGGACCCGCAGTCGCTGGACCGGCGGCGCCTGCTGCTCGGGCTGGTCTCGCACCGGCCCAGGCTAGTGGGGGCACCGGTCAGGCAAGTGTCGCGAGGTGCTCGCGGGCCAAGGGCGAGAGGTAGATCGAGCGCACGACGTCTCCGTCCAGCCAGGCGGTGAGCTCGGCGGCCTTCGCGTCGAGGGCCTCACGGGCCGCGCTCGGGAGGTCCTCGACGAGGACGACGTCCACCGTGCCGTCCTCCTGCTGGCACCAGACCCCGACGATGCGACCGGCGTACCACGCGGTCGGGCCGCCGTTCCCGTTGCGGTCGAAGACCTTCTCGGCGTGGGCGCCGAGGTGGAAGGCGCGCTCCTTCCAGCCCATGGTCGTCGGGTCGAGCGAGGGCAGCAGGGCCGCCCACGGACCGGGATCCGGCACCGGCTCGAGGTCGTCGGGCAGGACCCAGCCGAGACCACCGCCGTCGAGCGAGACGGGCACCGCCTCGACGTCGGTCAGGGCACGACGGACGGCCGCCTTCGTGGAGCCCAGCCACCAGACCAGGTCTGTCTCGGTGCCGGGGCCGAACGTGCGGAGCCAGGCCGCCACCAGCGCGGCGTACCCCTCGGCCTCGGGGAGCGGGACGGGCGCCTCTCCCAGCCACTGCTCGGCGGCGGTCCACCGTGGGCGGGAGAGCTTCCAGCCGCCGTCGTTGGCGCCGCGCAGGACGGCTCCGGAGGCGGCCAGGGTGACCAGGACCGAAGAGGCGACCGCGACCTCGGCCTGGTAGTGCCCCTTGCCCCGGGTGACCCGGGCGTCGAGGCCGGGCAGCGCCCGGCGCACCTCAGCGGTGCTGAGCGGCCCGTCCTCCTCGATCATCCGGCGGACCAGGACGAGGTGCTCCTCGACCCAGTCGTCGCCGTCGTCGGCGAGGCCACTCGACTCCAGCTCCGTGGCCATCCGCCGCCGCTGCTGGCCGGCCACCCGGGCGCTCGCGCTGCCCCAGACGGCCGGCAGCAGCTCGCGGGGGAAGGCGAACACGGTGCGGCGCATCGCCAGCTGCTTGACGAGCGAGCGGTCGGCGTACAGCGCCCGGTCGACCTCGCCCCGGGTCGCCGCGGCGCGGGCCCACGCGGCGAGGTGCACCGACGCCGGCTCGGTGGCGTGGAGGCAGGTCATGGCGCGGGCCGCCGCGAGCGTGTCGCGCACCGGCATCGCGAGCGCGTGCCGCACGCCGAGGCGAGCTCGCCGCTCCTGGTCGTCGATGTGCCTGACCACCTCACGCACGCCGTCATCCTGCCCGAAGGCACCGACACCGACATACCGCCCGGCGATGTGACGGGCGTGCGAGCCTGGTGCGAGGATCCGGCGGTGTCCGCCGCTCGTCGCACCGCCCTCGTGCTGGTCGGACTGGTCCTCCTCTCGTTCAACCTGCGCCCGGCGGCAGTGAGTGTCGGGCCGGTGCTCGAGGAGGTGCGCAGCGGGCTGGCCCTGTCCGGGCCGGAGGCCGGGCTGCTGACGTCACTGCCCGTGCTCGCGTTCGCCGTGTTCGGCGCCCTGGCGCCGTGGTTCGCCCGGGTCGCGGGGCTCCACCGGGCCGCAGCGTCCTCGCTGGTCGCGGTCGTGATCGGGCTCGCCGGACGGGCCTCGGTGCACGACGACGTGTCGTTCCTGTTCCTGTCGGCGGTGGCTCTGGCCGGGATGGCGACCGCCAACGTCCTGATCCCGTCGCTGGTCAAGCTGCACTTCCCCGACCACGTCGGCCGGGCGACCGCCGTCTACACGACCGCGCTGGCCACCGGCCTGACCGCGGCGTTCCTGCTGACCGTGCCGGTCGCGCACGGCACCGGCAGCTGGCGTGGCGGCCTCGGCATCTGGTCGCTGACGGCCGTGTTGGCCCTCATCCCGTGGGTCGCGCTGGCCGCGCACGACCGCAACCTGGAACGCGACCGGCGCTCCATCTCCTTCGGCGCGGTCGCCCGCACCCGGATCGGCTGGGCGATGGCGGTGGTGTTCGGCCTGCAGTCACTCCAGGCCTACTCGATCTTCGGCTGGTTCGCCCAGCTCTGGCGCGACAGCGGCTACAGCGCCGAGCAGGCAGGTCTGCTGGTCGGGATCGTCGCCGGCGTCAGCATCCCGCTCTCGCTGTGGCTGCCAGCACTCTGCGCCCGGCTCGAGAACCAGACCGGGCTGATCCTGGCGGTACTCTCGTGCTACCTCGTCGGCTACGGCCTGCTCCTGATCGACGCTCACGCGCTGGCTGTCCCGGCGGCCGTGCTGGTGGGCGTCGGGTGTTGCGTGTTCCCGGTGGTCCTGACGCTGATCGGGCTGCGCGCCCACACTCCCGACGGGACCGCCGCTCTGTCGGGGTTCACCCAGTCGCTGGGCTACCTGATGGCCGCGCTCGGCCCGTTCCTGATCGGGACGATCTACGGCCGTACCGGGCACTGGACCGGACCGCTGTGGCTGCTCCTGGCCCTGGTGGTCCCGCTCCTGGCCATCGGCGCCTACGTGGGCCGGCCGGCGTACCTGGAGGACCAGCTGCGCCAGGGATGACCGGGATTCGGGCAGAGTGGTCGCGTGCCGAGCGACCACGACGACCAGGAGCCGCGCCTCGCGGTGTCGCGGCGTGCGGCCTGGGGCGCCGGCACGACGGTCGTGGCTCTCGTCGGCGTGGTCGCGGTGGCGGTCTGGGGGCTCGGCTCCTCCGCGGGCTCGCCGTCGAGCGCCCGGGCGACCGGTGACTCCCCTGTCGTCACCGCTCCGGCCTCGACCGCACCCACGCTCGAGCCGCTCCGGCGCTCGGCGCACTCCCGGCTGCGCGACCCCCTCCAGCCGGTCCGGATCCACCGAGACCCGAACTGTCCGGTGCGCCCACCGGAGATCGTGCGCGTAATGCAGTTCAACATCCACGCCGGCGTGAGCCGGTACGGCGGCGTCGGCCTGGCCCGGATCGCCGCCGAGATCTCGGCCGCGCGGCCCGACCTGGTCAGCCTCAACGAGGTCGACAGCGGCACGCTCCGCAGCGGCGGCGTCGACGAGGCCGGCTATCTCGGCCGTGTCACCGGACTGCACGCGGTCTACGGCCCCAACCTCTTCGGGTACGACGACGGCCGGTTCGGCAACGCGATCCTGAGCAGGTTCCCGGTCCGCGCGACTCACAACACCCGGTTGCCCCGGCGTCCGCACGCCGAGCCGCGCGGCCTGCTCGAGGCCTCGGTGCGGGTCGGCCACCGGACGGTGTCCTTCTTCTCGGTCCACCTGAGCCAGGGCGCACGGGGCGCGGCGCAGCGGGTGCGGCAGGCCGACGCCGTCACTCGCGTCATCCGCTCCACCGGACATCCGACGATCGTGTCCGGCGACCTGAACTCGCGCCCTGGCGACCTGCCCGTGCGGATCCTGCGGCAGTACCTGCTCGACGCCCAGGAGCAGGGCGGCTCCGGCGCCGGGCTCACCGTCCCCGAGGCCGACCCGCGCAGCCGGATCGACTACATCCTGTACGACAACGACTTCGCCGTGCTGCCCGGCAGCACCCGGGTCCTCGCCTCCGGCTCGAGCGACCACCGCTCGGTCTGGACCGAGCTCGTCCTGCGCCCGAAGGGCCAGTGCTGATACGCCGCCGCCGGCGCTCGGAGAATCCGGCACCATGACCTCGTGTCCCGTCGCGCCCTCGTGCTCTTCCTCGCCCTCGGCGTGGCGTGGGGCATCCCCTACCTCCTGATCAAGGTCGCGGTCGGCGAGGTGTCACCGGCGCAGCTCGTCCTCGCGCGCACGGGCCTGGCCGCGCTGATCCTGCTCCCGATCGCGATCGCGAAGGACGCTCTCCGGCCCCTCGTCCCGCATTGGCGGTGGCTGCTGGTGTTCGTCGTCGTCGAGATCGCGGTCCCGTGGGTGCTCCTCGGCAGCGCCGAGACCCGCCTGCCGAGCTCGACGACCGGCCTGCTCATCGCCGCCGTACCCCTCGCCGGCCTCGCGATCGCGTTCGTCACCGGCCGCGCCGAACGACTCGCGCCGCAGGCCTGGGCCGGACTGGCGCTGGGGATCGTCGGAGTCGCGGCGCTGGTCGGCCTCGACGTCGGCGGCTCCGACCTCGGCGCGGTCGCCGAGGTCGGCGTCGTCGTCGTGGGGTACGCCGCCGGGCCGGCCATCCTCAGCCGGCCGCTCGCCGGTCTGCCCGGCATCGGGATCATGGCCTCCGCGCTGGCCTTGACGGCCCTGGCCTACGTCCCGATCGTGCTCCTCACCGACGGCGTTCCCGGGCCGCTGCCGTCGGCCCAGGTCGTCTGGTCGATCGTCGCCCTGGCCGTCGTCTGCACGGCCGCGGCCTTCATGCTGCTCTTCGCGCTGGTGCAGGAGGTCGGTCCGGTCCGCGCGACCACGATCACCTACGTCAACCCGGCGGTGGCGGTCGTCGCGGGCGCGCTCGTGCTCGACGAGCCGGTCACGGTCTGGACGGTCCTCGGGTTCGCGCTGGTCGTGAGCGGCTCGTTCCTGGTCAACCGCGGCGGTCGGCCCCAGACGTCGCCCACGGCCGAGATCGTCGACGCGGTCGCCGACGGCCGCACCTGAGCCTCCGGGCTGTCAGCCTCGCCCTTCCGCACCGCCCGCGGCCGCGTCCGCAGGTCGCGTGCGCAGCATGCCGGCGAGTGTCTGCAGCAGGGCCCAGGCCATGGTCGGGCTGCGGTGCACCAGCGGCTGGAAGTCCCACAGAGTGATGCCCTGACACACGAGCTCACCGTCGGCCGTGACCGTCGCCGACCGAGGACGCCCGTCGATGAGCGAGATCTCACCGAAGTGGTCGCCGGGACCCAGCGCGGGCCGGGGCTCGCCGCCCACGGACACCGACGCGGTGCCCGACTCGATGAGGTAGAAGGCTGCGGCCTCCGCCCCCTCCTTGATGACGGTCTCCCCGGCTGCGAACACGCGCCGGGTGAACAGCCGCGCGATGGCGTCACGATCGGACGCGGAGAGCTCGGAGAACAGCGGGACGCGCTCGAGCGCCTCGGTCGAGACCTGGGGAACGACCGGTGCGGCCGTCGATGGGACGCCGGCCGACACCGTCACAGCCCGGCACTGCAGCAGGTACAGCCGGCCGTCTGCGAACGCCCATTCGATGTCACGCTCCGTCCCGTACACCCGCTCGCAGTCGTCGGCCAGAGCCGACAGGGCACTCAGCTGCTCGTCGTCCAGGCACAGCGACTCCACCAGCTCGACGGAGACCTTCTCGTCCACGGTCCCACCGCCCGCCACGCCGCGGATCGCGAACTCCTTGACGCCGGCGCGGCGGTCGAGCACGGAGCCCCCGCGGGCCAGCGTGAACGAGTCGGGGATGACTCGGCCGGACACCACCGCTTCGCCCAGGCCCCAGCTGGCCTCGATGATCCGTTCGTCGGCGCCGGTGATCGGGTTGCGGGTGAACATCACCCCGGCTGTCTCCGGCTGGAGCAGCGCCTGCACCACCACGCCGACGCTCGGCCTCTCGAAGACGCCGAGGCGCTTGCGATAGGTGATGGCCGAGTCGGAGTTGGCCGACCACCACACTTCACGCACCGCCGTCTCCACGTCGTCGGCCGACGGGACGTTCAAGACGGTGATGTGCTGCCCCGCGAAGCTGGCCCCGGCGCTGTCCTCGCCGACGGCTGACGACCGCACGGCCACCGGCATCGGCACTCCCACCAGGGCGTCACGCAGTGCGGCCGTGGCGATGTCGTCACCGGCCGCGATCAGGTCGACCTCCGGTCCGGACAGGGCGATCCCCGGGGGTACCGGCAGGCCGGCCCTCAGTGCGTCGCCCAGACCCAGCGCCTTCGCGCCGTACAGCGTCTCCTCGTGCGCCTCGACCAGCGGGACGATGCCGGTCACTCCAGCACCGTGACGGTCCCCGCGTCGCCGTCCACCAGGACTCGGGTGCCGTCGGGGATCCGGACGGTGGCATCGCGCGTGCCGACGACGCCGGGGATGCCGTACTCACGCGAGATGATCGCCGCGTGCGACAGCGCACCACCGGTGTCGGTGACGATCGCGCTGAGCAACGGCAGCAGGATGTTGAACGCCTCGGTGGTCGCTTCGGTGAGGAGTACGTCGCCGCGTTGGATGCGGTCGAAGTCCGAGGCACCGGCGACCCGCCGGACGATCCCCTCCCGTCGGCCCGCGCTGGCGCCCAGGCCGCGGATCACGGTCTCCTCGTGCTCCTCCTGCGAGACGGCGAACATCTCGCCCATCGCCGTGCCGATGGCGGCCAGGAGCCGGGCCATCGGCGGCGGAAGTGCCGACGGGTCGGGCATCGGCGGCGTCTCGTCGCCCAGGTGCGCCGGGGCGTCCTTCGCGGTGTAGGTCCGGTGGTAGGTGTGGCGGCCGGCCAGTTCCTCGGCCGACGGCGCGGTCGCCCCTGCGAGCAGGGCGCACATCTCGTCGATGTCGGCGAAGACGAAGTCCTGGGGGTCGTGCAGCCGGCCACGCCCGGCGAGCCGACGACCGGCGGCCATGGCAGCCCGTCGCATCAGGCCGGAGGCCCAGATGTCGCCGTAGACACCGCGCTCGTCGCGCACCCCGTAGCCGACCCGGGCCTCCTCGAGCAGTAGGTCGTACTCGTCCCGGTGCTCCTCGGGGACGCGGCTGCGGACCTCCGCGATCTGCTCGTCGACGTCGGACGCCGCGGCGGGCTCGTCGATCGCGATCTTGATCGATCGCAGCAGGACGTCGGGAAGCTCGAGCGCGCACTCGTTGGAGATGTCGAACCCGTCGAGCAGCCGGTAGCCGACGAGATCGAGGTAGTCGTCCAGGGCCGCACCAGCGGCGCCGGGCTCGCCGCGGAGCCGCTCGAGGAGCTGCCCGGGGTCCTCGTCGGCGTCGAGGGCCGCGCGGGCCTCCGGGTCGGCACGGTAGGCCGCCACCAGTGCGGCGTGCTGGGGGGAGTCCCCACCGGAGACCTTCGACGCGCCGCGCATCAGGCCGAGGAGCTTCACGGGCGACAACCCGGTCCACCCCATTGCGTGCACCAGGAAGTCCCCCGGGGAGATCACGGCGGTGCCGGTGAAGGCCATGTGCTGCCGGATCATCGCGCTGTGGTTGGCGCGGCAGCGGCGCAGGTGCTCGACCAGCTCCTCATCGGTCAGCTGGTCGGGGTCGACGGCCTGGAGCTCGCGGTTGGCCTTCTCCGAGGCCGGCTTGCGGACCGTCTGCCACTCCTCGGCACTCTCCCGCCACAGCTTGCGCTCGAACGTCTCCGCCGCACGCCGGACGCGGTCGGGAAACGCCTCGTCCGGGACGGGCTCTCCCTGGCCGTAGGAGAACCCGTTGACGTACCTTGTCCGTCTGGTCAGGAGCGGAAGCCCGTAGAAGGCGGTCATGTCGGCGTAACCCAGGCTGAACGGCTCCGGGTGCATGTCGGCCCAGTAGGCGGTGACCGGGCGCGGGAAGTGCAGCGGGTCGAGGTCCCACGGACCGGGACCCGGCGGTTCGAAGTCGGGCAGGTGCGTGTTCGAGCTGTCCATCGAGATTCCTGACTCGACGCGAGAGGGCCTCAGTCTGGATCCCGGACCTGGTCGCGCACAAGGCCCGGCCCGGACGGTGGAGGTGGCCGACGGCCTAGACCTGGACGGCGCTGATCGGGAGCAGCCGGCGGCCGGTGGGCCCGATCTGGATCTCGGTGCCCATCTCGGGGCACACCCCGCAGTCGTAGCAGGGGGTCCAGCGGCAGTCGTCGACGTCGGGGAGGGCATCGGGGTCGGCGGCGACGGCGAGGGCGTCCTCCCAGTCCGACCAAAGCCAGTCCTTGTCGAGTCCGGAGTCGAGGTGGTCCCAGGGCAGGACCTCGTCGTAGTCGCGCTCGCGCGTCGTGTACCAGTCGAGGTCGACGCCGGTGCCGGCCAGCGCGCGCTCGGCGGCCGCGACCCAGCGCTCGTAGGAGAAGTGCTCGCTCCAGCCGTCGAACCGCCCGCCGTCGCGCCAGGTCTCCTCGATCACCCGGCCCACGCGGCGGTCGCCGCGCGAGAGGAGTCCCTCGATGGTTCCGGGCTTGCCGTCGTGGTAGCGGAACCCGATGGCGCGGCCGTAGCGCTTGTCCGCGCGCACCAGGTCGCGCAGCTTCTTCAGCCGCTCGTCGGTGGTCTCGTGGTCTAGCTGGGCCGCCCACTGGAACGGCGTGTGCGCCTTGGGCACGAAGCCGCCGATCGAGACCGTGCAGCGGATGTCGTTGTGGCCGGTCACCTCGCGGCCCTTGGCGATCACCTTGGTGGCGAGGTCGGCGATCTCGAGGACGTCCTCGTCGGTCTCGGTCGGGAGGCCGCACATGAAGTAGAGCTTCACCTGCCGCCAGCCGTGGGAGTACGCCGTGGCGACGGTGCGGATCAGGTCCTCCTCGTCAACCGCCTTGTTGATCACCTTGCGCATCCGCTCGCTGCCGCCCTCGGGGGCGAAGGTCAGCCCGGAGCGACGGCCGTTGCGGGAGAGCTCGTCGGCCAGGGTGATGTTGAAGGCGTCGACGCGGGTCGAGGGCAGCGACAGCGAGACGTTGGTCCCGTCGTACCGGTCGGCCAGGTCCTGCGCCACCTCGGCGATCTCGGTGTGGTCGGCGCTCGACAGCGAGAGCAGTCCGACCTCCTCGAAGCCCGAGCGCCGGATGCCGTTCTCGACCATCGAGCCGATCGTCTCGATCGAGCGCTCGCGCACCGGCCGGGTGATCATCCCGGCCTGGCAGAAGCGGCACCCGCGGGTGCACCCGCGGAAGATCTCGACGCTGAACCGCTCGTGCACGGTCTCGGCCAGCGGTACCAGTGGCTTGGCCGGGTAGGGCCACTGATCGAGGTCCATCAGCGTGTGCTTGCGCACCCGGAACGGGATGCCGGGGCGGTTGGGCACCACGGCCTCGATGGTGTGGTCGGCGGCGTAGACGACGTCGTAGAACCTCGGCACGTAGACGTTCTCCGAGACGGCCAGTCGCCGCAGCAGCTCGTCGCGCCCGCCGGGCCGGCCCTCGCCCTTCCACTCTCGCACGACCTCGGAGATCGCCAGCACGACCTCCTCGCCGTCGCCCAGCACCGCCGCGTCGACGAAGTCGGCGATCGGCTCGGGGTTGAACGCCGCGTGACCACCGGCCAGTACGACCGGGTCGTGGTCACCGCGGTCGGTCGCGTGCAGCGGGATGCCGGCCAGGTCGAGTGCGTTGAGCAGGTTGGTGTAGCCCAGCTCGGTGGAGAAGCTGATGCCGAGGAGGTCGAAGTCGCGCACCGGCCGGTGGGCGTCGACGGTGAACTGCGGGATGGAGTCCTCCCGCATCACCTGCTCCATGTCGGGCCACACGGCGTAGGAGCGCTCGGCGATGATCCAGTCGCGCTCGTTGAGCACCTCGTAGAGGATCTGGATGCCCTGGTTGGGCAGCCCGACCTCGTAGGCGTCGGGATACATCAACGCCCACCGGACGGTCGGCCCGTCGCCGCCGCAGTCCCACTCCTTGACGGTGGAGTTGAGCTCTCCGCCGACGTACTGGATCGGCTTGGACACCGACGGGAGACGGGGCTCGAGCAGGGGGAAGACGCTCACGGACAAGGACCGGACCTCACTGGGTGCTCGCGGGGTGGACGAACGCCTCAGGGTACGCCGGAGGCCGCCGAAGGACGACAATCGCCGGATGGAGGCGTTCAAGGCCGAGCGCTGCTTCGACGGTGTCCGGTTCCGACCCGACGGCGTCACGGTGCTGGTCGAGTCCGAGCAGATCGTCGGCGTCGAGCCGCTCGCCCACGACGTCCCCGACGGCGTGAGGGTCACGTCGTACGACGGGACGCTGCTTCCGGGCCTGATCGACGCCCACGTCCACCTGGTCTCCGATGCCACGCCGGGCAGCCTGGAGCGCGCCGGCTCCGCCGGCGACGACGAGCTCGACGCGACGATCGCGCGCATGCTGGCCGCGCAGGCGGCCGCCGGCGTCACCACGGTGCGTGACCTCGGCGACCGCCGCTTCCGCACGCTGGTCGCCCGGGACCGCCGGACTCCTGGTGAGCCGCGGGTGCTGGCGGCCGGTCCCCCGCTCACCGTGCCCGACGGCCACTGCCACTACCTCGGAGGCGTGGTCAGTGGCACGGACGAGGTCAGGGCCGCCGTCAGAGACCATTCCGAGCGCGGCGTCGACCTGGTGAAGGTCATGGCGAGCGGCGGGATGCTGACCTTGGGCTCCGACCTGCTCGGGGTGCAGTTCACCGCCGAGGAGCTGCGGACGGCGGTCGAGGAGGCGCACGCCGCCGGTCTCCGGGTGGTCGCCCACTGCCACTCCGAGGCGGGGGCACGGCACGCGGTCGCGGCCGGCGTCGACGGCCTCGAGCACGCCACGATGCTGACCCGTGACGGAATCGCCGTCCCCGGCGACCTGATCGCCGAGATCGCCCGGCGGGGGCTGACCGTCGACCCCACGCTCGGCTTCGACCCGGCGGGGGTCGTCCCGCTCGACCAGGCACCCCCTCACGTGCGGGAGGTGGTCGCCCGGGTCGGGATGACGCCGGCAGAGGTCGCCGTACGCCGCGCCGAGCAGATCGCGCGACTGCGCGAGCACGGCATCCGTCTGGTCAGCGGCCTCGACGCCGGCGCCTCTCCCCCGAAGCCCCACGGCGGGCTCTGGCGGGCGATCGTCCAGCTCCTCGACGCGGGATACGGCGCGGACGAGGCGCTCTCCACGTCGACGTCCGTCGTCGCCGACGACCTCGGGATCGGTGGTACGACGGGGCGGTTGGTGCCGGGTCTCGCGGCCGACCTGCTGGTCGTCGACGGCGACCTCCGGCAGGACCTCACGACACTCGGCGCCCCCACCGCCGTCCGGGTCCGCGGCACCGCCGTGCTGGGTTGACCCTGCAGGGGGACTTCAGTCCACCGTGTCGGCGAGCTCGTCGAGGGCCGCCCGGGCCTGCGTCAGGGACGTCTCGGCATAGGCGATCATCGACTCCAGACCCTCCGCGCCGAAGCGGTTCGTGACGCCGTCGACGGCCTCGGCGATGGCCGGGTCGACCTCCGATGCGGATGGATCCGGCCGGTCCGGTGTGTCTGTCGAGTCCGAGCTGCTCATGGCGCCCATCCAAACACAGCAGGCGCTCGGGCCCGCCCCTCATCCCTTGACGTAGGAGAGCTTCTCGCAGACCAGTCCGCCGCGGAACCGGAGCACGTCGACCCCCCGGACGTGTCCCGGCGTCCCGTCGTCGCCGATCCAGTCGAACCGCCAGCGGAGCGAGCCGCGATCACCGGCGGCGTAGGACTCCTCCTCGGTGAACGCCGCACCGCGGGTCTGCTCGAACAGCTCGTCCCAGACCCCGCGCACCGCCTCCGCGCCGGCATGGCGTACCCCGTCGGGAGCCGGCCCGGTCGCCTCGAAGACGCAGTCGTCGGTCATCGACGCCATGATCGCGTCGACGTCGCCACGGCCGAAGGCAGCGGAGAACCGCGCGAGCCCGGCATGGGTCGGTCCCCAGTGCGAGTCCCGGCCGGTGGCCGCGAGCAGCTCGGACTGCTGCCCCCCGTGGGAGACCGCGCGCGGGCCGATCACGCCGGCCGCGCGATAGAAGTCCTCTCGCCCGGCGAAGAACTCGGCAAGCTCGGTGACCAGGTGCGGGTCGAGCCGGGTGTCCCCGCCGCAGGCGGCGGCGAGGTCCCAGCTGTGCACCAGATGGTCGGCCGCGAGCTCGTGGACGTAGTCGGCGACCGGGATGTCGCCGTACGACACGTGGACGACGCCGGCCTCCGGCAGTCTCTCCGCGACCCGGGTGCTCGCCTCCCGGGCCGCTGCGAGAGCCGACCCGACCGGGTCGTCGCCGAGAAGGTCGCCGTCCAGTCCGTCGCCGACCTCGGCGAGGGTGGCGCCGCCCACGAGCCGCACGGTCCAGAGGTCCTCCCCGACGACGTGGTTGACCAGGTCACGCACGGCCCACCCCCGACAGGGCGTCGGCGCCTCCCACTGGTCGGGCGCGACGGCGTTCACGCGGTCGGCCCAGGTCTCGACGGTCCGGTGGTAGAGGGTGTTGAGGTCCATCAGCGTCTCCCGCCCTGTCGGCAGCCCCCGGCCCGAGACGCTCGATCGGGGCCACGACCATGCT
>Ga0207661_10002323_pt1 | contig 13105 bp, 13 predicted proteins | sample KBSC713LmetaG_FD_184337 | JGI IMG/M metagenome (GOLD analysis project Ga0207661, IMG submission 184337) | Corn rhizosphere microbial communities from Kellogg Biological Station, Michigan, USA - KBS C7.1-3L metaG (SPAdes) (version 2) | ecosystem: Host-associated > Plants > Roots > Rhizosphere ... | reverse complement strand
GGAGGCGCGTCCGCCAGAGCGCCAGACCGAGCACTGCGATCGCGATCAGCGCGACGATCTGTGCACGAAGCGCGACCCCGAACAGCGAGCGGACGTCCTGCATGTGCCGGAGCTCGCGGTCCTCGAACGCGGGTGTGCCGTTCGAGAGCCTCGCCCGCTCGAGCAGCACGATCCCCTCGGAGCCTGGCTCGATCGAGCGGAGACCGAGCTTCGCAAGGGCCGTCCGCTGTTCCGTGGTGAAGCCATAGAGGTCGGGCGGGAAGCCGTCGCGGCCGAGCTCCCACTCGACGAAAGTGTCCGTGGCGAGCACCCGAAAGCCGTTCACTACGAGGATCGCAGGGACGACGAGCGCGATCAGGACCGCGATCGTCCACGTCGCGATCCGCGCCCAGGCCGGTGCGGCAGGAAGCGCTAGTGCCACGTCCGGTGATGCGGCCACGTCTCTGGCGGGCGAGGGGCAAGCCAGGCTAGGACGCAGGGAGCTCCGATACCAGCGGGTATCGGAGCGACCGAGGACGACGCAAGGCGCCGCTCGTCGCACGCCAGAGACCTCGAGGGCATTGCTGGACGTGGCACTACAGCCCGAACAGCCGGCCGATCTCGCGCCACGTCGTCGTCGCGAGCACCACGAACGCCACGAGGAGGAGCAGGAGGACGATCCAGAAGCGCGCGCCCGCCATCCGCGTGCGGCGCCGATGCGCGACGCGGGCGGCCCGACGTGCGCGATGGACGTGGTACGAGCGCCGGACCGCGTCCGGGTCGAGCTCCGGCGGGTCGTGCTCGATCGTGCGGGTGGCGCCTCTTCGGGCTCCCTCGAGTCCCTCGTCTCCCACCGGGGAAGCATACGACCGCGACTGCGCCGGAGGAGGGGCTCGTGGAGGTAACCAGGGGTTCCCCCACGTTGGCCCGCGCATGCGGCGTGGGTGTCGGGGATACTGTGCCGCGATGATCCGGGAGCGACGCTTCGACCCGGGCCTCTACGGCCTCGGAGACGGGCTCGGGCTCGTCGCCGGCATCGTGCTGGCGGTCTCCTCGTTCACCGGGTGGTACACGGGCGAGGGCCAGGGTGTGACGATCTCGGTGCTCGGCTGGAACACCGGCGTGCTCGGCAAGCTCGTGCTCTTCGTCGGTCTCGCCGTCGTGCTCGTCGTGGTGCTCCGGGAGCTCGGGATCGAGCCGCCCGCCACGCTCCCGCAGAGCCTCGTCACGGTGACCCTCGGCGCGCTCGCGACGATCTTCGTGCTCGTGCGCGTGATCTCGATCCCCGACGACTTCTTCTTCGCGCACCGCGGGATCGGGATCTGGATCAGCCTCGTCGCGGCCCTCGCCGTGATCGTCGCGGGCCTGCTCCAGGCCTCCGAAGAGCTCTGAGAACGTGTGGGAAGCCCTGGTCCCACACGAGCCCTCCACGTGGACCATCCTCCAGGAGTCAGTTCGCCTGTCGGGGCCTTCTCCGCTACGGCGAGGTCTGCGGCAGCGGAGGGAGCGTGCGGATCGAGGTCTGTGTGCCGCCGGGCACCGGGCGGTCGTCGAGCGCGAGACCGAGCGCGACGCCCAGAGCGAATAGGACGACTGCCCCGAGGATCGCCGCGACGACGCGCGGCCACCTGCGTCGCCTCCGCGCGGCCCGCCGCGCGACGCGCGCGTCCGTGTCGAGGCCGCTCACGGGTCGTAGTCCAGCGCGCCGCGGCTGTAGGCATGGAACGCCGCATCGGCGGCGAGGCTCGCGGTGCGCGCCCATCCCTCCGACGGCACGTGCTCCCCGACCACCGTCAGCAGCCAGCCTTCCGCTCCGCCGTAGGCGTCCGCGAGCTCCGCGAGGGTGAACGTCGCGCCGACGCGGCGACGAAGCTCGACGGTGACGACGTCGAGCTGCTGGTGCAGCATCTCCGCGCGAGCAGGGTCTGACGCCTCCCGGACGAACCGCCGGTTTCCCTCCGCCCATTCCCGCCTGGCGCCCTCGACGGTCGTCATCGAGGCGATGCTAACGAGAGGTCGGTGCAGCACTTCGCGGGCCACTGTTCCGGCACTTCGTCGAGGATCGCCTCGCCGACGCGATACCCCGGTCGCGCCAGCGCGAACGCGACGTGTGCGTGGAGGCACTTGAGCGCCTCGGGTTTCCGGGAGCCGCCGATCCCGAGCTCGAGCGCCGCGCCGCCGTCGGGCCCCTCGCCGTCGACGAGCCCGCGACGGATCGCCCGCTGCTCGGCGGAGGCTCTCCCGAGGTCGGCGCGCAGCGCGTCGTCGGACTCGACCGCAGCGCTCCACCGCTCCACCCCACCGGCGGCCTCGAGGCGCGAGACCGCGGCCACGAGGTGGCGGCACGTGAGCCAGTACGTCGTCGGGAACGGCTCCCCCTGGGGGGTGTAGGGCGCCTGCTCCGTCACCGCGGGACGGCCGAACGGGCAGCGGACGACGACGCGCCTGAACGCGCGCGGCTCGCGACCCAGCTGTGCGGCGACGACGGCCCGATCGTCCACTCGCGTGACGGTAGCGGCGGCCGCGCCCGAGGGAGTTTGCGGCTTCCGTTTCGCGCGACGGTAGCGGCGGCGCGACAACGCTTGTGTGGGATGCGCACCGGACGGCGCCGCAGGCGCCAGTCCGCTTCAGGGACGTGCCCTCGGGCGCGGCGCAGCCGCGCCCGAGGGAGTTTGCGGCTTCCGTTTCGCGCGAGCGAGACGGAAGCTCGCAGGCGAACTTCAGTGCTGTTTGGTCCAGGCCGCGGTGCCCTCGACGATGAAGAGATGCTCTCCGGGTCGGACGTACCCGATCCGCCGCGCCTGGCGCGCGAGGCCGTCGACGCTCGTCTCCCGCTCGAGCCGTGTGCTCAGGCGCGCGCGCTCGGCGCGCAGCGTCGCGACCTCCGCGCGCCGCTCGTCGAGCTGGCTGCGCGTCTCGAGGTACGAGTCGATCGGCCTGACGTAGAGAAACCCCACTGCGCCGAGCACCACGAGCGGCAGGACCCAGCGTGGGATGTGTGGGCGGCGGATGCGGCGGCGCGACGAAGCCGGCTGTCTCCGTCTCCGTCGTTCCGAGGCCTGTTCCCGCTCCGGCACGCGACGGACTTCGACGCGCGTCCCAGGGCCCCTGTCTCGTGCTACTAGGCGATGTCGACCTTGATCACGTTCGTCGAGCCGGGGATGTTCACCGCCGTACCCGCCGTGATCACGACGCGCTCGCCGGACGCGACGACGCCGGCCTCCCGTGCCGCGGCGATCGAGCGCGACCAGAGATCCTCGACGTCGGTCGTCTCCGGGATCGTCAGCGGAGTCACCCCCCACTCGAGCGCGAGATGCCGGAGGGACTCGCGCTTGTGGGTGAGCGCGACGATGGCCCGCTGGGGGCGCAGCCGCGCCACCGCCGAGGCTGTGTGGCCGGAGAAGGTCGGCACCAGGATCGCGCTCGCGGAGAGCGCCTCCGCGACGTCGCAGGCGGCGTTCGACATCGCCTGGTCGATCGTCGGCTCGTCGTCCGCGGTGGGGATCTCGTGGCGGTAGCCGAGGCTCGGCTCGACGGCCAGTGCGATCCGGTCCATCACCCGCACGGCTTCGACGGGGTACGCGCCGACGGCCGTCTCGCCGGAGAGCATGATGGCGGACGTCCCGTCGAGGATCGCGTTCGCGACGTCCGAGGCCTCGGCGCGCGTCGGCTCCGGCGACTGGATCATCGACTCGAGCATCTGCGTCGCGGTGATCACGGGCTTGCCCCGCTCGAGCGCGGCGAGGATGATCCGCTTCTGCAGGAGCGGCACGTCCGCCGCCCCGATCTCGACCCCGAGGTCGCCGCGCGCGACCATCACGCCGTGCGCCTCGGCGAGGATCTCGTCGAGTGCCGCGACCGCCTCGGCCTTCTCGATCTTCGCGATCACCCAGGCCTGTGACGCGCGCGCCTCGATCAGCGTGCGGAGCGCCTTCACGTCGGCCGCGGAGCGGACGAAGGAGAGTGCGACGAAGTCGACGCCGAGCCCGAGGGCGAACTCGAGGTCGTCGAGGTCCTTGCGCGTCAGGGAGGGGATCGGCAGCGGGACGCCGGGGAGGTTGACCCCCTTGTGCGGCCCGACCCGCCCGCCCACGACCACGGTGCAGCTCGCGCGTCCACGCTCGACGCGTTCGACGCGGAGTCGGATGTGGCCGTCGTCGATCAGCACCTCGTGCCCGCGGCGGAGGACGGAACCGAGCACAGATGGGCTGACCGGGAGGTCGTCGCCGGTCGCGACGTCCTCGCCGGCGATCACGACGGTGTCACCGTCGGCGAGCTCGACGACCCCCGGAATGTCGCCGACGCGGAGCTTCGGCCCCTGGAGGTCGGCGATCAGCGCGATCGACCGGCCTGCGTCCGTCTCGGCCGCCCGGACGACCTCGGCCGTGTGCGCATGGTCGTCGTGGGTGCCGTGCGAGAGATTCATCCGCGCGCCGTCCATTCCGGCCCCGATCAGCGCCGCGACCGCAGCTTCCGTCGACGAGGCCGGCCCGATCGTCGCGACGATCTTCGTCCGCCGGGGGTGGCTCGTCACCTGAGTCGGGGTGGAGGCGTCGACGTTCAGGAGGCCGCCCTGGGGAAGGCGTCCCAGCCGGGATAGCGCGCCTCGTCTCCGAGCTCCTCTTCGATGCGGAGGAGCTGGTTGTACTTCGCAACGCGGTCCGACCGCGCCGTTGCGCCGGTCTTGATCTGCCCGGCGTTCGTCGCAACGGCCAGGTCGGCGATCGTCGTGTCCTCCGTCTCGCCGGAGCGGTGCGACATGACGACCCGGTACCCGTTCCGGTGCGCGAGCTCGACGGCGTCGAGGGTCTCGGTCAGCGTCCCGATCTGGTTGACCTTCACGAGGATCGCGTTCGCGACCCGCTCGGCGATGCCGCGGCGGAGGAAGTCGACGTTCGTCACGAAGAGGTCGTCGCCGACGAGCTGGACGCGTCCGCCCAGCCGGTCGGTGAGTGTCTGCCAGCCGGCCCAGTCCGACTCGCCCAGACCGTCCTCGATCGAGACGACGGGGAACCGGTCGCAGAGGTCGGCCCAGAGCGCGATCATCCCGGCGGAGTCGAGCGTGCCGCCCTGGCGCTCGAGGTGGTACGCGCCGTCGCGAAAGAGCTCGCTCGTCGCAGGGTCGAGGGCCAGCGCGACCTTCTCGCGGTGACCTGCGCGCTCTGCGGCCTCGAGGATCGCCTCGCAGGCCTCGTACGCGGACTCGAAGTTCGGCGCAAACCCACCTTCGTCTCCGACCCCTGTCGAGAGACCACGCTCCACGAGGAGCTTCTTCAGCTGCTGGTACGTCTCGGCCCCGATCCGGAGCGCCTCCGAGAACGTCTCAGCGCCTGCCGGGACGAGCATGAACTCCTGGAAGTCGAGGCTGTTGTCCGCATGCGCCCCGCCGTTGACGACGTTGAGGAGCGGGACCGGGAGCACGTACGCGTTCGTCCCGCCGACCCAGCGATACAGCGGCACGCCCGCGTCGGCGGCGGCGGCCCTCGCGACCGCGAGCGAGGCGCCGAGGATCGCGTTCGCGCCGAGTCGCGCCTTCGTCGGCGTCCCGTCGAGCTCGATCAGCACCCGGTCGATCGCGCGCTGGTCGCCCGCGCCGAGGCCGAGGATCGACTCGGCGATCTCTCCGTCGACGTGGGCGACGGCACGGGAGACGCCCTTCCCGAGCCACGCGTCGCCACCGTCGCGCAGCTCGACTGCCTCGTGCTCGCCGGTCGACGCCCCGGACGGGACGGCGGCGAGGCCGAAGGCGCCGGAGTCGAGGCCGATCTCGACCTCCACGGTCGGGTTCCCCCGCGAGTCCAGGACCTGCCGTCCGTGGACGTGGACGATCTCGCTCATGATGTGCTCCGGCTCACGCCGGAGAACACTAGACAGGTGCCCGACTTCGAGTCGGACACCAACGGGGCCTAACCGCGCTCGGCCGCGCCGAGCGCGGCCTTCGCGTGCTCGTACCAGCGCTCCTGTCCGTCGAGGTCGAGCTCCGTCCACGTCTCGCCCGCATCGGCGGCGAGCCGCTCGGCTAGCTCGATGCGCTCGCGCGAGCGTTGCGTGGCGCGGCGGAGGGCGAGCTCCGGGTCGACGTTCACGAATCGCGCGACGTTGACGACGGTGAAGAGCAGGTCCCCGAGCTCGTCCTGGACGCGGACGTCGGGCTCGGTCTCGGCGGCGGGCCGACCGGCACGCTCGATCTCGACGAGCAGCTCGTCGAGCTCCTCGCGCAGCTTCGCGAGCGGGCCGTCGAGGTCGGGCCAGTCGTAGCCGACGGCTGCGGCTCGTCGTTGTGTCTTGCGGGCGAGGAGGAGTGCCGGCAGCGAGCCAGGGACGTCGTGGAACACCCCTTCGCGTCCCTCCTGCTCGGTCTTGATCGTCTCCCAGCGCTCTCGCACGCGCGCCGGTGTGCTGGCCTCGGCCTCCCCGAAGACATGCGGGTGCCGGCGGACGAGCTTCTCGTGCACCCCGCGCGCGACCTCGTCGAGGTCGCCCTCGTCCTGCTCTTCGAGGAGCCGCGAGAGGAAGAACACCTGGAAGAGCAGGTCGCCCAGCTCGTCGCGCAGCTTCGCGGGATCGCCGGCGAGGGCTGCGTCGGCGACCTCGTACGCCTCCTCGACGGTGTGCGGAACGATCGTGCGCGCCGTCTGCTCCCGGTCCCAGGGGCACTCCACCCGCAGGACGGCGGTGAGGTCTTCGAGCTCGCGGAGCGCGTCGCCGGCCACGGGCCGGAACGCTAGCCGGTCGTGGTGCCGGTGCTCGTCGCGGTGGTGTCGGGCGGCTCGTAGCCGGTCGCGTAGGAGACCTTGCCCTTGTACTCCTTCTCGACCTTCGAGACCCACTGCGAGACCACGTTGCCCTGCTTCTGCTGCATGAGCTGGGACTTGATCTGCGTCCGAACCTCGGTGAACGGGGTGACCCGGCCTTTCTTCACGTCGGTGAGCGGCTGGATCAGGTGGTACCCGTACTGCGTCTTGACCGGCTCGGAGAGCTGGTTGGTATCCAACGAGAAGGCGGCCTTGTCGAACGGCGCGACGGTCTGTCCCTTGCTGACCGTCAGCTTGCCGCCCTGGTCTTTCGAGCCCGGGTCCTGTGACTTCTCCTTCGCGAGCGTCGCGAAGTCCGCGCCGTTCTCGATCTCGCTGCGGATCTGGTCGGCCTCGTCCTTCGTCTTCACGAGGATGTGGCGCACGACGCGCGACTCGGCGACCTTGTAGCGGTCGATGTTCTGGTCGTAGTACTGCTGGGCCTCCGCGTCGGAGATCTTCACGTTGCCCGTGATGTCCTTGTAGATCCCCTCGGAGACGAGCTGCGCGCGCGCGTCGTCGCGGAGGGCGGCAAGCGTGTACGACTGCGCCTTGAGCCCGGCCTCGAACTTCTTCTCGTTGCCGCCGAAGTACTGCTTCTTCACGCCGTCGACCTTCTGCTGGATCTGCGCGTCGGTCACCTTGACGCCGAGCTTGTCGGCCTCCCGCGCGTACTCGGCGCGCTGGACGAGAAACGCGACGGCCTGCGTCTGGAGAGCCTGGTACTCCGAGGTCCCCGCCTTGGGGAACTGGCGCTTCTGCGCCGCATACGTCTTCTTGGTGCGCGTCAGCAGCTCGTCGAGCGTCGACTTGGAGATCGGCGTTCCGTCGACGACCGCAACCGCGTCGGGCGGTACCTCGTCGGTGCCGCCGCAGCCTGCGGCGACGACGGTGAGCACGGCGAGAGCCGCAGCAGCGAGCATGAGCGAGCGCTTCATCAGGTTCCTCTTTTAGGCGACAGGCGGTTACGGGCGCGTTACGACGGGTTCGGAAAACGTATGGGCACGGGCTTTTTCCTCGTGCTCAGCCGTCCCGGCGAGCGGCAACGATAGCAGCGGCCAGGGCGAGCGCTCCCTCGAGCCCCTCGGCCCGGATCGCCACCTCCTGACGTGCCGACGTATAGATCGCGGTCTCGGCGCGGGCCCGCAGCGCGCGGAGCTCGGACGCCGCGAGGGTGACCGGCCCGACCGTGACGCGACCGTTCCGGAAGACGAGGTAGTCGGCGCCGACGAGGGCCAGCGCGAGCCGCGCCTCCTGCAGCCGGAAGAGGTTCTCGACCGGCTCCGGCATTGGCCCGTAGCGATCCTCGGTCGCCGCCCGGAGCTCGCGGAGCTCGTCCTCGTGCTCGGCGAGCGCGATCCGGCGATGGAGGTCGATCTTGAGCGCCTCCGCCTGGACGTACGCGGCCGGGACGTACGCGTCGACCCTGGCGTCGATCCGCACCGGCCGTGCGACGGCGCGCGCCTGGCCGGACAGCTCGGCTACCGCCTCGTCGAGCATCTCGACGTAGAGCTCGAACCCGAGCGCGGCGACGTGTCCGGACTGCTCGGCGCCGAGCAGATCGCCGGCGCCCCGAATCTCGAGATCGCGCATCGCGATCTGGAACCCGGCGCCGAGCTCGGTGTGGTCCGCGAGGGTCGCCAGCCGGGCGCGCGCCTCGGGTGTGAGCTCGTTGGCGTCGGGATAGAAAAGGTATGCGTGCGCCGTCACGTCCGAGCGGCCGACCCGGCCGCGGATCTGGTACAGCTGCGCGAGCCCGAGGGTGTCTGCGCGCTCGACGATCAGCGTGTTCGCCTGCGGGATGTCGATCCCCGACTCGATGATCGTCGTCGAGACCAAAACGTCCGCATCGCCGGCGAGGAAGGCGTGCATCCGCTCCTCGAGCTCGCGCTCCGCCATCTGCCCATGTGCCACGAGGAAGCGGAGGCCCGGGCACAGCTGCTGCAGCTTCTCCGTCGCCTCGTCGATCGACTCGACCCGGTTGTGCAGGTAGAACGCCTGCCCGCCGCGCGCATGCTCTCGCTCGAGCGCGACACGAACGAGCTCCTCGTCGAGCTCGCCCACGGTGGTGCGGATCGCGCGGCGCCCTTCGGGCGGGGTCTCGATCACCGAGATGTCGCGGAGCCCCGAGAGCGACATGTGCAGGGTGCGCGGGATCGGCGTCGCGGACAGGGCGAGCACGTCGACCTCGAGCCTGAGCGCGCGCAGAAGCTCCTTCTGGCGGACGCCGAACCGCTGCTCCTCGTCGACGACGACCAGCCCGAGCTCCTTGGGGATCACGTCGCGCGAGAGGATCCGGTGGGTTCCGACGAGGACGTCGACCTTGCCCTCGGCGAACTCGCGGAGCACCTGCTTGACCTCGGCGGGCCTCCGGAACCGGGAGACCATCTCGACCCGTACCGGGAAATCCCGGTACCGCTCGCGGAACGTGTTCCAGTGCTGCTCGGCGAGGATCGTCGTCGGGCAGAGCAGGAGCACCTGGCGCCCGTTCACCGCGACCGCGAACGCCGCGCGGACCGCGACCTCGGTCTTGCCGAAGCCGACGTCGCCGCAGACGAGGCGATCCATCGGGCGCGGCGCCTCGAGGTCCTCCTTGACCGCCTCGATCGCGCGCTGCTGGTCGTCGGTCTCCCGGTACGGGAAGGACGCCTCGAGCCGCTCGAGCCAGTCGCTCTCGAGCATGTGGGCCGTCCCCTCCGCGCGTTGCCGTTGGGCATAGAGCTGCAGCAACTCGCCGGCGAGCTCGCGGATCGACGCGCGGGCGCGCGCCTTGAGGGTCTGCCAGGCCTTGCCGCCGAGCCTCGAGAGCGCCGGCGCCGACGCGTCGGCGCCGATGTAGCGCGAGAGCTTTCCGACCTGCTCGTGTGGCACGAACAGCCGGTCTTCGCCGCGGAACGCGAGGTGGAGGTAGTCGCGCGTGACGCCGGCCACCTCTTTCGTGTCGAAGCCGAGCAGCTTCCCGATGCCGTGGTCCTCGTGGACGACGTAGTCGCCGAGCCGGAGCTCGGCGAAGCTCGCAAGCGCGCGCCCGAGCCGGGCGTCTGCGCGGGGCGGGCGCTTGCGGAAGACCTGTGTGTCGGGAAGCAGCGCGATGCCCAGGTCACGTGAGACGAAACCGCGCCGCGCGGGGACGACCGCGAAGCGGACGCCGGGCTCAGGGGGCAGCGCCTCACCGGGCTCGAGCAGCGGAGCGTCGACCTTTCGCAACAGGCCGGCCTGGCGCCGGGCCTCGCCGAGGTGCGTGAACGACACGACGACCCGGTTGCCGGCCCGGACGAACCCCGCGAGCTCGTTCTCCGCCTCGCTCAGCCCGCGCGCGGCGATCGCGGGGCGCTGCGCCTCGAACGAGTGCGCCTGCGATCGCGGAAACGGATCGAGCTGCGAGGCCGCCTCGAGGTCGAGCGGCGGGAGGCCGTCCTCCTCCCAGGCCCGCCGCACGTCGTCGGGGCTCCAGACGAGATCGGGGGCCCGGTCGACGGGCGGCACGAGGTCCGCGGGCGCCTCGACTGCGCTTCGCTCGCCTTCGTCGTCGGCGAGTGACGGCTCCTCCAGATCGCGGCGGCGTTCTCCTGCCGGGTACACGACGGCGGCATCCGCAGCGTGGAGAGCGCGCTGCGTGAACGGCGAGAACGCCCGGATCTGCTCGATCTCGTCGCCGAACAGCTCGACGCGCAAGGGCTCACGGCCGGTCGAGGGGAAGACGTCGACGAGGCCGCCGCGCACGGCGAACTGTCCGCGCTCCTCCACCCGGTCGACCCGCTCGTACCCCGCGAGCGCGAGGTGCTCCGAGAGGCCGTCGATCCCCGGCTCCTCGCCGACGCGGAGCCGGAGCGGCACCGGGCGGGCGCCCGCCGGGGGCAGCCATTCGCCGAGCGCCCGCGCCGACGCGCAGACGAGGCCTCCCGCCGCGAGTACGTCGAGCGCGCGGTAGCGCTCGCCAACGAGGTGCGGCGGCGGCGTGAGCCCCGAGTCCCAGCCGACGCCGCGGCTCGGGAGGAGCGCCACCGTCCCGTCGCCCGCGAACCACGACGCGCCCTCGGCGGCGTCACGGGCGTCGGCGTCCTCGGGCAGGAGCACGAGCAGCGACCGCGCCAGCTCCGCATGGAGGGATGCGAGGAGCAGCGGCAACACGGGCTCGGACACACGCGCGCGCGTCGGCAGCGCACCGACGAAGGACTGGAAGCGGTCCTGACGGCGCAGCTCGTCCACGAGCGACGAGAGCGGGGTCGTCTGTGCGATCAGCTGGTCCACGGAAAAGGGCGGGATCGTGCCCGCGCGGCCATCGTACTGGCGTCCGGCGACCGTCCGCGGGGGCGCGGACGGCCGCCCAACTGCCCCCAGGGGCACCCCAAGTGCCCTGTTGTCACGCTAGCGAGCATTCTGTGTCAGAGGGGTGCCGTCTCTGTGCCGGAAGTGACGTTTGACCCGACCGTCCGCCGTCCGCCGCCGCGGGAAGCGTCAGTTGAAGCGGCGCTGTGTCTCGTCGAGCCCGTCGGCGACGAGGCACTCGACCGCGTCCGCTGCGCGTCCGACGATCGCCTCGGCATCGTCCTCGGCCGTGAATCCCGAGAGGACGTAGTCGGCGACCGGGCGGGGATCGCCCCGGCCGGGCCGCCCGACGCCGATGCGCAGGCGGAGAAAGTCCTGCGAGCCGAGCCGCTGGGCGATCGAGCGCAGGCCGTTGTGCCCCGCGAGCCCGCCACCCGTGCGCGCCTGCAGCCGTCCAATCACGAGATCGACGTCGTCGTGGACGACGAGCACCTGTTCCGGCGGAAGCTTGTAGAAGGAGGACGCCGCCTGGATCGACGCGCCCGACTCGTTCATGTACGTCTCCGGCTTCAGGAGCACGAGCTTCGCGTCCCCGACCCGCACGTCCGCGAGCCGGCCCCGGAACTTGCCCCTGAACGAGCCCTGGTGCCGTCGGGCCAGCTCGTCGACGACCATCCAGCCGACGTTGTGCCGGTCGCGAGCGTGCTCGCTACCGGGATTTCCCAGTCCCGCGACGAGCAGATCCACGGACGCACCGGCCTCTTCCCGGCGGAAGAGGCGCACAGATCACTCCGTGCCGCTCTCCGAGCCCTCGTCGGAGGCCTCGGCGCTCGGCTCGCCTTCCGTGCCCTCGGCGCCGTCTTCGCCTTCCTCGCCCTCGGCTGCCTCCGCCTCCTCCAGCTCGGCAATGCCGCGCGGCATGGAGCAGTTCGCGAGCACCGTCTCGGGTTCGTCGAGGTACGCGACACCCTCGATCGCTTCGAGGTCCGCGATGCGGATCGTCGCGCCCACCTCGAGCCCCGAGATGTCGGCGTCGATGTGTTCCGGGATCGCGGTCGGCAGCGCCTCGACCCGGATCTCACGAGTGACCTGCTGGACGACGCCGCCCTGCTTCCCACCGGGCGCCTCGCCGACGAGCTGGACGGCGACGGACGCCTGAATCGCCTGGTCGAGCCGTACCTCGTGGAAGTCGACGTGCGTCAGCGTCCCCCGGATCGGGTGCTGCTGGTACTGCTTGAGCACCGCGTGATGCGGGGTCTTCTGTCCCTCGATCACGACGTCGAGGATCGCGTGGAGACCCGACGGCCCGGTCAGCGCCGCGCGGAGCTCGCGCTCGCCGACCACGATCGGCCGCGCGTGGCCCTTGCCGTACAGGACGCCAGGGATCATGCCCTCCCTGCGGAGGCGCCGCACGCGACGCGAGCCGACCTGGTCGGCTTCGCGCTCGACGACCTGCAGAGTGACGCGTTCGCTCGACATCGGCGCACCATCGTAGCTGAGCGCCGGCGGGGGAGTACGCTCGCGTCGTGGCCGCGGGAGCTTTCTCGATCGAGCTCGCCGACGGGCGCCTACTCGAGGGTTGGGACGCCGGCGAGCCGGGTGCTCCCGGCCTGCTGTTCCACTTCGGCACGCCCTCGGCGGGGATTCCGTACGCGCCGCTGGTCGACGAGACGCTCGCCCGCGGCTGCCGCTTCGTGACGTACTCGCGACCGGGCTATGCGGGCTCCACGCGGCTCGAGGGTCGCTCCGTGGCGGATTGCGCCACCGACGTGGAGGCGCTGCTCGCCCACCGGGCCCTCGACAAGGTGCACGTCGTCGGCTGGTCTGGCGGCGGCCCGCATGCGCTCGCCTGCGCCGCGCTTCTCCCAGGTCGCGTCGCAGGTGCCGCGACCCTGGCGGGCGTTGCGCCGTGGAGCGCGGACGGCCTCGCCTGGCTCGACGGGATGGCGGAGGAGAACCTCGACGAGTTCGCAGCAGCGGTGGAGGGCGTCGAGACCCTGCGAGGCTTCATCGAGCCGATCGCCGCCGACCGCGTCGACGTGGCCGCGGACGAGATGGTCGCA